>Ga0134094_1000055_pt1 | contig 164861 bp, 144 predicted proteins | sample 5_1taG_FD_94458 | JGI IMG/M metagenome (GOLD analysis project Ga0134094, IMG submission 94458) | Switchgrass degrading microbial communities from high solid loading bioreactors in New Hampshire, USA - 5_19_20_110_A1 metaG | ecosystem: Engineered > Bioreactor > Semi-continuous > Anaerobic >... | reverse complement strand
TAACAATGAGGATTATATAACAGAATATCAATATGAACCTGATACTTTGCGTTTAAGTGCTGTAATTGACCCGCTTGGAAAAAATAAAGTTAAATACGAATATTGGTGGGACGGAAAAATCAAAGGCATATATTATCAAACAGGTAGCAATCTTAACGATATATATGCTGCGGAACGTTTCTATTATAATTATATTGATCAATTGACAACTAAAATTGATAGAAATGGAAACCACACAAATTATACATATGACAAAGCGGGAAGAATTATCATAGAGGAATTACCATTCGATGGACAAAATAAGACAATTAAAAAATACAGATATGACGGCAACGGAAATGTAATTGAAGAAAGAATAAGCACGAATTATCCCGGTGAAGAAGAAGAATATTCCTACACTTACTATGAATATGAATTTGACCAGTTAACATCGGTATACCAAATTCGCATACCTGAATATTTACCCAATCAATATGCTGCGCAAACGACGTCATATGTTTATGACGATGTAGGTAATATAAAAGAAATGATAATTGGACAAGGGTATACTTTTGAATACGACAGCGCAAAGGATATTTTTGTTAAAAAATATTGCGATTTAGAGGGCCATAAATATACCTATGATTATAACGGCTTTGGTTTGTTATCTAAAATAACTGATCCGCTAGGATATGAAGAATTATATACTATGTATGATAACCAAGGCCGTTTGTTGGAAATGAGGAAAAAAGACGGTAAATGGGCTGAATTTGATTATGATTATTATGGAAACCTATCCTATGAGAGACACTATTCATCAGGTATAAATATCAAAGAATATGATTACACCTATTTTGGAAAGCCAAAGTATATTTATGATTTATTTAAGAGTTTAATTACTTATGATTATGACAGCTTCGGCAGAGTAATTAAAGAAACAAGGCAAAATTATAATAATAATATTACACAAACTACTGAATATACTTATGATGCTAATAATAACGCAACTTCATTGATAGTTAAAGTAAATAACTCAGTTATTCAAAACCTAAATTATGAATACACATATGGTAATAAGTTGGAACGTGTATTAAAAAATTCTAGTGAAATTGCATCATATGAATACAATCAAGCAGGCCTGTTAGAAAAATACATGACACCAATAAATGCGGTTGAATACTTTTATAACCAGCAAAATCTCCTAACACAAATGATTAACTACAAAGACCGCAACATGTCACAAGTGGATAGTACATTTACCTACACATACTACTTAAACGGAAATCAGGCAAGCAAAACCGAAGTGAATGGAACAACAAGATATGAATATGATTCACTTGGAAGATTGAAAAAAGAATATGCGCCTGATGAAACCGTAACATATGATTATGATTTCTTAGGCAACAGGATTAAAAAAGAAGTAACTAACTCACAAAATCCTTATACTGTAAATTACAATTATAACATTACATTATTGACATCAGAGCAAAAGATAGTGCCCTCCACTAATGAGACAGAATACACCTATTACAATTATGACCCGTTAGGCAATTTGATTTCCAAAACATATGAAAAAATTGCACCTTCAACTGGAAGTGATAAACTAACCTTTGACGCAACAGAGTCGGCAAAGTATACAACTATGTATGAATATGACCCATATAATAAGCTTGCAAGGGTAATAAATGAAAACGGTGAAATTGAATTCAATTATTATGCAGATGGTTTGAGGTATTCTAAAACTGTCAACGGTGCAAAGACATACTACATTTGGAATGGTTCAAATATTATAGCTGAAACTGACGCAAATGGCAGTTTAATTACAAATTATTACAGAGGGCTGCAAATAATAGCATCAGAAACACCATCGGATAATGTTGGGCTAAAATATTACTCATATAACGGCCATGGCGATGTATTTAAATTGACAGATAGAAACAAAAATGTTATAGTATCCTATGAATATGACGCATTTGGAAATCAAAAGAACAGCATTGCTAATGACACCAACCCGTTTAGGTATTGCGGGGAATACTTTGACGGAGAAACAGGACTGATATACCTCAGGGCTAGGTATTATGACCCAGGTTTAGGTAGGTTCATTAGCGAGGACCCAATTAAAGATGGGGTAAATTGGTATGTGTATTGTTGGAATAATCCTGTTATGTTTATTGATCCGTTGGGATTGAATATAACTTTAATTGGAGAAAAAGAGTATTGGGTAAAATCTTTTGAAGAACTACAGGCTCTTACAGACGATACTTTAATATATGATGAGGAATCAGGAGTTGTGACTATTTATAAATATGGAGAAGGAGATAAGGTAACAGGCACGAAGCTTGTACGAGAATTAATTGAGAACGAGAATTTTGATTTAAAAATTCAACGTAATGGATATACTAAGGAAGGAGTTAAAATTGGTACTCAAATTATGAGAGGTGATGATAAGGGAGCTTTAGTAAATATGAATGATGAGTTTAATAATAATCCATCTATTTATTATCTTGTATATAACGAAGATGGAACTACTAGTTTAGAAAGTATGAAAGATACTCCATCATTTATTATTCTTGGACATGAATTAATTCATGCTTATCATTATATGACTGGAACATTTAATCATGGCAAAGGTGGATTACGTTTTTATGTTTATGAAGGAGTACTTTATCAAGAAAGTATTCCTACGTATAGGAATAATGACGAATTTGAAACAATAGGATTGGGTTACGTCTCGCCAACAAAGATGACGAATAGTAAATCAATTTGTAAGTATTATATTCCATCACATCAAAATGTAATTACAGAAAATACATTAAGAAGTGAACATGGAATAAGACTTAGGGCTGCACATGATATAGATCCATCAATATTAAGTACGTTGAATAGAAATTGAAAAGAATTATAGCACAACCGCTGCATATTTTGCAGCGGTTGCGTATTTTGTGACAGCTTCGGCTGTCTTTATGTTCTTTCATTCAGATCTAGGTAAAAAACATATACCATTTTATATACGCTAGATGTTAATACACTAAGATGGTCATGGTAACGCATAAAATTGACAGATAATAACAAAAATGTTATAATTATTTATGAATATGGCTCGTTGGTATGAATAATTTATGGTAAAAGCATTCACTCTTATTTATATAATTATGAATTTTAAACTGTTTTATTGTTATGATACGTGTTAAGAATACTACGTATATTCAAAAGAATTATAAAGAAATTACAGAAAATGCATTAAAAAAAGAGCAAGGATTATAAGTTAGGCATACTTTAGTAAATGGCAAATAATTAATAGTAAGGAGGATAGAAAATGAAAAAGACTTGTTTACTTTTATTATTAGTATTATTCATAAATATTCCAGTTAGCTCAATTGCTAATAGTAATGAAACTGTTAATACAGAGCTTTTTTATAAATATAAACTTATAGATATGGAAGGATTCGAAAACAACGATACAGTTACACGATATGAGTGCCTTGTCACGATAATGAAAGCTATTGGTGTTACAGAAGATATTGCAATCGGTGGAAGCGGTATATTAGCAAGTTGTTTTGGTGAACCGTCAGAACGTGCGTTTTTTGACGGTGATGGTATAGGACCGGGTGTTGATTTTGTGAAATATTCTTATAAAATAACAGGTTATATTGACTTGGCTTTTTATTATTATATAGCGGAAGGGGAATTTATTGGAAATTGCCGGTATTTTTATTTCGATAGACCTGTGACGGCAAAAGAAGCTGCAGCATTTATGGTAAGGTGTCTGAAAGGCAAAGATTTAGGGGATTTGAATAAAACATTTGAAATTGCAAAAGAAATGGGATTAATAAAAGAAGAGGATGTTTTTTATACAAATGGAGATGATTTTATTACTCCAGACTATTTATTAATTATGCTTCAACGATTTTTAAATCAACCTAGGTATAAATATTTTGATGAAGATTTATATTTACATTATGGAATTGACAGTGAGAGAAGCATGACATATCTTCAATATTTACAGTCAAAGCAAGAAAATACTGACAATAGCATCAATGGTGATGACTAGAATAATGAATAATATTGGAAAGATTTTTTTAAAAGCTTTAGATACGCGAATTTTTGCTTAACTTAATAAATAAAGTGAAGCTATTATCACAGCACTTGAAGGGTTAAAAATTTTGAGGGGCAAAAAATGAATAAGCTTATGGGTTTTTTTGAACTTAAAAATTTAAATCTTCCAACCATACCGTGGGAAGAATATACAGGGACTCAAAGTTTTAGTGAGGATAGGCTTTGGACTATCAGGACCGCGCTTTTTAAAGGGCAAGACCAAAACCTTCCAAGATATATCGGGGTGGACGGCAAAAAGGCAAAAGAGTGCGCGGACAGGCTGTATAACGAATTTAAAGATAAAGGAATTGTTATATTTTACCCGTATTTTATCGCCCAAAAAAGCGGGAATTTATGTGTTAATAACGACAAAACTATAATTGAGGCCGTAAGGGGCGATTTATGGAATTTGGTTACATATTCAAAAAGGGACGTTACAATTGTGTTAAGCGGGAACAAAATTGAGAATGACGGGGATAAGGATTTTTTGGACAATACCGAACTAGATGAGATATTAAAATATATTCCGCAAATTAAGCAGGAATTTAAGGAAATATTGTTAGAAGGCAAAAACATCCTGCTTGAATGGAGTTTTGCTTATGACTGCGACAGCCAAAAAAATATTATCGGTGATAAATACCTTGTTTTTTATGAAGCAAGGGCAGTTTAATATATAATTAGTGAAGCTTTTAAACATGATAAAGCTAAAGTAACAGTATTATTGATATAAACTTGCGCCGGGTCATACGGCGTTTTTTGATTATGTTTGTCAAAATTGACTAATATAGGAATTGTATATATAATATAAAAGTAAGTTTAAATGAAAAGAGGTTTTTAAATGAAAAAATATCAAGTATTGGTGTTAATTATTATTTTAATGCTTACTGGATGCGGATTTAATAATGCCGATGTTAAAAATGATAATGAAGATATAATGTCAGATAATGGCGGAATGTTTGTTTCTTATAAATCGGATATTTATATGGCAGAAACAGATGGGATATATAGGTTAGATAAATCCAAAGATAATTTTAAATTAATACTTAAAGCCAAAGATTACATAGAACCGACAATTTTTATTGATGGGGATTATATGTACTTTTTGGAAAGGGTAAATGACACTTCCCAAATAGTAAAATACAACATAAAGAAAAAATCCAAAGAAGAGTTAGTAAAAGGCAATATAAGTCAGATGTACGTTTATGACGGGAAAATCATTTATACAGAAACAGATAATAAAACGGCAGTATTTAACGTTTTTGACGGAAAGGTTAAAAAAACCATATTGAAAAAAGAAGGCTTCGGGGATTTTGTTTATAAATTTTTCCCATATGACAATTACATATATTACGTCAATATTGAGGATAAGGGGTATTTGTACCGTGTTGATTTAAACGGTGAAAATGATGTTAAGGTTAGTGATAATATCAGTATTTTCGGCTACCCTGAATTTTGGATACAGGATGACTGGATTTACTACACCGTGATAGATGAAGAAAAAAATATATATACATATAAAATGAGGCTTGACGGGACGGATGCCTGCAAAGTATTGGATAAGGATGAGTATTATATTAGTCATGACCCTGACGGGTATCTCTATTTTGGGGTAAAAAACGCTATTTATAAAATGAAGGACGATAAACGGATTAAGCTTTATGAAGGAAAGGAATTATCTTTTGTTTCAGTATTAGGAGATTACATTTATGGCAAATATTATCCTGATGAAACCGGGCATGATTTTGAGGTTTATAAAGTAAAAAATGACGGTTCTCTTGAGTATGACATGGTAAAGGTAAATAAAGGCGGATTTAATGGCTTTGAACTTGGTCTTAATTTTTAAAGGAGAGGTAACTATGAAAAAACACATAAATATAATTTTGTGTTTTTTAATAGGTATTGCCGGATTTTTTGCGGGCTACTTTGTAAAAGGCAAAACTGCAAAAGAAAGCATAAATATCATGGACAGCGGGAGTTTCATTTTGTTAAACCAAATTTAAGGGGAAGGGGAAAAATCTTTCTTTGAAAATGTGTTACAAATGGAGGAGTTTGGCGGCATATCCGGAATAAAGGCGGATGATTTGACAAAAGAGGAACTAGACTTAATCACAAGACGGGATTTTCCCCTAATTGATTTATACTTTGACCGCAAGGATGAAGGGGCAGTTGTGATAAATTTCTTGTTTGGAAAACAAATTTACATCTCAACGGATGTGGGCAGTTTTGAAGAGGTAAAGGACCGCTTTTTCGTGGAAACTTTTGTGGAAGGACGGGGCGTTACGCCCAATTTTGAGCTTTGTGTTTATAAAAACGGAAAACTGGTAAAAAGCGTGGAAGGCTTCAGGATTAATTTTGCAGGCATTGAAAACACGTTTTTCCCCGTAAAAATCACAAAGGAAAAAACCAACAGGACAATTGCGAAAGAAGTTATAAAAACAAAAGAGGAAGGGTTTTGGCTAAAATGTAAAATAACCGATACAACGGTGATTGACAATAATGAAAACGTTTTTGATGATAAAAAAGCGATTGAGGCAGAATTTAAAAGATTATACGGCTTAAATCCCAATCAGGTGGAAGTGTCTTTGTGTTTGTCACACCCGTTGCCCGACAGGTATCAAATATATGACATTTTTATTAAAGCCAACAAAAAATTATATAAAAATTTTGACAAAGCCTTGCTTGAGAGGGATAGTTTTATGAAGGATATAGAAATTGGGGATTTTCAGGAAGAAGAATATGAAACCATATATTATGAATTGTTATAGAAAGCACTGCGGGTCAGTGCTTTTATTTATGCAAAATTGACAAATGTTTTTAAAGTGGTATAATAAAAATGTGGGAATATTTACAAATGTTTATAAAAAGCCATTAGCTTTTAAATTGGCAGTTGAAAAATAAATAATATGAAATATTTGAGGTGGTTTTTATAAAGGTTAAAATTTTGAAATTTATAATAATTATAAGCTTTGTATTATTAGCGCTAAATTTATCATATCCTATTATTGTAAAACTCTTAATAAGTTTTTTAACAGGAAAAACTACTTCAGGTATCCCCGGAGGGATTGGCATAATCGGCGGAGCGGACGGCCCAACCAGCATATTTATTTCTTCAGGAAGCAATTTTTTATGGTACATAATTTGCGCGGTTTGCGTTTTGTCAATTACCCTTTGCGTAAGGTATTTAAAAAAGCAAAAATAAAGGCCTGAAAGAAATTTCCGTATAGATTGGAATTTATTATAAATAGGGGGATGTTTATGTGGGAAAGGGTTTCGATTATCATTTTGGTGGCGATTTTGCTTTTTTCCTTTGGATTGCTGATATACGGGGATTTTCTTTCAAGCACCAAAGCGGCGAAGGCCAGCTATCCCATCATCGTAAACGGCGCAAAAACCGATTTGCCGCAGTTTTTGATAGGGGATAAACTGTATTTGCCAATGCAGGCCCTATGTGAGATTTGCGGGATTGACGTTAACTATGAGGGTAACAAAATTTGTATAAACACTCAAAATTCCAGCATTGAGGAAGGTTTAACAGGCGATAAAGGATGGATAAAGACTAAATCCTTAAATTATGAAATATCAAAGGATTTGGCGGAAAAAATTGCGGATGATGTGTTTTTAAATGTCTACGGAAAGGACTTTGTTGAAAAAACAGAAATTAAAACAAGTGAAAGCGAAGATAAAACTGAATATGAAATTACCAGATATTCCGCTGATGATGAAAAAACGGTTGTTGTTAGGAAATCCGACGGGAAAATTTTAAAAGTGATTAGGAAATAAAATTCCACCGTAATTTTGGTGGAATTTTTTACTTGTATAACTCTTTTAATTTGCCGCTAATTAATGTATAATAATCTCAAAAAGGGGTAAATATGATGTATCCAAAAGAGATAAAAATCCCGACAGATGAAAACGGCACTTATAATTTAAAAGTCAATATATATGCTAAATCCGATACGGATTACGTCATTTTTTGCGACAGCCGCAGATGGCTCTATGAGGGGCATTTAAAGAAAAACGGGGAAATTAAACATTCATTTTCGGTAAATGTCTGCGATATACATAAATATAACCAAGGTTATATTAAAAAAGAGCATTTGTTGGTAGGTGTTTTAGGTGATGTGGAGTTTTCCTGCGAACTTCACAAAGCCAATTACCCCACCGTATACCTTGCGGGGGATTCCACGGTAACCGACCAGCCGGCGGAATACCCCTACAATCCCGCGTCCACCTACTGCGGGTGGGGGCAGATGCTTCCGCTAGTGTTAAAAGAGGGGCTTGCGGTATCAAACCACGCCGAAAGCGGTTCTTCCACCGGACAGTTTTTAGGCTGCAACTGGCTTGTCTTAGAAAAGCGGATAAAGCCCGGTGATTTTTTAGCAGTCCAGTTCGGGCACAACGACCAAAAGCAGCCCCACCTTGACCCCTTTGGGGGATATGCCAAAAATTTGAGGCATTTTGTTAAAAAAGCGCGTGAGCTTGGGGCAAATCCCATTTTATGCTCTCCCATTAACAGGATAATCTTTGAGGAAAACGGGAAAATCAAAAATTTGTTGGGGGATTACCGAAACTCGGTAAAACAAATATCCCTTGAAGAAAACGTGCCCTTTATAGATTTGTGGGCCAAAACCACTGAATTTTTTGAGAAAGTTGGGCCTGTGGATTCATGGGACTATTTTTGGTCAAAAGGCAATGACAGGGACTACACCCACACCAATGATATCGGGGGAAAACTTGTGGCAAAGTTTTTTGCGCAAGCGATTGTAAAAAATAAGGTTTCGGGCTTTTTTGAATTTATTATTTTAGAAAATATCGAAACTCCTGTTCCAAAGCCTTCAGGGAGGAAGGAAACAGGCGTAAATGTGAAGGATTTATCCCAAATAGGCCTTGTGAATTTGCCTGAACTTGACCGTGACATTACAAATATCAAAGCGCAACGGGGAGCTTTTTAAAGCTTCCTTTTTTGCTAATTTAAAATTTATGAAATAATATTACTAATGATATTTAAGGAGGTTTTTATATGCAGGTAAGCGTAATGGAAGTAAAGCTTTACGCCCCGTGGTGCAATTCATTAAAAGACAAGCGCATGATTGTAAAAAGCTTGATTGACAGAATAAAAAACAAATTTAACGTCTCAATCGCCGAAGTAAAGTATCAGGACGACCATAAGGTAATAGGCCTCGGAATTGCCCAGATTGTTTCGGACTCAAAAATGACGGGCCGCGTTTTTGATAATATACTAAATTTCATAGAAGCCAATACCGACGCGGAAATTGTGGACTCATATACTGAAATAAGATGAATATTAGTAAAAATATACAGATTAAATCAAAAATAGTAAAACATTTATATAGAAATGTACAAAATTTCATTGACAAAATTTATTTTAGATAATAAAATATTTAATGTAAATATATTTTACTACAAAATGAATTTTAAAAATTATAAGAGGGTTATAAGAGGGGATAATATGTTAGATGATTTCGATTTGAAAGAGGAGATTTGGAACATTGTCCACACGCTGCGCTACGGCGCGGAAAAAGTGTTAAGCCCAATCGCGAATTCTGAAGGGCTGACGCTTTTGCAGGTTTACATTTTGCTTTACATCCACAAATATGGCATGGTTTCTGTGGGCAAGCTTTCAAAAGGGGTTGACATCAACCAGGGAAATATCTCTTCCATGTGCAAAAAACTTGAAAAAGAAGGTTTTGTCTTTAGAACCCGCGGCCATGAGGACGAGAGGGTTGTATCGTTGAAACTAACACAGAAAGGGGAGATGGCGATTTCAAGGGTTCGGGAAAAGGTCAAAAAAATTGACAAGATTTTATCAAAATACCCAAAAGAAAAGATTGATGCAGTAATTTATGGATTTAATGTGTTAAATGAAATATTCAGCCAGCTTTCAGTAGAAGACAGCTAATTTAGGAAAACGGGGTGAGTGGATGAAAAAAAGTCTTGTGGAAAAAATTAACGAAGCATTATCCAGCGTGCTTCCAATAACAATTATTGTCCTGTTGCTTTCGATAACAATTGTGGATATGCCCATAGGCACAACTTTGCTCTTTTTAACAGGGGCAGTGCTTTTAATAATCGGCATGGGGTTATTTGCCCTGGGCGCGGACGTTGCCATGATTCCCATAGGGGAAGGCATTAGCATACAGCTGACTAAATCAAAAAAGATTTTGCTTTTAACTGTTGCAAGTTTTATTCTGGGTGTTATAATAACTATTGCGGAACCTGACCTGCAGGTTTTGGCCCATCAGGTGCCGTCAATTCCCGACCCTGTGCTTATTTGGACTGTGGGGATTGGCGTGGGGATATTTTTGGCAATTGCCGCTTTGAGAATACTATTTAAGATTGATTTGTCCCTTGTGTTTATACTTTTTTATACATTAGTATTTGTGCTAGCCATTTTCGTGCCAAAAGATTTTATCGCCATGGCCTTTGACTCAGGCGGGGTTACAACGGGCCCTATTACGGTGCCGTTTATTATGGCTTTTGGTGTCGGCATGGCGTTAATTAGAAGCGACAAAGATTCCCAGGACGACAGTTTCGGGCTTGTGGGAATATGCAGTATCGGGCCGATTTTGGCGATTTTAATTTTGGGGATTTGGTATAACCCCACCAACGCTGATTACGCTGCAATCTCTGTTCCCGACGTATTTACTACCCGGGACGTTGCCATAGAGTTTATTAAAGGTTTACCAATCTATACCAAAGAAGTGTGCCTGGCAATTTTGCCGATTATTTTATTCTTTTTGATTTTCCAAGTTTTATCCAAAAGGTTTACAAGACGTGAAATTATCAAAGTTTTTGTTGGCCTTCTTTACACAATCGTAGGATTGGTTTTGTTTTTGACCGGCGTAAATGTCGGGTTTTTGCCGGCGGGGCATTACATTGGAAAAGTTTTGGCGGAAAAACCATATAATTGGATTTTAATCCCGCTGGGAATGATTATAGGCTATTTTATCATTACGGCAGAGCCTGCTGTCCACGTATTAAACAAGCAGGTTGAAGAAGTGTCAAAAGGCGCAATACCCAAAAAAATCATGATGATAAGCCTGTCAATTGGCATGAGCATTTCATTGGGGCTTGCTATGACAAGGGTTTTGACTGGCATTTCAATATTTTATTTCCTAATTCCCGGATATATTTTGGCAATTGCACTATCCTTCATAGTGCCCAAAATTTTTACAGGGATTGCCTTTGACTCAGGGGGCGTGGCAAGCGGGCCAATGACGGCAACCTTCCTTTTGCCCTTAGCAATTGGCGCCTGTGAATCTGTTGGCGGAAACATTATGAGGGACGCTTTTGGAATAGTAGCTATGGTTGCCATGACGCCGCTTATTACCATTCAGGTTATGGGCTTTATTTACAGCAGGAAGATTAAAGAACAAACTGAAATCATATCCGGTGAGGTATTCTTGGTTGAAGATGAAATCATAGATTATGAGGAGGTGGCGGAAGATGAAAAAGGAACAACCCCTAATGAGTATAAAATTAGTGGCGACAATAGTAAATAGGGGACATGGGGAAGAAATCGCCCGGATTTGCAACAAATTAGACTTAAACGTGCATTTTCTTTTCTTTGGGCATGGGACCGCAAATTCGGAAATCCTCGATTATTTAGGAATTGGCGAAGCAGAAAAGGACATTGTAATTACTTTGGCACCTTCTCATAAAATCCCACAACTGTTTAAGGCGTTTTTAACGGATATGGATATCAGGAAGCCGGGAAAAGGTATAGTGTTTACTGTCCCAATAACGGGCATAAACAGCTTTATTATGCAGCTATTGGCTGCGGATTATGAAAAAATTGGCGAAGGTGAAGTGATGGATATGGATAATACCAAATATGAACTGATATTGGTAGTAGTAAACAGGGGTTATTCCGATGTGGTTATGGACGCGGCAAAATCCGCGGGCGCAAGAGGCGGCACCGTGATTGAAGCGCGGGGCATTGGCTATGAAGAGGCGGAGAAATTTTTAGGCGTGTCCATCCAGGCTGAAAAAACCATTGTTGCGATTTTATGCAAGAAGGAAGAAAAGCACAATATCATGCTTGCCATAAACAAAGAAGCGGGCTTAAAAACCCAGGCAAGAGGGGTTTTAATTTCAATGCCTGTTAGCGATATTTTGGGCATAAACGGCCTTGAAAGCATAGACTAAGAAGGGTTAGCATGGGTTTTAAAGAAAAAATCCAAAGTTTTTTTTACAAAAGAAATGGCTTTGACAAATTCAATAAGGTTTTGTTGGGGCTGTATATTTTAATCCGGGTTATAAACATTTTTTTAAAGTCCTCTTTTTTAAACTTTTTAAGCGGCATTCTGCTTTTATACATTCTTTTCAGGGCTTTGTCAAAAAATATATACAAAAGGCAGTATGAAAACGACAACTTTATGCGCTATTGGTGCAGGGTGGAAAGCATTTATAATTTTAATAAAAGAAGGCTTAAAGAAATAAAAACCCACCGCTATAAAAGATGCCCCAATTGCAGGTCAATGTTAAGGCTAAAGCGCAGATTTGGGAAACATACCGCATTGTGTCCCGTATGCAAGAAGGAGTTTCCAGTAAAAATATTTATATAAGGTGAAGATTATGAAACTTCGGGAAATATTTAAAATTAATTTAGCTGATGAGGATTTGTGGGACGATATCAATGGTGAGGTTTTATTGAATTTAAAAGGTTTTTTGGCCCAGCAGCAGTTATATAGCGCGGCAATCAAGGAAATCAGGACCAAACTTGAAATTTTAGATGAGGAATTTCAGGTGCACTATGACCACAATCCCATACATAATATAGAATTCCGGTTAAAAAGCCCCGACAGCATTATAAAAAAGCTAAAGCGAAAAAATTTAGAGATTAGCTTGGACTCCATCTGGAACAATATTTACGACATAGCGGGTGTCAGGGTTATTTGCAACTACATACAAGATATTTACTACATTGCGGATTTACTGACCAAACAGGACGACATAAAACTCCTAAGGGTGAGGGATTATATAAAAAACCCCAAGGAAAACGGGTACCGCAGCCTTCATTTAATTGTGCAGGTGCCTGTGTTTTTGGCAAAAGAAACAAAACTTGTGCCTGTGGAAGTCCAAATCCGCACAATTGCCATGGATTTTTGGGCAAGCCTTGAGCACAAGCTAAGGTACAAAGCAAAGGAAAATGTGCCCGAGAATTTAAAAAAGCGGCTCATTGATTGCGCCGAACAAATTGCGAAATTAGATAGCGAAATGCAGGCTATATATATTGAAAGTAAAAAACTCAACAATGTTAAAAAAGGAAAATAAAAAAATGGCAGGCACTTTTTGTGCCTGCCTTATTTTTTGCTAAAACATTCCCGTTTGCAAAAAGATAGCCGTAAGCCCAATATCTTTGGAATTGCGTCCTAATATTTCTTTAACACTACTTTCAAAAAGCCCGCGTTTTGTTTTCATGTATAAGGCGTTTTTAGAAAATAAAGCGCAATAAATGCCTATTGACGCTCAATAATTGTATTTATAAAAGTTTATAAATGTTTTTAAAGGATTATCCCTATTTATTTATCTTTCAACCTTTATGAGGCAAAAATAAAAACCTCCAAAGCATAAAAGGAGGTTTAATTTTTGCGTACAAACAGGTTAAAATTTACCGTCAAATTTTTCTTCGTAGTCATCCAAAAATGTCCTTGAGAATTTGTCGTTGTGATATCCTATAATTGTATCCAAATTCACGTTATGCGTGCTTTTGAAAATGTTTTTGTCCGCGTTTGGGTTTGATTTTCTCAAGCGCTTTATCAATTCCTTCATTTCAAAGCGTTTAGACCCTGTGGCGGCGTCGCCCAAAGAACAGTTTTCCACAAAGCGGCAGGCGCAGTTTATAAAGTTTAGGTTATTATACCGCTGCCACGCCAAAATTGTTTTTTCTTTAACTAGATATAGGGGCCTTATTAACTCCATGCCGGGGAAATTCTTGCTTTTTAGTTTAGGCATCATGGTTTTAAATTCCCCCGAATAAATCATGCTCATAAGTATGGTTTCCACCACATCGTCAAAGTGGTGCCCTAACGCGATTTTGTTGCAGCCTTCTTCTTTTGCAAACTTATACAGATATCCCCGCCTCATTCTTGCGCACAAATAGCAGGGGGATTCTTCAACCTTTGACACAACTTCAAAGATATTTGAGTTATATATTTTAATTGGCACGTTTAAAAGTTTTGCGTTTTCCTCAATGATTTTGCGGTTATATTCATTGTACCCGGGGTCCATCACAATAAATTTAAGCCCGAAATAAAAATCCCCATGGGCTTGCAACTCCTGCATGCATTTAGCCAAAAGCATGGAGTCCTTTCCGCCCGACATGCACACGGCAATATTGTCGTTTTCATTTATAAGCTGGTACTCTTTTACCGCCTTTACAAACTTGTGCCAAATCTCTTTTCTGTATGTCTTTATAATACTTCTTTCAACCTCTTTGTATTTTTCCATTATGGCTTCATTCCTTTAAATACCGCGTAGAATATCTTTAAATTCAGCAAGAAAAGTTTTTAATTCCTCCAATGTTGTAAGATGGGAAAGACTAATTCTCAATGTTGAAAGGGCCCTTTTTTTGTCGCGGGTTAACATTAAAACCCCATGGCTTGGCGCGTTTTCATGGCTGCAGGCTGACTTTGTGGAAAGGTAAATATCTTTATCAGAAAGTCTCATTGCGGCCTCCTCCGAGTTTTTCCCCGGGATTGAAATATTTAATATGTGTGGGACAGAAGAAGCGGTGCTGTTTATATAAATTCCCTTTATGCTTTTTAGTCCACTTTGCAAATAGGAATTTAAGCCCTTCACATACTCATGCCGTTCTTCCTGCCTGTCTACCGCCTCTTTCACAGCGGCGGAAAATGACACGATTAAGTTTAACGCAGGGGTACCGCTCCTAAAAGGCGTAATGCTTGCGCCGCCATGGATAATTGGCTCAAGCAACACATTTTCCTTTTTTATTAAAGCCCCAATCCCGCATAATCCGTAAATTTTTTGGCTTGATATGGTTGCCAAATCCACATATTCAAGGGAAAGCTTAACCTTTCCCAAAGCCTGGGACGCGTCGGTGTGAAAATATGCGTTGGAATTTTCCTTTATAACCCGCCCGATTTTGTCAATATCCTGGGTTATGCCCATTTCGCTGTCGGTGTAGCAAACGGATACCAACAGGGTGTCTTTTCTAAGCAGTTCTTTTAAATGTCCAACGTCAACTTTCCCCTCATCGTCCAAATCCACATATTCCACTTCATAGCCTAAACTTTTTAAATAATTTATAGGCCCGCTAACGGAGGAATGTTCAAGATGGGTTGTTATTATGTGTTTTTTTGCACCTTTGAAATATCCCGCAACGCCCTTTATGGCAAGATTATTGGCCTCGCTGGCGCTTGAGGTGTAAATTATTTCACTTGGCAAAACGCCAAGCAGGCTTGAAATGTTTAAAAGTGTTTCTTCTATAAGTTTTCCGCCTTTTTTCCCTAAATCATGCCTTGCGTTGGGATTTCCCAAAAAAGGGGTGTTTAAAAAGGCGGATAGCGCCAATTCACTTGGCGGAGTTTGAGCGCTGTAGTCTAAATATATCATTACCCAACCCTTCTTACAAAATTGCGATTACTTCAACTTCCACAAGCACGTCTTTGGGAAGTTCCTTCACAGCCACACAGCTTCTTGCGGGCTTTGTAACGAAAAATTTTTTATAAACCTCGTTAAATTCCGAAAAGTCGCTCATGTTTTTTAAAAAGCAAGTGGTCTTTATCACCTTGTCAAAGCCTGAATTTGCTTCCTTTAAAATTGCTTCAATGTTTTTCATAACCTGTAATGTCTGTTCTTTTATCCCGCCTTCAACCACCTGCATGGTCTTGGGGTCAAGGGGGATTTGGCCTGACGTAAATAGCAGGTTTTCGTATATAACAGCCTGTGAATACGGCCCGATAGCGCTTGGTGCGTTTGGTGTGCTGATTTTCCTAATCACAAAAACCACCCTTTCTTAATTTATACATTCAATTTTATATCCTGCGTCAGTCAACGCCTTTTTAATCTGCTCAATATGCTCAAAATTCCTGGTCTCCAGCGCGATTCTTAAATAGCAGCCGTTTATGTCGGAGTTTTCGCTTGAGCGCTCATGGTGGACGGAAACTACATTCCCGCCTAAATCTGCGATAATTGATGAAACCCCTTTTAGCTGCCCAGGCTTGTCGATAAGTTCAATATTCATTATACAGCTTCTGCCTGTTTTTATCAAACCCCTGGATATTACCCTTGATAAAATGGTCACGTCAATATTCCCGCCAGATAGCAAACATACGGTTTTTTTGCCGCCAATGGGCAGTTTGTCAAAAAGGGCCGCCGCCACCGCTACCGCTCCCGCGCCTTCGGTAATCAGCTTTTGATGTTCAATCAAGGTTAAAATCGCGGTGGATATTTCATCGTCGGAAACCACGCATATGTCATCCACATATTTTTGGCACAATTTAAAAGTATGTACCCCAGGCTCTTTTACCGCGATACCGTCGGCAATCGTTGAAACGGTGCTTAAACACTGTATGTTTTCATTTTTGATAGAGTTATACATGCTTGCGGCGCCGCAGGCTTGAACCCCGTACACTTTAATTTTGGGGTTTAATTCTTTTATCGCAAAGGCAACGCCTGCAATTAGCCCCCCGCCGCCGATTGGCACAATTACCGCTTCCATATCAGGAAGCTGGTCTAAAAGTTCCAATCCTATGGTGCCCTGGCCCGCGATAACGTCTAAATCGTCAAAGGGGTGGATGAAGGTATAACCCATCTCTTCTTTTAGCTCAATCGCCTTTTTGTACGCGTCATCATATACGCCTTCCACAAGGCAGATTTCCGCACCGTATTTTTTTGTGGCCTCAATTTTGGAAATCGGCGCGTTATCAGGAAGGCATATGGTGCATTTTATGTTGTTTTTCTGCGCCGCAAGCGCCACGCCTTGGGCATGGTTTCCCGCTGAGCACGCCACAACCCCCTTTTGTTTTTCCTCAGGGGTAAGAAGGCTCATTTTGTTGTAACTGCCACGGATTTTAAATGAGCCAGTCACCTGCAAATTTTCGGTTTTTAAATAAATTTTTGAGTTTTCGTTTATATTTGGCGCGTAAATCAAATCCGTAGGACGGATTACATTTTTTAAGATGTATGCCGCTTGGTATATTTTGTCAAGGCTTAACATCATATTCCTCCAGTTGGTTATCAATTAAAAGCCTTCGTCTTATAAGACGAAGGCTGGAAAAATACATAATTTTATTATATATAATAATATTAAATTGTCAATTACTTTTATGAGTGGAAAAATATAAGTTTTTAAAAAAATCAAAAGCAAAAAGGACGCAGGGTCTTGCCCTGTGTCTTTTTTGTTATAAAACGCCAAAACCCCGTCACTTTTAGTCATTAACCAAATTGGTTTTTTATTAATATTATATAGAAGCAAATCAAAAAGATGGGAGGTTGTTTGATGGCACACCTTGACAAAACCAGATACCGATATGGGAATGAAAGGTTTAGGCGGATGTTTGAAAATACATTGGATAAAAATTTAGCGAGGGCAATTGATTTAGTCAACGAAGAAGGCTTATATTTTGGCACCTTTTACATCATAATGCCCCGCTTTTTTGAATACAGCTACTATGAAAAACTAAAAGCGAAACTTAAAAACTGCGTAAAAATATGTGAGGCAATTTTGGAAAACCGGGTTTTGGCAAACGAGGAACTCAAAGATACATATAAGTGGATGATTGAAACAGGTTTTTATGATGACGGGATGGACGACAAATTCGACGAGATGTTAGACAAAATTTGCGCAATTTACATACAAAACTACAATGATAAAAGCGTTTTAAGCATAATTTCCAACGCGATTTTCAAAAGAAACCGTGAAAAAAGGTGCAAACAAAACCTTCTATGGGCGTATTTCCAATGCAAGGATATAGACTGCCTAAAACATATATTAGGTTATATAAACTCCCCAAGAAAAGAAGATTACCTTTTGGCGGCGGAACTTTTGGGGATTAAGGAAATCGCCGACGACAGGGCGCAAAGGGCAAAACAGTATGAGGAATACAAAAAATGGCTTCAGGAAAATGAAGGGTATTTTTACTACACAGGTTATGAAAACCAGTTTTGCCAAAGCCCCAAGTATTTTGAAGTGGATGTGGAAGCAAAGTATTTGTGCAAAAAAATCTCCACCCACAATGCAGCGCCCCTTGAGCCTTTGAGCAGGTTTGAATTAAACGCCCTAACTGATTTTAGAAAGCTTGATGAAAAAACAAAAATTGCCCTTTGCGAGTATTCCCACAAAAAGAAAAACCAAAGCGAGTATGAGTGGGAAAAGTTTATCAAAAGCCCGATAGACGAACAAATCAGGGACACGATAAAAAATAGGGGGATAATATGATATATATTGGCGGATATATGGCTGACACAGAAGCGTTAAGACTTCAAATCCCCCGCGGGATTGAAAGGCTGATATTTGATAAACTCGCAAACGGTGCGGGCAGGTATTCCTATGCCAATGAAGAAGAGCTGTATTTTGAAATCAGGCTTAGGGCGGAAATTATAAACGCCGCAAGGGAGCAAAGCCGTTCAGGGCTTAGGTTTTCAACCTTTAGGGACGCAAGGGTAAACCCCGCTTACTGGGAAAAAACCCGTGAGGGAGGATTTTTATTAAAGCGGGGGGTTAGCGCGGCTGTTGCTATAACCGATATTTTTAGAAACGGGCCAATGTACGCGACAGAATGCGCGACCGCCATTGTCATTATCTATTATAAAGCGCTTTTAAATATTTATAAGCCCGGACTTTTTGACAGGGTTTTTACCAATATTGAGCTTATGAACTGGCATTATCTGGATAGAAACTTGCGGGAAATAGGGGACATGGTTAGGGCTGCCGACTTCATTCCGGGGGACAGAAGATATTTTATGAACCCCGATGTAAACCCGCTAACCCCTGAACTTCAAGGCGAAAATGTAATCGATATGTCGGGCGGCTACTACTACGGCCACGATTTAGGGATAACTTCCGCAAGTGAAATAATCAAATTTTTAAATGAAAACAGGAAAGAGGGGGCCACAAGAAGCGCATACCTAATGGATTTAGTGGGAAGGCCCAATTTTAAACGCCTAGGAAACATTTATTTTTCAAATAGATAAAATTACATCAGCGCGCCAAATGCTGGCAAGCTAAAACAAAAACCCTGGATTTCGGGCTTTTTAAAAACAGGGGAAAACGCTTGCGTTGCCGTGTAGCCCTTTAAGGGTGTGGTTTTCAAAGCGCATGCCAAAAGCGGGTTTGCCCAAAACAACCCCAAAACGTTCGATAATGCGGTTGCAATCTAAGGCAAAGTTTTTACTTTGCCTTTTTTATTTAAAATTTATAAAAGCCCAAAAGGTTTCTTAATATGATTGAAGCTGCCTTGAAATTTCCCTGGCCACGCTTGTTAGCTTTTCAAAAGACTTTATGCGGTCAGAGAGAGGGTATATCCTGTCAATAACCTGGTCAGGAAGGCTGTAATAAAAATCCCGTGCTTGTTTGTCTTCCCTAATCAATGTATTAAAATCCTTATACTTTTTTGGCAAAAAAATCACCTCCCAATTTAGTATGAGCAATTGGAAGGCAATTTATGTTAAATTATTCAACAGTTTCGCTGCTTTCACTGTTTTGGGCACCAGCCGCGTCTTCATTTTGGGCTTGTGTTTGGTCTTGCTGGCTTTCTTGACTTGCTTTTTGGTTTGGCCGCTCTTCATCGTGCACTTCTAATTTTGAAACAGACACTTCGTAAGCTGTCTTTGTAACATATTCGTCCTCGCTAATTTTCTTTTGGTATTCCCTTGATTGAACCCTTCCCCAGATTGTAATCTTTTGGCCGACTTCAGCGTTTTCAATGTATCTTGCGTTCCTACCCCAGGCAATTAGGGGTATGTAATCCGATTTGTTATAAGCTCGGTTTACTGCAAGGAGAATGTCCGTGATTTCTCTGCCAAAAGGTGTTTTTCTGTAAACAGGCTTTTTGCAGATGTAGCCCGTTAGCACAATTTCATTGGGTGATTCCTCGGACTCAATTTGGTCAATAAGTTCAATATCCCTGACAAAAACGGTCAACAAAAGCTTGTTGCCAACATCGGAATAATTATTGTATGAACGAAGCTGCCCCTCAATCCTCACCTTTGTGCCAACGGTCAAATCCATGTTTTTAATAAGCCTTTCTGAAACTGTGATGGGTATATAATCATTTGTTTCGCTGAGTCTTTTTACCTTTAGGGTAAATTTATAAAAGCCTTCACCATATACCTCATGACTAAATTCCAAAGGGGTTTCGATTTCTCCTCTTAAAATTACATTGTTGTTATTATGCATTAATTACATCTCCTTTATCTTATTTACGTATAAGAAATATGTTTTTGTAGTGATTTTGTCCACACTCAATAGAAATTATATTCACTACAACCTGTCAATATAACATATTTTTATCATCTGCAACCTTACTTATTCTGCTTTTGTACTCCGTTTGGGTCGACTATGTAATTGTCCTTATAAATTAATTCAGATACCTTAACCAGCTCAAAATTTTTAGCTTTCAATGCTTTAATAATGTCGGGGAGGGAAGATGAAGTGTACTTTGTGCTGTTATGGAACAATAAGATCGACCCGGGTTTTGTCTTTTTCAAAACCCTCTCTAGCATTTCTTCTTTAGTAAGGTCTTTCCAGTCAAGACTGTCATTAATGCATATAAAAGTAAAAATCAAAACTTAAAAAAAACATTGATATTGTTATCGAGGATTTCAATTTTTTCAATCAAGGCATTGGTGATTAGCTTTTTGTCTTCTAATGTAAGTTTTTCAAATTTTTCCGCAATTATTCCAATGTCATTATAATTATCTTTTAAATTTTGTTCTTCCTTGATTTTATTCATCCTTTCGAGGATTTTTTGCTTTTTTTCTTCAAATTCATTGATTTTTTTGTTTATATACCCAATTAATGCGCCGTTTGATGAAGCAAGGTAATTTATAAGGTTATTAATATTATTCTCAATTTCAATCAAATTGAGTTTTAATTCTTTCAATTCTCTTGGCTCCTCAGCGGGAAGAGCTATGTATTTTTCTTCTTTGAGCCGTAATTTAATTATTTTTTCAATTTCATTCTCAACCTCTTTAAGCCTATGGGTCTGGCCTTCGCAGCAGTGTAGATTTGTATGCCCGCGGCACACTAAATACTTATACCCATTTGCCGAGACCACGGTTAAGGCATAATTGCATTTACCGCACTTTACAAGGCCTGAAAGATAGGTGTGTTTTCCTTTTCCGCTGTTTTTTAACTGAAGGTTTTTTTCTAACTTTTTTTGGCATTTAATAAATGTATCGGAATTAATTATCCCATAATGCAGGGCTATTGACAAGGTCTTGCCTGCAATATTTTTAAATTTTCTTTCGTTTTTGCCCCGCGGGCCGTATAGATATAAGCCAAAACCGTTTATAAAGTCCTTTGGGTCATTGGTAATTACACAGCCCTTTTCTTTGTAATAGTCATAAATATCCGCGTCGCTTTTTACATAGACAGGGTTTTGCAAAATCCTGCTGATTTTTGCCGAGTCCCAGTTCCCGCCTTTTGGGGCTTTTATGTTGTTTTCGTTTAAATATTTGCTGATTTGGCCTAATGAATAGCCCTCATAGGCGTAAAGGTCAAACATTTCTTTTACAATTTCAATTTCATCCAGTTTTTCCTTGAGCCTTTTTGTTTTTTTGCCGTCAACTTTTACCTCTTCCTTTGTAAACCCAAATGGCGGGGGCCCTCCCATATAAAAACCTTTTTTTGCCCGCTCATAGTAATTGTCCTTAATCCTTTGGGCAATGGTTTCCCGCTCAAGCTGGGCAAAAACCATGGTAATGCTGAGCATTGCCCGCCCCATGGGGGTTTGGGTGTCGAACTTTTCCATTGTGGATATAAAGCTCACATTGTGCTCTTCAAAAAATGTCATCAAATTTGCAAAATCTAAAAGGGACCTTGAAATTCTGTCTAAGCGGTATATTATGATTTTATTAATCTTATTATTCTTTATGTCGTCTAAAAGCCTTAAAAATGCAGGCCGCTGTATGCTTTTCCCGCTAAAGCCCCTGTCAATGTATGTCTCATAATCCTCGCCTTTTAACTCCATGAGACAGTGCTTTATCTGGGTTTCAATGGATATGCTGTCCTTTTTGTCAATGGACTGCCTGGCGTAAATTGCGGCTTTCAATTTTGGCACCTTCTTACAAGGTGGCTGCTTTATTTAAGATTTTTTTTAAAACCATGTTCATTTCTTTTTGGTATTGTTTTTTATCATTTTCGCCAAGCTTTGGTTTTTTGCTCGTTACAATGTATTTTTGCTTTTTCATATACATCCTCCTTCTTTTTTTTAAAAGTATATGAAAAAGCAATGTTTAGTTATTACTTTACAGGCGCAAAAGTTTTCCTTTTTCCGCTTTAACAATCTTACCGCCAACATCCAAATAGATATCTAAATTAGACGGGTTATAAACCATGCTAAAGTCCGCTGAAAATTTTAAATTTTTAGAAGCTTTAATATAATCTGCAATTTCTATATTGGTGGCAAAATAAATATCGGGGTTTTCATAAAGCATTTTGCAAAACTCTTCAATTAAGTTAAAATTATTGTCATTATAAAATTCATAGGAATGGCCCCATACGTATAATAATTCCAAATTGTCCTTGTGATTGGGCAAAAGGAAGCGTTTTGCGTTTTCCAACAGATTGTCATTGTGGTGGCATGTGGCTTTCCACAAATAAAAATCCTGCGGAATGTCATAATTAAAAGATGAACCCACAATTCTTGAATACTCAATCCCCAAAGAGGGAAGAAGGCTTACTATTTCATCTGAATATGAGCCATACGGATAGCTCATGCCCCGTACAATGTAGCCGCATATGCTTTCTAGGTTTTTCCTGTCCTCAAGAATTTCTAAAATCACTTGCCCGATTGGCATATTTTCAATATACGGGTGGGAATATGTATGGCAGGCGATTTCATGCCCCCCGTATAATTCTTTTATTTCACTGCTTTTTACATAAGTATCCTTGTCCAGGTTTTTGCTGTTTAAACAAAAGGTGGCCTTAATTTTATACTTATTTAATATTTCAACCAAATCCCTGTCATAAACTTTTCCGTCATCATAGCTTAAGGTAACGCATTTTTTTAGGCCTTTTGGAAATCTCAAATGAATGTTTTGCATGGGCTTCTCCTTTTAATATCCAATTTCATAGTTTTTTTGTAAGAATACCATTATTTTTTTAATTTTTCAAGGGAAAAACATCGAATTTGAAAAAATTGTTTAATATTTATAAAAGAAACATTTATATAAATACCCTATTAAACGAAAAACCCGCTTTTATTCACCAAAATTGCGGTGTTTGCGCGCAGCAGGCTTTTTTCAAAATGAATAAAGGGAGCATATTTTGATATGCTCCCTTTTTGATTAATCTATAATATCGTAAACTACAGGCATGGTTGCGGGGATAAGGGTGTTTTTGCCCTCGCTGTCAGCCAACCAGATAAATACTTTAACCTGGCCTTTTGTATCACGCGCCAATCTCATTGACAAGCTCAAGTTTTCGGTTTCCCCGACTTTAGCGTTTATAAAGCCTGATTTTACTTCAACCAGTTTTCCTTCAGTGTCATATAGCGCCATTAGGGCAATTGATGGCTCATCCACAGCAGTATGATTTGTAACCTCAATATTTGAGGTAATAATTTTAGCTTCGGCTTCAAATTCTGTTCCAACTTCTACATGGTAGTTAATGTATGGGTCTGTATTTTCTGAAACAACTACCGTAGCTGTCACATACACATCGGAAATTGCCCCGCCGGGGATTCCGAAATTAGGTTTGCCGTCGGCGTTGTAATAAAGCTTTTGAACCCTTGTATGCCTGTCGGGGTTGTATAGCGGGTCGCCAGCTATATCCCTGTAACTTCTTGAATGGTAAACCACCAAATCGGTTTTACCGTCTTCTGCAACGGTGAAGGAATTGTGGCCAGGGCCATATTCAGAAGTTTTTTCGTTTGTAAACATTACAGGGTAGGGAACCTTTGTCCAGGACGCGGGATTTAATAAATCCGCGTCTTCATCAGCGTAAAGCAACCCTAAGCAGTATACAGCGCCTGTCGCAGATGCGGAAAAGGCTAGGTAGATTTTTCCGTCTTTCTTTAAAACCGCAGGAGCTTCTTCTACTTTTTCATTTTGCAATTCCCATGAATAATCAGGCACGGAGATTATAACCTGTTTTGAGTCAAGCTGGGTTGGGGATAGCATTTTCGCGATGATTAAGTAGGAAACACCGCTTGGCTTTTCAGCCCATACAAAATACCTTTCCCCGTTTGCTTCAAACACGGTTCCGTCTAATGAGAAGGTATCCAAATTCACGTTCATTGGCTGCGGATAGCTCCAAGGGCCTTCAAACGGGTCCTCGCTTGCGCATTCAATATAGTATGGCCTGATTTCCCATAGGGAATTCCTGCTTGCGGCAAAGTAAATGTACCATTTGCCGTCAAGGTAGTGGATTTCGGGCGCCCAAATGAAGTTTGACAATTGTCCTGAGGGGTTCTTCCTCCAGATTATTTTTTCAGTCTCGGGGTCTTTTAAGCCTTCAATGGTTTTTGCCCTTCTCAAAATAATCGCGTTGTAGTAGGGCGGATCCTGCGGGTTCATGTATGAGGCTGTAAAGTAGTAATAACCGTCGGTGTGTTTATAAATATGCGGGTCAGCGCGGTTTAAAATTAACGGGTTAGAATATGACGGTATATTAAGTTTTCCTTGAATTTCATAAGTTCCAGGGGTTGATAGCTGTTGGGGCGTTAGTTCATCCCAGATGATGTCCAATTCCTCATCTGTGTTGTTGTTATAATATACCCTCACAGTTTCAGGCAAGCTGGGTTTTACGCCAACTGTGGTATTTACGGTTATGTTTTCAAATTCCATGCTCTTAATTTCAACATTACCAGCAAGGCTTGCGATAACTGTGTCAAGCTCGCTTTGGGTTATGGGAAGTATGCTTAAGGATTTAATATTGCTTGGCAATTGGTAATTTTCTTCATATTGCAAATAAAGGTTTTCCAAATCAGAAACATTCGCCACAGCCCATTTGTTTTGGCTTTGGTTGTAGTAATATAGGTACCATTTGTCATCATCTATTGACTTTGTCACGAAAGCTTTGTTTGCGTTTTGTAAAATAGCGTTTTCATATGGCGTAAACGCTTCAGAAAGGGAAGAGGAGAACGCCATATTTATGGTTCTTGAGGTTTGGTCGCCGAATACCAGGTAGTATTTGCCGCCATCATATATAATTTGGGAATCCATAATGTTTTTATTTGTAGAATAAAGCTGCTCGGTAGCGGCAAAGTTTTTTAAATCATCGGTTTTTCGCATGTTAATTTTTGCGTTTGACCAGTAGTAGATGTATTTTGCGCTTTCTTTGTCATATATAACTTTTGGCGAGAAGATATAGGAGTTATCAAAGGTAATGTTTTGTTCGTTTGTATAGTTTACAAGGTCCAAAGAATCCCAAACAATGATATTCCTTGAGTAGTTGCTGGGATAATCCACGCTTACAACGCCAAAGGTCCCGTCTTCTTTTCTGTAAATATACGGGTCAACAAAGCGCTTGTTTCTGTCGCCGTCAGTGGATGTCTTGGAATATAGAATAGGCTGGTCATTGTTTAACGGTATCCAGTTTAAACCGTCAAGGCTGTAAGCTAAATGCATAGCGTTTGTAAAATATGTGTCGCCCGTCTTATGATAAGCCATTATGTAAGCCTTAAACTCAGGCAATACCGTAAAGGTAAAATCCTTATACTCGGTATCCGTGCCATCGGTCACGGTTGCCCTGATTACTACCTCCTGTCGCCCTTCCTCATCCTTTGGCCTGATTACCTTTCCCTCATCCGTTAAATAATCAGGGTTAAGGGAAGTCCAAGTAATGTCAAGCCCAGAGGGGGTTTTTTCAGGAAGAGCCAAATCTTCATAAATTACTTTGGTTTTTCCAAAGTCTAGTTGGTATAATTCATCCTTTAAAATGTTTTGTTCAGGAATCACAATAATAAACTCCTTCGTTTCTTCGTATAGCAAAACATCAAACTGGTTATATTTTGAAACCCTTGCGGTAAGGATAATTTCCTTGCTGCCTTCGCCAGCGCCGGGCCGTTTTACAAGTGTCCCGTCATTTGCAAGGAATTCTTCATCGCTTGATGTCCAAGTTATAACCGTGTTGTTCACACCCGCGTTTGGCAAAGTTAAATTGCCTATTACATAGTTTGTATCGCCTAGATTAATGCTCTTTATGGTGTCTGCTACATCCTTTTTAGCTTGGGCTATATCTTTTTTGCTGTATTCTTCGGCTATTTCCTCAACGGAAAGCGCGCGGTTGTACACTTTAAATTCGTCAACATAGCCCTTTAAATAGGGGTCTGCTGTGAACTGGCTTTTTCCTATGTAGTTATTTAAATTCTCTCCTAAATCCCTTGGGTTTAGTGTTACGAAATTGGATGAACTATTATACGAACCGTTCAAATAATATGTAACGGTATTTCCTGATTTAGTAATTACAATATGCTGCCAGGAATTAATCGGTACTTGGCTTCCTGATACCCTTTGCTCGCTTCCGTTTCCTGAAACTGTAATTGCAAACCTTCCAACGTAATCACCGTTAGGCGCAAAGAACATATATTTTGACGAATTAACCCCAAAGTCGAAAACTCTCTGCCACATGGAAGAGGATTCAAGATACACCCATGTTGAAATTGTAAAATCGGTGATATCCGCCATTAAATTGGATGGAAGCTTTATGTAAGTGTTAATACCGTCAAATTTTGCGCTTTTGTCAAAAAGCCCATCCGAAATTGTTAAATTTCCAAAGGGAATACCGTGATTTTCGTGCCCCGAAAGGTCGGTAATCACATCAGAACTTTCATCATCAAAATTGTACCAAAGAATAAGACTTGGATCGGTTTCATCACCAAAAACCGGAATGTTTAATGAACTAAATAAGAAAAGAAAAACCAGTAAAAATGACACAACTTTTTTTGACATTTTTCTGCCCCCTTTTTTGTGTTATATCAAAATTATACTATATAACCGATATTATGACAATATGAAGAACGAAAAAAAGGGAAGAATTATGAGAAGGAAAAAGCTGACACCAAAAAATTACACTTTAAAGTTAAATGATAATAAAAGCTGGCATAAAAGGTTTTCAAACCAAAGCTAATCCTGCTTGCGCGGAAGAGTAATTTCAAACCCAGGGCTTGTTTTTGTTGAACAAACAAAAACTTGTATGATAGAAAGGTAATATCATAAGCTGCCAAAAAGGTATCATTTGCCCAAAGCCATCCTTGCCAGCGGTAGAAGGAAAGAGGAGCCCGCCTTTTTTATAGAATGATAAAAAAATTAGACATGGTTATTTTGCCCTGTAGCTTGCGTTTGTTTAATGTTTTATACAATACCACTTTAATAAATAATAACTTTAATAAACAATAAATTAGATGATAAATAAGGTTATAAATAAGTTGTTCAAATATAGCCATAGCAAGGCCTTTTTTAAAGAAAATACGGTCTGTTTGATAAAATTTTTTGTAAAATTATAGTTTGTTTACCGCCTTACCGCCAAAACAAACGAAAAATAAATACGGTGAACTTGTCAATTTTTCAATCATGCGCTTGTTTTATAAATTTTTTGTGGCGTAAAGCTTTACATTACGCTTACCTTCAAGCAAAAACTTATAACATTAGTAATTTCTAAACATTAAATCAGCAAAATTGTAACTTTCGCGTAACCGCCTTATGCTTTTGTGGATATCAAAACATGGCTTATATAAGCTTTTATCGTTTGGCTTGACAATTTTATGAGGCTTAAAAAACTAACCATAAAATATTGTTATGTACCTGTCAATTACAGGTAAATAGCTTAACTCACACAGGGAATTTTTTTATTAAGGCAAATAATAAACAAGTCGGGAAAAGACAGATTATACTGGCGCCATAACAAATTGAGATAGCAAATATAACCAAAACCATGATTACTTATAAGATATACAGAGCGTCTGTTTTCAATGAATAATAAATTTTAGCCCCAGAATTTGTATTTAACTATCCATTATAACTACCGCTTAAATTAAACCCATAAAACTTTGATACAAAGCCAGCTTTAACTATATAGGTGCTTTGCAACCAGGATAGGAAATTATTTAAATAAACAATTCGGAAAACAAGCCGTAAAGCCCCAATATAATAATGGAAGTATCCTATATAACCAAAGCATTTCTTTTAAGAAAGAACGGAGAAAAGAGTTTTAAATGCTTTATTATTCAAAACGGACTTTGTAACCGGCAAAAGCGCCTTTATGGGTAATTATCGCGGTTATTTTTTAAAGCCCGCCCAAAGTTTAAAAAGGGAAGGATTGATAGATGTTATTAAAATAATTAATTAATTAATCCTTCCAAATGAGATGTTTATAAAATGTGATGTTTATAAAGGGAAGGGTTGACTTATCAGAACCAGTATGATAAGATAAATACAATTAGACAAAATAAAAATTTTGTCTAATTGGGGATAGGGGGTTATAAAATTTTAAAGCGTTATTTTCGGGCATTTTAAGGCCTCTCTTTTAATAGTCATAAAAAAGCCGGATTTATTGTGCTATTGCTTTTTAGTGTTTTCATAAATAAGCCTTTTTAATTTTATGAATTTAATTTAAATTACCTTACATTAATTAAATCGGCATTTAATTTATCAAATTTAAACTTTATATATTTAGATTTTTAAATTAATTTTTATATTTTTATTTTTATAATAATTTTTTGTTAAATTATAATTTTCTTAAATTATAATTTTCTAATATTTTCATTTTATTATTTATTTTATCTTCCAAAAATCGTATAATTAATTTAGCAATTCTAAATTGGAGGTTTTTTAATGAGATTTGAAAAATCCTGCGGCGTTGTTGTATTTTATAAAAATGAAAATAAACCCTTGTTTCTTCTGGTTCAAAGCCAGCTTTACCTACACTGGGGCTTTGCCAAAGGCCATGTTGAAGAAAACGAATCGGAAATCGAAACCGCCCTTCGCGAAGTTTATGAAGAAACCGGCCTAAAACCTACTATAATAGAGGGATTTAAAAAAACCATAAATTACCAAACCTGGGCCAATACATATAAAGAAGTTGTGTATTTTTTAGGTGAAGTCAGCGATTTGAAAGTGAGCGTTCAAAAAGAAGAAATAAACGGTTACAAATGGCTTTCTTATGATGAAGCAATAAACCTCTTAACTTATGAAAATGACAAAAATGTTTTAAATAGCGCAAATGATTTCATTATAAAAAACTGTTAATTAGGGGTGGTTTTTATGGTGGATATTTTTGAAGACGCGCCTTCTTTAGTAATAAATTATCTTAGCTATATGCAAAATATTAAGGGAAAGTCTGAAAAAACCATTAAAGAATACTATTATGACCTAAGGACCTTTTTCAGGTTTATAAAATGCAAAAGAAAACTAGCCCAGTTTTCTGACTTTGAGAATGTGTCCATATCCGATGTGGATTTAGATTTAATAAAATCCATAACCATGGATGACATTTATGATTATATGTTTTATGTAGCAAAAGACAGGAAAAACAGTTCCCATACAAGGGCGAGAAAGTCAAGCTGCATAAAATCTTTCTTTTTGTTTTTGACAACAAAGGCAAAAGTATTGGATGTTGACCCCACTAAGGAGCTGGAATCCCCTAAAATCCCAAAAACCCTACCGAAATATTTAACTCTTGAAGAAAGCATGCGCCTTTTAGAAGCGGTGGACGGTGAATTTAAAGTCAGGGATTACGCGATAATAACGCTTTTTTTAAACTGCGGCTTGAGGCTTTCCGAGCTTGTGGGAATTAATTTAAGCTCAATAAAAGACGACAGGTTATACATAAAAGGAAAAGGCAACAAAGAAAGGACAATTTATTTAAACGAAGCGTGCCAAAACGCCATAAACGAGTATTTAAAAGAAAGGCCCCATGAAGGGGTAAAAGACAAGGACGCGCTTTTTTTAAGCAAGCGCAAATCAAGAATAACAACCAAAATGGTTCAGGTTATCGTAAAAAAGGCACTAGCGCGCGCAAATTTGGACACCACAAAGTATTCAACCCACAAATTAAGGCATACTGCAGCGACGCTAATGTACCAATACGGCGATGTGGATGTCAGGACTTTGCAGAAAATCTTGGGCCATGAGCAGTTAACCACAACCCAGATTTACACCCATGTAAGCGATACACAAATTAAAGACGCCACCAGCAAAAACCCGCTGGCAAATTTTAAGAAAAAGGATTAAAAGATTTAAGAAAATGTTTAAAAAAGACATGATTATAATGTTTATGCTAAAAGATAATACCCGAAGGCTTATAACCTGCAAAAATCAGATACTTATGTATGGATGAAGCCCGCCAAAATTTAACGGTTGTTTAAAAAGGGAGGATTGACAGATAAGCTTAAGTAAATATACTGGACATAAATGTCCCGGATTTTTGGGTGAACTGATAAATCCAACCTTCCAAACCCTGTTGGTGCAATATTTTTTTCGGCGCCTAAAAATGCATAAGCGCGAAAGCCGTTGTTTTGGTATGTTTTTTTTCGTCAAACTTCATTTTTTCACCGTTTGACTGCGGGCTGAATTTGAGGCAATGCGGTTTTCACCGGTAAATATAAAACATACCGGTAATATATCAATTATATTTTTCATATTTGATTTGTAGAATTTGTATGTTTTATATCCCGCGTTTACGTCAACGCTCGTTTTTCTTGCAGCTTTCACTCATATCATAAATAAAATATCGGCAAGACAATGCCCCGGGTTTTAGGCAAATAAGATAAAGCTAAAAAGGGCTAAGCCCTCTCTCCTATTTGGAACCTCTCTCCTTCCTGCTTTTCCAAATCCAAGAGAAAGCGCTTAGCGTCAAGGCCTAAGGAAAAGCCGTGCAAGGAATTGTTTTTCCCCAAACACCTGTGGCATGGTATAATAATTGGGATGTTATTGTTTTTGCACGCCATCCCCACCACCCTGCTTAAGTTTTTGTTTCCTAAACTTTGTGCAATCTCGCCATAGGTTTTGGTTTTTCCATATCCGATTTTTAAAAGCTCTTCCCACACCTTTTTATAAAAGGCGGGCCCTTCAAGCTGGAACGGCACGGTAAAGCTTGTCCTTTTGTTAAAAAAGTACTCATCAAGCTCTTTTTTGGTTTTATAAATTATTTCATTTTCTTTTTTAGTTGCGCAAAATACGGGAAACGGGGTTATTTTTTTCAAATACTTGTCGCTTGCCAATATAAACAAAAGCCCAATAGGGCTGTTATATGAAGAATAATAAAGCATATAAAACACCCTTTACTAATTTATTGGCACCTTAATAAGCTGGTTTGGATAAATATTTGAGCCTTCCAAATTGTTGATTTTATTGATTTCATAAATCACTTTACGGATATCCTGGCCGTTGGAATAGTATTTTGCAATATCCCAAAGGGTATCGCCGGGATTTATTTTTATTATAACATATTCGTCAGGTTTTTGCGAAAAATTGCAAAACGCGCTGACATTTATTGTGATAACTAAAGTAACTAATAGCAAAAGCAAAAACAATTTACCTCTTTTATTTAACCTTCTCCTTTTCATGCCAAACACCCCTCTAAAAAGGATCTAAAGCGAACAAATGTTCTTTTGTCTTTATATTATCAGAACAAATGTTCGTTGTCAATACTTTTTTTTAAAAAATAAGAACAAATGTTTGTATTTTTCAAAAAAGTATGTTATAATCTAATTAAAGAAAGATTTACCATATGGGAGGTTTTTTTGTGGCGGTAAACGAAAAAAAACAGCAGGAAATTCTTGATTTTATAAATAAACAGATAAATGAAAAGGGTTATCCTCCCACAGTTAGAGAGATTTGTGCGGCGGTCGGGTTAAAATCACCTTCTACTGTGCATGGATATTTGCAGAGATTAGAAAAAAAGGGCCTTTTGGAAAAAATCCCTTCAAAAACCAGGGCAATACGGGTTGCGGTTGACACAAAACGGGATAAGGTCAAGACCATTGATAAATACATTGAGGTGCCGGTTTTAGGGAAAATCAGCGCGGGGCTTCCCATATTAGCTGAGGAAAACATAATCCGCACCTTCCCCCTTCCCATGGATTTTGCCCAAAACGAAGATATATTTATGCTTCAGGTTAGAGGCGAAAGCATGATAAATAAGGGGATTTTAGACGGTGATTTTGTGGTTGTGAGAAAGCAGGAAAGCGTTCCAAACGGCACCGTTGCCGTGGCGCTTGTTAGGGATGAAGCAACTGTTAAGACGTTTTATAAAGAAAAGGGATACTATAGGCTTCAGCCCGAAAACGATTATATGGAGCCTATCATTTGCAAGGAAGTTCAAATTTTAGGCAAAGTTATCGGGGTTTTAAGGATAATGAAGTAATAAAAAAGGCATATCCCAAGCCGGATATGCCTTTTTTGTTTTAGCAACAAACGCTTTTGCTGGGCTTTTTTATAACAAAAAGGCCCAATCTATGAGCCTTTTTGTTATCTTATCTGACCGTTTCCAAAAATGATATATTTTATGCTGGTTAATTCTTTCAATCCCATAGGGCCGCGGGCGTGGATTTTTTGGGTGCTTATGCCGATTTCCCCGCCGTAACCAAACTCAAACCCGTCGGTAAAGCGGGTTGAAGCGTTTACATACACACAGGCCGCGTCAACTTCCTGATGGAATTTTTGGGCCTTTTCATAGGATGTTGTAATGATTGCCTCGGAGTGTTTAGAGTTATATTTATTTATGTGTTTTATCGCCTCGTCAATGTCAGAAACAACTTTTATAGCGATTTTATAATCCAAATATTCGGTGTACCAGTCCTCTTCTGTAGCAGGCTCAATATCGGGCAGTATCCTTCTTGTTTCTTCGCAGCCCACCATTACCACATTTTTTTCCTTTAACGCTTTATAGGCTTTTGGCAAAAACTCATATTTGATTTTATTGTTTATCAAAAGCTTTTCCGCGGCGTTGCAAACGCCAGGGCGGCTGGTTTTCGCGTTAATCAGGATATCTAACGCCATTTCCTGGTCGCACTCATCATCCACATAAATATGGCAGTTCCCCGTTCCCGTTTCAATTACGGGCACTGTCGCGTTTTCAATGCAGGTTTTAATCAACCCTGCCCCGCCGCGGGGAATTATAACATCCACATATTCGTTTAGCTTCATAAGCGCAAGCGCAATTTCCCTGCTTGTATCAGGCACAATATTTATGCACTCTTTTGGAAGGCCTGAATCTATTAGTGCTTTTTGCATTATTTCACAAAGCTTTATGTTTGAATTTATTGCCTCACTTCCGCCCCGCAAAATTACCGCGTTTGAGGATTTTAAGCAAAGGCACGCCGCTTCCACCGTCACATTGGGGCGGGCTTCATAAATTATGGCAATCACACCTAAAGGAACCCGCTTTTTGCCTATCACAAGCCCGTTTGGCCGCTTTACCATGGAGATTACCTCATCAATGGGGTCGGGGAGTTTTGAAATCTCAAGGGCGCTTTTTGCGATTTGCCCTATCCTTTCCTTTGTCAGGGTCAGCCTGTCTAATAGCGCCCCGCTTATCCCCTTTTGTTTGGCGTTTTCCAAATCCTTTTCATTTGCCAAAAGTATCTCATCGGTTTTTTCAATTAATAATTCAGCTATTTTAGTTAGCGCCTCGTCTTTTTTTGTGGTGGATATATTATTTAAAACATAACTTGCTTCCTTTGCGCTTTTTCCAATTTGGTTTAACATAATATCACATCCTTTTTAGTTTTTCTTTTCCTAAAAAGAGTGTGCCGCAAGGTTTTTCATCAAATATGGTATACAGTGTTTTGGAAGGGTTGTTGCCGTTTGCGATTATCATGTTTATTCCACGGCTTGTGGCGATTTCAGCCGCTTTCAGCTTTGTGGTCATGCCCCCTGTCCCCTGCTTTGTGCTGGAGCCCGTTGCCATGTGCTTTATTTCGTCGGTGATTTCTTCTACCACTTGAATTAATTTTGCGTTTTCGTTTTTATGGGGGTCTGAGTCATAAAGCCCGTCAATGTCGGATAACAAAATAAGCAGTTCTGCGTCAATCAACGAGGCAACAACCGCCGACAGGGTGTCATTGTCGCCAAACTCAATTTCTTCATAGCTTATAACGTCGTTTTCATTAACTATTGGCACAACGCCAAGCGACAAAAGCGCCTTAAAGGTTTCAATGGCGTTTTCCTTCCTGTGGTCATCATCCACCACATCTTTTGTTAAAAGCACCTGCGCCACATGGTGGCCGTAGTCAGCGAAAAATTTGCGGTACACATTCATAAGCTCAATCTGCCCGATTGCGGCAACCGCCTGCTTCATCCTGACTTCACTTGGGCGGCTTGGCAAATTCAATGTCCCAACCCCTGCGCCAATGGCGCCTGAGGAAACAAGCACCACTTCCCTGCCTTGGTTTTTTAAGTCGGATAGCACTTTTACCAAATCCTCTATCCTTCTTATGTTTAATTTGCCATTGGGATAGGCTAAAGTAGAAGTCCCGACTTTAACCACAACTCGTTTTGCGTCTTTAATGCTATTCATTTATCTTACCCTTTCGTATAATTGAATCCTTTATAAGAGGGATATCAACCGGAATTTTTAAAATCATTTGCGGGTGTGGCGCGCTGTCGATATCCTCATCATTTTCATTTTTCATTTCACGGATTATTTGTTTATAATAACCCTTTACCCCCGGCTGGATTATTTCAACTTCATCGCCTTTGAAAAACCGGTTTCTCTGCTCAATTGTCGCAATTTTTGTTTTTTCGTCGTAATCCAAAACAACACCAACAATATCGTAATCCCTGATATACGAGCTTGTGCCGTAAACCTGGGAACCTCTTTCGCCCAAATAAAACCCTGTGGAGTATTCACGGTGGCTAACCTTTAGCAGTTCTTCCATCCATGCGGGGTCGGCGACAAAATTTTTTGGGTTTTCATAGTACGCGTCAATAGCTTCACGGTAAGCCTTTGTAACCGTTGCCACATAATATGCCGACTTTACCCTTCCCTCGATTTTTAAGCTGTATATCCCAGCCTCTATAACCTTATCTATATGATTTATCATGCAAAGGTCCTTTGAATTTAAAATAAAGGTACCCCGCTCATTTTCATAAATGGGAAAATACTGCCCCGGCCTTTTTTCTTCAACCAAAGCGTATTTCCAGCGGCACGGGTGGGCGCATTCGCCCTTGTTTGCGTCCCTGCCTGCCATGTAGTTTGAAAGCAGGCACCTTCCTGAATATGAAATACACATCGCACCGTGCACAAAAGCTTCAAGCTCGCACTCAGGCGGTGTTTTATCCCTGATTTCCCTAATTTCATCAAGAGTCAGTTCCCTTGCAAGAACCACCCGCTTTGCGCCCATTTTGTGCCAAAACCTGACCGTTACATAGTTTACATTATTAGCTTGTGTGCTAATATGAATTTCCATGTCTGGCGCTGCCTCTTTTACAATTGAAAACGCGCCGGGGTCAGAAATAATAATGGCGTCAATGTTTAATTTATCCAGTTCTTTTACATACTCCCTAAAACCTGCTAAATCGCTGTTGTGGGGTATGATATTTGCTGTGACATAAACCTTTTTGCCCCGCGCATGGGCAAAGGAAATCCCCTCTTTCATCTCCTCAAGGGTAAAATTTTCCGCCGCGTTTCTTAAAGAAAATTCCTCCCCGCCGATATATACGGCGTCAGCGCCATAGAGAATTGCCGCTTTTAACTTTTCAAGGCTTCCGGCGGGAGAAAGAAGTTCGCATTTATTCAAATTTATACTTCCTTTCAAAAAGTGTGGATTTATTGTAATTGATAACCTCCGTATTTTTTATAAGAAATTGCCACCCCGTCGCCAATGGGAAGAATGCTTGTGTCCAAAAGGGGATGGGATGAAATTTCGGATAAGTATTTTCTCAGCCGTTTTACGATTGTGATTTTTCTTCTTATAACCAGTTCGTCGGAAGAAATCATGCCTTTGTATAAAATATTGTCAGAAAATAATATGCCCCCATTGTTTAAAAGCCTGATTATATGGGGCAAAAATTCAATGTATTGGGCTTTTGCCCCGTCTAAAAATATAAAGTCAAAAGGGTCTTGCAAATTTTTTAGTATTTCCTTCGCCTCGCCGTGAATTATGGTAATCCTGTCGCAAAGGCCCGCTTTTTTTACATTTTCCCTTGCCGAATTTACCATATCCTCCATTCGCTCGATTGTTACAATTTTAACATCTTCCAGTAGCTTTGCCATAAAAATTGAGCTGTAACCTATTGCAGTGCCCACTTCCAGCACGGTTTTCGGCTTTTTTATATCAAACAAAACCCTGATTAACTGCCCCACTTCGGGGTGGATTATGGGTATTGGGTTTTTGGGGTCGCCAGCTAGTTCTTCAAGTTCAGCTAAAAATTTATCCCGCTTAGGTAAAAGAGAGCGGATGAATTCTGTGACATTTTCATTGTTTATTCCGCAATCCATTAAAACATTCCTTTCAAATATACGCTATTTAACCCTTTGATGTTCCTGGTAGGTTTTAGAAAATACGTGTTTGTTGTCCTTATTTAACTTAAAGAAATAATAATCGCTTTGCGCGGGATACAATGCCGCCCTGATGGCTTTTTCCCCAGGTGAGGAAATGGGGCCTATGGGAAGGCCTTTATACATATATGTGTTATACGGTGAGTCAATTTTGGTATCCGCAACGGATATAACGGGCTTTCTTTCCTTTAGGATGTACTGGATTGTCGCGCAGGACTGCAAATACTGTAAATACTCAGGGCTTTTTACTTTGAGCCTGTTGTGGAATACGGAGGAAATCAAATCCCTGTCCTCATCCCCCAATGCTTCCCGCTCAATGATTGACGCCAAAGTCACAACCTGGTCAACAGTCATGCCCAACTCCTGAGCCCGTTTTCTGTATTCCTCATTGAAAACTTTCTCAAACTGGGAAAGCATTGTCTGGATTATGTATTTTTCCCCCGCGTCTTTTTTAAATATATATGTTTCAGGGAAAAGATAGCCTTCAAACCTGTTTTCCCGCCTTGGGATGTCAACAAAAAAGTCAAATTCTTCATTTTCCATCACATCGTAGAAAACTTCTTTATTAATTAAACCCTTTTCTTCAAGGAGGTCCGCAATCTGCCTAAGCTCAAACCCTTCAGGGATTGTAACTTTAACCGTTTCCCCGTTATCCTGAGCCGAATTTGACAAAACCTCAAAAATTTTATCATAGGGCATGTCCTTTGTCAGTGTATGGGTCCCGCTTTTCATGTTTTGATACGCTTTTTCAAGCTTTGCCGCAAATAAAAACGCCCTTTCGCTCCTGATTACGCCGTTTTCTTTTAAAATGCGGCTTATGGTAGCAAGACTTGCGCCTTCGGGAATGGTTAAGGTTACCCTTTCCCCATTATCCCTTCCCTGATAGTTTTGGTTATAAAACATAAAAAGCGCAGTGCCAAAGCCCAAAATCAGCACAAGGATTAATGAAATAAATTTTGGGAGGATTTTTCTATTTCTTCTTTTAAATGTTAACCTTTTACTCATTTAATCCACCTCAAATCGAAGGATGGATTTATCGGTTATGATAATATCCATTGGTATGTCGTTATCAGAAACCGGAATTTCATCCACCAAATTAAAATCATAGCATAAACCAATTTTTACAGCCTTTGTCTTTGGCAAAAAGCGGTCATAATACCCTTTTCCGTAACCCAGCCTGTTGCCGTGTTTGTCAAAGGTGTTTCCGGGAACTATTATTAAATCCAAAATTTTCGGGTCAACCTCAAAAATTTCTTTCGGCTCGCTTACGCCAAATGTGCCAATTTTAAACACGGAATTGGAAAATATTTCCGAGGAAATAATCTTTCCTCCCATAGTAATTGGCACCGCGACCCTTTTATTGTTAAAAAAAGCGTCCTTTATAATGTTTTTAGTGTCAACCTCATTGCGGAAAGATATATAGGTCATAATAAATCGGGAATTTTTGTATTCGGGAAGGCTTACCAGCTTTTCAAAGATTAGGCGGCTTAAATATGTATGCTCATCAACCGATAAAGCCTCCCGCTTTTTAATCATTTCTTTTCTTATAATATTTTTATCATTGTAATTCATACTTAAACTGCATAGCGCCGGATATCCTGTTTGCGGCGGCTTTTCCGATAAATAAGCTTGCCGCGAACAAGGAAAATTCCAATGCTACCCCAGGCCCCTTCCCTGTTAATATATTTTGGTCAAAAACATAATCGCTTTTTGTGATATTTGCCCCAATTAAATCCTTTTCAAACCCGGGATAACAGGTTGCGCTAACCCCTTTTAAAAGGCCTGATTTCCCAAGTATAAAGGGCGCAGCGCAAATTGCGGCAATGTATTTTTTGTTTTCATGGGCATATTTTATGATGTCTGAAACCTTTTCGTTTTCGCTCAAATTCTTTGCCCCTGGCATTCCGCCGGGAAGGTAAATCATTTGTAAGTCATCCCTGTTTACTTCGTCAATCAAAATATCAGCAGTTAATTTAATGCCGTGAGAGCCCGTCACCTCTTTGCCGGTAACGCCTACGGTTTTCACATCCACATTCGCCCTTCTTAAAACGTCAACAAAAGTTATGGCTTCAATTTCTTCAAAGCCTTCTGCTAAAAATACATATACCATAATATCCCTCCTTTATTGAACCCAGCAAATCAAATTTATGACATTATCGCCTTTTGAAAATACAAAATCCGTAAACATGCCAATGTCCATACTTTTACTGTTTGACGGGGTAAAGTTATTTTGAGGTATAATCGGGTCATAAACCCCTACATCATTTATGTTTAACATTTCGCACACGGCTTTTGCGTTAACTATTCTTGCCATTGCAAAATCTTTAATTTCATCGTATTTGTTATAATAAGTCCTGATTTTTGCCCGCTTTACTTGCGGGTACATTTCTTTAATTTTCCCCAAAAAGCCCCAAAGTTCATTTTCGCTAAAGAACGCGCTTTCCAGCACATGAAGGGTGTCGTCATAAACTTTATATATAAAATAGCTTTTTTGAGTTCTTAAAATCTTAACCTCTTCCACCTGGCAGCTTGTAATTATCTCATGCCAGTCGGAGTCAGTTCTTATGATATACCCGTTTTTGCCCTTTACGGCTTCCTTATAGATGGGGTCAATATCGGAAAAATCCTCGTTGAAAGTTTCATTTGTTTGGTATTTTGATAAACCGCTTATATTTATATATTTGCATTTGTAAACGCTTTCAAAGCCTGAAGATTTATAGTACGCGGGATTTGTGGGGATTAAATTTGCAAAAACAAAGCCCTCGTTATACATATCATTCAGGGCTTTTTTCAAAAGCATTGACAAAAACCCTTTTTTCCTGTGTTCTGGCATGGTGCCGACCCCCGCGATATAGCCGCCCTTAACCTTATGGCCAAAAAGGCAGAAATCATATTTTAATACTTGCAAAGTTGACGCAATATGGCCATCCACCTTTAATAGATAGGTGGTGCGGTTGCTATCAGGGATTTCGTCAAAATACCATTTTATAAAAATATCCCGCTCGGAAAACACAATTTTCCATAAATCTTTTAGCTCGTTTATTTCCTTTTGGTCGGATTTATCAAGATACTTAATTTCCAATTATATCTGCACCGCCTCGTATTTATCTAGGATATAAATTGGGCGATAGGACATTTTTGCCCGCCTTAAGCCTTCAATGCCCATGTCTTCTTCCCTGTTGATATATTTCAAATGGGCCCATTCGTTTTTGACAAACATTTGGTTTATCGCGGCATAGGAGCCTTGAAAATCGGTGTTGGCTTTTTCTATGTGGATAACAGCCGTGTCGGAATTTAGCTGCTCCCCAAATGTAATGGCAGCGATTTGTCCATTTACAATTAATGCCGCGCCTTTATTATTGTCAAAATGCGAGTAATTATTAAAATAATTGTCCATGGCGATTTTTTCGTCAATGGAGTCTGGGTCAAGTATATTATTCATAAATTCGTGGTATTTTTTAATCTCGTCAGGATAAATGTTTACATACTCATAATCATAGGTCGAGATAAATTTGTTTAAATGATTTTTCTTTGCGTGATATTTTTTGCCTTTTAAATTGATTAAATCCTCGGCTAAATAAATGTAATCGCTAGAATACCTTATTTCACGGTATGAAAACTTGCCGGGGAAAAGTTCTTCCACCATTTTTTTGGTTGAGTCCAAAAGTGGTTTTATCACAAGCTTTTTGCCGTTGTGGTTAAAATATTCCATCAATTTTTCTATCACGCCCTTTAAATCCCCCTCACCAGTGGGGAAATAAGCGTAGGGCGGGTGGTTTTTATACTGCCCTGTTAATAGAAGGAAACCATCTTCTATGGTAAACCTGATATTTACAACATCTTTCCATATAAACATTGTGGTAAAACAGGCTTCAGAGTTTTGATAACCCATTTTTTTAAAGTATGAATCTATAATTTCCTTGTCCTCAATCGTAATTTCCTTAAACTTAAGCATAACAACCTCCGCAATTGAGGCTTATTCCTATTTAAGTTTTTCCAAGATTTCCTTTTGTATTTCCTCAATGCTTTTCAGGCCGTTTTCACAAACGCATGAAATTTTGGCCCAATTGTATTTTTCCGCCACATAAAGGGCGTTTTCATAGGATTTTTTTAAATAGGAATAATCCTCTTCATGTATGTCCTTTTTATTTTGCCCATTTATTTTATTTTTTCTGTTTTTCATTAACTCAATTGAATATTCAACCGGCATATCCAAAAATATGACAATATCAGGCTTTGGAAGTTTTAATTTTTCATACTCAAAATCCCAAAGCCAGGCTAAAAACTCATCTTTTTTTGTTAAATTGTCGATTTTTGACGCCTGGTGAATCATGTTTGAGGTAACGTACCTGTCGCAGATTATTGTCGCGCCGCCCAAGAAATCCTTTTCCCATTCCATTTTGAATGACGCGTACCTGTCCATGGCAAAAAAGCTGGAAGCGGCATAGGGCGACACGTCATTCGCGTTTTTGCCAAAAGCCCCTTCAAGATACATTTTAACAAGCGTTGACGAAGGGCTTTGGTAGTTTGGAAAGGATATTAATTTCGAGTTTTTTATTTTTTCCTGCAATAACTTTGCATGGGTTTCTTTCCCGCTTGAGTCCACCCCGTCAATTACAATAAGCCTTCCCATACATCCTCCAAGTTTATAAATTATTATAAAATTCTTTCATTTCTTTTGCAAGGCCGCAGCTCATTTTGCCTTCCCTGCAGCCCGTATGTACGCAGGACGGCCCTGCGAACTTAAATATTGTCGGCGCCACCTTTTTTACCTCTTTAAGCATTTCAATAGCTAAAGCCCTTATTTCCCATTGCGCCCGCATGCAGCAGCGCAGCTTAAAGAAATTAAGAAGGCTTCTTGCGTTCATGGTTAGCGCCATCTTAGTCTCGCAGGCGTTGGGAAGCACGTATCTTGCGTCTTCAATGGCTTTCTTTTCGGCCTTCATGGAGGCTTCTTTTTCGCTAAAACCCTCACTTAAATACTTTTCATAGTGTTTTTTATAAAGTATATCGGACAATTTCTTATAATCTTGCAAGGACTTGTCCATGGAAGCCTTAAAAATTTCTAAAGCCTCTTTGTCCGCCTCAATTTCAGGGGGGGTGATGTATTCAAAATTGTCCTCTGAAACATAGCGTTGGCTTCTGACGGAAAAACTTGCAATCCTGTGCCTTGTAATCTGGGCAAGGAGTGAGCGGCTGACACCGCTTATGGCAAAGGTAAAACTAATATGCTCAATGGGGCTTTCATGGCCCATGCTAATTAGCATTTCCAAAAATTTTTGGGTGTTTTCATCCGATAAATCAGAAAAAATCTCATCCAAATCATCCTGGGAATAGCAAAGTCTTGCAGCAGCCGCCACCAGTTTTTCAGGATTTGGGGTATGCTCGATTAATTTAACTTTAAGCATTGTTATTCTCCTCTTTTAGTTTTTTACCTTTAAAAATCACAGTAATTAAAAATTTCGGCAGGCTTAACATCCTAAAAAACCTTGAGGGCTGTTTAATGAGCCTGTACAGCCACTCAAGCCCCATTTTCTGCCAGGCAAGGGGGGCCCTTTTTACATTTCCCGCAAACACGTCAAGGCTGCCGCCTGCGCCGATGAAGATTTTTGCGCTGATTTTATCCTTATGCTCGTAAATCCACCTTTCCTGTTTAGGCGCGCCTAAGCACACCAAAAGTATGTCAGGAGACAGGCTTGAAATATAATCACAAACTTTTTGGCCGTCCTTAAAATACCCGTCATGAACGCCAATAATTTTTATCCCCGGATACATTTTTTCCAAGTTTTCTTTTGCTTTTTCCGCAACACCGGGGGAAGCCCCTAACAAAAAAACTGTATAGTTTGTATCTTTAATCCTGTCAAATACAGCATTTACCAAGTCAAAGCCCGCAACCCGCTCTTTTATGGGGTCTTTTAAAATCCTTGAGGCATACACAACCCCTATACCGTCAGGAACCGTCAGGTCCGCGGAATTTAGTATATCAGAAAATGAGCTGTCTTCGTATGCGAGCATTACAATTTCTGAATTAGGTGTATATATCACCCGCTTTTCCCCGTTTTTTAAAGCGCTTAACACAAAATCCACCGCTTCATCCATGGTGATTTTGTCAATATTTGTATTTAAAATTCTTGCGGTATTTCTCATATTATCCCCCGTGATTTAATTATAAAAGCCATATCCTTGCTTATATCCTTATATAAATATAACACAATAAATTATTATAAGCAAGCCTTTATCTGGGGAGCAAAATGTGTCCGGCGCGCTGGCTTTGGTTTAGTTTTAGCCCAAAACCCTCAATATTATCTAAAATTGTGGCAAATTCCGCGCGGGTTATGTTTTTATAAGGATAAAATTTTTTATCGGGATATCCTTTTATGATTTTGTTTGAATAAAGCAGCGCAATGCTTTCATAAGACCACATGGATTCATCTATATCCATTAAATCCTCCTTGTGAAAATCCACCCCAATGGATAAATTAAAAATATTATCAATCATTTGTGCTACTTCTTCACGGGTGATGTACCTGTCGGGGGCAAAAAGGTTCTGCCCGGTACCTTGCAAGAAATTATACTTTCTTGCCACCGCGATTTCATTTTTCGCCCAGTGGTTTTGGGTATCAAAAAAGTAATTTTGGGCAGTTTCGTTTTTAAGGTTCGCAACCCTCACCAAAGTCACTGCCACTTCCGCCCTTGTTATGGGGCGGTCGGGCTTAAACTCCCATTTGTTTGTGCCGACCATCCATCCCTTGTCATAGGCTTTTTCAACACTGCCTCGCGCCCAATGGTAAACGACATCGTCAAAAATTGCCGCATCTTCAAAACTTGACCAAACCTCTTTAACCTCCTGCCCTATCGCCCAACAGCCAATGCCTTTTAGCATATACTTTTTTGCGAGGGAAATTTTATACTCCGTTGCCTTTATATCGTCATACCAAATGGTATATACCCCTGGTGTCAGTTTGTTTTTGCCCCACAAAACAGGCAGGGTATCCGTATCCTTTATTGTGATTACCGCTTTTGCCGATTGCGTAGCATTATCATATGTTTTTGTGCCGCTGTAATTTGCAAGCAGATACTCCACATCCAAGCTTGTAATACCGTATCCCCCAGTGGGTGAGCCCTCTTTCCAATACCTTCCGTAAAACGGTATTCCCAGCACGATTTTATCAGGTATGGTATGTTTTAGGGCATATTTTATTGAATTTTCCACAAAGCTTGCGCTGGCAACGGGGCCTGGAAGGCTTCCCTGATAGGACTCGTCATAAGCCATGAGCATTAGATAGTCGCTATACTTTGCCAAAGCCGCATAGTCATAGCTTCCATGCCAGCCGCTGGACCAGCCGTTGGGGTTTGCCGCCACAGCTGTGGTAATAATCTTATTCGGCATTCTATCCCGCAGCAGCTTTACAAAGTTTGTGTACTTATCACGGTACAGGTGGTTTACGTTTTCAATATCCACATTTACCCCGTCTAAATCATATTGGTAAACCGCCCACGCAATCTGGTCCGCTAATTTTTCCCTGTTATCTAACGCCGCGTTTCCCACCTTTTTATCCCAGTGGTTGGAAAGAAGCGGCGTTACTTTAATATTGTTGTTGTGGCATTCATCAATGAATTTTTTGTCAATCCCGTTTAAAACCAAATTCCCGTTTTCGTCCAAATCAAAATAAGAGGGCGCGGCAGTGCTGATTTTATTTGGCGCAAAGGAGATGTTGTCAAGATATGTGGTAGTAGAGCCGCCAAAGAGATACACAAGCGTGTAATTTTGCCCATAAACTTTTATTGTAAGCATAAAAAATATAATTATTAATGCAAAAACTTTTTTCAAAGCCAATCACTTCCCATGTAATATTCCTAATATTTATTTTTGCATGAATACTTATGGTATAATCGAGTAAAATAATTGTAAATAAGATTGTATTTTTTTCTTTTTTGCGGTATAATAAGGATGTAACATCCTAAATATTATTTTAGGAGGTGCCACCATGGATAAAAAGAAAATACCCAAAGTGGCCGTTACAAAAGTTAAAAATTTAAGTTACAAGATGAATTTCTCAGAATATGACCAAAATCAAGTGGAGCAGTATTACAAAAACAACATAAGGTTTGACGATTTGTTAAGCGAAGACGAATTTTTTACCGAGCCGTTGTATGACCAGGATACCCGGCGGGAAGGGCTGTAAGCCCCTCCTGCCGTAAGAATTAATAAAAGGAGGTACATATATGAGAAAATTTGAAATCCATGAATTAGATTTAGCAGGTTTTGTAAATGAACTAAAAAATTGCAAAGGTGCAGTTTGGCTCACCACAGAAGAAGGTGATAAAATAAATTTGCAATCCGCACTTAGCAGAATCATTGGTATTATGAATATTATCGAAGGCGGGAAATTAAGCCGCGCAACCATTGAATGCGAACTATTGGAAGACGAAAGCAGGCTTTTCCGCTACAATTTATACGGAAAATCCCAAACCGAATAAAAAAACGCCGTGTTGGTTTCAACACGGCGTTTTTTTATAAAAACAAGGCTTTTGCGCTTTTATTGGCGTTATAGATTATTTTTTCATAATCTAATGTGAGATATTCCCCGCCCTTATAAAGAAGCTTTCCATTTACATATACCCTTTCAATGTCGGAGGCCTGCGCGCTGTATAGGAGATTAGAAAGCATACTGTGGCGCGGGTAAAAATGGGGCTTGTCAATGTCAAACACAACCAAATCCGCCTTCATTCCCGCCTCAATGCTTCCCGTATCGGAAAATCCCAAAGCTTCAGCCCCCCGTTTAGTCGCCATCAAAAACACGTCTTTTGAAGACAGCGCCTCAGGATTTTGGGTTGCCCCGTTTGTAAGGATTGAGGAAATGTGGATTTCTTCCAATATGTTTAAATTATTGTTGCTTGACGCCCCGTCAGTACCGATTGTAACATTAATTTTCTTTTCCTTCATCTTTGAAATATTTGCAATGCCGCTTCCTAATTTTAGATTGCTTGTTGGGTTATGGGCAACATAAACATTATATTCCCTTAAAATATCCATATCACCCTCAGTTAAATGAACGCAGTGGGCAGCGGTGGTCCTGAAGTTAAACACTCCTAAATCCCGCATGTATTCAGTGGGTGTTTTTTTGTATTTTTCCCACAAATCCGCATTTTCCTTTACGGTTTCGGACAAGTGGATGTGCATTCCCGTGTCATACTTGGCAGCCGTTTCACAAATTTTTTCAATATATTTTGGCGGGCAGGTATACACCGCATGGGGCGCGAAATCCACCCGTATCCTGCCGTCAGCTGCGTTGTGGTAGTTTTCATATAGCGTTATGTTTTCAGCAAGCCTAAAATCATTGGAAATCCCGCTTTCATCCCCTAAAAACATAAGCCCGCGGCTAAGATTTGCTTTTAGCCCTGAATCAATAACCACATTAGCCACTTCATCCATAAAGGAATACATATCATTAAACAACGTGGTGCCTGACGCAATCATCTCAAGGGCGGCGAGATAAGCCCCGCGTTTAATATCTTCCGCGGTCATTTTATCCTCAATGGGAAAGATTTTTTCAAACAGCCAAACAGAAAGAGGGTAACCGTCGGCATAACTTCGCAGGAGTGTCATGGGCGTGTGGGTATGGGTGTTTACAAAACCCGGGGTTAACATTTTGTTGTGGCCGTCTAATACCTCGTCATAATCATCCGCCGGCGCCTCTTTTCCCACAAAGGTAATCGTGTCGCCGTCCACAACAACGGATAAAATTTTGTGGCCCTCTTCATTTACAACAATAAAATCCTTAAACAAAATTTTCATAAAAAAACCTCCAAAAAAAGAGCTAAATTGAATTTAGCTCTTTTTAGATAATTATAAAGTTTTTTTGGGGTTGACAATGTCCCTCCAGTCAAGGTCCCCTCTTTCAAGGCCCCTAACTAGCACCTCCGCGGTTGCAACATTGGTTGCAAGGGGAATGTTGTGCACGTCGCAAAGCCTTAAAAGCGCGTTCACGTCCGGCTCATGAGGCTGTGCGGTTAAGGGGTCGCGGAAAAACAGAACTAAATCCAGTTCATTATATGCAATTCGCGCACCAATTTGCTGGTCCCCGCCTTGCGGGCCTGACAAAAACCTGTGAACAGGAAGCCCGGTTGCCTCAATGATTAAGCTTCCAGTTGTGCCGGTAGCACAAAGGTTGTGTTTTGCTAAAATCCCTTTGTAAGCGATTGTGAATTGAACCATCAATTCTTTTTTCTTGTCATGAGCAATTAGTGCTATATTCATAACATCAGTCCTTTTTATTTTTGTTTTACATTTTTTAATGGAATATTGGCTACTAAAGCAGGCAGAACCCTGCCTCCCTTTTCGCCGGGTATTCTTGTAAGCTCAATATTAAAATCTTTTTCATTGATTTCAGCGTATTTTGAAATAACCTGTATTATTTCATTTTTCATCTTCTCAAGAAGCGCTGGTGAGACCCCTGATTGGTCATGTATCAATACAAGCTGAAGCCGCTCTTTGGCAATTTCCTTTGTTTTTGTGCCTCTTTGTAAAAACCCAAACAAATCGAACATGGTCTCACTTCCTTCCAAATAGCTTCTTGAGAGAAACTAAAATTTTATTTTCATCTTCCAAGTCCATTAGGGGAACTTCCTCGCCTAAGATTCTTGCGGTAATGTTACGGTATGCCTCCCCTGCTTTGCTCTTGCTGTCTAACACCGACGGTTCCCCTTTGTTGGAGGAGGATATAATTCCCTCGTCATCGGGAACTATGCCGATTAATTTAATTCCCAAAATGTCCAAAATATCATCGCTTGATAGCATATCCCCCCGTTTTACCATGTCGGGACGAACCCTGTTTATGATTAGCTGGGTGTCGCGGATATCGGAGGCCTCAAGTAGGCCTATGATCCTGTCCGCGTCCCTTACTGCGCTGACTTCGGGGGTAGTAACAACTATTGCCCTGTCCGCCCCTGCTATTGCGTTTTTAAAACCTTGCTCAATTCCTGCGGGGCAGTCTATTAATATGTAATCAAACTCTTTCTTTAAATCTGTGACTAATTTCTTCATTTGTTCGGGAGAAACTGCGGTTTTGTCTTTCGTCTGGGCTGCCGGGATTAACAGAAGGTTTTGGTACTTTTTATCCTTTATCATTGCCTGCCTGGGTTTGCAATTGCCTTCAACTATATCAACTAAATCATATACTATTCTATTCTCAAGTCCCATAATAAAGTCCAAATTCCTAAGCCCGATATCCGTATCAATTAAAAGGACATTTTTCCCTCTTAATGCAAGGCCGGTTCCTATATTCGCGGTTGTGGTGGTTTTGCCAACGCCGCCTTTTCCAGATGTGATTACAATTACTTCTCCCATTAAATTAAATCCTCCCCAAAACTTTTGTTTATATAAAGTATACCAAAACTATTAAAGATAGTCCATACTTTTTATGAAATATTTAGCCAATTTAGTAATTTACTTCATTTATAACGACATTTCCATCCTTAATACTAGCAATTTCAGGCGTGATTTTCCGCCTTTTTTCGTCATCGGGGGGCCTTGTGAATACATCCGCAATCCTGATTTGGGTGGGGTTTAAGTTAAGAGCGAAAATAAATGCGTCAACCTTTCCGCTAGCCCCCGCATGAGCAACCCCCCTAAGGGTCCCAAGCACTATAATGTTTCCTGCGGCAACAATTTCAGCGCCGGGGTTTACATCCCCCACCACCACAACTGAGCCTTTTGAAGTCAGCTTCATCCCTGAGCGCAAAGTCCCGTAGTGGAATTTTACAACGTCTTCACCTTCATTAAGATAGTCAAAAACACTGTTGCCTGCGGATTTAAAGGGGTCTTCAAAAATAAAATTCCCTTTTGTGGTTTCCAACACCGTCTTTTTCAGCATTAAAAACTCCACATCTGAAAGGGGCCGGCCCACAAAACTGATGGTAGCAGTCGCGTTTTTGAATATTGGCGCTGACAGTTTTTCTTCAATGCTGGATAAAATTGATTCAAACGGGGCTTTGGGGTTTAAAATCAGCTCAAAGCCGCTTTTTCGCCCTTTTATCAAAACTTCTTCGTTTTGCATTAAAATAATCATTCCTTTCAAATTGCCAAAGGGTTTATCAAATGTAATAATAAATAGTTACTTATGATTTGTCAATCTTTATTGTAAGAGGGTGTTTTGCTTTTTAACATCGTCGGCGTCTTTTACGGGGCTGAAGTAAAAATCAATGATTTCTTTCGCGATATTCGCAACGGCAGCGCCGCTACCGCCTTTTTCAACAATGGCGCAGACCGCTATTTCCGGGTCATCATATGGCGCAAAGGCAACAATCACGCCGTTGCTGATTTGCCCCCTTACCACCTGGGCGGTACCTGTTTTTGCGGCAACGTCAACAATGCTGTCATAAAAAATGCTCCTTGCGGTGCCTTCCGTTGCCACCATCCTCATGCCCTTTAGCACTTCTTTCAAATTTTCTTCCTTTATTTCAATCCTGTCGGCAACTTCACTTTCAAACTCTTCCAAAATCCTTCCGTCAGTGCCCGATTGAATGCTTTTTCCCAGCCTTACCTTATACCTTGTTCCCCCGTTTGCCAAAGTGGCAACGAAATTTGCCAGCTGAATGGGGGTAAAGGCGTTGTCTGACTGACCGATTGCGGCTTGCAAGGTATCCCCGGGATACCATGTTTCTTTGCGCTTTTTCCTGTCCTCGGGCCCCGCAAGGCGGCCTGAGCTTTCCTCATTTTCAAGCTCAATTCCCGTAGGCTGACCAAAACCGAATTTTTTTGCGTACTCATTTAATTTTTCTATGGTAACTTCCCTGCCTACATCATAGAAAAAGTAGTTGCAGGAATCCCTGATTGCTTCAGCAACTGTCTCATCCCCGTGGGTGCGCATGTATTGTGAATATATCCAGCACCTTGGCTGGTATCCTTTGTAGTATTTGTAAATACCCAAACAGCGGATTATTGATTTTGTTGATATTTTTCCTTCTTCCAATCCCGCGATAGCGGTAAGCATTTTAAAAGTGGACCCTGGCGCGTATGTTCCCGCAAGGGCGCGGTTAAACATCGGGCGGTTTTTGTCCTCCACAAGCTTTGCGTAATCAATGTTAAACCTTGATATGTCATAGGTGGGCTCGGAGGCAATTGACAAAACCTCGCCGCTTTTTACGTCCAAAACCACAGCCGCCCCTGCGTTGGCGTTCTTTCCTTCCTGCTCGGTGCGGGCAGTTTCACTGATCTTTTTAATATTGTCCCTCAAAATCCTTTCAGTTGCCTTTTGCAAATCCAAATCAATGGTTGTGATTAAATTGTTGCCAGGAATGGGCTCGGTGCTTGTCAAAACATCCACAGCCCTTCCGTTTATATTGTTCTGTATGCTGCTTCTGCCGTCCACTCCGCGCAAATAGGACTCATAATATTTTTCAAGGCCTTGTTTTCCAATGGTGTCATTCATTTTATACCCAAGGTCCTTGTTTTGCTCGTATTCTTCCTTGCTCAAATTCCCAATCCTGCCCAAAATATGAACGGCGGTTGTTGGGTTTTCATATTCCCTCACAGGCTGGGTCACAATGTCAACGCCCGCGTAATCCTGCCCGCCTTCTTTTATTTCGGTTATCAAATCCAAACTTACGCCGTTTGCGATATTAAAGGGGGTGTTATATGAAAAACCCTGGCTTTCCATATCGTACCTTACGCCCAAAATCCTACGCGCCAAGCCCGGGTCTTCTTCGGTTATCCCGTATCTTGATAAAAAATACTGGTAAACTTCGGCGGCGCTTGCTTCTTTATCCAAATTATTGTATTTCTCCTTCCATGCGTATTCCTTTGCCCTGGGGGCGTCTTCGCTTTCTTCAAATATGAAAGCGTTATCTTCAACATTTACGGGGAAAGAGTCGGTGATTTCAATATTGTGTTTTTCAAACAAAAGGATAAGCCTTTTAATAAGGGCGTTTAAATCCTCGTTTGTCTGGTTTTTGGTTTTATTTACCTGAACGGTAAAACTCATGGTGTTTTTAACAAGATACCTGCCGTAGCGGTCAAAAATCTCGCCCCGGGGAGCTTTAATGGGAACGGTTTTATAAAGGCGCTTTTCGCTTGACTCAAGGTACTTTTCCCCATCAATTATAGTAAGCTCCGTAAGGCGCAAAAATATAAGCGTTACAAACACAATTATAAAACCGTACAAAAAATAATACCTTTTGTTCAACTACCTGACTCCCTTTTTCTGAGTAATTAAAATCAGCCTGTTTACCACCATGCCAATGGGTATGATTAAAATAACATTATAAATTGTCTGAAAACCTATAAATTTTAATGAAATTAAAAAATTTGCCTTTTCCCAAAGGGTTATGGTTAAAAGGGAAAAAACAAGCTCGAACATAAATCCGAAAACCCCGCCGAGAAGGCAGAAAACAACAATGCTTTCCCTGTATATTTTAGAAAATATCTGGCTGCACAAATATGAAATATACATGCATAAAATCGCGCCCAAACCCCAAACGGACCCTGAATAAAAGTCGTAAATGCTTCCAAAAACCAAGCCGTATACGGGCGCTTCATAATTTTTAGAATACAATGAAACCGAAATTAACGCCATCAGGAAAATGTTAGGCACAATCCCGCCTATTGCTATGTATGGCGCAAGGGTAAGCTGTAAAATTAGTGAAATCAATAAAATGATTATTTTAACAGCAATCCGCATTTTAAACTCCTTTGCTGTTTAATACTTCTTAATTACCAATACCTCGCTTAAGCGCAAAAAATCCACGCTGGGCTCAACTATGGCATAATTGGAAAGCCCGTGAAGTTCGGTTTTTATTTCTTTAATTTTACCAACAATTATATCAGGGGGGAAATTCCCGGAAAGGCCCGAAGTCCTTACATAATCGCCAACCACAATTTTGGCGTCCTTTGAAATGTAGGTCATCTTGCAAAGTCCTTCGCTGCCCAATGAAAGGTCCCCTTCCAAAATCCCGCGGTCATTGGTTCTTGAAACTATAACCCCCATGGAGAATTCACTGTCTATAACCGTCCTCACCTGCGCCCATGTGGTACCCACGTCGTAAACATAGCCCACAAGCCCCATATTGGTCACAACGGCGCAGTTTTTGGAAATCCCGTCACTGGTCCCCTTGTCTATGGTAAAGGTCGTAAACCAGCTGTTTCCGTCCATAGCGATGATTTTTGCGCCAACCATTTCCCAATCTGAGCTGTAATCCTTTAATTCCAAAAGGGCCTTTAGCCTTTCATTTTCGTTTTTATAGGTTTCAAGCAAGGTTTGGTCAACTTCCAGCTCTTTTATCTTTTCTTTTAATTGTTCGTTATCCTTTCTTAAAGTCGCAAGCTCGGAAATGTCCGCAGCAAAGTTTTTCACGGACGTGGTAATTGTGGAAAAGAATTTTAAAACAGGGCTTAAAACCGTTCCGGTTAAATCCTTCACGGCGTTGTAACTATTGTCGGTTACTTCCAGCGCAGCCATTATCCCTAATATAAACACGGCTATAATGGAAATAACCAAAAGTATCCGCTTTTTGAAAAAATTAGACATGGGCCTTGCCTTTCTACCTTATTTTATCTGAAAGTTTGTGTTCTTCTTAAAGCGTTATTGTAAAAATCCAAATTTTCAAGCACTTTTCCTGCCCCGAGGGCAACGCATTTGTATGGCTCGTCAGCCACATAGGTTTTAATGCCCGTTTCCTTTTCAATTAATTTGTCAAGATTTCTTATATAAGCCCCGCCGCCGCTTAATACAATTCCGTTTTCAATAATATCGGAAGCAAGTTCGGGCGGTGTTTTTTCCAAGGTCTGCTTAATTCCGTCGATTATAATGGAAATGGGTTCTTTTAACGCTTCCCTGATTTGATAGGGCCTGATATCAATGTTTTTGGGAAGCCCGGTTAGAAGGTCGCGCCCGCGAAGGGTCATAACCTCGTCGTCCTCGTCTTCATAAGGCATAGCCGAGGCCATTTTGATTTTAACTTCTTCGGCGGTGATATTGCCGATTAGCATATTGTGCTCTTTTTTAAAGTAATTTACTATAAATTCGTCAAATTCGTTGCCTGCGGTCCTCACTGACACGCTTGTTACAATCCCGTCTAGGGAAATTACCGCGATTTCGCTGGTGCCGCCGCCGATATCCACAATCATGGAGCCGACGGGCTGGTCAATTGGCAAATTCGCTCCAATGGCTGCCGCCATAGGCTCGTCAATGAGGTGCACTTCGCTTGCTCCCGCCTGAAGCGCCGCTTCCTCAACGGCCCTTTTTTCAACTTCGGTAACCCCTGTCGGGATTGCGATTAGCACTCTTGGTTTTGAAAAAATGTTGTTATTCGCTTTTTTGATAAAATGCTTTAGCATTGCCGCTGTTGCCGTAAAATCAGCAATTACCCCGTCTTTTAGCGGGTATAGGGCAACAATTTCGCCAGGAGTCCTTCCCACCATTTCCTTTGCTTCCTGGCCGGTTTTGTAAATCGTGTTTGTTTTTGTGTTTATAGCTACAACAGAAGGCTCGTTTATAACAATTCCCTTGCCTTTTATGTAGACTAAAATATTGGCTGTTCCTAGGTCGATTGCGATATCTTTTTTAAACATCAATTTCTACCCCTCAAATGAAAAAGATTAATTGAAAAATCCTCTAATAACACATCAAATAAAGAAGAAACGGGGAGCCCTACCACGTTGAAATAGTCCCCTTTGATTTGTTTGACAATTACGCTTCCCAATTCCTGTATGCCGTAAGCGCCTGCCTTGTCCAAAGGCTCGCCGCTTTTGACATAATCGTCAATTAATTCGTCGGATAATTCCTTGAATGTAACTTCGCTTTCCACATGTTTGCTTGTTGCCTTTTGGGTTGACGCTTCCATGACGCAAAAACCCGTCAATACCTTGTGGGTTTTCCCTGATAGCGTTTTTAGCATATTCTTTGCCTCTTCTTCGTCTTTTGGTTTTCCCAATACCTTATCCTCAAAAACCACAACTGTATCCGCACTAATTATATAAGTATCAGACCAATTTATGACTTTTTTGCACACATTGGATGCCTTTAACATTGACAATTCTTTAACCAATAAACCGGGCTCCAAATCGGATAGTGCGCTTTCATCCACATCAGGCTCAATAATGGTGTAAGGAATGCCTAAATTCTTTAAAATTTGTGCCCTTCTTGGTGATGATGAAGCAAGAATAAATTTTGCCACTTACCTTCATTCCTTTTTACTTAATTTAAACCTGTAGAGCCAAAGCCGCCGCTTGAGCGGCCTGTGTCGTCCAAATCGTCGGTTTTTATTAAATTTGCCTTTGCTATTGGTGTAAACACAATCTGGCAAATCCTGTCCCCCGGGTTTATTGTGTAGGGTTCATCACCAATGTTGGTCAGGGCGCACATTATTTCGCCCCTGTAGTCGGAGTCAATTACCCCCACACAGTTTGGCAGAGTAATCCCGTGATTTGCCCCAAGGCCGCTTCTTGCGTAAATTAATCCCACATACCCTTTTGGTATTGCCAAAGCAATCCCGCAGGGTACCTTTACCCTTTGTCTCGGGTAAATTGTAAGGGGGGAATCAATGCAGGCTGATAAATCCATTCCCGCGGCCCCGTCGCTAGCGTAAAAAGGCGGGCTAATTTCTTTCCCAATTTTATCTGACAAATATTTTATTTTTATGTCAATTTTGCCCATTAATACCTCCGGATTTATATTTTATCAATTATTCCACTACATTTCAACTACTATGGGTTTATTTTTTGGGCTATTTCAAGTAGTATCCCCTTGTGAATAAATCAGGGGGTTTAGCCTTGCTTTTGCCCGTGTATTCCTCATAAATTTTTACTGCTTCTTTTGGCGTCTCACCGGTGAATTTAAGCCTAAACCCGCAAATGTTTGCCCTCCTTGCCTCCTGCATTTTATCTGCAAGGTAAATAGGCCTTGAATTTAAAAGCTGGCTGACATTTTTGCTAAGGCGTGAAAAAGTAAACCTAGCGTTGGTCCTGTCAATCAAGTGGTCATAATAAATATTTTTTATATTCATAAGGGGGATTTTGCCATAAGCAATAATTTCACAAGGCGCGTATTTTGCAATATCCCTGATTTGCGCAAGTGTTAATTCCGGGGATAATGTAATAACCGAAAACCCCTCATTTTCATAAAATTGCGCGCTTTGGGTGTTTAAAATGTTTAAGGTGTAATCACCCACAATGTTGCCGCTAATTTGTCTGGCAAGGCCTATATGCCCTAAATTCCCAACCATCACCCCATAAATCCGGGGGCAGGATTTAAAAGTTTCCAAATACTCCTTTTCTTCCTCTATTGTGAGAATGTGGGGTATTTTAATATAAATCTTTTTCCCTGAAATTTGGTTTTTAATTTTTAAATATACGTCCCTGTCTACATAAAAAATGTTCCCGCCAGCCTCTGAAAGAGCGTAAAACTGCTCAGCTGAAGAAATGTCCAAAGCAAAATACTCATTTATATTTTTGTCAACTTTTTTAATTTCTAAAAACTTTAAAAAGTCAATGTTTATATTTTTGTGGTGTTTTTCAACCCTTTTTTTGGAAAGTTCCCCCGCGGCAGCCCGCCTTAACTGGTTTAGCAGGCTTTTAGGCATGCTGATTTGATTGTCGGTGTCAAGTTTTAAATTATTTAATAAAAACGCCGTGCCGCCAAGCTTTGAAAGCTGCTCATGGGCAATGCTGTATGAAAGCGGCAAATTTTTTGCTTTTTCCAAAGGGTTTTCCGACTCAACTTCCACATAGTTTTCACCGTCGGAAATTTTTAGTTTTGCCTTATTATCATAAAAAGCGGAAAGCTCTATATCTACCAAAATTTTTTCAGGCTCTCCCTCAAGAAGGTTTTTAGCAAATTCCACCGCTTTTTTGTCGGCGTTTTTTGAAATGTCGTCGTTTGATTTTTTGATATTTAAGAAGTTTTCATCCCCTGCAAAATGGCCTTTTGTAAACCTTCTCCCCCTTGAAAAGATACCAAGCAGTAAATTATAGTCCTCATTTGATACTTTTTGGATACTTTTTGATACCTTTTGAACATCGTTTGATACCGGGCACCTGTTTAATTCTTTTTTGCCCGGGTTTGATACTTTTTGCGCGCTATTTAATACCATTTGGCCTATTTGGCCATCTTTTATGACTTTATGGTAATTAGTAATACTGTTATCATTTAATGGTTCACCCTTTGACTGCTTTCCATATCTTTCGTTAATTGACCCGTTTTTCCCGCTAAACGCTTCGTTTATAAAACCATTTGATGAGCTTTCGCCTGATAAACTTTCGCCTTTGTTTGTTAAATTATTATCAATACCCAGATACTTCCTGTATATATGGGTCACCAATGCGACATATTCTGGGGATTTCATCCTGCCTTCAATTTTAAGGCTTGCAACCCCCATTTCTTTTAAGGCACAAAGCTCATCAATCAAGCATAAGTCATAGGGGCTTAGGTAATAGCCTTTTTGGTTGTCAATCTCATACAAAAGCCTGCAGGGCTGGGCGCAGCAGCCTTGGTTTGCGCTGCGCTGTCCTATAAAACTTGAAAAAAGGCATTGCCCTGAATATGATACGCATAATGCCCCGTGAACAAAAACCTCGGTTTCAATTTTAGTGTTTTTAGCGATGTATGAAATCTCATCTTTTGACAATTCCCTGGCCAGTACAACCCGATTAAAGCCTAAGTCATATAGTTTGTTTGCGCCATCTAGGTTGTGTATTGTCATCTGTGTGCTGGCATGAAGCCTTGCCGCAGGTATTGCTTTTTTAATTATATTTGCCATGCCTATGTCCTGCACAATAAAGGCGTCAATTCCAAGATTATATGAAATTTTTATTGTTTCTAAAAATTCTTCAATCTCTTTGTCATAAATTAAGGTGTTTGCCGCAAGATACACTTTCCTGCCGTAAAGGTGGGCATAGTCAATGATTTGTTTCATTTCGTCATAGGAAAAATTTTTGGCGTAATTTCGCGCGCTGAAGTTTTTGGCACCGATATATATTGCGTCAGCGCCGCAGATTATCGCCGCTTTTGCGGCTTCAAAGCTTCCTGAAGGTGACAGTAGTTCTACTTTCATCTTACTCCCTTATCTTTTTGGCTTTTTTGGTTTTTAACCTGGGTTTCAAGTTTCGCGTTTTCAATTAAAAGCTGCTGAATTCTTTGCTCTTTTAAATTATCCGCTTTTTTAAGCTCTTTTATTTCCGCGCTCATTAAATCATTTTCCGTCTTTAAAAAATCGTAGTCTTCTTTCAATTTGTTATATTTTTCCATCAAAGCCTTGTTTTCATCTTCCATCCTAAAGAGTTCGTCGGCTATATTCATCGCGGTTAAAATGGCTGAAAGGGCAGTGCTTAATCGTTTGTCGTTGGAAGAAAGCTCGGTCATTTTCTTGTCCACATAATAACCGATTTTTTTTACGTATTCCTCATCTAAAGGGCTTAAAATGGCATATTCACTACCATAAATTTTTACAGTAGTCCTGGTTTTGTTTTCCGGCATTTTATCCCCACTTCCCTTTAAACTATATTATAATTATGATATAACAATTATAGCCAAAATTCAACATAATATTTTAACATAAAATACTAAAAAATTAAATAATTTTATGCTATAATACTTTATAATAAACATAACATAAACAAGGAGGGAGCAAAATGGCGGAAAAATTTGTGCCTGTTGTAAAAGGGGTTTTAAGAAGCCACATGATTGAAATCCCGGAAATAATTGAAATGGCCAGCGGAATTAAAATAAACGGGAAACTGTTTAAGTCACTGGCTTTTACAACGGATGTTGCCATTATTAAAAATATTAACGCTGACGGGATAATCGCTGTTTATCCGTTTACTCCCCAGCCGGTGATTACACAGGCGATTTTAGAGTGCGCGGATGTGCCCGTATTTGTGGGAGTGGGCGGCGGGATTACCAATGGGAAAAGAACGGTCAATTTAGCCTTGCACGCTGAATTCCAGGGCGCCGCGGGCGTTGTGTTAAATGCCCCGGTCAGTGATGAGTTAATAAAGGAAGTTGCAAATATCATCGATATCCCGATTATTATTACCGTTGTGTCTGAAAACTGCAATTTCCGCGGCAGGCTTGACGCGGGCGCGAAAATCTTTAACGTGTCCGGCGCGGCAAAAACCCCTCAAATTGTAAGAAGAATAAGGGAGGAATTCCCAGACGTGCCCATAATCGCGACAGGCGGCCCCAATGATGAAACCATTAAGGAAACCATCATGGCAGGCGCAAATTGCATAACATATACACCTCCCTCAAATGGCGAACTGTTCTCGGTTATTATGGATAAATACAGGCAAACCCATTAAATACTGTCTTAAGTGATGACCCGTTAAATATTGTACCCGTTGAAAAATAGAATGTTAAATAATATAAATTTAAGCTTGAATTAGGGCGAATAATTTAAGTTGAATTTATTATGGTTATTAAACCCGCATATAAATTTTAAAAAATCACCGCAGCTTGCGGTGATTTTTTATTTAGCTGTATAGCTTTAAATAGGTTTTCATAATTGCGGCAATTGATTTAGAATCCTCAATCTGGTCGTTTTTTATCATTTCAACAAGCTCTTTTATTGGGGTTTTCACAATTTCCAAAAATTCGTCCTCATCGCGGTTTTCCCTGCCCTCATAAAGGCCTGTGGCTAAAAACAAATACAGCCTTTCGTCGCAAAAGCCCGGTGAGGGATAGATAAAGCCTAAAGACTCAAAGTTTTTTGCGCAAAGCCCCGTTTCTTCCTCAAGTTCCCTTTTTGCGCATTCAAGCGGGTCTTCCCCGTAGTTCAGCTTACCCGCAGGAATTTCAAAAATGACTTTATCTAAAGGCCTTCTGTATTGCCGCTCCATAATTACATTTCCTTCATCATCAAGCGCCACAATGGCAACCCCGCCGGGATGTTCCACAACGTCGCGGGTGGCGATATTCCCTTTTGGGGTTTTTACCGTGTCCACCCTGACGTTTACAACGGAGCCTTTGAATTTATATTCTGTTTTTATTGTTGTTTCATTTAAGTTCATATTTTACCCCCTGTAAATTTTGCTATTTGTATTATATAAAAATTCACCCAAAAAAGCTATAAGTTTTTTAAATAGTAATTAAAATTTCATGGGTGGCCCCGTCGTCAATTAAGTCAATTTTGTTGTTGCCAGCCTCTCCCGTGCGTTTAATTGTGATGTTATACAGGGTGTTTTTATACTTGTAACAGATTTTATATTCCTTCCAGTTTTCAGGAACACAGGGGGTAATATATAGGGTATCACCGTATTTTTTAAATCCCAAAAGGTCTTCAATACCCACGCGGTAAAACCAAGCAGCGGCGCCCGTATACCAGCTCCAGCCGCCACGGCCCGCATGGGGCGGTGTTGCGTAGACATCCGCGGAAATCACATAGGGTTCCACTTTATAAATGTTTGCCTCGCTTAAGGTGTTTGCGTGGTTTATTGGGTTTATGGCGCTGTAAAGCTCATGGGCAATTTCAGCGTCATTTAACATTGCAAAAGCCATAACCGCCCATACCGCCGCATGGGTATACTGGCCTCCGTTTTCCCTCACCCCGGGGACATAGCTTTTGATATAGCCCGGGCGCAAATTGCTCTTTTCAAAGGGCGGGGTTAGGAGTTTTATGATATTTGCTTCCTTGTCATATAGGTTATTATAAAGGGCGCACATTGCGATTTTATCCCGGCCGTTCTTTGCGCCGTTGCTTATTACTGACCACGCTTGTGCAATACAGTCAATTGAGCATTCCTGATTTTCACTTGAACCAAGTGGCGTCCCGTCGTCAAAATAAGCACGCCTGTACCATTGACCATCCCAAGCGTTTTCGTCAATATTTTGGGCAATTTCATTTGATAAATTTTCAAATCTTTTTGCATTTTCCTCATCCTTCATATATTTGCAAATGGGGACAAACATATCCAGTGTTTTTTTCAAAAACCACCCAAGCCATACGCTTTCACCTTTTCCTTCAACCCCCACAGTATTCATCCCGTCATTCCAGTCGCCGCTTCCTATCAAGGGGAGCTTGTGGGGACCGAATTTTAAGGTGTTTTCAATGGCTAAAATGCAGTGGTCATAAATTGTGGCTTCTTCATCAGAATAGCAAATGAAACTGTACCGCTCATATTCCCTCTCTTTTAGTTTTTCGCTTTCTAAAAAGCGCGCTTTTTCATTTAGTATGCTCCAATCCCCTGTCACCCTGATATAGTCGGCGCAGACATACGCAAGCCATAGTTTGTCGTCGGAAAAGAGGGTTCTTACCCCTCTTACACCGTTTTTTGACATATGCCACCAATGGACTACGTCCCCTTCTTTAAACTGGTGGCTGGCGTGAAGTATGATTTGCTTTCTTGCAAGATGGGGCGCGCAGAAAAGAAGGCTTGTCACGTCTTGGAGCTGGTCGCGGAAACCATAGGCCCCGCCGCACTGGTAAAAGGCGGTGCGGCCGAACAGCCGGCTGGCGATGGCCTGGTATATAAGCCTTCCGTTTAGCATTATATCAATGCTTTCGGAGGGGGTGTTGACTTTTACCATGCCGCAAATTTCATTCCAGTAAGATTTGACATCTTCAAGGGCCTTTTTAACATTTTCAATGTCTTTGTATTTTTCAATTAATTCCCCATAACCTTCGCCTAACATAAACACAAGCTCATCTCCGCCAAAGGCTTCAAGGCTTACGTCGCAGCTTACCGCCATGATGGAGGTGTCTTGGGCTTTTTGGGTTAATTCATCTTCTTTAAAGGCGCTGCAGTCTAAAAATACGGAGTTGTCATAGGTGTGGCTGAAGCTTTTGTTGGAAGAAATATAAATGGGAAGGCTGCTTTCGGGGTTATAACCGTTAATTAAACCTATGCCGCCTTTAATTTCAACAGGCGATAACATATTTAAGGTTTTGGTTCTGGTAACGCCCATTACAGGCTTAATATAAAAGGTAATCTTTAGGTTTCTGGGCTTATCGGTAGTGTTTTGTAATTTTATATGGTATAGCTTAACTGGCTCATCTTTTGGCACAAAAAGGGTCATTTCGTGGATAATGTCCCGGGTGTGCCGTTTGTATGTGGTATATCCAAATCCGTGGTGGATATAGTACTTTCCCTTTTCACGGATATATGACGGGTTAATCTGCCATACATCAAAGTTTTCCCTGATAAACACACATTCCGAAGGTTTGTCGCATATGGGGTCGTTTGTCCATTTAGTGAGTTTGTTTTCACGGCTGTTTTTACTCCAGGTATAGCCTCCCCCTGATTCAGTGGCGATAAAACCGAAGTTTTCGTTTGCCACAATATTGCTCCACGGCAAGGGGGTTAGGTTTCCGTCGGTTAGTTTTATGACATATTCGTTATTTACCGTGTCAAAACCGCCGTATCCGTTGTCGAATTTAAGTTGGGGAAGCGACAAGTCCTTGTCTTTTGACTCTTGGCTGAAATCTTTATTTATTCGGGTTACCTTGATTAAATCGTTGTCTATTTTTGGCAATCCGTCTTCCCCGTTGAAATTAAGCCTTGAAACGGAAAAGATGAGGGTTCTGTCCTCAGCGGACAAATCTTTTCCGCTTTTTACAAAAATCCTTCCGAAAATGTCCGACTTTCTTGCCATTTCCTTTGCCATATCGCAAAGGGGCTGGATATAGCTGGTGTGGTCGTCGCAAATTACTACAAGGTCGCATTTTACGCCTTTTACGTTTAAGAATGAAAGCGCTTTAATGAGCATTTTTAAAGAAGCGTCCTGGCTGGTGTCGGAAAGCCGCAAGGTAATGATGGGAAAATCCCCTGAAATTCCTAGTTTCCAAAGTTCTTCAAGGCTTTTTCTGTTGGATTTTGCCGCCTCTTTTTGGGTTTTGTCGGTAATCCCCATGTAGGTTATAAATGGAAGGATGTTGTAGGCAAGCTCTATTTCGTCAATTTTTGCGTTGACATAGCTTTCTTCAATCCTTGCCCTTCCCCATGACGCTTCAAAGGCGGACTCGATGAATTCTATGCTTTGGTATTTATTCTTTAGCATTACCGCTTCTTCCATTGATTCGGCGATGGCATTTATAATATAGACATCCTTTGATTCGCCTTGCTTTAAGTTAACCCTGGTCCTAAGCGACAAAACAGGGTCTAGCACCACTCCCGCGCTTTGGCTTAAGCTTTTTCCCTGAACAAGGGCAACGGGGTTTGTTATATCCCTTCCTCTTCCTATGAATTTTGCCCTGTCGGTTTCACATTCAAAGGTGCCGTCTGAAATTATAGACGAAATCCCATAGTATTCCTTTTCCCCTTCAATCCTTGGGCGGCGGTATGCCAAAACCGCGTTGTCATCGATTTTTTGGGTTTTTACAAACAAGTTGGAAAAGGCTTTGTGTGAAAGGTCGTCCTCAAGCCTTGTTAAGGTTACTTCGCCATAGGTTGTAATTTCCACTGTTTTGTTTTCCCCTGACAAGTTTGCAAGGCGGATTTTCCTGATTTCAACGTTTTCACCTGAGGCGACACAAATTTCAACTTTTGTTTCTATCCCGTTTTCCTGATGGATAAACTCAGCCTTGTGAGGCGAAAAAATTGACTTTGTGCCCTCTTTCGCGAAATGGTGCCAGCAACCTGTGTTAATATCCCTTATGAAGATTTTTTGTCCATAGGAGTCGTCAAAAAGGGGTGAGAAGCGGTAAAGGTAAATGTCTTTATATTTTATATACCCTTCCCCGCTGTTGGTAATAAGGCTTGTGAAGTTGCCGTTTGAAAGGCAGTGAACGTATAAATTGTGCCCGTCGCAAATTTGGGTGCGGATAAATTCGCTTTCATTTCTTGTAATTTTCTTAAGCGGGGTGATTTTTTCCTTGTCGGATTTTGTGAATACCACCTTTGTTGGTATCCTTTCATGCAAAAGGGGTTCCACGCTTTTAATTTCAGGGATGTTGTGGAAGCGCTTTTGGAAAATGTTTTGGTAAATCACGTTTGTCAAAGACAAAAGGGACATTCCCTGATGGTGTACCATATAGCTTCTTACAATCCCCTTTTTCTCCCCTTTTGGTATTCTTTCAGGGGTGTAATCCACAGCCTCGTAAAACCCGTACTGTCCCACAAGGCCGTCCCGTTTTAAGCGAAGGATATTTTTAAAGGCCGCTTTTGTGTCCACCATAAGCGCCATTACGGAAGCGTAAGGCGCAACTACCATATCCTCGGAAAGGCCCCTCTTTAGCCCTAAATTTGGCACGCCAAAGGCCTTGTACTGGTAGTTTAAATCCTGGTCAAAGGCATAAAAGCCCGACTCACTGGTGCCCCACGGGACTTTCCTTTTGGCGCCGTATTTCTTTTGCTCCCTTACCGCGAAAAAGCAGCTTTCGTCAAGGAGGGAGTTTTTGTAGTTTTTAATTATTAAAAGGGGCATTAAATACTCAAAAATGGTGCCTGTCCACGAAACAAGCCCTCGGTAGCCGTCGGACTGGGTAAGGCTTCTTCCCAATCTAAACCAGTGCTTTATGGGGACTAAGTCTTTTGCGATTGCAATAAGGCTTGTCTGGCGCGCCTCGCTTGCAAGGAGGTCGTAATAAGACTTTGTAAGTTTTCCCTCGTCAATATTGTAGCCTATTGAAAACAGCTTTTTCTTTTCGTCGTACAAGGGCCTAAAGTCCATGCCTTCTATTAATTTGTCTATTTTTTCAATTAATTCAGGCACATTTACTTTGGGTCTTTCCTTATAGCCCTCAAAATCGTAATTTGAAATCAGGTCATCCCATTCCTCTTTTGTGATTTTTCCTTTTTCAATTATTTTAATAAGTTTTTCAGGGATTTCCATTTTGTTTTCTTTGAGCATGGTTTTTAAGCCCACTGCCATGTTGATGTCAACTTCTTCTTTTTTTACATACTCCAATATTGCCTCTTTTGTAACCATTAAATAGCCAATAAGGTTTCCGCTGTCAACGGTGGACGCGTATCTGGGGTAAAGCGGGGTGAGGGTTTTGGTGTCGTACCAGTTGTATAGATGTCCGTTCCATTTTTCCAAAGCGCATACCACATTTATGGTTTGGTTTATCCGGTAGAGCATGTTATTGGTGTCAATAAACCCAAAATCCCTCGCGCATACAAAGGAAGCAATTCCAAGCCCGATATTTGTTGGTGAAGTCCTGTGGGCAATTCCGTTTGGCGGGAACTCCTGGAAATTGTCCGGCGGGAGGAAATTGTCCTTTTCGCTGATGAAGGTGTCAAAATAAAGCCATGTTCTGTAAGCCAGGCGCCTTAAGGTATTTTCTTCTGTTTTTGTAAGCTCGTAGCCGTCTTCTTTGTATTCCTGGCTTACCGTGTAGGCAACAAGGGGCGAAAATGCCCATGATATTACAAAAATCAGGCTTAGGAAGAAATGCTCCCCGTCAGCTAAAGACAAAAGCAACAATAGGGCGGAGAATATAAGGGATATTATCATTTTTTCATAGTAATATAGTATGCTATTTTTGTTTAGCTTGCTGGAGTGGGCGCTTGTTACCCATTCAAGGACGTTTTTGCCTGAAATGAAGGTGCGGTATAGTGATTTTACGATTGATACAATAATTACATAGGCAAGGTAGGGCAAAAACAAAACAGTTAGCGTAAACTGGTAGATTAGCCCCTTTATCCCGTAAATTATGGTTGCGTTATACCTTTGGGCAATATGGGTATAGTCCTTTCTTACCATGCCTTCAATGGCGTAGATTATAATTGGCAAAAGGATTGTTAGGCATGTTACCACAAGCCATCTTGTGGTGTAGCGCAAAATTGGGGAAAAGGCTAAAATTATGAGCAAAAATTCAAAAGGAATTACTAAACTACGCCTTAGGTTATCTATAATTTTCCATTTTGAAAGGCGGTTTAGGGGGTTTTTAACCTTTTCACCGTTTTGGCGCTTTACCATTTTAAACAGCCGCGGGATAAGGTGCCAGTCCCCCCTTGTCCAGCGTTCAAGGCGGGCGATGTAGGATAAAAACGAGCTGGGGTAGCCATCAATGAATTCGCAGTCTTCCATAACATTGCACCTTAAATAGGAGCCTTCTAAAAGGTCGTGGCTTAAGATACTGTTTTCGGGGAATTCGTTGTCCAATAAGTCCAAAAATACTTTAATGTTAAAAATGCCTTTACCTGTAAATATGCCTTCCCCAAAGAGGTCTTGGTATAAGTCCTGGCTTGCTGCGGAATAGGGGTCAATGCCGCCCTGGCCCGCAAAGACTTTTGAAAACATGCTTTTATTGGCGTCAGGCAGGCTTACAATAAGGCGCGGGGTAATAAGGGCGCAGCCATCCACCACAACGCCGCCTTTAATTTGAGGCCCGTTTAAGGGGTGTTCCATTGCGCCAATTAGTTTTTTGGCGGTTTCTTTGGGCATGAAGGTGTCCTGGTCCAGTGTGATTATATATTTAAAACCTTCAAGCTCGGAAACATTACCCACTGGAATTATACTGGTTTTACCTCTTTTTAGCAAAAATTTGCATAGCTCAATGATGGCTCCTCTTTTTCTTTCCCAGCCCATGTATTTTTGGCTTTTTTCATTGAGCTTTTTCTCCCGCAAGAAAAAGTAAAAATTGGTGTTATATTTTTTATTTAGTTTTTCGATTTCTTCCCTTGCCACATCTAGTATGCTTTGGTCAAATTCCGGCGAATCGCTTTCCTTTGTGTCAGCTAATAGGCCGTAGACAATGTTTTTATCCCTGTTTGCTAAATATAGTACTTCAATATCTTCAATGTGCTCTTTTACGCTTTTTGCGTCGGTTACCAAAGTTGTGACGCTGACGAAGGTTTTTGCGCTATCGGGTATCGGGTTTTTGAAAAAATCAAGTTTTGGGATAATCCTTGGGGACAGTTTTTTAGCTAAAAAGTAATTTACAAGCAAAATTGAGGCTTCGCTTACTGGGATAATGGCAATTATGGTGCCTAAAACGCTTTTTGTAACGAGGTAAACTAAGATTGAAATTAGCGCGGTGCATGAAAAAATTAAGCCAAGATATGAGTTTACGCTCATGTTTTTCTTTGGGTCTTTTGCTTTTAGCTTTTCAAGCAAAGCCTCATAGCCTTTATTTTGTAAATAATACCCCACACACTTTTCTTTTGGGGTTTTGCCTTGCGAAATTAAAGAAACGATTGCTCTTGCGATTTCCACTTCGCTTTTTTTAATCCGCTTTGAAATTTGCTCGATTTTGTACAGATAATGGTTTTTGGTTTCAACATCTTCCTTGTGGATCAGGCTTTCTTTGTTTTCAGTCAAAATCTGGCCGATGGGGCTTATTTCTTCGTAAGTAATGGACCAGTCAAGGTCGGAGATGAATACCAGCGAGCCGATTAAATTGCCCATGGATTTTTGAAGATGGGCGTTTTTGTTGTGTTCTCTTTCCTTGATTTCGTCCTGGTTTTCAAGTTCAATGGGTTTTCCTTCAAGTTTTGTGATGTATAGCAGGTGTTCAAGGTAAGTATCGCTTGCCCCTTTTATGATTTTCTTGTTTTTTTCTGCTTCAAGGTATGCTTTGTGGCTTTTATTGATTTCGTCACAAAGGCATGAAATTTCTTTTATAATTGCGCATTTAAAAATTAAAGGCAAATGCCATATCTGGGTGTTGGAAAGGTTTAAGCTTATGACATTTTCCTTTAAGTAGGAAATTAATGTATCCTCTTTTATTATGTTGTCGTTTTGTGCTAAATAGTTTTTGATAAGCTTTAGGGCGCTTTCATCATATTTTAGGTTTTTGACGGTTTTTGTCTTAAATTCTGTCAGCATTTTTCCAAAAGTTCTTTCTATGATATAAAAGTTATCAAGTATCCATTCAGACGCCGGAACGACTCTTTTTTTATTGTCCACAAGTTTGTCAAGGGCAAGGTAAGTTTCCCTGATGTTTTTATAATTAGCCTTTAAATCCTTCTTTAAGCTGTGCATTAAATCCCCTCTTAATGTTTATAGTAGTTTTATTCGCAAATTTACATGACTACATATACATTTTTTCCATTTTTTTAGATTTAATGCAAAAATGCGGGGTATCCTGGGGATACCCCGCAGAGCGGCTTTATATATACTTTTTTCCAATGTCCGTGCGAAAATGGCAATTAGTAAAGCTGATTTTCTTAACTCCCTCATAGGCTTTTTCAATTGCCCGCTTAAAGTCCTTATCCTGCGCGCAAACGCCTAAAACCCTTCCGCCTGAAGTTACGATTTTGCCGTCTTTATGTTTTGTTCCCGCGTGGTAAATGGATACGCCCAAACTTTTTGCCTCATCCAAGCCAAAGATTTCATATCCCGTTTCATATTTTTGAGGATACCCGCCCGAGGCCATTACTATGCACACGCTTTTTTCGTCTTTGAAAGAAAATTTTACCTCTGAAAGCCTTCCGTCAATTATGGCCTCAAATACTTCAAGCAAATCACCACTAAATAGCGGTAATACCGCCTGGGTTTCGGGGTCGCCGAAACGGCAGTTGTATTCGATAACCTTTACCCCGTCTTTTGTGCTAATCAGCCCAAAGTATAAAACTCCGCGGAACGTGCGGTTTTCTTTGTTCATGGCCTCCATTGTGGGGATAAAGATTTTTTCCATGCACTCTTTTTCCATTTCTTTGGTATATATTGGGCTTGGGGAAAAAGCACCCATTCCGCCGGTGTTTAAGCCCTCATCATTGTCAAGGGCCCGCTTGTGGTCCTGCGCGCTTTTCATTGGGATAATGGTTTTGCCATCGGTAAAGGCTAAAACTGATATTTCCGTGCCTTCCAAAAATTCTTCAATGACAACCCTGTTTCCTGACGCGCCGAAGACTTTGTCCACCATAATGCTTTTTATCGCGCCTTGAGCTTCATTATAATCCTTTGCGATTATAACGCCTTTTCCAAGAGCCAGCCCTTCGGCTTTTATAACCGCAGGGTACGGCGCTCCTTTTAAGTATTCAAGGGCGTTTTGGGGATTGTCAAAAACTTCGTATTTTGCGGTTGGGATATTGTATTTTTTCATTAACTCTTTTGAAAAGACTTTACTTCCTTCAATAATAGCGGCGTTTTTGTCGGGGCCGAAAGCCCTGATTCCTTCTTTGTTTAACGCGTCCACCATACCCATAACTAGCGGGTCGTCCGGGGAGACAACCACTAAATCAATTTTGTTTTCCTTTGAAAAATTGACAATGCCCTCAATATCCGTGGCCCCGATTGGCACGATTTCAGCGATTTCGGAAATTCCCGCGTTTCCGGGGGCGCAGTAGAGTTTTGTTAATTTTTTTGACTCGCTTAACTTTTGGCAGATGGCGTGTTCCCTGCCGCCGCCGCCGACAACTAAAACCTTCATATTTACCTCCTAGTGTTTAAAGTGTCTCATGCCTGTAAACACCATTGCGATATTGTATTTGTTGCATGCGTCAATTGATTCCTGGTCGCGGATTGAGCCCCCTGGCTGGATTATGGCGGTAACGCCCGCTTTTGCCGCTGCCTCAACACAGTCGGAAAACGGGAAGAAGGCGTCCGACGCTAAAACCGCGCCTTTGGCCTTTTCGCCGGCGTATTTTATGGCAAGCTCAGCCGCGGTAATCCTGTTGGTCTGCCCAGGCCCTATTCCTAATGTCATATCCTCTTTGCATAAAACTATTGCGTTAGACTTTGTGTGCTTTACAACTTTCCAGCCGAATTTTAAGGCTTTTAATTCTTCTTCCGTTGGCTTTCTTTCAGTTACGCATACCAATTTTTCTTCGTCTAAAAGCTCTAAATCGCGCTCTTGCACAAGCATGCCGCCCAAAACCTTTTTCATTTCATACATATTTTTGTCAGGTATATTTAAAATGTCAGGAAGTTGCAAAATCCTTATGTTTTTCTTTTGGGTTAAAACCTCCAATGCCTCGTTGGTGTATGAGGGGGCAATTACAATTTCAATAAAGATTTTGTTTATTTCTTCCGCTGTTTTTGCGTCAATCTCACGGTTTGCCGCAACTATACCGCCAAATATGGACACGGGGTCCGCTTCATACGCCTTTTGGTAAGCCTCATAAATTGAATTGCCGACGCCTACGCCGCAGGGGTTTGCGTGTTTTACAGCCACTACCGCGGGCTCGGAAAATTCCTTTAAAAGCTCCAATGCCCCGTTTGTGTCGTTAATGTTGTTGTAAGAAAGCTCTTTTCCGTGCAAGAATTTGGCGTTAACCAATGTGCCGGTAAATTTGCCAACCTCCCTGTAAAATACCGCTTGTTGGTGCGGGTTTTCCCCATAGCGCATATCCTGCTGTTTTTCAAGCGGGATTGTTAATTTATTTGGGAAACCTACTTTGACCACGTTTTCCCTTAAATATTTCGCGATTAACGCGTCATAAAAGGAGGTGTGTTCAAAGACTTTGTAGGATAGTAGCATTTTTGTTTCAAGCAAAACTTCGCCATGTTCTTTAAGCTCGCTTATTACTTTTTCATAATCGTTTGTGTCAACGATTACCGCCACGTCCTGATAATTTTTTGCCGCCGCCCGAAGCATTGTGGGGCCGCCGATATCTATGTTTTCAATAGCTTCCGCTAAAGTTACCCCGTCTTTTAGTATGGTTTCTTTGAAAGGATAAAGGTTAATTGCTACAATATCAATGGTTTTTACATTTAGTTCTTTTAGCTGGGCCATGTGTTTTTCGTTGCTTCTCATGGCAAGGATACCCGCGTGAATTTTCGGGTGCAGTGTTTTAACGCGTCCGTCCAAGCATTCCGGGAAATTTGTAATATCGGATACGCTTATAACATCAATTCCGGCGTTTTTGAGGGTGTTTAACGTGCCTCCTGTGGAGATGATTTCATAACCTAAATTTGCAAGTTCTTTCGCGAATTCCACAACGCCGGTTTTGTCAAAAACGCTTATAAGCGCTCTTTTTGCCATAATCATCAATCCTTCCTTATTTTTACTATTCTACCGCGTACTTCTAATTTATCCGCGCAAAAAAGCTCTACGGCTTTGGGCAGTATTATGTGTTCCGCCTCTTTCATTACCCGCAATTGCAAAGTTTCGGGGGTGTCGGTGTCTAGTATTTCAACCGCTTTTTGCAAAATTATAGGGCCACCGTCGGGTATTTCATTTACAAAATGCACTGTGGCACCTGTGACTTTTACGCCATATTCCAGCGTGGCTTCATGGACATGTATGCCATAGTAGCCTTCACCGCAAAAGGAGGGGATTAAAGAAGGGTGTACATTTATGATTTTGTTTTGGTATTCTTTAATTATTTCAGGCCCTAATATGTGCATAAAACCCGCAAGGACAACTAAATCAATTTCATGCCCTGTTAAGCATTGGGTGAGTTTTTTGGTGTATTCATCGCGGCTTAATTTTCCTTTTTCAATCACAACCGAGGGTATTCCCGCCATACCCGCCCGCTTCAGGGCATAGGCGCTGGGGTTTGAGGAAATCACAAGGCTGATTTTGCCGCTTTTAATCCTTCCGTCATTTTGGGCGTCGATTAGGGCTTGTAAATTGGTTCCGCCACCTGATACTAATACCGCTATTTTTTTCATATGATTTCTACCCCGTTATCCCCGTAAGCCACATCGCCGATAATGTACGCAGTTTCGCCGATTTGGTGCAGGTAATCCAAAACATCTTCCGCGTCTTCCCTGTTTACCGCGATAACCATGCCTATTCCCATGTTGAAGGTATTGTACATATCCTTTTCGGGTATATCCCCCACCTTTTGGATTAGCTTAAATATTGGCGGGATAGGGAAGCTTTCCTTGTCAATTATGGCTTTAAGGTTTTTAGGAAGCATTCTTGGTATATTTTCGTAAAACCCGCCGCCTGTTATGTGGGATATGGCTTTGATTTCAAATTTGTTGATTAACGCAAGTATTGGCTTAACATAGATTTTTGTAGGCTCAATTAGCGCCTCTCCCAATGTTTTTCCTAAAGAGTCAAAGTAGGTGTTTAAGCGCTCGGTATTTATGTCAAAAACCTTTCTTACAAGGGAAAAACCGTTGGAATGAACCCCCGATGAGGCAAGGCCGATTAGTGTGTCCCCGATTTTTAAATTGGAGCCGTCAATAATGTTTTTCCTGTCCACAACACCTACCGCAAAGCCCGCGATATCGTACTCGCCCTCATTGTAAAACCCGGGCATTTCGGCAGTTTCCCCCCCTATTAAGGCGCAGCCTGCCTGAATGCAGCCGTTGCTGATACCTTTAACGATTTCGCTGACCTTTTGGGGGATGTTTTTACCAATGGCAATGTAGTCTAAAAAGAAAAGCGGTTTTGCCCCCTGGCATACTACGTCGTTTACGCACATAGCAACGCAGTCAATGCCAACGGTGTCGTGCTTGTCCATTAAAAAGGCAAGTTTTAATTTGGTTCCCACGCCGTCGGTCCCTGAAACTAAAACTGGTTCTTCGTATTCATCCTTGTTTAGTGAAAACAATGCCCCGAAACCGCCAATGTCGGATATCACGTTTTTGGTGTAGGTCTTCCTGACATGCTCCTTCATAAGGCGCACGGCTTCGTAGCCCGCTTCTACGTCAACGCCCGCCTTCTTGTAGCTTTCACTCATCACAAAACAACCCTTTCATTTATAGTAAACTTGCTTCTTCTTTTATTTTCGCGTTTTTTTCCTGTACTTCTTTAGCCATTTGCGCTTTAAACTGTGAAAGTTTTTCACCCAAATACGGATATGCAAGCTGTAAGATTTGGGCCGCCAAAATCGCCGCGTTGTCGCTTCCGTCAATTGCCACGGTCGCAACAGGAATGCCCTTTGGCATTTGCACTATGGATAATAGGGAGTCCAAGCCGTCAAGGGTGGAAGACTTAATCGGGACGCCGATTACGGGAAGGGTGGTAAAGGCGGCCAATACCCCTGGAAGGTGCGCGGCCTTTCCCGCTGCAGCTATGATTAAATCAATCCCGCGGTCTTTCGCGCTTTTTGCAAATTCCGCAGCCAAATCAGGCGTTCTATGGGCACTGATTACATTTACGTCACATTCAATATCAAAGTATTTTAACATTTTTATACAGGGCTTTAGGGTGTTAAAATCGGAATCGCTGCCCATTACTAATGCTACCTTTGGTTTTTTATCCATACCATACACTCCTTTAAAATATTTAAAGCCCTACCAAAAGGTAAGGCCCATTTATTACCATATAAAATTGTGTGCAAAAATCCCGCAGGAAGACAAATTCTGTTTTTTGGGAAAAACCGTCATAGATTAAGCCTCCCTTTGTGGATTTACATAGATATACTACCAAATCCAAAAATTATTGTCAATGAATTTTGAAAATTTTGCATATTTCACAATTATTTAAAATTTTACGAATAGTCTTTGCATAAAAGTGCACGGATATAGCCGCGGTCTTTTGTGGTGGAGTCAATGTAAAAGCCCCGCCCGTAGTAAAAGCGTATAAGGCTTGAAACCTTGCTTGCGGTGTGAAGGCAAATCCTTTTTACCTCCATTGTGCGCATGGTTACGTCCACCAAATTCATAATGGCCTTTCCTATCCCTAAATTCTGGTATTTTGTGCTCACCCCGAACCGGCTTAAATACGCGGTTTTGTCGTCAAAAACCTCAACCCGCACGCTTCCTACGATTTCTTCGCCGATATAGGCAACAAAGCAGAGTTTTGTTTTTATGTCGTTTATTACATCTTCCACTGTTTCATTTAGGGCTTCTATGTTGTCAATTCCCGCAAGCTCGCAGTATTTTGTGAAAGCTTCCTGGGTTATTTCCCTGATTTTTGGCGCGTCTTCGGGCTTTGCAAGTCTTACTTCAAATACTTTGCTGTGGTCCATTCTTCCACCTCTTATGACATAAGTAATACCATGACTGCCTTTTGCGCGTGCAGGCGGTTTTCAGCCTCGTCAAAGATTACTGACCCAGGCCCGTCAATTACGTCTTCAGTTACCTCATAACCCCGGTATGCGGGAAGGCAGTGCATGAAGATGGCGTCATCTTTTGCTTTGCTGAAAAGTTTCTTATTCACCTGGTAATCTTTAAATACTTTTACCCTTTCTTCTTTTTCTTTTTCCTGGCCCATGCTGCACCATGTGTCAGTATAAACCACGTCGGCGCCATTTACTGCTTTTTCGGGGTCATGTGAGATATCAATTATTGTCCCTGTTTTCTTTGCGTCCTCCATGGCGTTTTGCACAACCGTATCATTGCATTCATAGCCTTTTGGGGTGGCAATCCTGATATTTGCCCCCACTTTTGCCGCGCCGTATAAAAGCGAATGGGCTACATTGTTACCGTCCCCCACATAGGCGATATTTATGCCTTCTAGTTTTTTCTTGTATTCATATATGGTCAAAAGGTCAGCTAAAATCTGGCATGGGTGAAGCAAGTCGGTTAAACCGTTTATAACTGGGATTGTTCCGTATTTTGCAAGGTCTTCCACGTCTTGTTGCTTGAAGGTCCTAATCATTATGCCGTCTAAAAAGCGGGACAGTACTTTTGCTGTGTCATAAATGGTCTCGCCCCTGCCAAGCTGGATATCCTGCGAGCTTAAAAACAACGGATAGCCCCCAAGCTGTACCATGCCAACTTCAAAGGACACTCTTGTTCTTGTTGAGGATTTTGTGAAAATCATGCCAAGGGTTTTTCCCCTAAGCAAATGGTCGTGCCTTATCCCCTTTTTGTTTTCATCCTTTAATTTTTCCGCCAGTTTTAAAATCTCAAAGACTTCTTCGCTTGTTAAATCATGCAGGCTTAATAAATGTTTCATAGATTTCCTCCTAAAACTTTTTTAAACGCGTTTATGAATAAATCTATTTCTTCCTTTTTCACTATAAGAGGGGGTAGTATTCTCAAAGTTTCGTCCCCTACCGCGCCCACCAAAATTTTTTCTAAAAAGAGCTTTTTTTGAATTTCCTTGGCATTATCAACGCTTAGGCCTATCATTAATCCGCAGCCCCTTACCTGTTTAACCTGCGGTATTTTTTGTAGTTTTTCCATAAAGTAATTTCCCATGTTTTTGGCGTTTTCAACTAAATTTTCTTTTTTAATTATGTCAAAGACCAAAAGGCCTGCGCAGGTTGCGAGAGGGTTTCCACCGAAAGTGCTGCCGTGGTCCCCCGGGGAAAAGCTTTTTGCCACAAAGTCCTTTGCGCATATCGCGCCAATCGGGATACCGTTTCCCAATGCTTTTGCCAGGGTAAAAATGTCGGGCTCGGTTTCCAAGTATTCGTAGCCAAATAGATATCCCAACCTTCCCATGCCCGTTTGGACTTCGTCAAATATTAAAAGGATTTCCTTTTCGTCGCAAAGTTTTCTAACCGCTTTGGCAAATTCTTTGTCCACTTCATAAACGCCGCCTTCACCCTGTATAGGCTCTAGTATTATGCCCGCGGTGTTATCCGTAACCAGGCTTTTTAGCGCGTCAATATCATTTATGGGGGCGTGTATGAATTTGTGGATTAAGGGCCCGTAGGGCTTTTGGTATTTTTCCTGCCCCGTTGCCGCCAAAGTTGCCAGGGTCCTTCCGTGAAAGGAATTTTTCAAAGTAATAAACTCGTTTTTATGGGGCTTTCCCTGTTTATAAAAATAAATTTTTGCAAGCTTAATTGCCCCTTCGTTTGCCTCAGCGCCGCTGTTTGCGAAAAAGACTTTGTCGGCGCAGGAATTTTCAACAATGGTTTTAGCCAAAAGGGTTTGGTTTTTAATATAGTATAAATTTGAGGTGTGTATCAGCTTTTTTATCTGGTTGCAAAGCCCTTCCACAAAATATGGGTGGGAATGGCCGCAGGAATTTACCGCAATTCCTGAAAAAAAATCAAGGTATTTATTGCCAATGCTATCGTATAAATAAACGCCTTCCCCTCTTTCAAAGAAAACCGGGTTTCTCTGACCAAAAGTATTCATATAATATGTTTTATCCAATTCCATAAGCTTTGTTAAATCCATATTTTACCCACTCCTTTTTGAATTATTATAAATTATAATGTAAATTTATGCAAGAGTTTTTAAAAAATTAATATATTTTTTTGTTTTGGCGTATCATATAATTCCAAAAAATTCTATAAAATTTTACAAAAATAACTAATAAATATGAAATAAATTGACTATTATTATATAAAATTGTATAATATGGTTAATAGTTTAGCGTAGCTGGAGGGGGTCTTGTAATGGCTCAAAAACTACTTGCGCTAATTGTTTTGTTATGTATTTGCCTGCCGTTTTGTATAATTATGCCTCAAAACTATGTGGCTTTTGCAAGCGGTATTTTATCTGACGAGGATTTTTTCGGATTGTGGAATAACTTGTTTAAAGAGTGGTATATTGAGCCTAGCATAAATTATGAACACAACCCCAATGATGATGAATTAAAAAGCATTTTAAAACAAGCGGAAAGCGAAGCAAAGAGGGCAAATTATTCAAGCGCTAAAGAAATTCTCTATACATATTTTAAAAATAAAAAGGAAAAATTAGGGATTAATTTTGCGGGTTTAAAATACCAAAAAGGGCTTGACACTTTAATTTTGGATAATATCTTCACAGGTTCGGGCTATGATTACCTGGCGGGTACCATTTCATTGACGGATGAGTTTAGCCAGCACTCTTTGGATGTTACGGATGAAATCATAAAGCATGCGGATTTTGGCGCAATTTCCTTTATGCTTTTTGCAAGGGAAAGGGATAACCTGACAGGGGAATTTTTCTCAAAGGAAAGCGAAAATGCCCCTAAAATTTTAATATCCACCGATTTGGGCGATTTTGTGATTTATGCCGATAAGGATACATATATAAGCGCTGGAAATAACGCAAAATTAAACTTTGGAACACAGCACAAAATTTTGGTGAGGGAGTCGGGAAACAATATAAGCCAGCCCTTTGATGAAAAAACTTTCAGGGGCTATATAAATTTTAATCTGTCGGAAGTGCCAAAAAATACAAAAATTAATAGCGCCATTTTATTTTTAAACGGAAGGTTTGTGCCTGATTTTGAGGGCCTTGACGCAGGTAAAAAGGATGTGCACATATTTGTAACCGGGGATACCACATGGGATGAGGAAAACTTAAACTGGGATGGCGTAATCGGGAATGTTTATTCGTGGCAGGGTTTCCCCGATATATATTGGTCAAACCTTGAGGGTTCGGATTTGGATTTTGGAAACTTCATTTCTTGTTTTTCCTTTGCCGAAAGTTTAATTTACGCCTGGCAATACACAAATGACGAAGTTTATGTAAATAAACTGATAAGACTTTTAGAAAGTTTTATGAAAAATGATACCCAAAGCTTAAATGTTAAAGTTAAGGGTGAAAGGCTTTCAAATTTTGTAACCATTTTTAATTTTCTTTTAGATTATGAAAACATGAACCCTGTTTTTTTAATGGATTTTTTAAAGTTTATGATTAAAGAAGCAAGGGAGATTGCAAGCAATATAGATGTGGATTTTCCCGATAAAACATGGAAGTTATATGAAGCGTGGGGATTGTATAAGTTTTGCGCATATTTTCCCGAGTTTGTAAATTCTAACGCTTGGTTTTTGGATTGCAAATCAAAAATTGAGGGGTATTCAAGGACACTTTTAAATGATGATTTCAGCTTTTTTGAAAGCTCAACAAGCTATCTTTATGAGTCCCTTTGCCTGTTTGTAAAAATTAAAGAGTTTTCGGACATATTTGTCATTGGATTGAGCGGCGGATTTTATGAAAATGTAAAGAAAATGGCGCATTTTTTTGTGAACTTAACCTTCCCTAACGGTTATGCAATCGGTTTAGGGGAAGCTGGCTATAAAGACGCGGGGGATTTTTTAGAAAAGTTTTGTGATGTGTTTTGCGACGATTATTTAAAATTTATAATTACAGGCGGAAAAGAAGGGGTTGAGCCTGATTATTACAGCATTTTTTATCCTGACGCGAAACTTGCGGTGATGAGGGATGGGTTTTTAAAAGACAGCTTATACTTGGCTTTTCAAAACTACATGCCAAGTTACAGGATGCAAAATGATTTGCTTTCCATAAACAGTTACGCTTATAACACGCCTTTGCTTGTTGACAACGGAAGATTTTATAATTTTATAAATGAAAAAAATGAATGGCTAAAAAGCGGGGACGCTCACAATATTGTATCTGTTGAAGATTTGTCTTTAGATTTAAACACAAATAATAAAAGTTTTGATTTTTGGGATAATGAGTTTATGGACATGGCTATTTCAAGCCATGATGGCTATAAGGATGTAATATATACCCGTGCGGTCAGCTTTATAAAAGAAGAGGGCTTTTGGATTGTATCGGATTTGTTGGAGTCGCAAAATGTGAATACCTACAATCAAAACTGGCATTTTCTGCCCCGAAGTACTTTGGAAGTGGACAGCGAAAGCAAAACCGCAAAAGTTACAGTGCAAAACAAGGCAAATCTAACCCTTGTACCGCTGGATGAACCCCTGGCCCTTGTAAAGGATGGGTATTTTTCAAAAGATGGCGGCTATTTGGTAAAAACCAAGTATTTGGCGTACCAAAAATGTTCTGATACCGCAAATTTTGATACCCTCCTCTTCCCTTCTAAACTTGGCGGGAGTATTGAAATAACCGCCCAAAGGGTGGATTTAGACGTTCCAGGCACAGTGGCAGGGGGAATAAAAATTAATTTACCCCAAAAAACGGGTTACTACTATATTTCCCATGAAGATGAGCCGAAGATGAGGGATTTTTCAGGCTACCAAATCCATGCCAAAAGCTCATATATTAGTGAAATAGGTGAAAGCTTGGAATACTATTCCCTCTTTGGCGCCTTTTACTTGGGAAAAGAAGGCACGCGGCTAATCGAAAGCCCTAAATTGATAGAAAATATATCAGTCAAAACTTGCGGGGACTCGTTATATATTTATTCAAGCAGCAAAAACATTGTGGAGTCGGACAATGAACATGAGGCTATTGCAATTTATGCCCCGGATGCGGGCAAGGTTTATTTTAACGGCGAAGAAAAGCCAAACTTTAAAAAGGTTGGGGATTATATTTATGTGGTAAAATCCACTTGTGATGATGGTTCTATTAAGCCAAACAGCCCGTTTAGGGAGTATTCAAGCAAAATTTTCACGCCAAAAGCTTTGCCGCGGAGGCTTTTTGGAAAAAATCAAATCATAGAGTTTGACTTAACGCCCGTGGATGATAAAATTTTAGGTACCATTTCCTTTGGCGCGGGGGATAATTTGGATTTGCAAAACGCTAAAATGGGTTTGAGGCTTTCTTTTTCAGGATATTTTGAAGTTTGCAACAAAAATAAATATGAGGCCGCCTATTACCTTCCATATCGGAAAAACACCAAATACCATGTTAAAATAGTTTTTGATATGGAGGATAAAAAATACTCGGTTTATGTGACGGAAAACCAAAATACATACTGCATTGCAAAAGACTTTGAATTCAATGAAAATTCAGCCGCAAGGGATTATATCAATAAGTACATTTTAAAATCGGACTCAAGCGGGGATTTTTATATTGAGAATTTGGAAAGCTACAATGACCCGCCTGCTGCGGAATTTAGTTATATTGATATTAATTCAAATGAAGATGAGTATTTATTAAACATAGGAATAAACCCGAACAATACAAAAGTAACCCTTGCGGTTTCATATTATGATTTTTACGGGAGGTTTTTAGGGGTAAAAACATATAAGGCCAATGAAAATGAAACTGAATTTACTATTGGGTTTTTAAAGAAAGACATTGTATACCCGTATTTTATGATTTATATGTTTGAAGGGGAGCTTGCAAGCTTAAGGCCTGCAAGAATGAAAAAGATAATCTGCGCGTATTAAAAAGGAGGGCTAATTTGCATGGCGCTGCCCCGCCAGCCCTTTTAAGAGGTGTGGTTTTCAAGAATGTACAAAAAAACCACGGAATTTAACGCAAGAGGTTTTGTCCCAATAGCCCCAAGGCTTCAATAGTGCAGTTTGTCAAAATTAAAAAAAGGGAAGCATATTGCTTCCCTTTTTAATTTTTAATAGTCAAATGACCTGATATATTTAACCTTCATTTCAGCGTAATTTGTGCTGCCGGAAGGCTCTTCCGCCCAGCCGCCTACGCCGAGGTTAATAATTGTATACAGGTTATAAAAACCTTTAATATAGTTTTTATCGTTATTATAGAATGCCACATGGTCATCAAAGTAAACCGCAACGTATTCGCTGTTCCAGTCAAGGGCAAACTTGTGATAATCCTTCCATATTTCGCCAACGTGGTAATTCTTTGTGCGGCTGTTGTCCTGACCATTGGTCTTAATATGGAATACCGTATACATGTATCTGGGGTTATCGGTTAGGTATTCGAAGATGTCAATTTCAGGCGGCCAGTCGTCTTTGCAGTTTAGCCAAAATGCCGGCCAGAAACCGTATTCGCTTGGAAGCTTAAAGCTTCCTTCAAGGTAGACATCCCCGTTAAACAGCGTGTAATTCCATCCTGAGGTGGAAACGCCGCTTACGGCGCCGGTTTTAAACTTGTATGATGTCCAGCGGCCTTTAATGTTGTTCCAATAGCCCCATTCGCCTTTGGAGTTTTGGATTGAGTTTACCCGTTCGGCTTTTAGGATTAGTTCGCCGCCGTCCACAACAACTTGTGAATCCCTTACAACCGCTGAATAGTTATGGGAATCACCCCAAACATAGCCTTTTCTCCACTTGGAAGTGTCCAAACTTGACCCGTCAAACCTGTCGCCGAGTTTTGGCGAGTTTTCCGCCCTGACCTTCCATGTCGCGCGGCCCCTGCTGTTGTAATCAGAAACAACTTCAGCCCTTAATCCGTTATTTGAGTGGCAGATATATCTTGTTGGGTCGTCATAAACCTGGTAGGATGAGTGGTTTGAGTCATTAAGGCCCGATACCTTATAGAAAGTTGCCCGCCTTGCGAAGCTTTCAGTTCCGTCGTTTTGCGCAAGGGTAATGGAGTTGTCGGAGTTTCGCACTAGGAAGTAGCCTTTTCTATATGGTGAATCTGATTCAATTGAAACGCCGTTTGGGTCATAAAGTCCCGGCCTTTCCACGAATTTTGCATGGTATATAGGTTCGGGCATTTGGTCAATGCGAAGTCTTAAGCTGGTTTTGCCGTCTTCGTTTACATATCTTAAAAATCTTGCGGCGCTTGTAACAGAGTCGTGAGCCTCAAATCTCACAATGGAGTTTAGCGCGCTTCTTGAATGTTTAATTGTATTTGTATTTATAATTTTAAAATCGTCGACAAACATTTCGCAAGTTCCGCCTGCGCCGGTTACAAAGCTTATGGTGTCGATTTTTTTGTCCTGCCATAGTGACGCGCTTCCGTTATATGTGGTGGTTTTTTTGAAGTTATATGTCCCGTCGGAAATTTGGACATCAATTTCACGGGTTTTCGGGTGAACAGTAAATTCCACATCCCAAACCCTGTTGGTGTAATACCTGCTGTTTCCGGTGCCTAAAAATGCGGAGGCGTTACCGCCGTTATACTGGTAAGATTTCCTTATGTCAAACTGCATTCTTTCACCGTTTGACTGCGGGCTGAATTTTAGCTGTAGCGCGATTGGGTTTTCATCGGAATTGTCGCCTTTTCCGATGTTGTAGCCGCTGGATAGGTGTATTCCGTCCCATGTTCCACCCACGCTTCTTGTGTATAGCTTAAACCTTATTTTATATGAATTTATCCCGAAATCCTCAAACTGCCTTGCAACCACAATGCCTGCGCGGCCTTCCTGGTCGGAGGATTCCCTGGTTGCATAGTCATAAATGTGTAAAACTTTATTAGCACTGTTGCTAAATACTGTCGGCGCGTTTATGATATTTGCATAAAGCCTTGAGCCAAACAGCCTTTCATATGTATAAGAGGACTCTTCTTTTAGCACAAAGGCGCGCCAGTTTCCAACCGGATTTGTATCATTGATTATTGTGTTGGCTTCAAATTCGTCAAAGTCTTGGAATTCCACCGTTTCGTAGTTTTTGGTTTCATCGTCTTCAGGCTTTGTACGGTACACTTCAATGTCGGTTACGTACATTTCGCCCCTTGTTCCCCATCCTGAGTTAAAGGCCAAGGTGTTGATTTTTTTGTTTTCCCAAGTTTCGCCGTATACCTTTTCTTCGTCGTAAATATTATAATATCTTTCTTCAGTATCCGAGGTAATGCCGTCAGTTACAAAAGTGGTGATTTTTTTGGCTTTTGGGTCAATTAATAGTTCAAATTGCCATGTCCTGTTGAATAGCAAATTGTTTCCTGCTTTTGCTAAAAAGGCATAACCTTCGCTTGTTACGGCGTCGTCGTTATATAAAATGGAATTATAGGTATTAAGCTGCATGGTGTTGGTATCAACGCCGTTTATTTTTTTAACCTGCGGGCTGAATCTTACCTGAAGCGCGCAAGGGGAGTCTTTTTTAGCAACGCTGTTGGCAAGCCCGCTGGATAAGGTAAAACCGCCCCATTTGTTTGTCCCGATCCGGTCTGGGACAAACATTTTAAATCTTAAAATATACGGGTCGTCAAGTTCGGGTAAAGAAACATACATAACGGCAGCCCCCTTACCCTCTGCGTCAGGGGATGTCCTTATTACGTTGTCGTACAAATAAACCGCGTTTTTGTTGCCTAAATTAGCCTCAGCTGGCATTTTTTCAATTGAGGCGTAAAGCTGGGACCCCAATTTTGAGGTGTATGTTGAGTTATTTGCCTCAATTGTAGTGTTTACTAAAAAGTCGGAGATTTTAACTATTGGATTGAGCCTTTGCCCCACTGTGGCATTTCTGAAATCCTGATAATAAATGAGGTTTTCATTGTCGAATTCTATTTTTTTAACCGTTGTCAAGGGCTTTAGTGTCTCAAAGCTTTCGCCTTTCCACACATAAAGGCGCAACTGGTCGCCTAAACTGGAGTTTTTAATTTCAATTGATATCTCGTATGTATTTACACCTGGCACGAGTAAATCCGACTGGGTATGTACATTTACCAATTTGTTATTGTAGTTAAAGTGGGCAAGGGTGGTTTTAACATACCTGCTTTCGGAAGATAGGTTTTCTGCTCTTATTGTTGCTTTCATTTCCCCGTCAGATAGGTATTCGCTGGCAAATTCAGCTGACAAAATCAAAATTTCGTCGTCTATTTCCGGATTTGATGGCACGCTGTCTTCCCCGCCCGCTGTATCAGCTATGGAAAGATTAGTGCAGAAAATCAGGCAAAAAATTAAAACAACCGATAAAAACTTTTTCAAAATGCCCATCCCTCCTTGGGTAGTTTATGAAATATTATAACATAAAGACGTTGTTTAGTAAATAAAATTGGGATTTTTAATTTTTAAAAATTGTGTGAAATATTTGTTAGCGCAATAAAAATATGTTATAATCAAAACAAAACGTTTTTGGAGGTTTTTTTATGAAAGCACATCACAGTTTTGCACCAACCCCGCCCCTTGGCTGGAACAGCTGGGATTGCTACGGGGCCAGCGTCCGTGAGGAAGAAGTCAGGCAAAACGCCCTTTATATGAGCAAATACTTAAAAGAATACGGATGGGAATATATTGTTGTGGATATCCAATGGTATGAGCCAAACGCGAAAAGCGACATTTACAACCCCTTTGCCGAACTTGTAATGGATGAATACGGAAGACTTATGCCCTGCGAAAAGCGTTTCCCGTCAAGCGCAAATAAAATGGGCTTTAAGCCTTTGGCGGATTTTGTCCACTCGCTGGGATTGAAGTTTGGCATTCACATTTTAAGAGGGGTTCCGCGGTATGCGGTGCTAAAACGCCTTCCCGTTTACGGAACAAATTTAACCTGCGCCGATATTTGCGATACTACAAGTTATTGCGAATGGAATACGGATATGTTTGGGGTTGACCCAAATAAAGTGGGGGCTCAGGAATACTATGACTCCATTATTTCATTGTATGCCGAATGGGGCGTTGATTATATAAAAGTTGACGATATAAGCAGGCCTTACAGGAAAGGGGAAACAGAGCTTATTAGAAAAGCGATTGACAAAACCGGAAGGCCCATTGTCCTTTCCCTCTCTCCCGGCGCGGCCCCCATTGGTGAGGCGCAGCATTTAATAAATCATGCCAATATGTGGAGAATGAGCGACGATTTTTGGGATAACTGGAAACAGCTTTATGACACTTTTGAGCTTTGTTCCATGTGGAATGAGAGAAGAACAATTGGGGCTTGGCCTGACTGCGATATGCTGCCGCTGGGAAGGATTGGCATTAGAAGCCACCATGGGGACAGGTATACCCGATTTACAAAAGATGAGCAAATGACCCTTATGGCTCTTTGGTGCATTTTCCGCTCACCTTTAATGTTTGGCGGGGACATGGTTTACAATGACGAATGGACTTTGGGGCTTATGACAAACACTGATTTATTGAGGATGGTAAAGCACGGCTCAAATGTCAGGGAATTGGTAAGGACTAAAAATTACGCCGTTTGGACAAGCGTTGATGATGAAAATAAAAATGTGTACCTTGCCCAGTTTAATATTTCGGAAAATAAGTTAACATTAAAGACATCTTTGGATGAGCTAGGGATCGCTGGCGAAGTTACTATTACTGATGTGTTCAGCAAGGAAAGCAAAAAGGTTTCAGATAAAGTTGTATCCGAAGTCCCACCCCACGGGGTAAAAGCATATAAAATTTTAAAATAGAAAAAAAACCGGTATAGTATTTACTATACCGGTTTTTTAATTTAGATTGGTTATTTACATATTGCATTGTCTTTTCGAAGTCAGCTTAAAAAGCCCATATATGTTTATTTATTTTAATAGATTAAAAGGACGGGATTTCCGTCCTTAAACTTCAAGCTTTATTAAGCTTCTTTTTTGATTACTTCCTTGCCTTTGTAAAATCCACATTCGCCGCAAACGCGATGGGGCAATTTAAATGCCTGGCATTTTGGGCATTTAACCATTCCAGGAATTAATAACTTCCAATTTGCTCTTCTTTTATCCCTTCTAGCTTTGGATGTTTTCCTCTTTGGAACTGCCATAACTTTACCTCCATTCCGCCGCCAGATGCGGCAATACAAAACTATTTTTTAAACAGCTCATCGAGCTTTGAAAATACTGAATTATTGTTTTCTTCATCGCAGGTACAATCTTTGACATTTTTATCTATGCCGCATTTTGGGCAAAGCCCTTTGCAGTTTTTGTCGCACAAAAACCTTATGGGCATATTGTTGTAAATGCTTTCTTTTACAATATCGCTCAAATCCAAAGTTGTACCGCTTACATAAATTACGTCTTCATCAGCTTCTGTTATAGAAAGGGTTTCAAGGGTTTCAAATTCCATTGTGTGTACCAATGGTTTTGTGCAACGGGAACATAAGGCGGCAATTTTCGCTGTGATTTTTAAATCCAGCTCAAATATCTCGCCTTTTGAAGAAACACATCCCGAAACCTTTATTGGCTCAACAAATTCATGTTTTTCGCCGTTGAACTCAAAGGCAGGAAAATTTTCTTCGCCACAAAAACTAATACTTTCCTTTTCCCCGTTTAAAACGGACGCAATATTGATAATCATATCCAACCCCTGCAAAATCCAAACAATATTATATATGCTAAAATACTACTTGTCAACAAAAATATTATTTTTCCTGCTATTTTATACTAATTTTTCTGTTTCTAACGCAATCATTAATTCTTCGTTTGTTGGTATAACCAAAGTCCTGATTTTTGCGTCATCAGTTGAGATGTCAATTTCCTGACCTCGGATTTTGTTCTTTTCTTCGTCAATTTTAACGCCTGCAAATTCAAGGGTTTTTACGATTTTTTTCCTCATATTGCTGTTGTTTTCGCCAATGCCTGCGGTAAACACAATCGCGTCGCAGCCCCCCATTGCCGCCATATACCTTCCAATGTATTGGGTAACGCTGTATGCGAACATGTCTAGGGCTAATGCCGCGTCTTCGTTCCCTTCATTTGCCGCGTTTTCCAAGTCCCTAAAGTCGCTGCTAATGCCTGAAATGCCTAAAACCCCTGACTTTTTATTCAATATGTCGTTAACTTCAGACAGGCTTATTCCTTCTTTTTGGGCAATAAATTCAACAATCGCGGGGTCAATTGTGCCGCAGCGGGTTCCCATGATAATGCCGTCTAAGGGTGTAAAGCCCATGGATGTGTCAACGCTTTTCCCGCCGTCAACCGCTGTAACGCTGGAGCCGTTGCCAAGATGGCAGGTTATGATTTTTAATTCTTCAATGGGCTTACCCAAAATGTCGGCCGCCCTTTGGGCAACGTATTTATGGCTTGTGCCGTGGAAACCGTACTTCCTGATTTTATGTTTTTTATACATTTCCATTGGAAGGGCGTATAAAAACGCTTTTTTGGGCATTGTCTGATGGAACGCGGTGTCAAATACCGCAACCTGCTTAACATTCGGCATTATTTCCTCGCAGGCTTTAATACCTATCAAATTTGGCGGGTTGTGAAGGGGCGCAAGGCTTACGCACTCTTCGATTGCTTTTTTAACATCCTCGTCAATAACAACCGATGACTTGAAAAATTCACCGCCGTGTACCACACGGTGCCCTACCGCGGAAATTTCGCTCATATCGGAAATCACGCCGTATTCAGGACTGGTTAATGCTTCAATTACTATTTGAATGGCTTGCGCGTGGTTTTTCATTTCCTTATCTATTATAATTTCGTCGCTGTTTAGTGGTTTATGCTTTAGGCGGGAGCCATCTATGCCTATTCTTTCGCACAAGCCCTTTGCCAAAACTTTCCTGTCAGCCATGTCAAAAAGCTGGTATTTTAAAGATGAACTTCCGGCATTTATAACTAAAATTTTCATTTTACCTAATTCAATCCTTTCACCTTTTGAGAAAAACTTATTTTTTTTGGTTTTGCGCCTGAACTGCGGTAATAGCAACTACGCCCACGATATCTTCAGCCTTGCAGCCGCGGGATAAGTCGTTTACAGGCTTTGCAATGCCTTGGGTAATCGGGCCGTAAGCTTCCGCTTTCGCGAGCCTTTCAACCAGTTTATAGGCGATATTCCCTGAGTTTAAGTCTGGGAATATAAATACGTTAGCCTGTCCTGCGATTGGGCTGCCAGGCGCTTTTGACGCGCCAACAGAAGGCACGATTGCGGCGTCTACTTGTAGTTCGCCGTCAAGTTTTATATCGGGCCTTTTTTCTTTCGCAAGGCGGGTTGCTTCAACCACCTTGTCAACAAGCGTGCTTTTAGCGCTGCCGTAAGTTGAATATGAAAGCATTGCAACTTTTGGCTCTTTTTCAACCAATGCGGCAAATGTATCCGCGGATGAAATCGCAATTTCACTCAATGCATCAGCGTCAGGGTTTTCGTTAAGTCCGCTGTCGGCAAATAGGAATATGCCGTTCTCGCCATATTGGCAGTCAGGAACCACCATTATGAAAAACGCAGATACCAATTTTGTGCCCGGCGCGGTTTTTAGGATTTGAAGCGACGGCCTCAATACGTCGGCTGTCGAGTGGGCTGCCCCTGCAACCATACCGTCGGCAAGGTCTTTTTTAACCATCATAACCCCATAGTATAGGGGGTTTTTCATGGTTTCAAGCGCCTTTTCGGGTGTTACGCCTTTAGATTTGCGCATTTCATAAAAGTCGTTCGCAAATTCCTGCAAGTTTTCGGCATTTTCGGGGTTAATAATTTTTACCCCTGAAAGGTCTGCGCCTTCCTGGTTTGCTAATTTTTCAATTTCTTCTTTTTTGCCCAAGATAATTATGTCCGCTATTCCTTCTTTAATTATCATATCTGCGGCTTTAATGGTTCTTACATCAAAGCCCTCAGGAAGAACAATTGTTTTTTTACAAGCTTTTGCACGTTCCTTGATCCTATCAAGAAAGCCTTTCATTTTGTCCTACATCCCCTCTATTTTTAATCAACCACTTTATTATAAACTAAATTTTTAAAAGATACAATATTTAATCTGTAAAATATACAGTGTTTTCACAAAAATCCCTAGTTTATAATATGAAAAATAACAAAATCGGCAAGGATGGCAGAAATAATTTTTTTAATTTACCATCTTTGCCGTAAAATTTTAATTTGTAAACTATAATTAATGAGAAAGTTGTTAAAATTTTAACTTTGCTTGTTCGCTAAATATTGTCCAAGGATTTTTTTAATCATGGAAAAGAGGGAAATCCGCTTTACGTCTTCGCAAGCCACAAGGGGCGAACTGATTATAACCTCATTGTCCACCATTAGTTTTATTTCGCCGACCCTATCGCCTTTCTTAATTGGTGCCTGCACTTGCTCGGGCAAGTCTATATGGGTTGTTACCGCGCTTTTTTGGGCCTTTTTTACCAATGTTTTATATGAAGTTTCAGCCTCTACCTGAAGTGTTTGTTTTTCCCCTTTGGACACTTTTACTTCGGCAATTTTATCCCCTTTGTTTCCCCCTGCGATTGCGTAGTTTGCAAAGCCGTAGTCAAGTAATGTCCTGGCGGCGTTAAACCTTTCCTGGCTTGTGGGGGACGCCATAATTACCGCAATAAGCTGCATGTTGTCCCTTTTTGCCGTTGCTGATACGCAAAATAGCGCTTTGCTGGTAGATCCTGTCTTTAGCCCGTTTGCGCCGGGATAAAACCTTATTAGTTTATTGGTGTTTGCAAGCTGGAATTGCCCGCCCCTGAGCGAGTCAATCCAAATGGTTGTAAACTCGGTGATTTCGGGGTGTTTATTTAAAAGTTCCCTGGACATTAAAGCAACGTCATAGGCGCTTGTTACATGGCCTTCCGCGTCTAGCCCGTTGGTGTTTACAAAATGTGTGTCGTTCATGCCAAGCTCTTTTGCACGCTGGTTCATCATTTCCACAAAGGCTTCCTCGCTGCCCGCAATATGTTCCGCGATTGCCACGCAGGCGTCATTTCCTGAGGCAACGGCAATGCCTTTTAATAAATCGCGTACGGAAATCTGTTCCCCTGCGTCAAGGTAAATTGTGGATCCTCCCATGCTTTTTGCCCGTTCACTGCCTGTGACAATGGTGTCATAGTTAATCTGCCCCGCTTTAATCGCGTCCATAGCCAAAAGCATGGTCATAATTTTTGTAATGCTTGCGGGAGGCAGTTTTTCATGGATATTATGTTCATATAAAATTGTCCCTGTTTCGGCCTCCATTAGCAATGCTGATTTGGCATTGACCGAAAGAGGCGGAGTTTCTGCGGATACGTTAAAAGTTAAAAATGAAAATAAAAATGTAAAACATATGGCAAAAGAAACTAGTCTTTTCATACGATACCCCTTTTTTTATATATTCTTTTACCATTATGTTTTACATTTTCATCTTAACTATTCAATAATTTTTAAAATGACGTCCCTTTTTTCAGGCATTTTTGAGGAAAATTTATACGCTTTAAGCGCCATTTTTTCAGCTTCAATGAGCCGCTCTTCGCTTGAGGTGTATAGTTCAAAGAGCTTATCGTCCACATCTGCAAAGTCCCCAACTTTTTTATATAGGTAAATGCCTGCCTTATGATCGATTTCATCGCCCAGTTTCATTCTTCCCGCGCCTAGATATAGCGAGGCTTTTCCGATTAGTTCGCAGTTTATGCTTTCTATATATCCCTTTTGCTTTGAATAAATAACCTTTTGGAATTTTGCCCTTTTGAAATCACGGCTCAAAACCGCGTCCATATCCCCGCCCTGGGAAGAAATTATATCGCAAAGTTTTTGGTAAGCTTCCCCGTTTCTTAATTTTTCCAAAACTATTTCACCGGCATTTTCAATTCCTGCTTTTTTCAATATCAATTCGGCAATGGTTTTTGATAATTTTATTAAATCATAGGGTTTTCCTGTTTTTAGCGCGGATAGGGCCTCATACACTTCAAGGCTGTTTCCAACGGCATTTCCCAAAGGCTGGCTCATGTCGGAAATTACGGCGCACATTTTGCGGTTTGCGGAATTTCCTATTTCAATCATTAAATTGGCTAGTTCTTCTGCCTCTTTAAAAGTTTTCATAAAGGCGCCGCTTCCGCATTTTATGTCAAGGCAAATTATGTTTGAGTTTATCGCCAGCTTTTTGCTCATTATGCTTGAGGCAATCAAGGGAAGGCTGCTAACTGTTCCCGTAACATCCCTAAGGGCGTATATTTTTTTATCCGCGGGTGTCAGGTTATTTGTCTGGGTTGCCAAAACCGCCCCGTTTTTATAAAGCAATTTTTCAAATTCCCCAAAATCCAGATTTGCCCTAAAGCCTGGCACGCTTTCAATTTTATCCGCCGTACCTCCTGTAAAGCCCAATCCCCTGCCGCTTAACTTTGGCATGAAAATCCCGCAGCAGGAAACCAACGGAAGGACTAAAAAAGTGGTCTTGTCCCCAACGCCTCCTGTGCTGTGCTTGTCCGCAAAGATTAAGTCCTGCCTTGAAAAATTCATGGTTTTGCCTGAATTTTTCATTGATATTGTAAGTTCATAAATTTCATCCTTGTTTAAGCCGTTTAGGTATATTGCCATAAGCAGCGCGGAGGCCTGATAATCGGGAATGTTTCCCTTTGTGTATTCTTTTACAAAATAGTTTATTTCGGCTTTTGTTAAGGCCTTTTTGTCCCGCTTTTTTTCAATAATTTCGACTATGTTCATATAATTCCCGCCTTTTTCGGATTTTCTCTAAAAGACAGTGAAGCTTTAGGATAAAGAACCCTAAAGCTTCACCAATATTTAAAGGGGATCCCCAATAACCTTTATACTATGCCCTGGGGTGGGCTTTTTTATAAATTTCCGCTAATTTATTTTTCATAATTTTTGTATAAATCTGGGTTGAGGATATGTCGGAATGGCCTAACATTTCGGAGATTGCACCCAAGTCCGCGCCGTTTGCAAGAAGATGAGCCGCAAAGGAATGCCTCAAAGTATGAGGTGTAATCTCGGTTTTTATTTTGGCTTTGGCCTTGTAGGTTTTTATAATCTTCCAAAAGCCCTGCCTTGTAAGCCTTGTTCCGTTGCAGTTTACAAATAAGGCCTTTTCGTTTTTATCCTGTATCAACATGGGCCGCGCCGTATGTATGTATTCCTTTAGGGCTTTTACGCACACTGACCCCAGAGGGATTTGGCGTTTACGGTTTGAGCTTCTGCAGTTTAAAAAGGAGCCTTCTTCAGAAAAGTCGGTAACATCCAAGGCAATTAGTTCTGAAACCCTTATACCGCTGGCGTACAAAAGCTCAAGCATAGCTTTGTCGCGGTAACCTTTTAAATCCACGCACTTTGGCTGGTCCAAAAGTAGTTCTACTTCCTTTGTGGTCAAAATCAAGGGAAGTTTTTTCTCCACTTTCGGGGTTTCCAAATTCAATGTGGGGTCGTTTTCAATGTAGCCGTTGCGGTATAAAAATTGGTATAGCGACCGCAAGGACGCAAGGTTTCTTGAAATTGTGGTTGTTGCCTTCTTTTCTTTTTGTAAATATAAAAGATATGTAACTATGGTTTGTTTTGATACATTTAGTAACGCCCTGTCATCTTCGCTTTTTAAATACCTTAAAAAGCTTTCAATATCCCTTTTGTAAGATAGCAAGGTGTTTTCAGATAGCTTTTTTTCGTTTTTTATGTAATCAATAAACTTTGCAACTAAGTCCATATCTCATACTCCTTTATAAGATATTTTACAATAAATAAATCCAAAAGTATATATTAAAAATTATCAAAATAATTTGAAATTTATGTCTAATTTGATAAAAAGAGTTTGGTAAGAACAGGAAGGAGCATGGACTCTAAGGCAACTCCCACAAAAATTATAAATGTGACAAGCAAAAAACAAATGGTGTAGGATTTAAAAAGGTTTTCGCGGTTTTTTGACCTCATTTTTTTGAGAGGGTATTTTATGCAAAAAGCGCACAGCACTAAAAAAGCAGGAAGGATAATTAGTGTTTGGGGCAGTATTGATGAAATTAACATCAAAAAGCCCTTCATCCCATAAAATTTTAATAAAAAGGCTGAAGAAAAGCCTAATGTGTACCCTTTAAAGCCCATTTCAAATATAATAAGTGGTATCCCTATGGGATAAAGCCCGAAAATCCATAGCAGCACAATCCAGATTGAATTCATTTTAAGGCTTGTCATAAAACAGTCATAGGCGTTTAGATTGTTGTTTTTTATATATTCAAAACCCTTGTTAAAAAAAGAGTAGGTGTTTTCTGCCTGCTGCTGGGTAATTGTGTTTACGGATAGGGAGCCTAAAAGCACACCGATTACAAAAGCTGAAATGAGCATTATGTATATTATGGAATTTTCACGGATGTATCTTCCAACCGCCCCTTTATCTTTAGCCATTAAAAATCCCTCCGTATTAGCAGTATGATTTCTTGCAGTAAATCATATGCTAAATGCGGAGGGTATATTACATAATTTTTTTATCTGTCACCTTACATGCTCATTTTCTTGGCTTTGTCATAGCTTCTTATCATCGCGTTCATGATTGAAGCCCTCATATTGTCCTTTTCAAGCTGGTGCACTGCTTCAATGGTTGTACCCCCTGGGGAACAAACCATATCCTTAAGCGCCCCCGGGTGTTCCCCGGTTTCAAGGACAAGCTTTGCCGCGCCTAAAACCGACTGGGCGGCCAAAATATAGGATTTGTCCCTGGGAATTCCAAATAATACCGCCGCATCCGCCATGGCTTCAATAAACATAAATACATATGCCGGGCTTCCGCCTGAAACGGGCACAGCCGCGTCCATTAAATATTCTTCCAAAACCATGGTTTTACCCAGCATATCAAAAATTTTTTTCGCCTCATTGAAAACTTCGTCAGAAACAGGCTCTTCATATGCCATAACGGTCATGCCTTCGCCAAGCATAACAGGGGTGTTTGGCCCGGTCCTTATAACCTGGGCGTCATCACCTAAAATATCTTTCACATACCTGATGCTTATCCCCGGGGCAACGGTGATTATAACTTTTCCCTTGTAGTAGGGCTTTATTTCGTTTAGGACTTGTTTGTAGTGGTTTGGCTTTACTGCTAAAATCACAAAATCGCTTTCCAAAACCACATCAATGTTACTTTTTGTGGTTTTGATGTTGTATGAAGCAAATTTTTTGATTTTATCTTCATCCCTGTCGCTTACGATTATATCGGCAATCTTTCCGTGTGCGCCTTTTACAATGGCAGAAGTAAGATTGCCGCCGCCAATTATTCCTAATTTCATTTTAAAGACTCCAATCCTTTATACTTTTAATTCGCTTTTTAAACCCAATAAATCTTTATTTTTTTCAAGGATGGGTAAAACCTCGCCTTTTATGAATTCTTCCGTCTGCTGCGGGGCGCGCCCCACATACCTTTCAGGTTTTAAAACCTGCATAAGCTCATCTAAATTTAAGTTAAAGGCGCCGTCCTGCGCAATTAGTTCAAGCAAATTATTATTTAGCCCTTCGCTTTTTACGCGGTAGGCCGCTTTCATGGAAAGTTCCCTTATCCTTTCGTGAAGTTCCTGCCTGTCCCCGCCTTTTTTCACTGCCTGCATTAGGATATTTTCCGTTGCCATAAAAGGAAGCTCATCTTCTATGTGGCGTCTGATAACTTTTTCATACACCACAAGCCCATCGGCAACGTTTAGGTAAATTTCCAAAATCGCGTCAACCGCCAAAAAGGCTTCAGGTATCGCAATCCGCTTGTTGGCAGAGTCATCCAAAGTTCTTTCAAACCATTGGGTTGACGCTGTGATTGCGGGGTTTTGGGCATTTACTATAACATAGCGGGATAGGGCTGAAATTCTTTCGCTCCTCATGGGGTTTCGCTTATATGCCATAGCTGAGGACCCGATTTGATGTTTTTCAAAGGGTTCCTCGATTTCTTTTAGGTGCTGAAGTAACCTTATGTCGTTTGAAAACTTATACGCGCTTTGGGCAATCCCACTTAATGCCGACAAAACCTGGCTGTCCACTTTTCTTGGGTAGGTCTGGCCTGATACCGGGAAGCATTTGTCATACCCCATTTTTTTGGCAACCAATTCGTCAAGCTTTTTTACCTTTTCATGGTCGTTGTCAAAAAGTTCCATAAAGCTTGCCTGGGTTCCCGTTGTTCCTTTTGAGCCAAGGAGCTTTTTCTTGCTTAAAAGATAGTTTATATCCTCTAAGTCCATGAGTAAATCCTGTATCCAAAGGGTTGCCCTTTTGCCTACCGTTGTAAGCTGGGCAGGCTGGAAATGGGTAAAGGCAAGGGTGGGCAAATCCTTGTATTTTAGCGCGAATTTGCTTAATACATCAATTACGTTTAAGAGTTTTTTGCGGATTATTTCAAGCGCCCTGTGCATAATAATTAAATCCGCATTATCCCCCACATAGCAGCTGGTGGCGCCTAAATGGATTATGCCTTTTGCTTTGGGGCATTGAACGCCGAAAGCGTAAACATGGCTCATTACGTCATGGCGCACTTCTTTTTCACGGGCCTGCGCCACTTCATAGTTTATGTCGTCTTTGTGGGCTTTAAGTTCCTCAATTTGCTCATCCGTTATATTCAACCCAAGCTCTTTTTCAGCCTCGGCCAGCGCAATCCAAAGCTGGCGCCAGAGTTTGAACTTGGTATCGTCTGAAAACAAATTTTGCATTTCATAGCTGGAGTACCTTGTAATTAGCGGGCTTTGGTAAGTATCATGCATTAGCGCGCACCTTCCTTGAGGAACTTTTCAAGCCTGTCTAGGCCCATTTTTATATTTTCAAGGCTTGTGGCATATGACCATCTTAAGTACCCGCAGGCGCCAAAGCCGCTTCCGGGAACTACTGCCACATTTCCTTTTTCCAAGAACAATTCCGCGAATTCGTCGCAGGTGTTAACCTTTACGCCAAAGTATTCTTTGCCTAGCAAGTTCTTTATATTCATCATTACATAAAACGCGCCGTCGGGCATTTTGCAGGAAACCCCTTCAATGCTGTTAATTCTTTCTACCATGTAGTTGCGCCTTTCTTCAAAGACTTTTCTCATCTTCTCAACTTCGTCATTAGGGCCTAAAATTGCCGCAACAGCCGCCGCTTGGGCAATTGAGTTGGGGTTTGAGGTCGCGTGGCTTTGAACATTTGCCATGATTTTAGCGATTTCTTTGTTGGAAGCGGTATACCCTATCCTCCACCCTGTCATGGCGTATGTCTTTGAAACCCCGTTTACCACGATGGTTAAATCCTTTATTTTATCATTTAAAGACGCGATTGAAACATGTTCTTTCCCGCCGTAGATTAAGTGTTCATATATTTCATCGGACACAACGAAAATGTTGTGTTTAACGCAAATGTCAGCGATTTCCATGAGTTCTTCTTTTGAATAAATCATGCCCGTTGGGTTTGAAGGGCTGTTTAATACTAGTGCTTTCGTTTTTGGCGTGATTGCGTCTTTTAACATTTGGGGGGTGAATTTAAAATCGGTTTCTTCAGTGGTTTCCAATACTTTCACAACCCCGTCGTTTAGCTTTACCATTTCGGGATAGCTAACCCAAAAAGGTGATGGGATAATTACTTCATCGCCGGGGTTTAGTATTGCGCCGAAAACATTGACAAGGGAGTGTTTCGCGCCGTTTGAAATGACAATCTGGCTTGGTTCATAGTCTAAGTTATTGTCCCTTTTAAATTTTTCGCAAACCGCCTTTTTTAGTTCCAATGTACCTGAGGCGGGCGTATATTTTGTAAATCCTCTATTTATTGCGTCAATCGCAGCCTGTTTAATATGTTGTGGCGTGTCAAAGTCGGGTTCCCCTGCGCCAAACCCCACAACATCTATTCCATCCTGTTTCATCTTTTTAAACTTTGCGTCAATTGATAATGTCGGTGACGGGCTGATGGATGAAAACTTTTTTCCGTATTCCATTGGCAATCCTCCATGATAAAAATAGAGTAAATTATTAGAAAAGTTTTTTAACTTAAAATAGTATATTATATTCTTAAATAAAATGCAACAAAAAAACTATACAAGAAAATTTTTCGTAAACTTTATTTTTTTAGATAAAAAATCGTAAATATTTCGCTTTTTAAAAAAGATTTAAGGTTTGGTAAGGTTTATGCCAAGCAAAAAAATAGGATGCGCATCTCAAATAAAATTTGAAAATTGCATCCTAAACAGTAAAAGAATGACAGGCAGTTAAATTAGTTTTTTGGAAAATGTGGTATTAGTTATAGTGTTGGTCAAAAATTTCAACAAAGCCTCTTTCATCGTAGGTGATATTTTTCCCCAAAGCTTCCGCAAGCGCCCTAAGCGGCAGGTATGTCCTTCCGTTTACAATTACCGCAGGCTGGTCAATGGGGGTTATTTTGTTATTTACGCTCATATAGTTTTCCCCAACCGCAATGTTTATGTTTTTATAGCCGTCTAAGATTGTGACGCTTTTTGAGGCTTCGTCCCAGAATACCAGGCACCCGAAACCTTCTGAAACAAATCTTACAGGAAGCATTGTGCGGTTTGAGTTGTGGTCAATGTAGGCAATTGAGTCAAGCTTTACTTCGCTGTCGTTGATTTTTGCGTTGTAGCTGTCTATTTGGATTGTGATTTTAACAGGGTTTTTTATCCTTTCAATGGGGTAGCCAAAGTTTGCGTCTTCCCTGGTTAGGTCAAGCTGTACTTTTTCGCCGTTTTTTACCGTATAAATCAATGGCGCGGGAAGGCTTTTCATGGAATAGCCCAAGTAAAACCCTGTATGGGGCGGCTGGTTGTAGGCAACATTTTGCCATACAATGCTTAACCTGTACATGGGGTCGTGCATCAGGGTGTAGATTTTATAATCAGTCGGATAGGTTGAAATATAAATCCTAAGCTGGCTGTTGTCTTTTGTCCTGAAAATCACTTCTTCGCGCCAGTCGCCTAAAATGTCGGCGGACAAGCACGGGGTGGATTTTGAGCCGTTATTTGCCTCACATCCGTTTGCCACAAGCATGGCCGTGCTTTTTTTATTTATATAATCCCATTTTTCAATGGTAACGCCGCTTAACATTTCACGCAATAAATCCCCGTCCCAGTAAACCGCGAAGTTCATTGCGATTGCCGGGCGCTCTACAATGGTTTCACCTTCTGCGTTCATCATGGGAAGACCCTTTGCCGCCCAGCTTTCAGCGCCGGGGTATCTTGGGTCAACGTCAGCTGCCATGCCTCTTCCTGTATCTGCGCCGGTATGACGGCCGAATATGATTTCCCCTGTGCGGGCGTCGCGCATTTCAGCGCCATATGGGCTTGCGTCGGATTCATGGACCGCAAATACTTCAAGCCCAGGCCTTGAGGGTATAAAATCGGATACGTGAAGGGCGTCCCCATGCCCTAATCCTGTGTTATATAATGGCTTTCCGTCATGGTCTATGGCTATTGACCCGTAGGTTATTTCGTCACATCCGTCATAGTCATAATCGCCAATGCTTAAATTGTGGTTGCCCCGTCCTGCGTAAATTTTGTATTCGTCATTGTTTGTGTCAAACACCCATACTTGTTCAAGGTTTTTACCGTCAAAATTATACGCCACGATAACCGTTCTTGTGTAATAGCCCCGGCACATAATGAGGGATGGCCTTACGCCGTCTAAATACGCAATACCAGCCAAAAACCTGTCAACACGGTTGCCGTAGTTGTCGCCCCAGTCCCTTACATTGCCTCTTGGCGGGTAGTAGTCAACGGTGCAGATTTCTTCCCCTGTTTCGCCGCTAAACACGGTCAGATACTCAGGGCCGTCAAGGACATAACCTGCGCTGTTGCGGTAGTCCTTATCCTTGTCCCCTATAACCTTGCCTTTCCCGTCAATGGTGCCGTCGGCGGTTTTGCAGGCCACTTCCGCTTTGCCGTCACCGTCTAGGTCATAAACCATGAATTGGGTGTAGTGGGCGCCTGACCTTATATTAATTCCTAAATCAATGCGCCAGAGTTTTTTGCCGTCTAATGTGTATGCGTCTAAAATTGTGGGTCCGGTGTATCCCCCCTGGGAATTGTCTTTTGCGTTCGTGGGTTCCCATTTTACAACAATTTCATATGTCCCGTCGCCGTCTAAATCCCCCACGCTGCAGTCGTTGGGGGTAAAGGTGTACTCTTCCCCGCTTGGGGTTCTCCCGCCCTGGGGAATATCAAGCGGGATTGACATGTAATTATTTGAAAGCACTTTTGCGGCTTTGCTTTTTTCTTCCTCAACACCATCTAGCACGCCTGCAACCTGATATGTGGAGTTTTCATTCCCGTCTTTGTCAATGTAGTTAGTGGCGCCCGTGAGCGGCTTTTGGGTGATTAAAACCCCGTCGCGGTACAAATTAAACGCGGTGTTTATGTCCTCGTTCCCGTAAAGGCGCCAGGATAAAAACACGCCCTCGTCGGTTTTTATTGCCACAAGCCCGCGGTCTAAAGCTTCCATCTGCCTGTAAATAAGCGGGCGGTTGTCGATTAGTTCCTGCGTTGTTATTTCATCTGAAAAAATTTCTGCGGATGAGAATAAAATTAATAAACAAAGAAAAACAGATAAATACCTTTTTCCTTTTTTCATTTTTTGCCCCCCTTGTTTATTTTTGAAACATCTATATCATTCCGCTTTTTTGGAAGCGGGTAATTCGGGCCTAGATAAAATCCGGGATGAGGCGGCTGGTTATAAGCAACGTTTTGCCAAGCTATTGCCAGCCTGTATTGCGGGTCGTGCATAAGGGTCCTGATTTTATATTCTGTTGGTATTGTTGTGGTATAAATCCTAAGGGCTGTCCCGTCAATTTCAGGGTATATCACTTCTTCCCGCCAGTCGCCGAAAAGGTCCGCGGATAGACAGGGAGTGCCTTTTGTTCCGTTTATCCAAGTGCAGCCATACGCGGTAAATATGTTTTTGAATTTCTTTTCCTCATTATCCCATTTATCGATAAAGATTTTATCCAAAAACTCCCGCAACAGGTCCCCGTCCCAGTAGATTGCGAAGTTTGGGAACCTTCCCTTTACTTCATTTGCTTTTCCTTCAAGGGTATCTTTGTAAACTTCCTGTGTTATTTGCCATATATTATCAAACTTTTCGTTTATTTGGGCAATAACATTTCCTTTAGTGTCAAAAAGCTTTCCGTCAACCCAGATTTGGGCGCCGTCATAACCGTCAATAAAATTGTCGCAAATCCCACGCCCTGTGTCTTTTCCTGTGTATCCGCACCACAAAACCTCGCCGGTTTTGGCGTCGTGTATATTGTAGCCTGGGACTTTGTTGCCATGTTCGTCATGGGTGGCTTCGTTTATTGAAAAAACTTCCAATCCTTCCCTTTCGGGTATAAATTTGCCCAAATGCATTGCGTCCCCATGGGCAAACCTAACGAAGTTTCCTTCAAATTCGCATCCTGCAATATACATAGGGGTACCGTCATGGTCGAAGGCGCATGCGCCGTATATTATTTCATCGCAGCCGTCGTCATCCACGTCGCCTACGGACAAATTGTGGTTTCCGCGGCATTCATACTCTTTATACCCATTATCGGAATCAAAGTACCATACTTCCTGGAGTTTGTTGTCAATTAAGTTGTAAGCGGCTAAAGTTGTCCTTGTATAATACCCGCGGCACATTACTGCGCTAGGACGCTTTCCATCCAGGTACGCAACACAGGCAAGAAACCTGTCGCAGCGGTTGCCGTAGTTATCACCCCAGTTCCCCTCTCTTGATGGTTTATAAAAAATTGTGTCAATAACTTCCCCTGTGTCACCGCGGAATGCGCTTAAATACTCATTCCCTTTTAGGATTTTGCCATATGTGGCTTTATCAAAGCTTCTGTGGTCTAAAGCCGCGTCGCCGATTACATTGCCTTTTCCGTCTATGGTACCGTCTGCAGTCTTTACAATGATTTCAGCTTTCCCGTCAAGATTAAAGTCATAGACTAAAAGCTGGGTATAATGCGCCCCCGCCCTGATGTTTTTGCCTAAATCAATACGCCATAATTTTGTGCCGTCAAGTTTATAGGCGTCTAACAGCACATTTCCCGTAAAGCCGTTATGGGCATTGTCGTGGGCGTTGGTGGGGTTCCACATTAACACAATTTCATATTCCCCGTCCCCGTCCAAATCCCCCACGCTGCAGTCGCCTGGGAAATACTCATACTCACTTTCAAATTCCCCTTCCCCCGCAACCCCGCCTTGGGGCTTGTCAAGTGGAATTCTTAAATACTGCTCACTCAATGGCTTTGTTTCTTTGCAGTAATTTTTGCTTTTGTCTTTGTTTATAACCTTATATGTATTACCTATAGTTCCTTCTTTGTCAAGATAATTTGTCTTATCAGTTTCGCACAAGATTTTTCCGTCTTTGTAAATCACAAAAGTATCGTCTTCATCTTCATCGCCTAAAAAGCGCCATGAAAGAAAAACCCCATCGGGGGTTTTTACCGCGATAAGCCCCCTGTCTAAAAACTCCATTCTCCTCATGCTTTTCCCCTGCTTTCCAAAAAGTCGCAAAGTTTTAAATATTCGTACCCTGCCATAAGCACAATGCCAACCCCATGGGGGTCATTTACCTTTGGCAGCAAATCATATTTATAATAATCGGAGGAATAGGAAAACTCCGAGCCCCTGCATACGCCGTAGACATTTCCTTCATCATCAATTTGTGTGGAAGATAGTGTATACCAAGCTTTTTTAATCGCAGAAATTACCCTTTCCTCATCAAAACCAAAAAGCCAACCATGCCTAAACGACCGTGAAAGGGCGCAGATAAACATGGCGGTTGAGGAAGTTTCGGCGTAAGAGTCGTGCTCATCCAAAACCTGATGCCACATTCCGTCCTTTCCTTGAACCTCAAGGACGCCTGAAAGCAGCTCGTTTAATAGTTTTAGCAATTCCTCACGTACTGGGTATTTCTTATCTAAATAATACAAAATTTCAGTCAATGAAAAGGCAACCCAGCCGTTTCCCCTTCCCCACGGTATTTGGGTGGGAATTCCTTTGTTTAGGTCAAGCACATGGCTGAAGAGTTTTTTATCCTCCATAAAAAGCCTTTTTTTGTAGCCTAAAAACTGTTTTGCGCCGTCTAAAATGTACTTGTCATCATGGGTGAGTTTTGAGTACCTTGCCAAAAAGGGCACGCTCATGTACAGGTCATCAATCCACATGGTATTTTCGTGAAAATGGTGAAGGAGGTTTTTCCTAAAGAACGTGCCGTCATCAAGGCGTCGCTGCTTTGTGAATATGTAATGGGCCACAAAATCAGCGATTTTCTCATAATTTTTGATATTTAGCAAAAACGCGGCCTCAAGCATTAGTGAGGCAAATGCGCCGCAGTCGTCCAAAGAGTCAAGGCTGGTTAATAAGTGGTGAAGGCTTGTGGTGCTTTTGTACTTTTCCTTGTCATATAAGGCATATTGGAAGGTGTCGCACAAAATTTGGACGTGTTTTTTTATGTAGTCTAATGTTTCGCTATCCCCCAAGTATTTAGCGGACTTTAACATCCCGTAAAGGGTTACCCCCACAGGATAGCCCCATGTGCCAAACAAGGGTGAGCCGTTGTAGGGGCGCACATAAGTATTTGGCCTTGCAAGCCTCCAGTAGGTTTTGCCAAAGGCCCCTTCAACGGGGTAAAGAAAGCTTTTTGCAGTGTTTATGTCAATTTCATCATTTATGGAAAAGGGGCCGAGATAACAAAAGTCCTCGCCGCATACGGGGCTTTCTAGTTTTGCGCTGTCAAAGGATATTTCAAAGCCCCACCCGTCGGGGGAAGAATAGCTGTAAATTAAAATCTCCTTTTTGCCCGCGCCTTCTGAAATTGTAAAAGTTTCAACACCTGAGTCGTTTTTTTCATATACGGTTTTTCCGTCAATTAAAACTTTTATTTTACCTTTATGATTAATCCCCGCGTTTGAGCGGTTTTCAAAAAATTCCCCGCTTGTGTACGCTATCCCGTAGGCGTTATCCAATAATCCGTACATGTTTTCCATTTGGAATTTGCCGTTTTTGGGGAATTCCCGTTCAGGGAACCAAACTGTGTTGGTTTCATTTAATTTTTTTATATCAAAATCCGTATTTAGCGGGCTTGTGTAAATAAATCCTTCCTGATTAATTCTACCGGGCATATAGAAGGGAAGGTTGTTTTTCCCCAAAAACGGGCCCAATTTTCCGCCAAAGCCTGCGGGGGTTTTGGTGAATTTTAAAACAATGTCATTTTCCCCCGCTTTTAGGGGAAGCGTAAAATCGGTTTTTTTATCAGAATACCTTTCACTAAAAATGTCCGATTTAAACACAACTTCCCCACCTGAATATACCACAACCGGGCTTTGGCAGTATATCGAAAGTTTTAGGCTTTCATCAGATTTTGAATAGTATTTCGCCCATGCGTAAACCTTTTCATTCTTTTTTGCATTAGGGAAAATTTTATCAAAATTAAAGTCAAAGAAGTATTTTTCATCCCGCAAAATCCCCGCCGCGTTAAAGGGCTTAAATGTCAGGGGTTTTGGGGGGTTGTCTTTTATGTATTTTTGAGTGACTTTTTTTATAACATCTATTGTAGATTGCCTGTCCATTACCTTTCACCTTTTATGATATGTCTTAGCCTTGAAGCCATTACCACGGCTTCAGCTTTTGTCAAAACTTTTTTGGGTGATAGCATATTTTGCCCCGTGCCTGAAATAATATTTAGGCTAACCACATTTGCCATGTAATCTTTTGCCCATGGGGAAATTTCGTCTTTATCCATATATGAATTAATATCAACAAGGTTTTGCGCTTTAACCCCTAAATGTTTTAGCACGTTTGAAATCAGGCATGCCGCTTCTTCGCGGGTTATGCTGCTTTGGGGCATGAGTTTGTTATCCACAATCATATTTTCATCAAAAAGATTTAAGTCTTTTATGGTTTGGGCAAAGAATTTATATGGGTTGTCGTTTGTAATGTCCTTAAACTGGATGTCTTTGATGAAGTGGCCCGACATATTCGCGGCTTTAAGTATTAGCACCGCAAAATCAAGCCTTGTGATAAGCTCGTCGGGCATGAAATTATCTGAATTTATAATATCAAGGATACCTTCTTTGGTTAAACTCTTCACATAATCTTTTGCCCAGTGGTTTTCCAAATCCGCATATTCTTTATTAAAGTTAGGTAGAATAACGTTTCCGCTTAAGGCGGGGATTTTGTTTTTAATCTCCGTTGCGACAATATATGCCACCTTATCCGCGCCCTTATCCTTAAAGTGGGTGTTGTCTGTAACCCCGTCAGGGTAATTTACCGCTTCCCCCGCTTCGCAGTTTAAGAAGTAGGATTTTACTTCCTGCGGGCCTACGGATGTAAAGTATTCGGCGGTTGCCTTGTTTACATCAAGTATTGGGATATTTAAATTCCTAGCAACGTTTTCCATCGCCTTTGTATAATCCCCAAAGCCATAGCCGAATTCGCCTTTTTCATTGGGCCAGTTTGAGGTGGTGGGGGTCAAAATTACAGGGTTTCCGCCTTTTTGCATTGTTTGTGTTGCAAATTTAGTTAGCAATGTTTCAAATTCCTGCGGCGTGGAATACCTTTCAGGCTTGCTAGTTGAACGGTCGTTGTGGCCAAACTGGATGAATACATAATCCCCTGCTTTTAAATCTTTTAAAATTGCCTCAAACCTGCCTTCATTATCAAAGGTTTTCGCGCTTCTTCCAGCTAAAGCGTGGTTTTTTATCGTGATTGACTCATCCAGGTATTTATGTATGAACTGTCCCCAGCCTTTTTGGGGGTAGTAATGGTCCCCATAGCTTTGGGCGGTTGAGTCCCCCGCGATAAAAATGGAGGTGTTGCCCGCCACGAATTTATATTTTGTCGCGATTACATCCATTTCCTCAAGGCCGCTTTGACCCTGGTAAAAAATCCTGTAGGGGGCTTCTTCGTTTACAACGATTTTTGAAAAGTCGTTCCCCCATTTATCCTTTATTCCTTCGCTCTTTTGGCGCTTTATTTCTTCAACCACGATTTCCGCAACCCTTTTTGCGCCGTGGTAGGACAGGTGCAGGCCATCCACCTGCTCATCCTTGTTTTTGTCATATAGATAGTAGTTTTTGGAAGTGTAAACCCTTCCTACTGTGCCGAAAAATTCGCTACTTAAGCTAGTCAGGTCAATAAACAATGTGCCCGTTTCGTTGGCAACTTCGCCCACAGCTTTAAAAAACCCTGCAAAACCGCTGCCTGTGGGCCTTCCGAAATCGGTTTGTATTCCCCAGAATTTTACCGAAATCTGGGGTGAGATTAAAACCGGGATAAGTTTTTTCTCAACGCATTTTTCAACCATCTTTTTTAAGGTAGCTTTCATGCTGTCAATGTTATCATAGGTTCTGTCATTTATGCCGTATTGAATAAATATGTAGTCCCCTTCTTTTGCCTGGTTTATCACTCCGTCAAACCAGCCTGCCTCATAATACTGCCTTGCGTAGGTGCCGCTTGCGGCCATGTTTTTAACCACCACAAAATTGGGGTCTAAAAAGCCGCCTAAAAGCTGGCCCCAACCTGTTCTGACAGTTCCCGGCTGGGGGTTGTAGTTTTTTATGGGATAGTAGTCGCAAACCGTTGAGTCCCCGATTAGGAAAATGTGGGGCTTTCTTTTTTCGGTGTCTGAAATCCTGTATATTTCTAACGCCGCGATTTCAGAGGTGTTTTCCATCCTAAGGCTTGCCTTTCCCCCTGTAATGGGCAAATCCGCCTTGATTGTTGAGCCATAAGGAATGTTTTCAGTGCCGTACATATCCACATTCATGCCGGCAAGCATATTGTTTATGTAAATAATTGCCCTCTTGGTGGAGGCTTTTGTGATTACAAAACGGTAATTTCCATCGGGTAAAATAACATCAAAGGTGGCGTCCCCCAAATTTACCCCGTCGCCAAATAAGGAGTCGCTTCTCCCCTGGGATACTACCTCACCTTTTGTTTCTTTTGAAAAGCCATATCCCCTGTCTTGGGAAAAGAGTAAATTTGCAGGCACACTTATGTAGCCCGGGGTTTCCTTTGAGCCAAAATCAAACTTTAGCGGCCTTTCCATAATATTTACCTCGCTTTTTATTTCATCTGCATAAGTAGTAAAAAATAATAAAAATATAAAGCACAAAAACAAAGACACTAATTTTTTCATGCTTTCCCTCCTTTTTAGTTAATTTTATTTTAACCTACAAAAACCATCATGTATATGCGAATTTGTTGACTTAATATGTAAATTTGTGATATTATTATATAAAATAACTTCACAAGGAGCTTTTGGAAATGAGAAAAACTTACGTCAATCAAAAGCGGGATAATGTGGATTTTAACATAATTCAATATGGGACGGAAAACTGCTGCAAGAATTATTCCATAGGAAATTTTGTGAGGAAAAATTACCTTCTTCATTACATATACGACGGGAAAGGGATTTATAAGGCAAACGGGAAAACCTATCATTTAAAAAAAGGCCAGGCCTTTTTGATTTTTCCCGACGAAGTAACATATTATCAGGCTGACGACAAAGAGCCATGGACATATTCTTGGATTGAGTTTTCAGGAAGCAAGGTCCCCTTTTTCCTAAATCAGGCGGGGTTATCAATAGAAAACCCCATCTTTACCGAAGGGGAACCCTATGAGGTGGGTAAAAGCCTTGCGGTGATTATAAATGAGGGAAATATGGAGCCGTATAAACTGACGGGGCTTTTTTATCTTTTTGCAAATTCCATGGTTAAGAATGTTATAAAGGAAGAAAACCCAAAGCGGGAGTACATTGAAAAAGCCCTAAATTACATACACACTTTTCACTGGAGAAAAACCACGGTTTCAGACGTTGCCTCATTTGTGGGAATAAACCGCAGTTATTTAACAAGGCTTTTTTGCGAATATGTAAAAATGCCGCCTAAAAAGTATATTTTTGAATACCACATGAAGGTGGCGGCAGAGCTTTTGAAAAACCCGAAACTTTCCATAAAAAATGTGGCGCTGTCGGTGGGGTATGATGACCAAATGGATTTTTCAAAGGCGTTTAGAAGCTATTTTAACGTCTCCCCCACCCAGTTTAGGAATAATTTATAAAAACCTTTTATAACATTTTTAAAAGCGGTGTAATGCGCGTTTTTAAAATTCAAATTAAATTAATTAAGGAATGGTTTTTCATGTTAAATGGTGTTATGTCAATAAATAAAAATCAATGCTGCGGATGCGGGGCGTGTGAAAGCATTTGCCCTAAAGACGCTATTACTTTAAAAGCAGATGAAGAGGGGTTTTATTATCCCTCAATAGATGAAGAAAAATGCGTTTTGTGCAATTTATGCAAGGAAAGTTGTGGTTTTTTAAATAAGGAAGTTGACAATAATTTAGATATTAAACCCCCTTGCTTTTTATTAAAGCACAAAGATGAAAATGTGTTAAAAGAAAGCCGTTCAGGCGGGGCTTTTGTTGCTTTTTCCGATGTGGTTTTAAAAAACGGAGGGGTTGTATATGGCTGTATAATGGATGAAGATTTTAACGTTTTACATACCCGCGCGGAAGATGAAACGGGAAGAAATAAAATGTGCAAATCAAAGTATGTAAAATCCGATACCAAATACCAAAAAATTTTTAAGCAAGTTGAAAAGGACTTGGAAGAAAACCGTATGGTTTTATTTTCAGGTACTGCCTGCCAGGCGGGCTTGTTTCTTATCTAAAAGCAAAATAAGTTAATATATCAAATTTATTTACCTTGGATATTATATGCCACGGCTGCCCCAGCCCAAAGATTTTTAAATCCTACATACGGTATTTGGAAAACGGTATTTGGAAAAGAAATTTAAAGGGAAAATTTCAGATTATGAATTCAGGGACAAAAGCATGGCAGGCTGGGAAGGAAATGTTGAAACTGCTGTTGTTGGCGGGAAAAAAAGAAAAATACATTACTGGAATAAGCTGTTCTTATCAGATTTAGCGTTAATGCCTGCTTGTTATAATTGTAAATATAAAAGCGTAAATAGAATTTCAGACATAACAATTGGCGATGCGTGGGGCGTCAAAAAGGCAGCGCCTGGGTTTTATGATAAAAATGGCGTTTCTATTTGCCTGATACACACGGAAAAAGGCAAAAAATTGTTTGATTTAATAAAAGAAAGCTGTTTTATTTTAGAACATCCGCTATGCGGGCCACTGCTTCAAAAGCATTTATACCAATCTGCAAAACCACAAAAAAGCCGTGAAGAATTTTGGGAAACCTATTATGATGGCGGGATTGAAAAGTTAATAAAAAAATACGCAACGGACAATTTATTAAGTAAAGCGAAGAAAAAAATGAAGAATATTTTAAAAAAAATAGGTTTAAGCCGTAAGGGCAAATAAAGGCTACTTTTAATTTCTATCTACATGCGCTACCCTGACAGGTATTTGTTTTTTAAAAATTTAAAGCCAAGCGTTCGCTTGGCTTTATTAATATCCGAATACCCCGCTTAATGAGTCGTCGTTTTCAATCCATGAATTTACATCTACAACCCTGTATGTATCGGATGTGTCCCTAATAACCACGGATTTTATCCCCGCGTTTATAATAAGCCTTTTGCACATAGCGCAGGGGTTTGAGTTTTGGACAAGTTCCCCTGTTTTTTGGTCAATACCGACTAAATAAAGTGTTGCCCCTATCATGTCACGGCGCGCGGCGCTGATTATTGCGTTGGCTTCCGCGTGAACGCTACGGCAAAGCTCATACCTTTCGCCCCTTGGGATATTTAACTTTTCCCTTTGGCAAAATCCCAAGTCGCAGCAGTTTTCCCTGCCTCTTGGGGCGCCGGTGTAGCCGCTGGAAATTATCTCATCGTTTTTGACAATTACCGCGCCGAAATTTCTTCGCAAGCATGTGCCGCGGGATAATGTGGACTGGGCAATGTCTAGGTAATAGTTTTCTTTATCCCTTCTTTGCATAAAAACACCCACCTGTAATAAATTGCCTTGTTTTTTATGATAAATTATTTTATAATGATTTTATATACGTGTCAATAAAATTAATATTTTAAGGGATTGTATCATAAAATTTATAAAAAAGGCGGGAGGGGTTTTTATGGACAGAAAAAAATACGCTGTAATTGCGGGGGTTTTAATTGTAGTTATTGTAGTTGCGCTAAATATTTTCGGGTATTTTTATAGCAACAAAAACAAAGCAAAAGCAAATGACGGGGTTAAATCTGAAATGAATATAACTAATTCTTCTGATAACGGCGATATTACCCCCCAAAACAAATTTGAAGTTAGAAATAAGCTGCTATTAGAGGCGCTTGACTATGTGGGCGTATGCAGCGCGGAGAAAGCGCTGGATGTTTGGTCGGAAGGTTTAAAACAGCGAAGCGGGGCGCTTCAGATGTCGGTTATGAGCCCTAAACTTAGGAAAAAGTATATCTCAAAACTTGAAGAATTCAATGAGTTTTGGGTAACGGGAATTTCAAGCCCGTACGTTGAGTCATATAAAATACTTAACACAAAAACCCCTGATGATAAAACAAAAGTTTTTGAAGTTTTGTATCAGACCGCCACGAGCACTGGGCCGGCTCAGGAACTAAAGGCCACGGTTACAGTTACAAACAATGAAGATTTGTGGCAGATTACAAAAATCGATATGGAAAAAGGATTATACCCCTATGCGGGGCTTCAGGATTAAGGCACCATTTATGGTGCTTTTTTATTTGAATTTTTCATGAAAATTACAAAAAACGATGGCAATATGGCAATATATTGTATTATTTGGTATAATCTATATAAAATACTGAATTGCTGGAGGTTTTTTATGAAAGCACATATTGCCAGAAAATACCTGTCCGTTATTCTAGCCTTCATTATAGTATTTGGCATAATTCCTGTTTATTCCCAAAGCCTTTCAGTGGTTTTGGAGCCCGTCAATGCTTTTGGGTGGAATTTTACAAGAAATCAGGACCAAGGGGAAATTAAGGTTGTGTCATGGGATGATAACAGGTCGGTGTTTTTGCTTTTTAAACTTCCTGACGGATTTACCTTTGACAGCCAAAAACAAGAGGCACTGGCTCAAATTATGGCATACTCCACCTTGCCAAACGGCGCGGGGGGCGCTACAACCGCAACCATTTTGGCGGTAAATGGTGAGGATTTATATAATACAAATAACCAATCAGGCTTTATGAAAAGCCAATCCTTAAACCGCATAAAAAGGGCCGGTTCCTATGTTGGAACCATGGCAACCGGAACACAGAACGCAAATATCTCATCTTCGGTTTTAAATTTATCCACATACCTTGATACAAATAAAACTTACATAGGGTTGTTTTTAACAAACAGGCAAGAGGACAATTATTACAAATACGGGATTACTATTCTTTCGGATATTAAGCTAAAACTTGAAATAAAGGATAAAATTCAAAACACTTCCCGCACCTTTACCTGGGCGTGGGATAAACATGTAGCCGAAAAAACCGATAAGGCTGATGTGGTTTCATGGCAGGGCGGCGAAAAACAAAGCTACCGCAGTTCCTTCGTGGTTTTTGACCTGCCTGAGGATTTTACATATGACCCTGATTTTGACACCATAAACGCTAATTTCGCAATAAATAACGCAACCCTTCCAAATGGCGCGGGCCAGGCCCCGACTGCCTGTGTTATGCTTGTATGCGGGGATTTGGTTAAAGAGGCAACTAGCACTTTGCCGACAGATGTCGCAAACCCAAGCATTAGTGAGGCTTTGCTAAATATTATACAAGACGGCATATATATTGGCTCATATAAAATCGACAGCGAAAAACCCTCAGGAAACTTAATAAGCTTTGACCTCACCCAGTATTTGGCTAAATATGAGGGAGTACAATCAATTGGTTTTTATCTTACAAACCTTGAACGGGACAACTACGGGGCAAGCGCTGCAGGCATTGCCACAAATATGTCAAGCTTTTCTTTAACGTATGAAAAAATTTCTAGTGATTCAGTATTGAAAATAAATCTGGTTGATGAAGATGGAAACCTTTTAAAACGCATAACACACAAGGGAAATGCCGGGGATACTGTTGATTTAACAAGCCTTGTAAGTGAGAAAATCTCGGCAAAAAACAATATTTATAAAATAGGGGACAATAACCCCGCAAGTTTTGAATTGTCAAGCGGGATAAATGAAATAGACATTACCTATTCCCTATTTGAACAAAACACTGTTTTAATATCAAACATCGGCCACAGCGGACCCTTGGGGCGTACAGGGATAATTGTCGGCGTGGCAGGTGGCGACGCAAACGGCGACGAAAACCGCGCGCCTGCGGTTTCAGGCCAAACAGTAAGCGGCAACGCTACATTTGTGGCGTCAAACCGCATTGGGGTTTTATCCTTTGATATTGACACAAATAATATTGACATAAATCAGATAAGTGAAGTTGAATTAAACCTTTACATAAATGACGTTAACGAAAACCTTTACACCGGCTGGCTCAGGCTTGCGGCCTATGAAACCAATAACCCGGTTTTGACATATTCAGTTGGTGATATGGACGCGTCCCTTTACCCGCAAAAGGATAACGACTATTCCATAAATGCCGCATTTTGGTCAAAAAATACAATTTCCCGAAACACCCGCGGATATGTGGCAATAAATGTCCGCGACGCGGTGGTTAACGCTATTTTGAAAAACGAACAGCTTGGGGCAAACAAAAAGGACGTTGTAACAGTTGTTTTAAGGCTCCAAGTTCCCATTGCCGCGGTTTACATCCACACAAATGAGTCCGACCCAAGCTGCGCACCATATGTAAAAATCAAATACGCCCAGGAGTCATTGGTTTTGGATTACGACTTTGAAGAAGATGGCCAGGTTTTGGATAAATCACCTAACCGTTATAACGGTACCCTTTTGGGGAGCGCAAAAGTTGAGGGCGGAAAACTCATTGTGGAAGGCAATGGCGGCGTTCAGATTAACCATACCGGATTTAGGGATAAGCTTTCTAGCTACACAATTATGACCACCATTACCCCAACAAAGCTTTTAGAAAACAGCAGAATTTACGATTTTGGGGCGGCGTCTACCGACAGCGGGTTTTTAAGGGTAAAAGAATTCGCTGTTGGCTTAAAATACAGAAACCAAACGACTATTTTAGCGACTTACAACCAAGACCCCTGCGCTTATTTTGACACGGAAAACGAAAAATACCATATTGCCGTTACCTATGACCAAACCACCACAACAACAAAAGTATACATTAACGGAACATTATCCATTGTAACAAATGATATAAAATACTCCCTAAACGCATTTTCAAACAGGTTTTCTGCAAGAAACTTTATTGGGCGTACCAACTGGTATGACCAGCTCCCGCAGGAGAATCCCGACATTTGGGCAATTTATGACGATTTTAAGGTTTATTCCACCGCGTTTCCGCAGCGGGTAATTCAGAATATGTATATTGACGATTTTTCACAAGAACTTGACGAGGCTTATGAGGCGGTTGCGGATGAGGTTTCCCAATATGAGGGGGGTTATATTACCCAAAACCTATCCCTTCCCTTCTCATATAAGACCCAAAACGGCACCGTGTTTAAAGTTGAATGGAAGTCAAGCAATGAAAATGTTGTTACAAACAGTGGCGTTTTGTTAAGGCAATCCCTTGACGAAACAGTAACTTTAAGGGGAAGGGTTTATCAAGGGGATTATTCAAAAGAATTAAGCATAACATTTACGGTTGGAAGAATAACAGATGATGAAATTTTGGACAATTTAGTGTTAAGATACGATTTTGAAGACAGCGGGACTATCATTTATGATAAATCAAATAATGAAAATCACGGTGAAGCGACAAACGAATTAGTGCAAAAATACAATGTCGCAAACATAAAGGATAATGCCATTATAAAAATGCCGAATGATATCCATAAAGACATCACGGATTACACCATAATGGCTTGGATCCGCCCTGACGATTTGACAAGGGAAGGGCAAAGAATTTATGATATCGGAAACATATACAGGCCGCAAGGGCCAAACGGCTATGCCTTTTTAAGGGTTAATCCCACAGGTACATTAAGTGTGGGGGTAAACAACGGTGGCCAGACTCAAATCGTAACCTCGGAAGGAAGGGTTAGCGAAAAACAATGGAACCATGTGGCGGTGGCATATTCCGCAAGCGACTGCGCGACCTACATTTATATCAATGGCGGGCTTGACACCATAAGCTATGACATAACAAACACAATCGCAAATGTGGGAAGCACTACAACCAGCAACCTAATCGGGCGCAGCCAGTGGTTTAGTTCCTCCCTTGCTTCAACTAACCGCGACTTCTTTGGAAAAATTGACAATTTTGAGTTTTATAATGTTACACTTTCTGCTTCCTCAATAGTAAGCAGAATGAATGAGCCCTTTAGCATTTCAGATTTTGAATATATTGACAGCACCTATATTGATGGCGCAAACCTTCTTAGAATTTACATTGGCGCTCAGGAAAGTTTAAACGGCGCGAAGGTTATCGCCGCGGAATATTCTGATGAAAGCTGCAAAATTTTAACTCAAATAAAAAGCAGGGATATTAACATAAGGCCCGGACTAAATTTAATTGACGTAGATATCACAAAACAAGACGGGCACTTTATCAAGTTTTACATCTGGGAAAGCTATCAAAGCCTTGTGCCAATTGAGCTTTCAGGATATGAAAAAGAAACTGTCAGGGTAATTTCCTCCCCAATTGAGCTTAGCAGGGCTGACAGCCATTTGCTTAACACGCAGTTTTATTTAAAGAGCTATGCCCATGACAAATACGCAAGCGCAAGCGGGGCAAACATTGTGTTTAAGGACTGGCAGGACGGGGACAACACTCTTCTTTGGACTGGCGAGTTTAACTATCAAAGCACCATTGAAGGGTACTTTTACCTAAAGAATGTAGCAACCAACAGCTATATTTCTTCAAACGCAAGGCTAGGCTCAAGCAATTCCTGGAGAATTGAAAACGTAAATGGTTTAAAGAATGTATTTACAATAAAAGCTTCCAATGGTAACTACTTATGCGCAAACGCTTCAGGCTCTGTTTACTTGACAACTCAGCCGGGTGAGGAATCCTATTGGGAAATCAGGATGGTAAAACGCGACGCTTTCGCAAATATGTTGATTTCCCCCGGATTTTTAAGGCTTTCACCACATGAACAGCAGCGTCTTTACGATGTAACCAGCCAGCCCTTGTGGCTTTCATCAAACAGGAAAAGCACGCTTCTTGGCAGAATGGGAAGCAATTACAATTCCCTATCCGCAGTGGAACAGGAAGAAATCTTAAGAAGCATATTTAGTTACACCCCGACGTCCCAAATCAACAGGTCTGTAAACAAGGACACCACGGGATATAAGACCACCTACTCCATAGGTGAAATTACGGAAGCTACTTATGGCGAATGGGGGACAAGCGGCAATTTGAACGGTTATACCGCAGTGGTTGTGTTTAACAATGAAAAAACAGGTGAGCCTGAGCATACCGTGCGGGTTTATGCAAGAAGCAGGAATGTAATTAATAATTTCGCGGAAGCCTTTTCTTGCATACCATACGAATTCAGAAGGTTCATAAAAACCGTAATTGACTCGTATAATACCGCAAACCAATTTAACGCAGGCGCGGATGCAATGTATATCAGGACTTCATATGAAGTTAGCGCGTCAGGTATTGCCATGACAGGCGCCCACGAGCTTGGGCACTCACTTTCTGCTACAAGCGGATGGTGGGACAGCAAGTCCACTTACACAAGCGCGATGAACAATGACATCTTTAAGGTTTCAGGATATGGCGCGACAAACAGCGCGGAAGATTTCGCGGAATTTACCCAGCTTGTGATTTCCTGCCTAAACAGGCCATATTCCATGGAAGCTGTAAAGATTATGTTCCCCAACAGATTTGAAGCGCTTGTGACATTAATGCGAAGCTACGGCGGAGGTACCTGCATTTTGGATAAATTCATGTAAAACTTATATGACGTAACAAATTAAATAATTAATAGAATTTTGTTTCTCCTAAAATGCCGCTTTCGGGCTTTGCCCAAAGGCGGCATTTTTTATGGAAAACATATCCAATTTATTTGAAAATCAAAATGAATAGTGGTATGATTAAATTGTAAAGCTTTGATAATTTTGGAGGAATTTTTATGTATGAGGATTTAAAAAGAGTGATTGATGAAAATGAAAACATAGTGTTTTTTGGCGGGGCGGGGGTTTCCACCGAAAGCAATATCCCCGATTTTAGAAGCACGGACGGATTGTATCACCAAAAATATAAATACCCGCCGGAAGTTATTCTTTCCCACACCTTTTTTATTGGACATCCAAAGGATTTTTTTGAATTTTACCGTGAAAAAATGGTTTATAAAGACGCAAAGCCCAATTTAGCCCATATCGCTTTGGCGCGGTTGGAAAAGGAAGGAAAGCTTTTGGGGGTAATTACCCAAAATATTGACGGGCTACATCAGGCGGCGGGAAGCAAAAATGTGATTGAGCTTCACGGGAGCGTACATAGAAATTACTGCATGAATTGCAAAAAGTTTTACCCGCTGGATTTTGTCCTAAATTCATCCGGTGTTCCCCGCTGCAGCTGCGGCGGGATTGTAAAGCCCGACGTGGTTTTATATGAAGAACCCTTAAATGACAAGGCAATTGAAGACGCGATTTTGCTAATTCAAAAAGCGGATGTATTAATTGTAGGCGGAACGTCTCTTAATGTTTATCCCGCCGCAGGGTTGATAAACTTTTTTAGGGGAAAACATTTAATTTTAATAAATAAAACCCAAACCCCCGCGGACAGGAGCGCTAAAATGATTATCCGCGAGCCCATCGGCGAAGTTTTGGGAAAAGCTGTTTTAGATAGATAATGTGTATTGTAGGAATGTAATAATACGTTTTATTAAGATAATTTAAAGTACCGCAAAAAACGCGGATGGTAAGACGGTATTATGCGCATGTAATCATATATAAAGTGGTGCAACGAATTTATTTAATTAATCTGCTACATTTTGCTTCTTATTTTAATTTAAATTTAAAATAAAGATTGATGTTTAATGGTGAATTTATATGATACCGTAGGTAAAAATGTCCAAATTGTATTAAATGACAATTCAATTATATATTTTTATGTCGACGGATATACTTCTTAAAATGATAATGAATAAGACAATAATGTAAATTAAAGCACCTGACCTTTTTGGCTAGGTGCTACCAAAAAACCGCGTATTTGATACCGCAGGCTTAAAAGAACAACCCAAAAGGATTTTTTCATACCCATGTGAAATTTTCTTTTCCCGCGCCTAATTCAAAGAAATACTTTACAATTCCAAGGTCAACATTTGAATATAAGCCGCTTTTGTAAGTAATTTTTACCTTATCATTTTTTCCTTCAATTTTAAAAGCCTGCCTGTTTACCGCGGTTGGTGCAAGCAGCGCGGCTTTTATCCCCTCAGTAAACCACTGGGGCGGATTTCCATCATAGTATGCCACATCATTATACTTTTTGGATTTATGTGGGCGCCCCTGATTTTCGCCATAGCCTACCACAATTATGCCAATCACTTTTTCCCCGTTTGAGAGTTTTTCTACGTTTCTTTTGCTGTAAGTCCCGCAAATCCACCAGGTGTTAAGCCCTAAAGTTTGGGCAAAAAGCGTTAAATCCGCCCCGCAGTAGCCAAGTTTTTCATTTAAATCAGACGTATCGGGGCCTGATAAAATGATAAAGTTTTTTGCGTTTTTTTCAAGGATTAGCTTATATACCGCATTAAACGAAGTTTCGTTATTTAAGATTAGTTTTAAGTTTAAGTTATATTTTTCATTGTGGGCATTAATTCTTTCATTTAGTTTTTGGGCTATATCACCGTCTATCGGCCTGTCTATGTATTTTCTAACGGTGTGGCGGCTTAGCATTGCTTCTTTTAGCGTCATAAATATCACCCCAAAAAAATATTTTTTTATTTAAAATTTAACTTACAAAATTTGCTATGTCAACTAAAAAAGCATCCAAAGGGATGCTTTACTGCTGGAATTTTGGCTCTGTGGTATTTGGTGAGGTATAGGCGTTATTGGGATTTGGGTTTGAAAGGTCAAAATAAAGCCTTGAGTCCTGGGTAACGCCGAAGCTTAAGTTTGAGCCTGTTTCGCTGATTTTGTTGAAGGCTTCCCTGAACAGCTGGTTGTGTGCCTCTTCCCTGTTTAATAAAAAGTCAATGGTGTCCCTTACATATTTGTCTTCAATCTGCCTGTATAAATATTCATACACGACTTTTGCCCTCTGCTCGCTGGCAATATTGGACAAAAGGTCTGCGCATAAGTCCCCGGTAACTGTCACATAATCGCTTGTCCATGAATAGCCCGACGAGTTTATAAGACCCGGGTTTAACCCCGTCAAAACATGGGCTTGGATATTTCCTGCCACCACCATATTTGCGTCAACACTATGCCCGTTTAAAAGATTTATGGTGGTTGCCACCATTTCCATGTGGCTTAATTCCTCTGCGGCAATATCTAAAAACAAATCCTTGATTTGGGGGTCTTTTATCCTAAAACTCTGGCTCATATACTGCATGGCAGCCTTTAGCTCGCCATTTGCCCCGCCTAGCTGCTCTTGAAGCAAAATGGCGTAATGGGGGTTTGGCCGCTCAACCTTTACATCCTTAAGCAGCTGTTTTTCATGTTTAAACATTAAATCCCTCCTTATATTTTATGCTTTTATTGTTTGATTCTCAAATAAATTTATACAATGAAAATTTTATATTGAAACAATTGGAATATTATAGTATAATTAATAAAATTAAGAAAAGGGGAACAATAATGGAAAAGGTAGTAGATTTTAATAAAAGCGTGTTCGAACTTGCAAAAGAGTATCCTGAAATAGTTGATATACTCTCAAACCTTGGATTTTCGGATATAACAAAGCCTGGAATGCTAAATACCGCGGGTAGGTTTATGACCATACCGCGGGGCGCTAAAATGAAAAATATAGATATGGAAAAAATAATTAAAGCTTTTTCTGATAAATCATATAAAGTTATATTATAAAGAAAGGGGGATTTTATGAGCGAGAATATCAATAACAGGGAATACCGCAAAAAAATTTTAAAAAATATCATATCCCAGCTTCACGAAGGAAAAAGCGTGGATGACGTTAAGAAACAATTTGAGGAAAATTTTAAAAATGTGTCAGCCAGTGAAATTTCCGAAGTTGAATCACTTCTTATTTCAGAAGGCCTTCCAGTTGAAGAAGTCCAGCGCCTTTGCGATGTGCACGCCTCTGTCTTTAAAGGTTCAATTGAGGAAATTCACCAACAAAAGGATAAATCAGAAATTCCGGGACATCCCGCAAACACTTTAAAACTTGAAAACAGCTATATCAAAAAAATTGTTGATGAAAAAATCAAGCCTTTCATTGACAGATTACATGAAAAAGACGCGCTAGCTTCTTTAAAGATGGGTTTAGAGGAACTAAAGAAGGTGGACAAGCATTATTTAAAAAAAGAAAACAACCTCTTCCCTTACATGGAAAAGTACGGAATTACCGCGCCGCCTAAAGTTATGTGGGGGGTTGACGACGAAATCAGAAATCAGATAAAAGACGTTTTAAATATTTTACAAAACGAAGACTTTGAATTGGAGCCGTTAAAACAAAAGATTACGGGATTATGCGATAAGGTAATTGAAATGATATTTAAAGAAGAAAATATAATGCTTCCAATGCTTTTGGAAGTGTTAACCCTGGATGAATGGAAAAAGGTATATGAAGACAATCTCGAAATCGGTTATATTATTGATGATGTGCCTGTTTGGAACATGAATGATGAAATAAATGAAACAATTAAAAAAGAAGAAAATTTGCCCGGGGTAATAAATCTACCAACAGGAATGTTAAAAGTAAACGAATTAAACGCAATGCTAAATACCTTGCCTTTTGATATAACCTTTGTTGATAAAAACGACGTGGTTGTGTATTTTTCAGAAGGAAAAGAAAGAATTTTCCCCCGCACAAAATCGGTTATTGGAAGGAAGGTTTCAAACTGTCACCCGCCTGCGAGCGTGCATATCGTTGAAAAACTGGTTGAAGACTTTAAAAGCGGTAAAAAAGACCATGAAGATTTTTACATTAAAATGCAAGATAAATTTGTTCTTATCAGGTATTTTGCTGTAAAAGATGAGAATAATGAATATATAGGCGTCCTGGAAGTAACTCAGGACATAAAGCCGATTCAAGAAATAAAAGGAGAAAAAAGATTAATTTCAGATTAAAAGGAGTGTTTTTATGAAAGCAAAAATTGACAGAGACGGCTGCATTTCCTGCGGGCTTTGCCCTGAAATTTGTCCTGATGTTTTTAGAATGGCTGACGACGGAAAAGCTGAGGTTTATGTTGACGAAGTGCCAGAAGACGCAGAAGATGAAGCCGTTGAGGCGCAGGAATCCTGTCCTGTGTCGGTAATAAGCGTTGAATAAGGGGATTGGTATGAAAAGAAAAATTAAAAATAATGTTTATTGGGTTGGTTATATTGACTGGGAACTAAAAACTTTCCACGGTGATGATTACTCCGTAAATCACGGCTCAAGCCAAAACGCGTATTTAATCAGGGAGGAAAAGACGGTTTTAATTGACACCGTATGGAAACCCCACAGTGAGGAATTTGTTAAAAATTTGGAAAGTGAAATAAATCTAAATGAAATAGACTTTATAGTGGCAAACCACGGTGAAATTGACCACAGCGGCGCGCTACCGCTTTTACTTGAAAAAATACCTGATGTTCCAATATACTGTACAGCAAACTGCGTAAAGTCTTTGGTTGGGCAATACCATCATCCTGAGTGGAATTTTAAAGTTGTAAAGACAGGGGACAGTGTGGATATTGGAAATGGTAAAAAGCTTATTTTTGTAGAAATGAGAATGCTTCACTGGCCCGATAGCATGGCAACCTATTTGACCCATGATAATATCCTTTTTTCAAATGACGCTTTCGGCCAGCATTTTGCGGTGGAAGAACTATATGCCGACAAAGCTGATCCTTGCCTTTTATGGTATGAGGCAATGAAGTATTACGCCAATATCCTAAACCCCTTCTCCCCTTTAGTTAAAAAGAAAATTGATGAAATTATTTCTTTAAACCTGCCCATAGACATTATTGCTACAAGCCATGGCTGTATTTGGAGAGATAATCCGTTGCAGATTGTAAATAAATACTATGAATGGAGCAAGGATTATCAGGAAAACCAAATAACCATCGCTTATGACACAATGTGGGAAGGGACTATGAAACTTGCCCACAAAATAGGAGAAGAAATTACAAAACTATCACCTGATACAACGGTAAAAATATTTAACATTTCAAAATTTGATAAAAATGATATTATGACTGAAGTTTTTAAATCTAAAGCTATAGCTGTGGGTTCACCCACCGTTGGCGGTGATATATTATCATCTGTTGGCGGATGGCTGGACTTTTTAAAGGAATTAAAATTTAAAAACAAAAAAGCCGCGGTTTTCGGTTGCTATGGGTGGAGCGGCGAAAACACAAAGATTTTAAGGGAAAGACTGCAAAAAGCAGGTTTTAGCGTAGTTGAACCTGAAATAAAATGCAACTGGAACCCACGGTTAGAAGATTTTAAAAAGGCAGAAGATGTTGCAAAAGCGCTCTTAGGATTATAAAAACCCGCCATATGGCGGGTTTTTCTGTATTTTTTAAACATATATTTTTATCTTGCAAAACTATGCTATAAATAATATCAATTAAATCTCAATTTTATTTAAAATTAGCTGCATATATTTATAAAAATCCCAAACGAAGATTTAATGCTTTTGCCATCATCAATTTGAATATTATTTCCAACACTATATTTATCCGTAACAATTTATTTTCTTCAATATATACCGCAACATTAATAATACAATCATTAAAATCATCATTGCAAGTAAGTTTTAAAATATTATTATCAGCGGTAGACTTATCTAAATACATTAACGGGTGGGCAATCGTGTCATTTATATTTTCAGTCCATGTATTTTCAAAATCCCAATTTTTAAAAGTGGATAAATCTTTAGTTCAGCTTTATTTTTTCCAATATACACCTGATAGAACCTGACATTTTAGGTATTCAATTGTAACATCTTGAAACTTGGTTTTTATAATTTTATCAAAATCCATTCTATCACCCAAAAAATATTACCCCCCATATATTATGGGGGGCATTTATTATTCAAAGATTACAACATTTGAAATTGGGATTAAGTTATTTAAAGAGTCCCATGCAAAAGCTTTTAGTTTTTTAACTTTGCCATCTTTGTTTTTAACTAGGCAGCCAATTTTTATGTTTTTACCCTTTTCTAAATTAATGTTGAAATAATAAAGGTCAATCAATTCATCATTTTCATTGTATGATGCAACAATTATATATCCGCCATTTTCAGTATTTTTTACCGATGTTATGGAAATTTCCGCTATAAAACTGCTGTCTTTGGGAATGCTATTTAGTTCTTCCCCGTTTTGCTGTTTTATAGATATGGATTCAATTGTGTAATTATCAGTAAATTCTTCCACTTCAACGACGCAGGTTGCCTTAAATTCCCCGTCAACGCTTGTTGCTTCAATGATTGTTCTTCCTTTGGACACTCCTGTGACTTTACCATAATTATCCACTATTGCAATTGATTTGTCCATGCTTTTCCAGATAATGTCCCGACAGCTTGCATTCGTTGGTGTAAATACTACCACAAGGTATTCGCTTTCATTTTCATAAATTGAAATAAATGTTTTATTTAGCGCTATGCTTTGAACCGGGATATCAACCAAAAAGATTTGCGCTTTAAGATATGGAAGCCCGTTGTTAATATTTTCATCAATTGCCCAGATGTTTTCAAAATCCCAATTTTGATATGTATTTCTCATCTTTAATTCATTAAATGTTTTGCCGTAACTTTTTGCTTTTTGTTCGTTTCCAATTCCTGATTTATTAGAACCGGATAATTTTAAGCCGTCAAGCTCAAATATGGTGGAAGTGTTAAAGTAGCAGTTTTGCAAGTCAATATTACTTGCGCCACCAAGTCCAATTATTCCGCCTATACTATATTTAGCTACTATGTTACCAGAATAATAACTGTTTTTTATAATTGAGCTAAAATCCAAATATCCACCTAAACCGCCGGCATGATTAGCATTTATAATATCAACATAAGCGTAGGAATTATTAAAATTATTATTAGTATATGAAGCACCAAATATACTTCCTGCATAAAAAATATATTTTGAATTTATTATTCCTGATACAAAACAGTTTTCCACAGTACTGTTATCTGTAACACCCACCAAACCGCCTACTATTTCCGCATAAAGAATATTAAAATCTATATTAATAACTGATAAATTTTTAATTTGAGCATCTTTAATGCTGCAAAATAGCCCATAATAAATATAATCACTATTTAAAGCATCTGTTTTTCCAATCTTGACATTACTAATATACTTATTGTTTCCGTCAAAAGTTGAAATCGCCAGTAATACTATCATATTTCCCAATAGGGGTCCAGTATTTTTCTGATAAATCAAGATTGTTCATTAAAACAATGGTTTTGCCTGAAAAATCATTCCCGGAATTTACTTCCTTAGCTACCCAGGCCAGCTGTTTTGGCGTGTAAATTTCATACGTATTCCATTTAAAACCGCTTCCTCGGCATTCCCTATCCAGTATTTGTCAGGGTTGGGAATATTATAATCTAAGATTGGGAAGCCATCATTAACATTTTCTTCTATAACCCACTCAGCCCATGTATCATTTGCGTACTTACTTAATAAATCAACAAAACTTTGTTCTTTCATTTCATCACTTGTTTTTGAATACACACTATTACTTTGTTCCCCATATCCAATGCCCTTTTTTTCATTATTTGTTAAATTGCTTTTAAATTTACTATGAGCCTTATCAATATTCCAAAATGAATTTATTATTTCCTCACTATAATTTGTACCAATTAAACCGCCTAAATTATAATCTGAAGTTAAACTTGCCGAAGCATAACAATTTTCAATTTTACCGCTATAACCACAATAGCCAACCAAGCCGCCAACATAATCAAATCCGGCCACATCACCAATTGCAAAACTATTATATATAATATGGCCATTGTTACCAACTAAACCCCCAACACCTAAATTCCCTCTAACTTTTACTTGGCTATAACAATTCTTTATTAAGGAATTTGAAGTCCCTGCAATTCCGCCAACATAATCATACCCATGTATAATACCACTTACATTGCAGTTTTCAATACTATATGAACTTGAGTACCCACAAATTCCCCCTGTGTAACTATTAATATTTTGAGCATATATATGTTTACATTTTTCACTGACAAATCTTTAATTTTCCCTTCGTACAAGTAACCAAAAAGCCCAACATACTTATATGTATTATTAGGATTTTCACTTGTCCCGATTTGTAAGTTATAAATAGTTTTATTATTCCCGTCAAAAGTTCCACTAAAGTATTTTTCAATATCAAATTTTGTGCCATCCCATCCGCCGACAGGGGTCCATTCCCTGCCTGATAAATCTATGTCATCCATAAGTTTTACGGTTTTTCCAGAAAAAGTATTACCGCTGTTTACTTCCTTGGCAACCCACGCAAGTTCCTCGGGGGTATATATTTCATATACATCACCCTTTAGCGCTGGTTCTCTTTGGTATCCCTCATTCTGCCAGTTTTCTGCTAAAACCGGTGCTGTGATTAATAAGGCAACAATTAAAACAAAAAAGAAAGCAAGTTTTTTCATAAAAATTCTCCTTTGTTTAATATTTTGAATAAAATGTATCTATAAAAACGGCTGGAGCCGTTTGTAGTTCATTGTTAAAAATTCAATAACCTATCATATCAAAGGCTAACTGAATTTGAAATCGTGGTTATCCAATATTGAATTTGTATTAACATCAGAACTAATTTTACATGTTTTGCAATAGCTAATGGAGTTGAATATTTAACAATGAACAAGATTCAAAAGAAAAGCATGACCGCCCCCGTTTTATAAAAATATGGCTTATTATACCATATAAAACAACAAAAGGCAATATGTTATATTCATAACATTTTTTATTTTAAAAAAATCTGCCCGTATGGGCAGATTTTTTAATCCAAATTGTTAAGTTTATCTAAAATATTCATAATCATAAGTATCGGGGTCGTTTGGCTCTTGTATGCAGATTTTTAATCCCGGGCTTTCCATAATGTACTTTGAAAGCTCTATGGAGTCAGTTATATTATCGGGCACATAAAGCCCGCACTTTGCCCTGTAGGTGTCATTGTGAAAATCCGCCCCGCAAGTTAGGGCTAAATTACCCTTTTTGGCAATTTCAATGGTTTTTTCAGCGTATGATTTTCCGTAAAGGGGGTGGCAGTTTACTTCCAAGGCGTCTAAATATTTTATATCCATTAGATGGTCGCCGTACCTGAAGGGGTGGGCCTGAATTAATATTCCCCCCGCCTCTTTTACAATTTGGTACAGTTCTTTTTGGGAGTATTTAAATAAATAGGGGTGTTCATATAAAAACTCATCTCTAACGCCTAAGACCACCAAATGCACTTGCGGGTACATTTCCATGGAAACTTCAATTCCAAAAAATACCCTAAAGCCGATTTTATCCCCGCACTCTTTTGTAAAGTAAAACTCATCGATATACTCTTTAACAAAATCCTCTGCGTTCTTGCCTTGAAGATAGTCTTTTACATAGTGATTTGTCAAAACCATCCCATCCATGCCCTTTTGCTTTGCAAGAACAACCGCGTCTTCGGCTGAAATCTGGCAGCATTTTGAGATTTTTGATGTATGGGAATGACAGTCAATAAGCATAAAATTCACCTTGATTCTATATTTTTATTTCACATAGATTATATTACTTCTGATTTTAATTAGTCAAATATAATTTGGCAATTAAAAATTTTCAAACAGCTTATAAATTTAGTTGATGTGTCTAAATATGAATTTTCCATAATGCTTTTATAAGATACGGTATTATTAATAAATCCAATTATTCCGCTAACATTTGCGCCGTAAAAATTCCAGCTTTTCCTGACTGCCCTATTATACCGCCTGGGCCGCAATCTGAAGCGCTAATGCTTAAAATATGTATTACAATTTTTTATTTCACGATTATTAGCAAACCCAGCAATTGAGCCAACATATGTTATAAAAGTACCGTTATTACAACAATTTATATAAATTAATTACATTATAGATAAATATTGACATTTTTATGAATAAATGGTTTAATAAGATTGGATAGTTTATATTAAATGAAAGGAAGTTTAATATGAAACTTAAAGAAATAAGGCTTGCAAAGGGATTGAGCGTGCCTGCGCTTTCAAGGCAAAGCAACGTTCCGGTAAGAACCATTCAGGATTTGGAAAAACGGGGGGATGGAAGGCTGTCCACACTGGTTAAACTGGCAAAGGCTTTAAATGTGTCATTGGACGAAATTGCAGGGATTAATAAAAAAGACGCATAATAAAGTAAGGTTTGTGGCTGGCAAAAAATATGTTTATCTTACGTTAAACCTTTTTATGATGTATACTATCATAATTTCATTACATATAAAAATAAAACCCGCAAATCTTTGTTTATTTGCGGGTTTTTTGCGCCTTATTAAAAATAATTTAATGTAAAATTGGCATAGGAAAAACGCATGAAATCCTGTACTTTTGATACTTTGCTTGCAAGACGATGATATGAAATATTTGTGGCGCATACGAATTATGGGTTTTAATACAATTTAGACTTAATTAAAAAATAATTTAGTAAAATGAACGCAATTAACAACAAACTAACAACAAAAACACAATAAAACAAAAAAACCGCTTGACTTAAACAAGCGGTTTTTTCGTGGTCTGAGTGGGGAGACTTGAACTCCCGGCCTCTTGAACCCCATTCAAGCGCGCTACCAAACTGCGCCACACCCAGATTTCAGACTGCCTTATTATTATATTTACATTTTTGTTTTTTGTCAATGATTTTTATAAGGTTTTTTAATAAAAGTTATACGGATTTAGTTTTATTTTTTTAAAAAATATATATGCATGGCTATTGTATATTTATAAATTTATGTGTATAATATTTTTAGTTTAATTAAAGGAGGAAACTTTATGGCAAAGGAAAAAATAGTTCTTGCTTATTCTGGCGGTTTGGACACATCAATTATTATATCTTGGCTTTTGGAAAACTATGACTGTGAAGTTATAGCGGTTTGCGCTGACGTTGGACAAGGGGATGAGCTTGAAGGATTGGAAGAAAGGGCACTAAAAAGCGGTGCGTCAAAATTATACATAGAAGATTTAAAAGAAGAATATGTCAGGGATTTCATCTTCCCCACCTTAAAAGCAGGCGCGGTTTATGAGGGAAAATACCTTCTTGGTACAAGCCATGCCCGTCCTGTTATCGCAAAAAGGCTTGTGGAAATTGCTAAAAAAGAAGGCGCAACCGCAATATGCCACGGCGCAACCGGAAAAGGAAATGACCAGGTAAGGTTTGAGCTTACAATAAAAGCGTTAGCTCCTGAAATGAAGATAATTGCCCCATGGAGGATTTGGGATATTAAATCAAGGGAAGACGCGGTGGATTACGCGCAAAAGCACAACATTCCCGTTCCTGTTACCAAAAAAGAGCTATATTCAAGGGATAGAAACATTTGGCACATAAGCCATGAAGGAATGGATTTGGAAGACCCAAAAAACCAACCCAAATATGATAAATTGTTAAAGCTCACCAAAAACCCTATGGATACTCCCGATGAGCCCAAATATGTGACCATTGAATTTGAGAAGGGTATTCCTGTAAGCGTTGACGGGGAAAAACTTGGCCCTGTTGAGCTTGTGGAAAAGCTTAATAAAATCGGCGGCGAATACGGGATTGGGATTGTGGATATAGTTGAAGACAGACTTGTTGGCATGAAGTCCCGCGGCGTGTATGAAACCCCCGGGGGTACGATTTTATACCATGCACACCGTGAACTTGAGCATTTGACTTTGGACAGGCAAACTCTTTCTTTTAAGGACCAGATGGCGATTAAATTTGCAGAACTTGTTTATGACGGATGCTGGTTTACACCCCTAAGGGAAGCCCTTTCCGCCTTTGTTGACGAAACACAAAAGACCGTTACGGGAAAAGTCCGCCTAATGCTATACAAAGGCCACATTTACCCTGCGGGAGCCGAAAGCCCCTATTCATTATACAATGAAGAAATCGCAAGCTTTGGCGACAGCAAGGAATTATACAACCACAAGGACTCCGAAGGCTTTATCAATTTGTTCGGCTTGCCGCTAAAGGTTCGTGCTATGATGATGAAAAAACACCAAGACGGAGGTAAAAAATGAAATTATGGGGCGGCCGCTTTGAAAAAGCGACGGACAAAAAAGTTGACGACTTTAACTCTTCCATCCGTTTCGATTACAGGATGTATAAAGAAGATATTACCGGAAGCATAGCCCACGCGAAAATGCTAAAAAAACAAGGGATAATCCCTGAAAATGACGCCGACTTGATAATAAAAACCTTAAAAGAAATATTAAGTGATATTGAAGAGGGCAAGGTTTCTTTTGAAATAGACGCTGAAGATATTCATATGAATATAGAAAAAATCCTGATTTCAAGAATTGGGGACGCGGGAAAACGGCTTCACACAGGCCGCAGCCGTAACGACCAGGTGGCTTTGGACTTAAGAATGTACCTAAAGCGGGAAATCATTGAGATTTCTGAATTATTAAAAGAATTGCTTTCGGTTTTATTAAATCTCGCAGACGAGCATTTGGACACAATTATGCCCGGATACACCCACCTTCAAAAGGCCCAGCCCGTTACATTTTCCCACCATGCTCTTGCCTATTTTGAAATGTTTAAGCGGGATTTATTGAGACTTAAAGATACTTATAAAAGAACGGATGTAATGCCTTTGGGCTCTGGTGCATTGGCAGGCACAACATATCCTTTGGATAGGGAATTTGTGAAAGAGGAACTGGGTTTTTCGGAAATGTCGCTAAATTCCCTTGACGCGGTAAGCGACAGGGATTTTACCATTGAGCTTGCGTCGGATCTTTCCATAATCATGATGCACTTGAGCCGTTTTTGTGAGGAACTTATTTTATGGAGTTCCCATGAGTTTTCATTTGTGACAATGGATGATTCCTACAGCACGGGATCCAGCATAATGCCGCAGAAAAAAAACCCTGACGTTGCTGAACTCATCCGCGGTAAAACCGGAAGGGTTTATGGTGATTTAAACACCCTTTTGGTTATGATGAAAGGCCTTCCATTGGCTTACAACAAGGATATGCAGGAAGACAAGGAAGCTATTTTTGACGCGGTGGACACTGTAAAGCTTTGCGTGGACGTATTTACCAAAATGATTGCCACCATGAAGGTAAACAAAGACATAATGCTAAAAGGCGCTAAAGGTGGCTTTACAAACGCAACCGATGTGGCGGATTATCTTGTTAAAAAATCCCTTCCCTTCAGGCAAGCCCACGAGGTTGTAGGCAAAATGGTGCTTTATGCCATAAAGGAAAATAAAGCATTGGATGAGTTTAGCCTTGAAGAATTTAAAAAATTCTCCCCACTTTTTGATGAAGACATATACAGCGCAATCAGCATGGAAACCTGCGTGAATGAAAGAAAAATCACAGGGGGGCCTGCAAAGGAAACGGTGCAAAGGGCAATAAAAATCTCAAAAGAATTTTTAGATAATTTTAAAATAAAATAAATAGCGGGGCAAAAACCCCGCTATTTTTTTAGTATAAAGAGATTTGCTAAATATTCATCAGGCAGGCTTTCATTCCCTGTGGATATCATAATTTCAAAGATGTAATTATCATATATTGTATAATATGCATGATTATAAAATGTTATATTAAACCATGAATTTTCAATTGAAGCCACATAACACACAAAGTTTTGCCCGTTTAATGTCTCATCGCTTATATCCTTAATGATATTCACTTTCATAAATTCATTTTCTTCTAAGCTTTCATTCATTAAGTCAGCTACAATTTCCTTTAAATTATTTTTCGATTCTAACGGAGCCATTCTTATAGAAATGTTTTCAAATGTCTGCTGATTAAACGCCGAATAATATAACGGGAAATTTGAAAATTCGGTGAAACCTTCAGGAAGCACAATTTCCCAATCCCCTTTATCGGATACAAGCCTTATGGGTTCCCCCTCATTTTTAATAACAGAATAGGATAACTCTTCAGGCTGGGCTTCTTCCTCAACAGGGACCGTTTCCTCATTCTCATTTTCATTTTCACCGGTTTGTTTTGCTATTTCTTTCTGGCTGTCATCCTTATCTTTCTCATTTTCCTTTTCCCCATCATCTTTTATAACCTCAGTAACGTAGTAGTCTTTATAGTTTTCATCCATCTGTCTTACAACATTTGTTACTTTTCCTTTTTCATAATATGTCAGATATATTTCGCTTGGCCTGTCAATGAGATATGTGCCCTCAAAGTAAGACCTTTCATTGTAAATGACTTTTGCATAGACCGGGTTTGCGCTTTTAATCTGGGAATAATTTTCGTAAATCTTTGAAATTACGTAATTTATTTTTCCTTGCAAGGATAAATCTTTAAATTTTTCAAACCCTTCTTCTGTTGTAAAAACTATCTGGCACATTCCTTCCTTCTCGTCTAACGGGAAGGGGTTTATTTTGGCGCCTGAAACGGGCAAAACCACAACATGTTTATCAATTTCCGCCTTTTCGCTTTCATAACTTAAATTGCCGTGATTAGCAGGTGTAAGTATGTCTATGATTTTGTTCTTGTCATCCCATAAAACTTTCGCCCCCAATGTTTCGCTTATAAACCTTACAGGCACAAGCGTCCTTCCGTCAACAATCTGGGCGGGAACGTCTAATAATTTTTCCACACCATTTATGTAGGAAACCCTGTCCCCTATTGTAAGCTTTATGGATAAACCTTCTTTTGTTACGGTTATGGTTTTTGTGGCTTCATCATATGAAAAGGAAGCGTCAAATTCCTCAAAAATTGCCCGCAAGGGTATTAAAACCCTGCCTTCCACATTAACGGGCAAAACATCCAAGTCCAAAAGCTTCCCGCCAAAAAACACGTTTATGCCCATAAGTTTTTTAAAAGAATCCAGGCTTTTTATATTGTGAAAGTTCTCATCATTTAAAATTTTCCCTTTTATCTCCGGGTTTTGGGAAATTAGCGTTTTTAAAAGCTTTACCGCCTCACTCCCGTCATCAAGGAGCGCAAGGCAGCGCGCCCCGCTGTATAAGGCAATTTCATTTTTGGGGTTTTTTTCTAAAATAATTTTATATGTATCGTATGCCGCTTTTATTTTCCCCAATTCAAAAAACGAATCCGCCTTAACAAACAGGGCTTTCATATTTGAATTGTCTTCTTTTAAAATCTCATCAGCCAATGTTATGGCTTTTTCATATTGTTTGTTATTAAACTGCATAGTTAACTCATTAAAATCCTGTGCGAAGGCAAAAAGAGAATTAAATATAAGAAAGAAAGCCAAAGCATGGGAAATTAATTTTTTCAATTTATAACACCATCCTAATTTTTATGGTTTTTTTATTATTATATCACATAAAAGTTATTGATGTTTATATTTTCACAAAATATTTAATAATTGCAATATTTTTTCAATAATTAACATTTATTAGCCAAAATTTTTTACAAAAAACAAAGCACCTTTTGGTGCTTTGTTTTTTATCTTTTCGGGTTGAAAGATTTTATCATGTTCATAAACTCAACCGATTCTTCAGGATAATTATATAACTAATCCGCGTTTACAATGGAAATAAAAGAAAAGGTTAGCAGAAAAGTTAAAAGAACACAAAATACTTTTTTCATTTTAACACCTACCACCATATATTTTTTCATATAAAATTATACCATTTAAAGATATATATGGCAATATGTTACTTTTTATTTGCAAAAAAAAGCGGGCTACAAAATGTTGCCCGCTTTTTTTTACTCTTCATCCCCGCTGTGCCCATCATGGTGATGGTCACTATTTTCACTAATTCCGCTAACAGGTTCTAATCCCTGGCGCTTGTAGTAGTCATCTATTGCGGCTTTGATTGCTTCCTCAGCTAAAACCGAGCAGTGGATTTTTACATCAGGAAGCCCTTCCAGAGCTTCCACTACGGCTTTATTTGTAAGCTTTAGCGCCTCATCGATGGTTTTTCCTTTTACAAGCTCCGTTGCCATTGAACTAGTTGCAATCGCGGCGCCGCAGCCAAATGTTTTAAATTTTACGTCTTTAATTATGTTGTCTTCAATTTTCATATACATTCTCATAATGTCCCCGCATTTTGCGTTTCCAACTTCGCCAACCGCGTTAGCGTCAGGGATTTCGCCGACATTTCGCGGGTTTGTAAAATGGTCCATAACTTTTTCTGAGTAAATCATGTCTTTCCCTCCTATCTCTTGTCATATAGCGGAGACATATCCCTGAGCCTTTGAACAACCGCAGGCAACACTTCCAAAAACTTGTCAACTTCTTCTTCAGTATTAAATTCTGACAGGGATATTCTCAAAGATCCATGGGCTGTTTCATGGTCAAGCCCTATTGCCAATAGCACATGGGACGGGTCAAGGGAGCCCGATGTGCACGCGGATCCGCTTGACGCGCAAATACCGTTCGCGTCAAGGAGCAACAGCAAGCCTTCCCCTTCAATATATTTAAAAGAAAAGTTTGCGTTGTTTGGAAGCCGCATGGTAGGATGCCCGTTTAGCCTGCAGTCGGGTACTCTTTCCAATACGCCTTTTATAACCTTGTCCCTTAACGCTGTAATTTTTTTTGATTTTTCTTCTATGTTAGAAGTGGCAAGCTCGATAGCTTTAGCCAATCCAACAATTCCGGCAACGTTTTCGGTGCTTGCCCTCTTTCCTCTTTCCTGCCCGCCGCCGTGGATAAGGTTGTCTATAACAACCCCTTTTCTAATGTATAGCGCGCCCACGCCTTTAGGGCCGTTAAATTTATGGGCAGAAAGGGAAAGCATATCAACGCCTAAATCTTTGACGTCAATAGGCAAAGCGCCAACCGCCTGAACCGCGTCTGTGTGGAAAAGGATTCCCTTTTCTCCCGCCATCTGCGCGATTTCCTTTATGGGCTGGATTGTGCCGATTTCATTGTTTGCAAACATAATAGTAATTAAAATAGTTTCATCGGTGATTGCTTTTTTAACGTCTTCTACCGACACTAAACCATATTCGTCGACAGGCAAATATGTTACTTGAAACCCCTGTTTTTCTAAATACTCACAGGTGTGAAGCACCGCATGGTGCTCAATGCTGGATGTTATAATATGATTTCCTTTTTTCCTGTTCCTGAAAGCCGCCCCTTTAATTGCCCAGTTGTCAGCCTCGCTTCCGGAACCTGTGAAGTAAATTTCACGGAGGTCAGCGTTTAGAGCCTTAGCAACGGTTTCCCTCGCGCGGATTAGCGCCATTTGTGCTTTTTGGCCATGTCTATATATGCTAGATGGATTGCCATATTCTTCGGTTAGATATGGCATCATTTCATCTAATACTTCTTTTTTTAAAAAAGTAGTTGCGGCATTGTCAAAATAAATCAAGAAATTGCCTCCCTATATAAGAATTCTGTAACGGATTGTTACAGTACTTTTATAATCTGCAAATATTATATCCCTATTCATCTAAAAATTCAATATAAAATATAAACAAAAACCGCTAAATAGCGGTTTTTGTTTATTGACAGAAAAAACGATTAAAAAAATAGGGATTTTTTAGAATAAGGGGCTGTATACTTTTTTCTTTAATATAGCGTCAATTTCCTGCGCGGTTTTGTTTTTGGCGTTTACCATTAAAATGCCAAAATTCCCGTCAAAAGAATGGTAGTTTGAGCTAAAGAGGTTTTGGGATATGTCTATGTTTTCATAAACTATGGCGTCAATGGGGTGGTCATACTCCAAATATGTCACCACGTCATAGCCCATATTCCTAAGCTGTTCCTTTAATTCATTCAATCCCTTTTGTACAGCAACAATCATCCAAATTCCCCTCTGTTTCTTTTTTATTGTATTATTGCTATACAAAGGGCAATTTTATTCATTGATAATAACCTTCATCGATTAGAAGGTTTTCTTTGTTATATGCGCTAACCGCAATTTTGTCGCACCTTTCGTTCATCTCGTGCCCGTTGTGGCCTTTTACCCATATAAGGTTTACCTCATGGTATTCATATAATTTTAAAAACCTCATCCAAAGGTCAACATTTAAAACGGGTTTGCCGTCGGATTTTCTCCAGTTTTTGCTGGCCCAGTTAAAAAGCCACTTTTGATTTATTGCGTCGGCTAAATATTTGGAATCAGTATATAAATTTACAATGCAGGGTTCTTTTAAAGCCTCAAGCCCTGCGATTGCCGCCATTAGTTCCATCCGGTTATTGGTTGTTTGTAGATATCCTTCACTTATAACCTTTTCTTTTCCCATATAGGATAAAATCGCGCAATAACCGCCTCGTCCAGGGTTTCCGCTGCAGGCTCCGTCTGTATATAAATCCACCTTTTTCTTCATGTAATCACCTCGGAATATATTTTATCAAATATATTCCATTTAGTCGAGAAAATCTTCTCCTTTAAACTCATTTATTAATTTTTTAACTGCCCGCTTTTCAATTCTTGATACGTAAGAACGTGATATTCCAAGTTTTTTTGCAATTTCTCTTTGAGTTAAGGTGCAGCCGTTAGCTAGCCCGTATCTTAAAAGTAAAACCAGCTTTTCCCTGCCTTTTAAAAGTTGTGAAATTTTTTCATACAATTTTTTGATTTGAAAATTTAACTCAACGCTTTTTGACACATCAACGTATGAGCTTAATATATCCATTAGGCTGACTTCGTTTCCTTCGCCGTCAAAGCCGATGGGCTCCTGCAAGGACACTTCACTTTGCATTTTTTTTGAAGCCCTTAGGCACATAAGTATTTCATTTTCAATGCAGCGGGAAGCGTATGTCGCAAGCCGGGTGTTTTTTTCCGGGTCGAAAGTCGTTATTGCTTTAATTAATCCGATTGTGCCTATGGAAATTAAATCGTCGCAGTCATAGCCTGTGGATTGGTATTTTTTAACTATATGGGCAACTAATCGTAAATTCCTTTCTATTAAAATATTTTTAGCTTCCTGGTCCCCGTTTTTGTACCTTTCAAAGTATTCTTTTTCTTCCTGGGCAGAAAGTGGCTGGGGGAAAGCACTTGTGTTTGTGAGATGGCCAATGTAACCAAGACAATGCAAAATAATTTTGGCAAGAAGCAAAAGCACGACATGCACCTCCAATTTGCAGCAGAAAAAAAGTAATACTAATCTCAAAACAATTAGTATTACTATTTTATGCACGCAAATTTGAAAAGTGCATGTCAAATAGCATTATCTCTTATTTTTATGCGTAATTAAGAAAATAGACTTTTTTAAAAGATTTTTTTCATATGTATTCATACCCATTAAATACATTATAAAAACAAAAACACAAACATATAAAATACCATCAATAATTAAATATTTAAAACCATTAACAGGCAATAATAATGTAATTACATATCCTATAACTGTTGAAGTGATTAATGCTGGAAATAAATAAATAATTTCCTTCCAAAAATATTTCATATCAAGCTTCAATTTATTATGATAATACCAATTCATAAGAAAAATATTTCCTACTATAACAGCTAAAGCATTTCCTGCCGCAGCACCAATAATATCAAACTTTTTGATCAAAAAAATATTAATTATTACATTAAAAATAGCAACTGTAAAATACATTCTTGAGCGAAATTTATGCATATTTTTAGCTTTTTGAATTTCAATGCCAATATTTTGTATAAGTGAGAATGTGATAGGAAAAATTAAAAGCAAAACAATGATATAAGCGTCTTCATAACCTTTTCCTGCCCACATATTAATAAATGGCCTGCCTAAAATCAAAAAACCGCTTAAAACTAAAGTAAGCAGAATAAATTGAACACGGCTTACCCGGGTAAAGAAAAACGTAATTTCTTTGTTGCTTTCACCCTTTTCAACCATTTGGTTAATTCTTGGTGAAAAGAGATTTGTCATGGTGGCTGAGATTGACATATAATGGGAATATAATTGTGCCGCTATGCCATACACTGCAACGCTTGCTGCACCTTTTATCCTCCCAATAAGAAACTGGTTAGCATTTAAATTTATTTGATCAACTATTAAATAAAAGAAGATGTATGAAGAAAAAATTATTATTTCTTTCATTAAACCCAAGTCAAAATTTTTAAAGCAAAATTTCATGTCAAGTTTTTTAAAACAATAAACAATCATTGACATTTCATATATAATATTTAATAGTGTGGCTGCAATAACCATTCCAATTGAACGAAAACCTAAAAACAAAACACCAGTCATTAACAACGGATTTATTGTTGTTTTTACAAGCATTATAGTTTTTTGAAATATATATCTTTCATTTGCTGTTACATGAAGATTAAATACTGTCGTCAAAAAAGTCAATGACATATTAAAAACCAAAATGGCCATTAAAACTGCTGCTTTGTCTATCTCATCCTTAGTTAGCTTATTTCCAAAAACTGTTGAGGCATTAAATACAATTAATAATCCAATTATTAATGCTATAAGTCCGATCAATGAAAATACAATAAAAAATAATCCGTTTAATTTATCGACTCTTTCTTCGTCGCCCCTTACTTTATATCGTGAATAATATTTAATATAAGCACTGTTAAAACCAAAATTTAAAATGTTAAAATAACTAACTGTAGAAACGACCAAATTATATAAACCATATTCATTCTTCCCAAGAGTTCTTAATATAATTGGAGTAAATAACATTGACAATGCTAAGCTAACAAATATGGTTATGTATGATAAAATCGCTCCTATCTTTATTTGACTTGCTTTCATTTATTAAATTCTCTCCCCGGATTTTACGATATATCGTTTAATCTATTAAATTCTTCAAGTATTTTAATGATTTTTCTTTTTCTTTTTCCAAAATTTTATTAATCTCTTTATAATCGATATCATCAAAACTTAAATTATCCTTATAGTTTATACACTTTGATCTTAAATTTAGCAAATCTGCAAGAGTTTCAAGCCTAGAGTTATTATTATTAGAACTTGTATCCAAAGCATAAAAAAAGTCTTTTTCATATATCAAAGAAAAGCAAAAACCATGATATGATGTTGTAACAACACAACTTGCATTTTTTACATAGCCTATAAACTCATTTGGCGATATTCCGCAAATATTATGCATACCTTTTTTTATACGATGAGAAGTCCTTAAATAAATAATATCGCAATTTTTCTCCTTGGCAAGTTTTTTTGAAAATTCAAAAATCCCAGGCGCAGGGGCAATAGTATAGACAAAAATATAAGGTTTTTTATAAAGAGGGGTTTTGGCTATCATATCCCAACGTTTTTTATCAATAAGCAAGGTGGGATCCAGCACAATTTCCGCATTTTTCCCTGTTAAATCTGAAATTATATTTTTTGCGCTATTTTCACGAACAGATAAATAATTAAAATCATTGAGCATATTTTTAATATTTTCTTTGAACTCATCAGGAACTTTTGAAAACCCAAAGCTTGCAGCATACGACATTTTTTTATTTGTATTATTCACAAAATTCAAAAAATAAGTGTAATCCTCACCGTTTAAATATAAATTCCAAATTTGATCACTTCCGCAAATAATTAAATCATATTTGTCGTTTGTTCGACTTATTAAATCGTAATTGTATTTATCTTTGCTAATGGTTAAATATATTTTTTTAAACTCCTGAAAGTTTTTATCCATTTTCCTGTTTTGCCCATATGTAATTAGCCACTTGACAAATTCTCGGGCGTTTGATAAGGGTATTTTTTTGTAATTGTATACATTTTCCAATTTCTCACATCTATAATCTATGATTTCACATTCTACACCAAAAGTTTTTATAGTTTCACAAAGAGCATAACTTTGTAAAACAGCACCATAATTTCTTGCATTATGGTATGTAAGAATACCTACTTTCACAGTTTTACCTCCGCTTTATCAAATAAATAATATCTTGCGTATGATTTGGATATAGCTACACATATCATGTATGGAACAAAAAAGTATGTATTATACAGCGGGTTTCCGACAAAACCATATGCAAAAAAGAACACTTGAAGGTAATTTGAGATCAATAAATTTCTTTTAATTGTATCAGAAACATCATTTAGTTTCACAATATTTTTTATATAATACGTGCTTTTAAGAAAAGAATAAATAAATGTTATATAGAAAAGTATTGCACCAAATATGCCAACTTCAGCTAAAAGCTGTAAATATATATTGTGTGTCCCATCGTTTAATATGGTATGAATAGTATTTATACCTGTCCCCCAGACCAAATTGTTTTTAAATATTTCAAAAGTGTCCAGCCATAGCATATATCTACCGTTAGAAATATCATTAACACTTTTTAAAATATTATTTTTTTTAAATATAATCTGTGTTTCAGGAATTTTATTCATTATAAAAATACCTATCCCAATAATGAATAACGTAATAAATAAAGATGACAAGAGTTTTCTTCTTCCAAATCTATTAGTAATAAATAAAATTATATATATGATTATTGCATTAATTAAAAATGCTGACCTTTTCGCTGTTAACAAAACAGCCACAATGGATAAAGTAAGAAAAATCAAATTTAATATTTTGTTTTTTCTTAAAGTAAATACATTTGAAAAAAAAATTGCTATACCAACTGTAGCAAAAAAGGCATTAACGCCGGTTTGTTCTGTAATACCCGCGTATGCTCCACGGCTAAAAAGTAAAAAATTTGATAAATATCTTTCCTCATTTAAAATTGCTTTTGCTATGGTACTCATGATATCAGGAAATGGTACAAATAAAACCGTGGCAATAACATGAATAAGCGACGCCACCAAGAAATAGTGTACCAACTTGTCTTGCCAATTGTTTGCATGCTCAAAGATGATTTTAATAACCAAAGTTAAGGCAATCATAAAAATAAATCCAAGTGATTCTTGATAATCAACAGAATGAATCAACGAAAATATCGATACAATTAAACATATGATCCATAAGGAATTTTCAGTGTCCAAAGAAAAAGGAGATCTTTGATATGTAAAAGCCGTAATTAAAAAAGCCCAAAAAAGAACAATGTATAAATTTCCTATTAAGTATCCAAAAAAAACAAGCACTGTTAAAAAAAGCAGCGATAAGTTTTTAAAAAAACTAGTCTCCAAATTCATGTTGCCCTCCAAAAATATAATTTAGCAAATAATTAAAACTGTCACAGTAATTATCTTTATTAAAATTCATTACCCTTTCTAGTCCTTTTTTGCTCAACCTTTCCCTCTCATTTTCAGAGTTTATTAAAGATAATATTTCATTTTTCAAATTCAATACAAAATTACCCTCTGTCTTTGCTACCTTTGCACATTCATCACCTGCTATTTCATGCATTGCGCCCATATCGCTAATTATAATCGGAACACCACAAGCCAGATATTCAATCACCGTCATATTAAACGAATCATTACATAATGAAGGAATTACTCCTATATCCGCAATTTTATATAATTGTGGCATACTGTCGTAAGGTATGTAACCTGTAAAAATAACATTTCCACCACATTGGGAAGCAATTTTTTGAAGTTCAAAAAAATATTTATCCTTCACCATTTTGCCAAAGCGGGCACTTCCTGCTATCACCATCTTTAAATTATTTTTATTCTCTAATTTTGAAAAGGCAAGTAACAGTTCTTTCACGCCTTTTTCAGGCACCAGCCTTCCTGAATATAAAATTACAAAATCATCATCTTTTATTCCATATTTTGCTCTCACTTTTGATTTGTCAATAGAATAATTTTTAAAATATTCAACATCCATTCCATTATAAAGGGTATAAACTTTATCTGAATGTGAAATTGTGTTTACTTTTTCTTTTAAAAAATCGCTTATGGTAAATATGGCCTTATAACAGCCAAATATTTTTTTTGCACGTTTTGTTTTGTCATTCAACAAATCATTATGAAGATGTAAAACTAATTTTCCTTTTGCAAATTTTTGCAAAATCAAACCATATTCAGGCGCATTTTCAACAATTACTACATCAAAGTTATTAATTTCATCCTTTATTGCCGCCATAGCCTTTGATAGGTAAGCACTTCCAACATATATTTTTGAAAACCTGTTGATAGCATATCTTATAATCCTACCGGTTTTATCTTTTAAAGTTCCAAGCTTGATGTAAATGAATTTAGCATGCTTATAATTTTTCGCTAGAATTTCAGCTTCCTTATCATAAATGCTGACAACGGTTATGTCATGTTTTTTATTAACTTCATTATGTCTAATAAAAAAATCAACTAAATTTTCAACCGCACCTCCCTTTGCAGGTGGTATTGGCTGGGCTGAAAAGTTTACAAATAAAATCTTCAATTATTCTTTCCCCCAAAAATTAAATTTTAAATGGAATAAAAAAATTCTTTTTTAAATTTATCTTCCTCTTTATATCTAGAAAAGACTCAAGCATTAAGTAAATAAAAAAAGGCATTTTAAAAAATACAAATTTTCGGATTTTAACTCCCATTCTCATTTTGCTTTTTTCCAATTTTAAATTCCAAGGGGTTTTTGAAATTGCATTAATGTAAAGCTCTTTCAAAGGATGAGTGCAACCTAACATCCAGGGGCGTCCGTAAAATTTTGATATAAAATGGACAATAACTGGATTTTTAACTGCCTCATCAAGTTCTTTTTGCGTATAATAATTTTTAATCTTAAAAAGCCTTTTAATTTGTTTTTCAGTGTAATAAAAAAACTGTGGCATACAATTGAATTTTGGATGTAAAATTAAAATTTTGTCTTTTAATACCCCGTTTAAAATCCCTTGGTCATGATGAGGCACTTGACCTTTGAATTGACCGATAAAATCCAAAAACTTTTGTTCAATATTGTCTTCTCTCCATTTTTTAAGATTTATATATAAAACCCCACCGTTTATGTAACGGTCAAGATTTGTCATCCCCACAGCCTTTGACATGTAAACAGCAGGATTGTCTTGTACTGCAGCCACATAATAATCAGAAATATCAATGCTTGCAAGTTCTATCAAACTATCGTTCACAATAGTGTCACAATCAATATAAATTATTTTATCAACATCACATAAACCTGATAGAAAGAGTCTTGCATATCCTACTTTTGCATAACCAGTTTTGTCATTAATTTTGGATAATTTAGCAAGTTTTGAAAATGGATAAAATACAATTTTTGCATTATCAAATGCACCAACCATCTCGTTTAACTTATTTTTAGTTTCAATTTTTAGATTGTCTTCAATCACATAGATATATATTTCTGAAAATTCCCCATTTTTTTCAAGCAAAGACAAAATCGAAGCACTCATATGAGCTGCATAATTTTCATCAGTAGAATATGTAATGTTTAATCTCATTTTTTCTCCCTTCACAAAAACCAATTATATTTACTATTTTCCAAGCAATTTTGAATAAAAATCAAAAATCCATTTGGATGTGTGCTTTATATCGTACATATCAAGTAATTTTTTATTATAAGAATAATCCGTTCTGTCATTTTTACAATTTAAAATCTCATTTTTCCATGTGTTTATGCTGTCTTTTAAGCTTAAACTCTTTATATTTGGTGTAACAAATGCCTCTGTGGGTATTTTATCTGATACAACGCATTTTAAATTTGCAGCTTGCGCCTCAATCAACACTAAACCTAACCCTTCATGCAATGATGGAAATACAAACACATCCATTGCCTGCAACAGCATTGGAACATCATTTCTGACTCCTGTAAAAATCACGCTGTTTTGAATGTTTAGCTTCTTTACCTTTTTCATTATTATCTCTTTAAGTTCTCCATCCCCAATTAAAAACAATACTGCATCTTTATTAGTTTTATAAATTTCATAAAAAACATCAATTAAAAAAGTATGGTTTTTAACCGGAACAAACCGTCCAATGTGCCCAATTACAAACTTATCTTCAAGGTTAAATTCTTTTCTAATTTTATTTCTAATATCAATATTAAACCTATACTTTTGTATATCAATAGCATTTTTTACAATGTAAAAATTACTATTTTCACATGTTTTCCTTCCGTATAGCCACAACCCTGCCTCTTTTGAGCAGGCGAAAAAATAATCGGCTATATACCGTATGGGAAATTGTAATATGTTTTTTACAACGGATTTAATACCACTTCCTGATGAAGTTGAATGGCTGTGAGAAATAGTTTTTAAGCCATATTTTTTTGCAATTTTTAAATAAATTAAAGCAGTACTTCTTACATGCCCGTGAATAATCTTATATTCAGGGTGCTTTTTAAAAAATTCACTCCATGCTTTTTTGTATTTAAAATGATTAATTACTCTATATCTAGGAACAGTATAAATCCTTCCACCTAATTCCTTTATTTCTTCAAAATAATCACAATCTTCATCTGTATGGACAACAAAATCAAATTGAATTTTATCGCGGTCAATGTTATGGTATAAATTCATTACCATTGTTTCGGCGCCGCCCCTGTTTAATTTGCCGAAAACATGCAAAATCCTAATCATTATGTTCACCAGTACTTATTAATTCATTTAGATATTTATTTATCACAATATTCCTGTCAAATTCAGCTTCCACTTTATGCCTTGCGTTTTTTCCCATCCTGCTTTTTTCATCATAGCTTAAATTTAAAAACTTCTCAACCTTATCGACCAAATCAAAAGCATTTTTTGCTTCAAACAAAAACCCGTTGTAGCCATCTCGTACTACATCATTTGAACCATTTATATTTGACGCAATTAAAACCCTTCCCATAGCGGCAGATTCCAACAATACATTGGGAACCCCCTCCCCGCCGTGGGAAGGCAAAACTGTTGCATGGCATTTTCTAATCCATGAAGATATATCTTTTTGAAATCCTATGTAATTTACTATACTTTTATTGTGGTACTCATTTATAATGTCCTTATAATTTTCTTCTTCAATAAATCCTGCAATATAAAAATTGGTGTTTTTATACTTTTCTTTTATTGCTTTTGCGCATTCAAGGTATTCATCTATACCTTTCACTTTCATAACCCTTCCGATAAAAATAAAGTTTATTTCATCGGTATTTGGCAAATCTTCATATGTGTATTGATTTAAATTTACGCCGGAACCCGGCAATAAATCGTAATTTTCTTTTATCATTTTGTTATTTACAAAAAAATTTAAATCTCCGGTGTTTTGAAAAAAGACTTTATAGGCATGTTTTACACTGATTTTATATAAAATTTTTGATATTTTGCAAATGAAATTCTCTTTTAAAAAGGTAGCACCTGTCCCCGTAATATTGCAAATTTGCTTATAGCCCAAAATATTTGAGGCAATACTGCCATAAATATTTGGTTTTATTGTATAAGAAAAGATAATATCAGGATCTACTTTTTTAATAACCTTAATATATCTTAAAATGAGCATAAAATCCTTAAGGGGATTAATCCCCCGCCGGTCAACAGGAGTGTCTATAATATGACAACCTAAGTTTTCAAAAAACACATCATCTTTTATCCTGGGCATGGAAATTACAACTTCATGCCCTTCTTTTAAAAGCTTTTCTATTAATTCTTTTCTGAAATTATATAGGGTAATAAAGTGATTTGATAAAAATAAAACCTTTTTCTTCATGTATTCTCCCTGTTTCTATATTGCTTAACTTCCCTTGCAATTCCAACTGCAAAAGGCTCCGGTAAATAGTTAAAATCTTCTTTCGCGTCAAAATGTGAAAAGTCCCTATCCTCAGCCATTCTTAACACTTTTTCAACATAGTCAATTTTTCCGAAAGTTGCAATCTTAAGGCATTTAGCTAAAAAAACGCCAAGTCCAAGAGGGCAGTTTATAAATATAGTTTTTTTATTCAAATTTTCGCTTATCAGTTTAAAAGCATCAATCATTGAAATCGGCTTGTCACCGGACAAATTATACTCCGATTTTAAATTATTGCTATCCGACATCAATACACTGTAATAAGCTTTTCCTAAATCCCGCGCGTTCACCGGCTGAATCAGGCATTTTCCGTGATTTATAACAGGGAAAATCCTGAAAGTGTCTATCATCTTTATAAATTTACTCATATTATGGTCACACAAATCACCATATATCATTGTTGATCTTAATATGGTAAGTTTTATATTCTCTCTTTCAACTATTTTTTAAGTTCATCTTCTATTTGTACGTATTCTTGCGAAGCCATTCTGTATTTTGAGTAAATTCCAGTGGTGTGAACACATATTATTCTTTTAATATTGTACAAGACAGCTAATTTTACAATTTTTAAAGTATACCTGATATTAACTATATGAAATATTGTATCAACATCTTTCAAACAAGTTTTTAAAAATTCCTCATCGTTTAAATCTCCCGTTGCGATTTCATAGTTTAAATTGCTTTTCTCTATCAAACTTAAATCAGAAGTATTTCTTACAATAAAGCGTATCTTACCTTGATAGTCATTTCTTATAAGCTCTTGCAAAAAATATCTTCCACTATGACCGGTAATACCTGTAATCAACAGCATAACAGCACCCTATTTCTTTAAGTCAATTAATTCATAGTCATTTTTAACAGGCACAGTAGCGCCCTCTTTTATGCCTTCACTCTTTAAAACCTTAAAAACGGTCAATGCAAAACATTTTACATCAAATAAAAAGCTTAATTTTTCAACATATTCCCCGTCAAGTTGTGCTTTCAATTTAATGGGGATTTCATCCCTTCCGTTAATTTGCGCCCAACCTGTAAGACCTGGGCGGATACTATTAGCTTTATACCTTTCCCGTTCTTCAATCAAATCATATTGATTATACAGCGCAGGGCGGGGACCTATAATGCTCATATCGCCCTTTAAAATATTAAAAAGTTGTGGAAGTTCATCAAGGCTGGATTTTCTAAGAAATTTTCCCATCTTTGTTATGTACATATCTGGGTTTGACAATAAATGCGTCGGCACATCTTTCGGGCAGTCCGTCCTCATTGTCCGAAATTTTAATATATTAAAGTATTTACCGTCTTTTCCTACCCGTTTTTGCTTAAAGATAACCGGACCTTTTGAATCTAATTTTATTAGAATTGCGATTATTAAAAATAGCGGTGACAGAACAATTATACCAATTAAAGAAAGTACTAAATCTATAAACCTTTTTATGATGAAATAATAACCATGCATAACTACCACCTCCTAGAATAATACCTATTCAAACACAAATTAAGTATAGCATTTACACTGCTAAAAGTCAATTCAATATTTAACATCTAAACCCATAATTTACAAAAAATGTAATAACAAACTATTTGTTCACTTCTTTTTCAAAATCCTTAAATAACAAACTCGGCTGAATACCCGTATTGTTTTGGTATTTCCCGCTTTTATATGTATCAAAATCCCCTTCAATGCTGTGATAATAAATCTGGCAGATTTCCACATAAGGATAAATCCTTATGGGCTGGATACAAAACATCTCCAATGTCCAGTATCCCGCAAAGCCCACATCTCCAAATCCCGCGGTAATATGGACAAAAAGGCCAAGGCGGCCTACCGAGCTTCTTCCCTCAAGCATGGGCACCAGCCCCTCGGTTTTAGTGTATTCCAAGGTTCTTCCCAAATACAGCCTTCCGCTTTCAAGCAAAAGCCCTTCCGGCGGGATAATGATTTTTTTTGCTTTGTTTTCCTTTTTCATGTCTAAAACATCATCTTCATAAGCCAAAAGCTCATTGTGAAGCCTTAAATTGTAGCTGTTTGGATTAAGCTGGCTTTCGTTAAACGGTTCTATGATAATTTCTTTATTTAACCTTCTTTTTATCTCCCTGCCTGATAAAATCATACAAATACCTTCCCTTTATTTTATTTGCACGCAAAATATGAGCCGATAACAATAAAAATAACCCCTATCCATCTTTGCAAGGGGATTTGTTCTTTAAAAATAAACAACCCCACAAAGAGAGCTAAAACATAAGTCAAGCTTTCGAAAGGATAGGCTTTGCTCAAAGGCATTTTTGACAAAATATAAAACCATGTTAGGGACGCTACCGCAAACAATAACATTCCCAACAAAACCTGCGGGCTTTTAAACAGTGATATATATGCTTTAATGCTGTCAAGCTGCCCGATTTTGCTAATGCCTATCTTCCAAAGAGTCTGACCTAAAACCAGTAATATCACTTGTAAAAATAGCACCAAATATATCATTTGCGTCTCTCCTTACTGCTCCTTTTGTTAATATTATCAGGTTATAGTTTTGTTTTCAATAGTTTTTTTAAATAATTTGTAGATTGCTGTATAAATAGTTAAATTATAGTACACCGCTAGAAATTGAGGCAATTTATGGTTGTATATTAATTATCATTGTGATATAATTTTAACTAATTATATTTGGTCGGGTGAAAGCATGAATCAAAAAATCCTTTTAAAATTAAATAACCTTTTTCCAAAACAGGTTCATCCCTTTAACCTTCAAAACGACGGCACAAAAAGTTATGCCCAGTGGCAGTATGAAATGGGCGGAAAAACAATCATGTTTTATCTTGATTTTACCACAAAAGAGGATATGTTTTTAAATAAAGTGGTATTGGACATAGGCTGCGGCGCAGGGGGCAAAACAATGTATTATGCCAAATGCGGCTGTGAAAAAATTTACGGGATTGATGTTTTAGCGTCATACGGGGATGAAGCAAATAAGCTGGCAAAAAGCCTTGGTCTTTTGGATAAATTTGAATTTGTGGCGGGAGACGCCGCAGATATGCCTTTTGATGATGAATATTTTGATACCATAATCATGAATGACGCCATGGAACATGTGGCAGAACCCCAAAAAGTGTTGTCCGAATGTTTCAGGGTGTTAAAAAAGGGCGGCAGGCTTTTTGTTAACTTCCCCCCCTACCACCACCCCTTCGGCGCACATTTGTCCGACGCTATAAATATACCATGGGTACATTTGTTTTTTTCAGACAAAGTTTTGATTTCTTCATATAAGGAACTGGTAAAAGGTTTGCCCGACGGGCAGAAGCGGATTGACTTTAGGATTTCAAAAGATGAAAACGGGAATGAGTATTTTTCATATATCAATAAAATGACCATAAAGCGTTTCTCCCGCATTTTAAAGCAAACCCCCTTTAAGATTGCCTATTATAAAGAAGTGCCTTTGAGAAGTTTCTTGTCGCCCTTGGCAAAACTGCCCTTTGTAAAAGAAATGTTTGTGAAAATGGTGGTTTGTGTCTTTGAAAAGGAATAAAAGCACAGGCATTGGAATATTTTTACTTACAAAAAATCCCCTAAAACGGGGGTTTTTCATTTTTTTGCCATTAATGCAGCCGCGCGCGTCTTTGGCTCAAATACCATTACACAAGAAACAAAAAAATCCCCAAATTTAATTTGGGGATTTTTGTTTTTAAGATAAGTACATTTTATGTTAAGTTCATATTATGTTCAATTTTACCTAATTATTAGTTAGTAATTGTCTTTTCAGTGTCCTTATCAAAGATATGGAATTTATTCGGGTCAAATGCAACGATAATGTCGTCGCCTAGTCTGGATTTGCTTGTTGGGGCAACTCTTGCTGTGAAGTTTTCGCCTTCGATATTTAGGTATAGGTAGGTTTCCGCGCCCATCATTTCAACAAGTTCAACGCTTGCTTTAACTTGGCTGTCGGGGAATTTTTGTAGTGATTCAGCGTCATCATAAATATCTTCAGGACGGATACCCACTACTACTTCCTTATCATATAGTTCTTGCGGGATCTTAGCCGCTTTTTCCGGCGGAAGAGGGATTCTGGCTTTTCCAAACGCAATATTTAGGTGATCCCCTGCTTTGTCAACACGGCAGGTGAAGAAGTTCATCTGCGGGCTTCCGATAAATCCTGCAACGAACATATTGCATGGTTTTAGGTAAAGTTCCTGAGGTGTGTCAACTTGTTGAATGATACCGTCTTTCATAACAACAATTCTTGTACCCATTGTCATAGCTTCGGTCTGGTCGTGGGTAACGTATACGAATGTTGTTTGAAGCCTTTGATGAAGTTTGCCTATTTCAGTTCTCATTTGAACTCTCAATTTAGCGTCAAGGTTGGATAGCGGTTCGTCCATTAAGAACACTTTGGGTTCCCTCACGATAGCACGGCCCAAAGCCACACGTTGACGCTGACCCCCGGATAGAGCCTTCGGCTTTCTGTCAAGCAAGTGCTCAATATCCAAAATGCGCGCAGCTTCAACTACTTTTCTTCTGATTTCGTCCTTTGGAACTTTTCTTAATTTCAAACCGAATGCCATGTTTTCAAAAACTGTCATATGGGGATAAAGCGCATAGTTTTGGAAAACCATCGCAATGTCCCTGTCTTTTGGAGCAACATCATTAACTAGTCTATCGCCGATATAAAGTTCACCTTCCGTGATTTCTTCAAGTCCTGCAATCATACGCAATGTTGTTGATTTACCGCAACCTGAAGGTCCGACTAGAATAATGAACTCTTTATCTTTAATTTCCAAGTTAAAGTCCTTTACTGCTTCAACGCCGCTGGAATATCTCTTATAAATATGTCTTAAAGATAAACTTGCCATTTATTATACCTCCCTGAAAAAATACATCAAAATAATACTAGTTTAGTATAACATACTATTAAAATGTTGAATATTCTCTTTTTATACAAAATTATTTTATTTATTTAGCACTATTGACCATATGATAAAATCCTGTTTATTTCATCATCCCTTAATTCCCTAAACTCGCCCGGTGACAGGCTTTCGTCAAGTTTTAGCCCCGCAAACTCAACCCGTTTTAAATATACCACTTGCTTTGATAACGCCTGAAACATCCGCTTTACCTGATGGAATTTCCCTTCCCTTAACGTAACGAAGGCTTCGCTTATTTCGCCGCTTTTTATAATCTCTAAATTTGCGGGTTTTGTGGTATACCCGCCATTTATCAAAATCCCCTCGTTGAAGGATTTGACATCTTCCTGCGTAAGGCTCCCTTTGACTTTAACATAATACTTTTTATCCACCTTTTTAGACGGGGATAAAAGCTTGTGGGCAGTTTGTCCGTCATTTGTCAAAAGCAGGAGCCCCTCTGTGTCAATATCAAGCCTGCCGCAGGGGAAAAGCTTAAAATGGCGGTACTCTTTTGGAATTAAATCAAGAACAGTTTTATGCAGGTTATCATCCGTTGCGCTGACCACTCCCGAAGGTTTATTCAGCATTAAATAAACAAACTCCCTGTAATTGGCCGCTTTGCCGTCAACTAAAACTTCATCGGCCCGGGGGTCAATATGAACCGATGGATCAAAGACGGCTTTGCCATTCACACTCACGCGGCCTTTTTTGATTATTTCCTTAATATCGCGCCTGGACCCAAATCCTGTGGCGCCCAGGAATTTGTCAAGCCTCATAATCTATCCTTTCGTTTTTTTATTAATATAGCCTTTCGTTTATTGCGTGCATAAACCCGTCAATCGCAACTGTTGAAATATCCGCAGCGATGATTTTGCCATCATATACTAAAATGTTGCACCTTGCGCCGTCTACATAATTTAAAACCTTGTATGTATACCTTGTTACTTCCTTTCCCATATAAGTGGTAAGGTCAAAGTGGGCTCTTAATTGAATGTCGTTATATACCATATATACTGTATCTAAAGTATCGGGAAGTTTAAAACTTTCAATTTCAATGGGAGTATCCTCCACTTCCCACCCATAGGATTCAATGAATTTAACATAATCGCTTTTACCGTTTGATGTCGCAATCAAAAAGACAACCGCAAAGGCAAGTAAAATCAATAATGGCAAAACCCAAAATCTTTTTTTCATATCAAAGCCCCCTTTTTTAGATTATATTTTTCCATGGGGGCATTTATTCAAGTATGTATAAAATAAAGGGCGGTTTCGCCGCCCTGATTATTGTGTGCTAAAACCTTATTCGCTGGTAAATGGTAATAGTGCAACGTGTCTAGCCCTTTTAATGGCAACAGTAAGCTGTCTTTGATGTTTTGCGCAAGTTCCGGTAATTCTTCTTGGCAATATTTTTGCCCTTTCAGAAATGTAGCGACGGAGTTTCGCAACATCTTTATAGTCAATTTTTTCGATTTTATCTACACAAAAAGCACAAACTTTTTTACGGCTTTTTCTGTTGCGGCTGACTTTTTCAACTTTTTCTTTGCTTTCCATTTATTCTTAACTCCTTTCTATTCGTATTTAAAACGGTAAATCATCATCAGAGTCTATCGGGGAAATCCCCTCCGGCAAGTCCGCAAAAGGATCCGACATATCAAGGCCCGTATCGTAAGAAGGTTCTTGGTCTTTTTTGTAATCAACAAAGGAAACCTGGTCAACCACAACTTCAGTTGCGTACTGCCTTTTTCCGTCTGCCCCTTCCCATGAGCGGGACTGAAGCATTCCTTCTATTAGTATTCTTTGCCCTTTGGAAAAATACTTGCCGATAAATTCGGCCTGCTGCCGCCATGCAACACAGTTTATAAAATCTGCTTTTCTTTCTTCGCCGGCTTTTACATACCGCCTTTGCACAGCGATTGAAAAGCGGCACACACTAATCCCGTTAGGCGTGGAACTAACTTCCGGATCCCTGACAAGTCTTCCTAATAAAATGACCTTGTTCATTCATTACACCTTCTTACATTAGTCATCCTTGCGAACTATTAATGTCCTTAAGACCCCGTCTGTGATACCATAAATACGATCAAGCTCTTTTGGGAAAGACGCATCGGATGTGAAATTAATTAGCACATAATATCCTTCATTTTTGTATTTGATAGGATATGCAAGGCGCCTTTTGCCCCAAACGTCAACACTTTCAATCTCTCCATGCTGGGAAATCAAATCCTTAAACTTTTCTGTCAATTGGTTTAGTTCCTCTTCTGAAAGTGTTGTAGAGTCAAGAACAAATAAGGTTTCATACTTGTGCATGATTTTTTCCATGTCTACACCTCCTTTTGGACTTTGGCCCCCATAGGGAGCAAGGATATGCAATAAATTGCTTTTAAGATTATATATAATTGCGCAAAAAATGTCAAGAAAATTTAATAAAAATGCTTGTAACAAAAAAGTAATAAAAAAGTAGTTTAAAAAATATTGATTTTTTTATAATATTTGCTATAATAATTGATTTTATTTGACAAATTTAAAAAAATGTGATATACTGGTAGCCGATGAAAGTCGAGGTGTTTTTAAGGTGGTTGAGAAAACGGCGCTTGCGCGCATCAGAAACAGTCTTGAAAAAAACATCGGCTGCCGTGTTAAGCTGGTTTCGAAAAAAGGAAGGAAAAAATCAGTTATCAGACATGGCATTATAGAAAAAACATATCCTAGCATTTTTATTGTGCGGCTGGTGGACAAGGATAGGGCGGATGTTGACGGAAGAATGGTGTCGTTTAGCTACACCGATGTCTTAACACGTGCTGTCGAGCTTGGGCTTTACAGGAATAATAACGAAAATAACGAATAGAAGGCTAATTAAATGAAAACACATTCCTTCCGGGGTGTTTTTTCGTTTTTATTTTTTATTCTTCATAATCTTTTAAAACCCGATGAGGTGGTATTTGCCGCCTCATTTTTTAATGTTTTTATTTGTGGTATTTTGAAATTATGTTTAAATATGTAAATCAAATTGCATAATAATAAGCAATTATAGTTTTAAGATATAATCGAAAACCGTGATTGCAATACTAATTTGTTTTTCCATTTCATTTCCCATTTTTAAATTTCTTTTTCAGACATATTTTTCAACAAACTTATAAAGTAAAAATTTTATATGTTTACACAAATTTGTGATATTGCATAAAAATAGAATTAAAATATTGTAAAATATTCTTTTAAATAAAAAAAGGAAATTATAAGATTAATAAAGAATTAATTAAAATGGTGATGTTGCATAATTTTTTGATTATGTTTCGCCAAAATTCTACAAAATTCACGAAAGAGGTGGCAGTATGAACAAATTTCCCGTTGGGAAAATACGTAATGTTTGTATTATGGGTCAGGGAAGCTCTGGTAAGACATCTCTGGTTGAAGCAATGCTTTACAATGCAGGTGCATCAGAACGTTTAGGCAAAGTTGTGGATGGAACCACAGTATGTGACTACGATCCGGAGGAAATCAAAAGAAAATTTTCCATTAATGCATCACTTGCACCATTTGAATGGAAAGGAAATAAGATTAATGTTATAGATACTCCAGGATATCTCGACTTTGTTGGCGAAGCTTATGGCGCAGTTAAAGCCTGCGACGGCGTTGTAATTGTGCTAAGCGGCAATTCAGGTGTATCTGTTGGAAGCGAAAATGCTTGGGAGCTTGCAAAGAGCGAAGGGCTACCTGTTATCTGTTTCGTGAACAAAGTTGATCACGAGAATGCAAACTTTATCAACGTGGTAAACAGCTTAAAGGAAGTATTCGGCAATAGCATCGCGCCCTTTAGGATTCCCATTAAGGAAGATTTGAAAATCACAGGCTATGTTAACTTGGTAACCATGAAGGCATATAAGGTGGAAGGCAACAAGGAAACTGAAATTGAAATTCCGACCGATATGCTTGACCAGGTAAAAGAAATGCGGGAAGCGTTATGCGAAGCTGTTGCTGAAACCAGTGAAGAATTGATGGAAAAATACTTTGAAGGCATTGAATTTACTGAAGAAGAAATGAGGAATGCGCTAAGAATCGGCGTTAGAAACGGTGACATTGTGCCTGTTTACGGCGGAAGCGCAACTGAAAATATAGGCGTAACATTCTTGCAGGACGCAATAGTTAAATACTTCCCGTCCCCCGACGAATCCACAAGGGTGCTAAAGGATTCAAAGGGCGAAGAATTAGACCTCAAAGCTGATGATTCAGGCCAGCTTGCCGCAATTGTGTTTAAGACTTTCTCCGACCCGTACGTGGGCAAAATGAGCTTATTCAGGGTTTATTCAGGTACTATTAAGGCCGAAAGCAGCGTATATAACCCAAATAAGGACGCAACGGAAAAAATCGGGCACATTTATATTTTACGCGGCAAAAAGCAAATTGAAGTCAGCGAAATCGGCGCAGGCGACATTGGCGTTGTTACAAAATTAGTTGCTACCACAACAGGCGATACGCTAACGCAAAAACAAAACCCGGTTACCCTTGCGCAAATCGAATTCCCCAGGCCAAACCTATCAATGGCTGTGCTGCCTAAAGCAAAAGGTGACGAAGAAAAAATTAGCGCAGGGCTTACAAAGCTTACTGAAGAAGACCCCACCTTTGCGGTTTATAATAACCTTGAAACCCGGCAGACTATAATTTCCGGTATTGGGGAAATGCACCTTGAAGTTATTGTTAGCAAGCTTCAGTCAAAATTCGGCACATCAGTTACATTGTCAGAACCAAAAGTTGCATATCGTGAAACCATCAGAAAGAAAGTTAAAGCTGAAGGCAAGCACAAAAAACAAACAGGCGGCCACGGTCAATACGGCCATGTATTTATTGAGTTTGAGCCGGGGGATCAGGAAGATTTGGTATTTGAAGAAAAAATCTTCGGCGGCGCTGTTCCCAAAAACTATATCCCCGCGGTTGAAAAGGGATTGCGCGAGTGCATACAAAAAGGTGTTCTTGCAGGATATCCCGTTGTAAACTTAAAAGCCACCTTGGTAGACGGTTCTTACCACCCTGTTGACTCATCGGAAATGGCGTTTAAGGTTGCGGCAAGCATTGCCTACAAGGAAGGTCTAAAAAATGCCTCCCCTGTGCTACTTGAGCCCATTGGGTCATTAAAAGTAATAGTTCCTGAAAGCAACATGGGCGATATTATTGGCGACATCAACAAACGCCGCGGAAGAATTTTAGGCATGAACCCCATAGGCGGCGGAAAGAGCATGGTGGAAGCTGAAGTCCCAATGGCTGAAATGCACAAGTACGCAACGGATTTAAGGTCAATTACACAAGGCAGGGGCAAATTCACCTTTGATTTCGTAAGGTATGAAGAAGCTCCGGCAAATATCGCTCAAAAGGTAATTGAAGAGTCAAAGGTTGAAGAAGAATAATGAAATAAAGGGCTAAACTTAATGTTTAGCCCTTTTTTGTATAGTGAAAACCACACGATGACAGCGTGGTTCTAAAGATGTAAACCGATAAAAATAAATCCTCCATATGTTATATATTTAATCGGCTGCCAGTCGAAAAGCACATATGAAGTATTTATATAATAAAAATGAAAATAGCAATATAAATAGCTTGGCGCATACAAAAATAATTGCAAGTATCATATAGTGCCACTTCTGTTATATACTCTTTAACCACTTTCGTATCCCTACCCACGGTATCTATGTAATATCCTTTAAGCCAAATTCCCTGTTGCGGTATGCAAACTTCATGTTCCCGCATTTTTGAAATATTATTAATGCATTTTTTCCATTTAAATATCCCACAAATCCTCATTTTGGGTGGTATACTTATATATTGTCACACTACTCCTTCTATTATTTTTTCACCTTTTCATTGGCATAATTGCCTTAATATTTCGCGTATCTCAAGTCGTTTTAAAATACTTCTATAATGTTTGCAAACAATAAATATTCCCCCGCAAAATGGGGGTTTTCATTTTCAGGCAGTACTGCAAACTACTGGCAACACACAAGTGCGAATTTTTTGGCCAGCCAAATTGCATTTGTTATTTTCTGCTTGTAAACGGGTTTTATGGGCAGAATATACTTATTGCAAAGTTTCTCTTAAACGCCACATTTTATTTGGGATTTAAAACTTTATAACAATTGCCGCGCAAAGGCAAGGAAATTAACCTGCCCATATCCCCCGTATTGGCGTTTTAGGTTTTATTCCATAAAACAGGCATTTTAAAAACGGGTGTATATAATCTCAGCTTAAAAAGATACAGTTTAACATAATGAAAATCAATTATGGAATATTTATTGAATTGTAAAAGTAAATAGGAATAAAAAATTTTACCGCCGCAAAGAAGTAAATTTGAATAGGAAAGGTCTTTTGGCGGCAACTGCTTTTCCCTGTCCCCCGCTTTATGTAATTACTAAAAATTAAAAAGCCCCAATGGTTTGGGGCTTATAATTTATATTAATTATTTTTCGCAATCCTCAAGATATTTTTTTAAAATGACTTCCAAAAGTTCGTCCCTTTCTGCTCTGCCTATTATACTTCTTGCATTTTGGTGGCTAGTAATATAGGTAGGGTCCCCGGATAGTATGTAACCTACCATTTGGCTAATGGGGTTATAGCCCTTTTCTTTTAACGCTTGGTACACAGTTGTAATAATCTCTTTTATTTCAGCATCCCTTTCAAAATTTATATTAAACTTCATGGTTTCGTTGCTAGGCATTTATAGCCACCCCTTTCCTATATAAATATTATATACCAATATATATAAAACATACATTAGTTGGCTAAAAAAAGCAAGGTTATTAACAAAAATGTAACATAAATATTATATAATCTTTAAATAAATTTTAAAACGGGCAAAAAAAAAGACAGGTAATCCTGTCTATTTGTTTTCAATTTTTTCTTGCTGCTGTTTTTTTAAATTACTGTATTTTCTTTTTGTCGCAAGGCCGCCGCGGATGTGGCGTTCGGATTTGTTTTCATCAAGGACAAGCCTTGCTTTTTGGGCAAGTGCGTAGTTAACTTTAGGGAGTCTTTCGGTTATGTCTTTATGTACGGTGGATTTTGATATGTTAAATTTTTTTGCCGTTTCCCTTACTGTTGATTTGTGTTCGATGATGTAGTTAGCAAGCTCTATTGTTCTTTCCTCTATATAGCACTTCACAATATTGCCCCCTTGATTTATTTTCTCTAAATATATATGCGGGCATGCTTGCAAATATGAACTGTTTATAACAAGCAAAAGGGGCTAAAATATTAAATAAAATTTTTATAAAACCCTTTACAAAATCCCATTTAGATGTTATAATACTTCATGCTAATGCGGGAGTGGCTCAAAGGTAGAGCGTCACCTTCCCAAGGTGAACGTTGCGGGTTCGAGTCCCGTCTTCCGCTCCAAACAAAATGGCCAAAGCAAACGCTTTGGCTTTTTTGTTTATTTAAAACCCTATTGGCTGATTTTGGTGTAAGTTAAAAACTAACATAAAATTATATTGTTATACACACAGTTATACTTTAATAAAGCCCCGTCGAGGTTTGTTAACGGGCGTTTGTAAAACATAAACCCATTACCTGACACATTAAATAACTGGGGAATTTGAATGCATATCTGTGTTTTTGACCCTGTTTACGACTATGATGAAAATGGTGTGCTTAAGAGTTGCAAAAATGAAAAGATTAAGGAATTTGATGAGGTTTTGGATATTGCGATGATTTTTTACGCATTCTCCATGAGAAACCGCTATTAGGTGAATAATACCCTCATGATACGCAAAACACGTTGAAATTACTCATTTTTTGTTATATAATGTTTTAAAAATTTAGTACATAGAAGGAATGGGCATTTTATGGAGGAATTAAAAGAACGGATTTTAAAGGAAGGGAAATTTATTAAACCCGACATATTAAAAGTTGATAGTTTCCTAAACCACATGGTTGACGCAAAGCTATTAAGAAACATTGCCATGGAATTTAAAAAGGCGTTTTCCAGTGAAAATATAACCAAAATTGTAACCATTGAGTCCTCGGGAATCAGCATTGCGGCGTTTTGCGCCTATGAGTTCGGTGTCCCCTTTGTCTTTGCAAAAAAATATAACGCCACTAATTTGGACCCGGATTGTTTTTGCGCTGAAGTTTTTTCTTTTACCAAACAAACCACTTCAAATATCAGGATTTCAAAAAAGTACATAACTAAAGACGACAATGTTTTAATAATAGATGACTTTTTGGCAAACGGAAAGGCCATTTTGGGGCTTTATGATATAATCAGGCAGGCGGGGGCAAAATTAGCCGGCTGCGGGATTGTTATTGAAAAGAGTTTCCAGCCTGGAAGAAAGATTTTGGATGATATGGGGATAAAGGTAGTGTCGCTTGCGCGGATTTCTTCCATTGAAGGCGGCAAAATATCCTTTTTGGATTGAATTTAATGAAAATTTAAGGGTAGAAGCTATTGCTTCTACCCTTTTTGTTATTACAACCCTTTATATACTTCCACTTCCGTTATGCTGAACCAGAAGTTTGTTGAGTTGCCATATCCTGTAACTTTAATATACCTTGCGGTAACATTGTTAAAGTCAATATATTCAAAATCATTTGTCGTACCGCTGGATTCCGTCCTTGGCATAATTGTTTCCCATTCGTCCCCGTCTAATGAATAATCAACTGAGAAGTAGGTCTTTCTTGATGAACCCTGATAGAAGGCCAAACCTAATTTATCAATGGGAACTTGTCTGCCCAAATCAATAATCATGTATTGAATATGGCTGTCATCAACGGCAATTGCGTCATCAGGGATTACGTTCGAATTAAAGGTAACTTCCCTTGGCCTTCCGCCGCCGCCGCCCCAAGGCCATGACGGAATGGTTTGAATAACTGTTACCCTGTAATAAGATTCAGCGGACCAACGGGTGTTTAGGTCACCGTCAACCAAATTGTTCTTGTTGTTTTGCGGTTCTGGCTCTTCCGTAACGTAAATCATTTCAGGGGTTAGGACAATTTTTCCTGTTAAGTCCTCTTCTTTATCAAAGTCATAGTCCAATGTCACTTCACATACGCCAAATAATTTGGGGTTGGAAGGATTGCTGCTGCCATAGCCAATAATCTTTAATTCTTTGCCTATTATGGTATCAAAAGCAAATTCTTCATAATCCTCATTTTGTGAAAGCACTTTAGAGTTTCCTCTTGGAATAGCGGTTACCCAGCTGTTATCTTCTGTTTTTACCTGAACTTCAAATTCGCTTATGTATTTATCCTGATTTAAAAATCTCACTTTTAGGTTGGTTACCGCCATTAACCTTGGCAATACGAAGTTAATTTCAGTATAATCACCCAAGATTTCTGTCTTCCACGCTGTCTTTAAGTTTGTATCCGTTGCATAGTAGGCGGGTGCCAAGGATTCATCCATAGCAGACGAGCTTTCTTTTGCAAAATATACTTTTGTTGGCGGGAAACCGCTTCCGTCAGGATATGAATATTCATATATCCTGATATCCTTAATGCCGAACGTGTTTGCTCCGCTATTTGGGGAAGCCACGATCCTTACGTATTTTGCGTGGGTTACGTCAAAGTAAAAGCTTTCATATTCGTTTTCATTTATAATTGAAGAATATCTTTTTTCAACAAGGGTCTGCCATGTTTTGCCGTCTTCTGACGCAATGATTTCAAAGGCGGTTTTGTACCGGGAATTTCCTTCAAAGGATATGTCTATCCTGTTAAACTCTTTTCCTTCCCCTAAGTATAGCTCAATATATTTAGTTTCGTTCAATGTTGTGGACCATGCGGTATCTATATTTGCGTCAGTTGCGTTATAGGTGCCGTCGGATCCGTCGCTTGCCCTTGAGAATTTGCTGCCAACGTAAATTGTATTTTGCGGGTATTCTTCCTTTGACGGGTATAGGTTTTCGTTTTCAGGAAGCTGGCCTGTTTTAATTATATTTGTCAACAGGTCTGTCAAATACCCGTCAATGCTGTCATAAAACGGGTTGGTTTTATGGCTGATTACATATAAACTGCCCTTTTGGTAAAGCTTTTTATTGAGTTTTTCCAAAACATCGGACAATTTTACTTTGTTGCCCTGTAAATATTCGGTAATTGGTTCGGATTCTTTATCGTCAATCGTCAAGTAATCCAAAATCTTTGCGGGAACGTAAATTGAGCCGTTTATTATAGCAGGCTTTTCATTTTCTGAAAGTTCAATTAAGCCTTCATCAGTGAAGATATACTTTGACCCAAGCACGAAGGCAGCCTGGCCAAATAGTTTTTTCCTTAAGTTCGGAACGCTGTAAACCGCCCTTTCGTCAACGCCCACAAACCTTGCCATTTCGCTTAAAGCAAGCAAAAACGCGCCTGTGCCGAAGTTATATACATGGTCCTTTGTCACAGCCTGTGTAGGCGCAGAACCTATGGGCTGAACATAGCCAACGGAACCGTTTGGCTGAAGGGCAATGTTTACCAAATAGTCAATGCCTTTTAGCGCTGTTTCTAGGTATTCATCCTTATCTAAAACCCCTGCGTTAATACCCCATAGCATTCCGTAGGTAAAAAACGCCGAACCGCTGGTTTCATAGCCTTTTACATAATCATGGTCAATTATGCTTTGTACCCAGTAGCCTTCAGGCAATTGATACTCTTTTAAGGTAGCCGCCATATCCCTAAAGTCCTGCAAGAATAAATCCCTGTGTTCCCAATCGGTGGGTACGTCCTGCAACACTTTAGCAAGTCCCGCGAACACCCAGCCGTTGCCTCTTGACCAGAAATTCTTCAAACCGTTAGGTGTGGGGTTTTTGGGGTATACGTAGTTTCCGTCGCGGTAGAAGAGTTTGTATTCATCATCAAACATTAAGTCCCTTGCATACATGTAGTATTCATAAAGCTTGTCAAGGTATATATGTTCACCTGTCAATAAATACATCCTTGTCATTACGGGCATAACCATGTATAGGCCGTCAGCCCACCACCAGTAGTCATTATTATCGGTTTCTTTTGTCTGGTAACCCATTACTTCCAAAGCCCTTGCTACTTTTTCTTCCGACGGGTCCATGATGTTTAAGTCAATATATGTTTGAAAACATATCTGCCAGTCGCCAAACAAAACGTATTCGTCGCTTTCACCGTAGCCATATTTCCACTTGCTCTTGTCGTCGCTTTTTGCGCCTTTCCACTCGTTGCGCTCTGCCCAATTGGTTGAATATTCCCTGTATGTTTCATTCCCTGTCAGGAAATACGCTTCCATGTTGCCGGTATGGTACGCGGCATGGTCCCAGAAAGCGCGCTGGTTGTATGAATTCCTGCTCTGCCAAGCGGAGTTTGCTTTTTTTATAATTCCTAAAATTGTACCAAAGTTATAGTCAGTTTCCTCAACAATTGGGTATTTATATTCTTCTCCGTCACCGTTATAATAAATTGTAACGGGGTAAATTAAGGGATCTAGCGCGCTGTCATTTTCTTTCCAAACCAAAAGTTTCGCTTTTTCCCCTTCAACCGCTTCCCCTATGTATAATGAAACCCTTATAAAATCCTCGCTTTGCGCCGGTATGGTTTTTGACGCGCTTGCCACATCTTTTACATTGCCGGACGCATTGTAATAGACAATGTAGGCCTTAACCAACGCGGGTTTGCCGCCTTCATTTTTTACGGTTACATCCGCAATTACATCCCCATTGGATGTTATGCTTTCATCTAAAAAGGAAGCATTGATTACCCTAAGGCCGTCCTGCCTTTCTTCAATACTTGCAAACGCTATGTTTGGCATAACCCCCAAAAATAGCACAAATGCCATTAAAAAACATAGCATTTTTCTTGGTAAATTTGTCATCTCCATCTCTCCTATTACCGAAATTTATTGTCCAAACCCTATAGATAATTACATTATAACTTAAAATTGTGTTATATTTGTTAAATTTGTCGCTTTTTTTAAAAAATATTTTTATAAATTTATTATAAACCCTGAAAAAAGCGGTTTTCAAATGAAAAAGTAACCAAATATTTTTTCCAAAGGCAATGTTATTTATACGAAAAGCCAAAGTTTTAGGATATTTAATTAATTTGTTGACATTAAATATTAAATTGATTACAATTAAATTAATAAAAGCATAATTTTACTGTGAAGGATTGATATTTTGATACAAGGTTTGGTCTTTAAAATTCAGCGCTTTTCGGTTCATGACGGCCCGGGGATAAGGACGACGGTTTTTCTTTCAGGATGTCCGCTTCGGTGCCTTTGGTGCCACAATCCTGAAAGCTTTTTAACCTCACCGACAGAAAACGACAAATATGACGTTAAAAACTTCAACAGGATTTACTATACGCCTGATTCACTTTTAGTAGAAATTGAAAAAGACAGGCCCTTTTACGAGGAATCGGGGGGCGGGGTTACCTTTTCAGGCGGGGAACCGCTTATGCAAATTGATTTTTTGGAAGAAATACTAAAACTTTGCAAGAAAAATTACATCCACACAGCGGTTGACACCTGCGGGGATGTTCCCTATGAAAGCTTTGAGCGAATTATTCCTTACACCGATATTTTTTTGTATGACTTAAAACACATAAAGTCCGGTATACATAAGAAATTAACAGGAAGGCCGAATGAACTGATTTTGGAAAATTTAAAAAAGTTAACAAAAGACGCAAAAGTATATTTGCGGCTTCCCTTAATTGATAAGGTAAACACGGAATATATCGGCGAAACCATTGATTTTATAAAGGATTTGAAAATTGAAAAAGTGTCCCTTCTTCCCTATCACGACACGGGGAGCCACAAATACGAAAAGTTAGGCATGGATTATAAGGGCGCAAAATTTAAGGCGCCTGATATAAAGAAAATGAATGAAATTTTGCAGGCTTTTCAAAAAGCAGGCTTTGACACAAAAATTGGCGGATAATTATATCAAAAAGGGGTTTTGACTATGAGAGGCTCAACTGAAAGAACAAAAAAATTGCGCGAAGAAAGCGTTACAACACAACCTTATATTTCAATTGAAAGGGCCCGTTTATATACAGAGGCTTATAAAAAATATGAGGGTACTGTTGAAATACCAATTCTGCGTGCATTGGCTTTTAAGCACTTTATGGAAAACCGCACTTTATACATTGGCGACGGCGAGTTAATCGTCGGGGAAAAAGGCGCAAGCCCCCAAGGGGCCCCAACTTTCCCTGAGCTTTGCTGCCATACGTTAGAAGACCTTGACGTAATGCACAACAGAAAGTTAATTAACTTTACCGTGACCGATGAAGTCAGAAAAATCCAATCTGAAGAAATCATCCCCTATTGGGAAAAGCGCTCCATGAGGCACAAAATCATGAATTCCATGAGCCAAAAGTGGAAGGACGCTTATGCTGCGGGGATTTTCACTGAGTTTATGGAACAGCGCGCGCCAGGCCACACTGCGGCAGGGGATAGTTTTTATCACAAGGGGTTTTCCGATTTTAAGAAGGATATTGATGAAGCTATCGCAAGTCTTGATTTTTTAAATGACCCGGAAGCGTGGGACAAAAAGGCCGAGCTTGAGGCTATGAAAATCGCCTGCGACGCGATTATTATCTACGGTAAACGCTACAGCCAGTATGCCTTCGAGCTTGCGAAGAAAGAAACGGATACGCAAAGGAAGAAAGAGCTTTTACAGATTGCCGAAAACTGCTCGGTGGTTCCCGAGTTTGCCCCAAAAACTTTCTATCAGGCAATTCAAATGTATTGGTTTGTTCATATCGGGGTAACCACTGAAACCAATCCGTGGGACGCTTTCTCACCTGGGCGCCTTGACCAGCATTTATACCCATTCTACAAAAAGGATGTGGAAAGCGGGATTTTAGACGACAATTTCGCAAAGGAACTTTTAGAGTGCCTGTGGATTAAATTTAACAACCAGCCAGCGCCGCCGAAAGTAGGCATTACCTTAAAAGAAAGCGGCACATATACCGACTTTGCAAATATTAATACCGGCGGGATTAACAAAGACGGGCAAAACGGCGTAAATCCCGTAAGCTATTTAATTTTGGATGTTATGGACGAAATGAAACTTTTGCAACCAAGCTCTAACGTCCAAATTTCCAAAAAGACGCCCATGGGCTTTTTGTTGAGGGCCTGTGAAATCGCAAGAAAGGGCTGGGGTCAGCCTGCGTTTTACAATACCGAGGCAATAGTTCAGGAGCTTTTAAACGCCGGGAAATCCTTGGAAGACGCGCGTTTAGGCTGCGCAACGGGCTGCGTTGAAACAGGATGTGTAGGAAAGGAAGCTTATTGGCTTACAGGGTATTTTAACATTCCAAAGATTTTGGAAATTACCTTAAACAATGGTTTTGACAAATACACCAATAAGCAGATAGGCTTAAAGACAGGCGACCCGAGGGATTTTAAGTCATATGAGGAATTGTATGACGCATTTATAAAACAAATGAATTACTTTATTGATATAAAAATTGAGGGCAACAACATTATTGAAAGGTTGTATCAAAAATACATGCCCGTGCCCTTCATTTCAGTAATCACCGACGACTGCATTAAAAAGGGCAAAAACTATAACGCCGGCGGCGCAAGATACAACACCATGTATATCCAGGGTGTTGGTATCGGCACCATTACCGACTCATTGGCTGCTATTAAGTACAATGTCTATGACCATAAGAAGTTTACCATGGATGAACTATTGAAGGCATTGGAAAACAACTTTGAAGGTTATGAGCACATAAAAGAGTTGGTAAGCGAAAAAACGCCAAAATACGGAAATGACGATGACTACGCCGACGATATTATGAAAGCGGTGTTTAATTCATACTATAACGCCGTAACTGGTAGAAGAAGCGTTAGAGGCGCCGAGTACAGGATTGATATGTTGCCCACCACATGCCATGTTTACTTTGGCGAAGTAATGGGCGCGTCCCCCAACGGACGCCTTGCTGGAAAACCTGTTTCAGAAGGAATTTCCCCTGAAAAGGGCGCGGATGTCAACGGGCCTACGGCGGTTATTAAATCCTGCGCTAAAATGGACCATCTAAAGACGGGCGGGACATTGTTAAATCAAAAATTCACACCGTCACTGCTTGCAGGGGAAGAAGGGCTTTTGAACCTTGCAAACTTCATTAAGGCATATTTCCAGATGGATGGGCACCACATCCAGTTTAACGTAATTGACAAGCAGACCCTCATTAAAGCGCAGCAGAACCCTGAAGAATACAGGGACCTCATTGTAAGGGTTGCGGGATACAGCGACCACTTCAGAAACCTGTCCAAAGCGCTTCAGGATGAAATAATCGAAAGAACCGAACAATCATCATTTTAATATTTATAAACCAAAAAGCCGCAAAACGCGGCTTTTTTGGTTTTGTACCTAAATTTTACTCTTTTAGCTTGTTCCCAAAAACTTTATACTACTGTTACATAAAAAGCCGTGAATTTATATATTCACGGCTTTTTTTACATTACATCAACCATATCAAGGTAATATTTCCCGTTTTCAGCTATAAAGTCCTTTCTTCCCTGCAAATTATCGCCTAAAAGTAGTTCAAACATCTCCGCGGTTTTCTTGGCCTCATCGGGTACAACTTTAATAAGCCTGCGGGTTTTTGGGTCCATGGTGGTAAGCCTCATCATTTCAGGCTCGTTTTCGCCAAGGCCTTTAGAGCGGTTTATGGTATATTTTTTGTTCCCGATTTTCTTTAGGATTTCAGCTTTTTCCTTTTCGCTGTAGGCAAAATATGTTTCATCCTTTGTGGTTATTTCAAAAAGCGGGCTTTCCGCTATAAATACCTTCCCTGCCTCAATCAGCGACGGGACTAGACGGTAAAGCATGGTTAAAATCAGGGTCCTTATTTGGAAACCGTCCACATCGGCGTCGGTGCAGATTATGATTTTACTCCATCTTAAATTGTTGATGTCAAAGGTGTTCAAGTCTTTTGTGTGCTTGTTTTTAACCTCAATCCCGCAGCCTAAAACTTTTATTAAATCCATGATTATTTCGCTTTTGAAAATTTTATCGTAATCAGCTTTTAAGCAGTTTAGGATTTTCCCGCGGACAGGAATAATGGCCTGGAATTCCGCGTCCCTTGCTAATTTACATGAACCTAGCGCAGAGTCCCCTTCCACGATATAAAGCTCCCGCTTTGAGACATCTTTTGAGCGGCAGTCCACAAATTTTTGGACCCTGTTTGTAACGTCCATGTTGCCGGAGAGTTTTTTCCTTATGCTTGTCCTTGTTTTTTCAGCGGTTTCCCTGCTTCTTTTATTTAACAATACCTGGTCGGCGATTTTGTCCGCTTCTTCTTTGTTTTCAATAAAATAAACCTCTAAATTGTGCTTTAAAAATTCCGTCATAGCCTCTTGGATGAATTTGTTGGTTATTGCCTTTTTGGTCTGGTTTTCATAGCTTGTCATGGTGGAAAAGGAGTTGGAAATTAAGACAAGGCTGTCGGCAACATCGTTGAAGGTAATTTTTGCTTCGTTTTTGTTGTATTTATTATTCTGCTTGATATATTGGTCAATGGCGTACACAAAAGCGGCTTTTACCGCCTTTTCAGTGGAGCCCCCGTGCTCGAGGAAGCTGGAGTTGTGGTAATATTCAATCAAATTTTTCTCATTGCTAAAGCAAAATGCCACCTGCATTTTGACTTTGTACTCGGGCTTGTCCTCCCGGTCCTTTCCCCGCCTTTCACCTTCGTAATAGACGGGTTTTGTAAAGTTTGTGCCGCCGGCGATTTCCTGTATATAGTCGTTTATACCGTTTTCGTAGTAAAATTCGTACTCGTCGAATCCTTCGTCAGTTTCATAATAAAATTTAAATTTTAAGCCCTTGTTTACCACCGCTTGTTTTTTTAATACGTCCAAAAAATACTCTAACGGTATGTCAATATCTGTAAAAACTTCCCTGTCAGGCCTCCATTTATGTATTGTCCCTGTGGATTCATATTTATAAGGCTCCTTAAAAAGCCCGCCCACATTTTCGCCTTTTTCAAAGAAAAGCTCATATTTGTAGCCGTCGCGGAAAACCGTGACATTCATATATTCAGAGCTGTACTGGGTCGCGCAGGCGCCTAGCCCGTTTAGCCCTAAGCTGTATTCGTAGTTGGTTTCTTTATTGTATTTACCCCCGGCGTAGAGTTCGCAGTACACAAGTTCCCAGTTATATCTTTCCTCTTTGGGGTTGTACTCCACCGGAACGCCGCGGCCGTAGTCTTTCACCTGAATGGACAAATCCTTAAAGCGGGTAACCTCAATAACTTTGCCATAGCCTTCCCTTGCTTCGTCAATGGAATTTGAGAGTATCTCAAAAAACGAGTGCTGGCAGCCCTCAATGCCATCAGAGCCAAATATTACCCCCGGGCGCTTCCTTACGCGGTCTGCGCCTTTTAACGAAGTTATGCTTGTATTGTCATAAGTGTTCTTAGGCAATTGGACCATTCCTTTCCTGCTATTTAGTACCTTCACTCAAAAAATATGTCTTGCGTATTTTGTAAATCTGGGTTTTCCGCCTGCTGTTGGCTATTTTGCACGTCTTGCGCGGGCTCGTTTATTACGGGTTGGCCGTTATTTTCTTCATTCACCAAATTATTTTGGGTATCAATACCATCATTTTGAGGGTCAATTGAAATTGTCGGGTTTGTGCCGACAGAAACATATTCGTTTGTGGGTTTATAGGTGCTTTTCCCCAGATAAACCCTGTCAATGATTTTTCCGTCTTTTTTAATAATTTTATAGCTTTCCACCACATACCCGTTTGCGCCTTTTTGGGTAACCTTCCTAACCCCCGCAGGGAGTGAGGGGTCCAATTTTTCTATTGTGGTATAGGGTGTGGTAGAAAGGATTTTATTTTCAATTGAAATATCAATATTTTCAAATTTAGTGCCTAAAATTTTTACATGCATTACCCTGTTTTTATTGGTTGTTACTATTTTTATCGGGTATTCGGTGTTGTTTTTAAACTTAAAGTCAATGGCGCCATAAGACACCGTCGCGTCCTGCCCTAACGGCACATAGCCCACAATCAGCTGGTGGTTCCTTCGTTCGGTAATTTCTAAATTTGATTTTAAAACAGCGTTATATAAGGTGGAAGAAACCTGGCAAATGCCCCCGCCGATACCGTCTTCAATCATGCCTGCAATATACACATGGGCGGTTTTATAGCCGTTTTTCGCGCTTCTCTCCCCCACCACATTGTTGAAGGAAAACTCATCCCCCGGGCCTAGTACCACACCATTTAGCTTTGAGCTTGCAAGTTCCACGTTTATTGCCCTGTTTACGCTTGATGTCTGGTACCCTGTGGAATACTCGCCCAAAACATCGCGGAATAAATAATCCTTGATTTCATCCTGAAAACGTTTAGGTTTAATGAGGGTTACAGGGATTGTGAAACGTTTCCCTTCTTCGCGGTTTTCTTCTATAATCTTTCTGGCAACTTCCTTGTCAAATGTAACGCCGTATTTTTCCGCAATCAAAACAGCCTCGTTGTCTTGTACCTCAAAATGGGCGTCAACAGGGTCCCCAGTAAATTCCTCATACAGCTCATCCACATTGATTTCTTTTGGTTTTAACTGCTTTGAAAACAGTTTGATGGATTTTATATCATTTATCACGGCATTTATCACTTCTTTTTTTATGTCGTCCCTGCTAAAGCCTACGCCGCTTTTGCCGTTTACGATTATTAGCTCATCATTGATAATCTCAATTTTAGCCTCGGTTGCCTCTTTGTTTATTTCCGATAGCAGTTCACCCACAATTTTATCAAAAACTTTTTCATCCAAACGGATGCTTAAGGGCAAAACCTTTTTCCTAAACCTGTATGTAAATTTAAAAATTTTTGAAAAAACGCCCTTTTGGTTTTGCCCCTCTTTTAGGGCTTTATTAATTGTATGGTCTAAATCGTATGTAATTCCAAGGTCAGCCAGCTTAAAATCATGCTTTTGGTTATCGAAAAATATGGTTATAAAGTTATCATTGTTATTATCATACTTTTTTGAAAGAACCAATTTTGCCTGTTCCTTGTCCATATTCCCTATGCGGATATCATTTATATAAATATGGTGCATTATTCTATTATTATCGTCAGATCGTGAAATAACAAAACCAATTACCACTCCTAAAAGCGTTAACAAAACGATAATTAAAACAGGTGCCAGTATTTTAAAAACATTTGATTCCCTTCTTAATTCCAATTGCCGCACCTCCTAAAATTGCAAACATCTGTTCTTAAAAATTATAGCAAATAACCCAAAGCAAAGTAAAGTAATAATGGAAAATTTATTAAAAACGTAATATTTTATTGAGTTTATTACAAAAAGAAAGCCTAAATATTGAAGCACAAGTTGCGCCAACCCATAGGTAAATAAACGCTATGGCGGATTTTTCCTGATTTAGGGAGTTAATAATTGTTAAAAACATTTGTAATGTTAATATTATAAATGCCGCGCGGTTTTTATATAATATTGAAATAATTGTGCAAAAAATAAACATTGCCCAGTAGCAGTAGTTTATATTTAAATCAAACTCCTTTATTAATATAGCTAAAATATCGCCAAAAAGACCAATAAATAAGATTACAAAAACAAAAAATAAGGGTGATATTGCTCTTTTATGATTAAAAAACACATATATGAGCAAAAATGATATAAAACCAAAAACGCTTGCTTCAAAAAACCCGCCAAAATAGCTTATGGCAAAGCCCCACAAAAGCGATAAAAACGTTAACAAAAATTTTTCACCCCTAAAAATATTTTAAGCCTATATAATTATATTGCACACCTTTTTTAAGCATATTCAATTATTCTTGAAAAAATATATATTCTTTGCTATACTCATAAAATACATGGGAAAACTTTTGCCTTTTTGAAAGGGTTGATAATATGCAAGAAATGGAAAAGCAAAAAGAGCGGG
>Ga0134094_1000051_pt1 | contig 165529 bp, 185 predicted proteins | sample 5_1taG_FD_94458 | JGI IMG/M metagenome (GOLD analysis project Ga0134094, IMG submission 94458) | Switchgrass degrading microbial communities from high solid loading bioreactors in New Hampshire, USA - 5_19_20_110_A1 metaG | ecosystem: Engineered > Bioreactor > Semi-continuous > Anaerobic >... | reverse complement strand
GGGGACTGGATCCCGCTCGTGTGCTGTTCCGAGCTTAGCGGGGTGGACGGACCGCACCTCCGGTTCTTCTCGATGTGAGGCGGGTAGAATTCAGACATATCGCCGACTCACAAGAAGTAGAAGAGGAGGTGCGGTCCGTTCACCGCCATACGCCTCGACACCCCCGATATCCTCGATCGCCGGGAGGATTACTCCTGCATCGCCGTCGAGGCGCACCCCTGCGGCTACGCCTTCTTGAACCGCGGGGTCGAGCGGTGCGTCGCAGGCAGGTGCATCGGAGAGGAGGTCTTCTCCCGCCTCGACGCTCTTGAGGTGATCTGCGGCGGGATGGCCCGTTCCCATAACCTGAAGGCCGCCCGGCTCGCTCTCGCCCACGACCTCGGGCGGACCGGCGGGACCGACGGCCACCTCCTCCACGAGCTCGGCGGGGTCGTCACCTGTGCCGAGGCGGAGACGGTGGACGAACTTCTCGATGCCATCCGTAAGAGGGAGACGGTCGTCATCGGCCGTGAGCGGCCGCTCGTCGAGAAAGCCGTGATGGGGACTGCAGTCCTCCCGCACCACATCATCTACACCGTCCCGATTCTTCAGGCGCGCTGGGAGCAGAGTATCCCCCGGATCCGGAAGTTTGTCGAGGAGCAACTGAACCGGTGAACGCTCTCAGCCGAGGGGCGAAAAAAGACGGGATATCGACTCTTTCATCCGGACCCGGATGGACCGCGCCCGGTAGCGCTCCGGGGTGATCTCGGTGGAGATGACGAGATCCTCTTCGAATCTCCGCGCAAACTCGGCCCCTATCCTCGCGTCATAAAAGAAGGCGTTCGCCTCGAAGTTCAACTGGAAACTCCGGATATCCCAGTTCGCGCTCCCAATTGACCCTGCTTTTCTATCGACGACGATCGTCTTTGCATGCAAAAACCCGTCATCGTATGTGTAGGCCCGGACACCGGAATCAAGGAGATCGCCGATGAACGAGAGGGTCGCCCAGTAGACGAACGGGTGGTCGGGTTTGCAGGGGATCATGATCCGGACATCGACCCCGGAGAGAGCGGCGAGCCGCAGGGCATCCATGACGCTCTCGTCCGGTATGAAGTAGGGCGTCTGGATGTAGACCGACTCCCGGGCGGAGTTGATCAGTTTGATGTAGCCTTCTTTTATCGGATTCCACCGGGTGCCCGGGCACCCGGAGACGATCTGAACGGGGGTCGTGCCGGTGGAGGATCCCGGGTCAGGGAAGTAAAGAGGTCCGGGCTCTAGGCGCTCACCGGTTGTGTAGTTCCAGTCGAGGAGGAACCGGTACTGGAGCATCCTGACGGCATCTCCCACGATCCGGACGGCCGCGTCGCGCCAGGTGCCGAGCGGCCCTCTTCCGAGATACTCGTCCCCGATGTTGAACCCGCCGATGAAGCCGAGCGTCCCGTCGACGACGACAATCTTTCGATGGTTGCGGTAGTTGAACCGGTAGATCGCCGGAAGGAAGACACCGATCTTCCCGCCGGCCTCCGTAAGCTCCGAGAACGCGGCCCGGGACCCTCCCCCGGCCCGGACCCCCATAGCGTCGATGAGGAGGCGGACCTCGACGCCTTCCCGGGCCTTCTCTGCGAGGGCACGGATGACCGACCGACCGAGGTCGTCGTTGTTGACGATGAAGTATTCCAGGTGAATGTGGTGGCGCGCCCCCCTGATTGCAGCAAAGAGCGCCTCGAACATATCCTCGCCGCGGGTGTAGAGATCGAGGTGGTTCTTCTCGGTCAGGCACGCCCGGTCGTTGCGAAGGAGGAGAAGGATCGTCTCGCGAAACTCGTCTGCCTCTGGTCTGGTGAACCGGTGACGGGGATCGGAAAACGTGCGCTCCTGCGCAAGGAGGAGATCCCGGAGGAGGTCTCTTCCCTCCATCATAGCACAGATCCTCCGCCGGGTGTAGTTCTGGCCGAAGAAGAGATAGAGGACGAACCCTATCGGAGGAATGAGGAAGAGGGCCATCAGCCAGGCCACCGCCGCTATCGGGTTTCTCCGCTCGTAAAAGACGATGATGACGGCGAATACGACATTGATGACCAGGATGACCGCAAGTAAGAACTCAGGTCCCATCGTGCCACTGTCTCCCTGCCGGAACCGGGCGCTACCAGAGGAATACTCGTATAGGGATATATCAGTGTTCCTTGCCGGAACGACACCCCTATCCGGCAGAGGTTTTTTCTCTCTGGAAGTTATAGGAGGACCCATGCTTGACCGGATGAGAGAGAGTTCAGGACGTGTGATCGGGTTCCGGTTCGATGGAAAAATGAGTGAGAGTGATTACGCCACCATCCTGATACCTGAACTTACACGAGCAATGGAAGACCACGACAACGTCCGGATTCTCTTTAAGATCGAGGGTTTCCGCAGCTGGAGACCGGGGGAGGGCTGGGACGCCTTCAGGCAGTGGCCGGGGCTCAAGAGTGTCGATCGGATCGCCGTCGTCGGCGGGGAACGGTGGCGGGAATGGATGAATCGATTACCGAGTCTCTTCGTCGGTTTCGTCGACGTCGACGTCCGTTACTTCCCTGAGGGGCGTCTTCGGGATGCCTGGGGCTGGCTCAGGGAGGGGCTCGTGGTCGTGCCGCGGGCCGCGTGATACACCTATATGCTGCGGGCCCCAACAGAATCGTGTATGCACTGTCCCGTCTGCGGGCACGACTGCCTCACCGAGGCCCGCAAACTCCTTGCCGATCTGCCGGAACGCTTCGCCCCCTGCCCGGACTGCATGGGGCTCGTCTACGACAAACAAAGCCCGCCGCCCGGTATCGATCCGGCAGAACCCTGTCCCACCTGCGGGAAACGGTTCATCGACGAGGTCTTTGCCGAGATCTACCGGGTGATGGTCGATGAAGGGGATCTTGCCGGGACCGAACCCCTCGCCGCCGTCGGGACACCGCTCGTCCATCCCGGCTACGCCATGCGGAGGCCTCCCTATCTCCCGCCGCGATCGCTCGTCCTTCTCTCCAGGGCAATAGGAGAGCGGGCGGCAGCACGCCTGATCGATACGGTCCCGGAGGTTAAGGGTGTCGTCAAAGCAGGCCCAGGGACACCGGGGATCAACGATACCGACGCGGCGCCCACGACCCATACCCTGCTTGCGGGCTGCGACGTCCGGGCCGATATCTTTCCGACGCGGGCAGGACCGATCGCCGTCTACAAGCAGCAATCGGTCCTGCATATCGAGTTCCCCCGGAACCGTGACGAAAAGATCCTCTCCCTCGAACGCCAGATCAGGGAGCACCGGCCCCGGGTCTTCGTCGACGCGTGCTCGGGGGCCGGAACCCTCGGGCTAGCCGCCGCACGCATGGGTGTCCCGCGCGTCATCTGCAACGACGCCTGGTACGCGGCCGCCTACTGGACCGCCTGCAACCTCCACCTGAACCGCGAGTTCCTCAAGATCGGGGAGGTGACGATGCACCGGTCCTACGACGACCTCCGGCGCAACCCGGTCGCGCGCGATCCCATCCTGATCGCCGATACAGAGGAGGCGGCGGTCTATCAGGGAGATCTGAGGCTGCTTTCGACCGTTCTTCCGCCAGAAGTCGACCTTACCGCTCTGGACCTCTTCGAGAAGCGAGATGCCGGGAAGGTCGCGCGGATCACCCGGGCCTGGCAGTCTTCCGTGGGCGGAGTTATTTTTATCCCTTAGAGCCCATTGTATACGGGGACTAGCCCGGGTGGCTCGGCGTCACCTGTCACCCGAAACCGTCGTCACGCGGGGGGCGAAGTCCAAGGAAGGCCGCAGCGGCTTGCAGAATCCGCTGCGCCCCGACGGAGAAACCTCGTCCTATGAGGTCGACGGAGAGGGATCAAAGCCCCGGAGGGGGCGGCGACCTCTTGCCGCGGGTACCGGTTCAGGCCCGGAAGGGAGCAGACTTACCGTGGACGTTCGGCGCCCATGGGGTTGCGGGGTGGAGGAGGGGTGCAGTGGTGCATGTTTGCGCGCACGGTCGACTGCGGACGTGTCCCCAACGGCGATCTTCATGGCAAAAGTAACGATTCTTGGGGCTACAGGGAACGTCGGCTTGTTTGCTGCCCACACTATCTCCGAGATCCCGTACGTCAGCGATATGCTGCTTGTCGGGAGACCTGGGCGCGAAGACTTTCTTGCAGGCTGCTGCCGTGATCTCTCGGATTCGTTCGCCGCACGAGGCACCGATGTCCGGCTGTCATACAGCACCAGCCTTGCCGATGCAAGAGACTCGGATATTATTGTCTGTACAGCAGGGGTGCCCCGCAAGCCGGGCCAGGACCGAAACGACCTCGCCTTCGAGAACGCAAAGATTGTCGCAGAGACCGCCAGAACCATCGGCCAGGTATCGCCCGATGCTATTCTCTTTGTCATCACAAACCCGGTCGACGTCATGACCGCCGTTGCCCTGAAGTATTCGGGGCTTGAGCCGAGGCAGGTCTTCGGCCTCGGGACGCACCTCGACTCGATGCGCTTAAAATCCCTCATCGCGCACTACTTCCGGGTCCACGTCAGCGAGGTGCATACCCGTATCATCGGCGAGCACGGCAAGAGCATGGTCCCGCTCTGGTCGGCGACGACGATCGGCGGCATCCGGATCCAGAATCTGCCCACGTTCTCAGGACTTCCCACACAGGAGATGATCGAGACCGTCAGGACCAGCGGCGAAGCGATCATCAGAGACAAGGGCGCTACCGTCTATGGACCGGGTGAAGCGATTGCAACCCTTGTCCGGACGATTCTCGGAAACGAGAACAGGATCCTCACCGTCTCCAGTTACATCAAGAGCGAGATCCACGGGATCGGTGATGTCTGCATTGGTGTTCCCGCTCGCATCAACCGCGAAGGGGTCTTCCCGGTTGCGATCCGTCTTGAAGACGATGAGATCGCGGGATTCAGCAGATCGGTCGCCAAGATCCAGAAGATCACTGCTAAAGTGATGGAGCGGCTGGAAAAGACCCAATAGAACGGGAAAAAGTGGTGCGAATCCACCTTACACGAGGGTGGACTCGAGGATCTCCGCGCTGCCAACACCCTCAAGGTTCTGGAGCGCCTTCTCAACCTCGTCAGGAGCCCCGGCTTTATCGGGGACGACGGAAACAACCTTCAGTGCCACAAGGCCAAAGCCGATCGGCTCTTCCTTGATGTCGTCGACCGGGACAGCTGCCCGGATCGCTGCTTTGAGCGCCTCACGGTCGACATCGGGCGACTCGGGCATGACCTTGACGATAATGGCTACGTTACCCATGGCTTATGGCCCCTGGAACCCGCACTTCGGGCATGTATAGGCTATGCTCTGCTCCCTGCACCGATAGCATCTGTAGATCGTGTTCGCACAGACCGGGCACGGGAACCCGGTCGAGCCTTCAACCGCCAGTGTGGCGTTGCAGGAGGTACATCGCTCTTTGGCTGTCATTATCGCTTCCTCGAAAGTTAACCTATTATATTGCCCTCGCAGGAGTTAAAATCTCGGTTCGAGAAGAGTCCCCGTTACCGCCTCATCCCGGAGAGCTCCACGGACCCGATCCTCGTGCCTGCCGTTCACCACCCGGGCCCGGAGACCGTGCTCGAAGACAAATCGGATGAACGTGGGATCGACCTCGTCGGAGATGAGGGAGGGATCCTCGATGCGTGAAAGAAGCCTTCGGTGATGGTGAATGCCGTCGACCGATTTTAAGAGGAGGAGATCCAGAGAGAGCTCGCGTGCGACCCAGGCGGCGATGGTATCGGATGTGACATCCCAGGAATGGGGAAGCGGGTCGGCCCGCCGGAGGGCACAATAGGGAAGGAGGACCGTCACCTCCTCTGGGAGCGCGATCTCGGAGGTTGCCGGGACGCCGTGCGAGGCGATATACCATCCGAACTGTTCCATACCGGCGATGGCCATCCAGTGGGCCGCGTTATCGGAGACGTTGAGGCGCCGGACGAGGTCGGCGAACTTCCCGCCGCCGGGCACGATCAGCACCGGGCGCCCGATCTCCTGAAAGATATCGATCAGAGACGCTGTCCGGTCAAAGAGGCTTCCACCCACCTTGACGACCAGCGGAAGTGCAGGCGAAGTCATTTCGTCTTGCTATTATACCGGGACCTAGATAATCCTGCGTATGCGCCGGATCGCCGCAGCCATCCTGCTCGTATGCCTCCTTGTTGCCGCCGTCGATGCTGTCCAGATCGTTGAGTTCTGTCCTGATCCCTATCTTGCCGGGGATCTCGACGAGTACCTGGTGATTGAGGGGAGGGGGGTGCTCGACGGCTACGTCTTCTCGGATGGAGAGGGCGGGTTTCGGTTCCCCCCGGGCACGCGGATAGACGGGCGGGTGGTGGTCGCAAGGAGCGGTCCGGCCTTCGAGCAGACCCACGGGTACCTGCCCGACTTCGAGATCGAGGGGAGGACGCCGGCGGTGCCGGACGTGATCCAGAGCGGGAACCTTCAGATGGCGAACCAGGGCGACGAACTCTTCATCTACCATGGAACCACGCTCGTCCAGAAGGTGGCCTGGCCCGGGGACGTCCGTCCCCGCGAAGGGCAGATCCACTACCTTGAGAATGGCATCTGGGACCCGCGTCCGCTCGGTATCGGCCAGTCACGCTTTGGTCCGGAAACGTTCGAAGGCGTTGAGGTGACTGCGTTCGTCGCCCCGGACTGTTCACAGGAGGCCTTCCTCTCGGCGGTCTCGAGCGCCGAGCGCGAGATTCTCGCAAACGTCTACGAGTTCACCGACCCTACGATCGCAGACGCCCTCATCGGCGCCCGCGAACGCGGTGTTGAGGTGACCGTCCTCCTTGAGGGCGGGCCGGTGGGCGGCATCTCACCGGAAGAGCGGGCCGTCGCGGGCGCCCTCAACCGGAGCGGGATTGTGGTCCTCGCGATGGAGACGACGGATCTGGCCCATGCGAAGTACCGCTACAACCACGCGAAGTACCTCGTCATCGATGGCGAGACGGTCCTCCTCGGGAGCGAGAACTTCAAGCCCGGCGGTTACCCGGCACCGGGTCTGCAGGGCAACCGCGGGTGGGTAGTCATCCTCGAGGACCCCGACCTTGCGGCCTACTTCCGGGAGGTCTTCCTCATCGATGCCGCGGGCGGGGATATCGTGCCCCTGGAGGGAACCGCAGCCGAACTCTACACGCCCTGGGCACCCACATACGCCGTGGAGTTTGGGCCCTGCCGCGCGGAGGATGCGCGGGTGACGGTGGTCCTCTCCCCCGATACGAGCGCGCTCATCCTCGACCTGATCGAGGGGGCAGAAGAGAGCATCGCGATCGAGCAGGCCTACATCACAAACGAGACCCGGTACGAACTCAATCCCTACCTTGCGGCCGCGATCAACGCATCCCGGCGGGGTGTCGTGGTACAGATCCTCCTCGACTCCGCCTGGTTCAACACCGAGGACGATGCGGACAACGACGAGATGGTCGCGGTCATCAACCGGATTGCCGCGGCCGAAGGGCTACCGCTTGAGGCCAGGCTTGCGGATATCGAGGCGAATAATCTTGCAAAGATCCATAACAAAGGCGTCATCGTCGATGGGCGCGCGGTCCTTGTCAGCAGCATCAACTGGAATGCCAACTCCCCGGCGTTCAACCGGGAAGCGGGCGTGATCATCGAGCATCCGGCGATCGCCGCTTATTACACCGCGGTCTTTCTCGACGACTGGAATGCCTCAAAAGGGAGCGGGGCTGGCGCTGCCCCGGGGCCGGACCGGCTCAAGATTATTCTAGCAGCATGCATCCTGGTCTGGCTCATTGGGCTCTACCTCTACCGCCGACGGCGCACATAGCTTCACCGGCGTTCCGGAAGACCGGCCGACCGGCAGACGTCGCAGATGGTGATCGTCCCTTCACCCGAAGCGACGGCGGAGACCCAGCGCTCGATGACCCTATCGAGGTCTTCGGAGAAGACCTGCCCGGCAAACCCGCGTTTCCGGCTCATATACTGGGATATTGCGGCTCTACTGACTCCGAGGCGCTTGGAGGCCTCGCTCTGGGTGATCCCGCGTTCGTTCACCAGGCGGTAGACCATCTCGGCGCGCATCCGGGGAAGGAGCACCCGTGCGAGGTTGTCGCAGCGCATGATGTCGCAGGAGAAAGGCTCCGTCATTGTGCAGACACCATCTGGGGGTCTTTATACTCGTAGAGGATCTGCCGGGCGTCCCGGAAGTTGAACTTCTCTACGATCATATCGTTATCTTTGAGCCGTTTTAGGGCATAGCGGACGGTGCGGGGGGCCAGACTGCTGCGGCGGACGAGTTCCTTATGGGTAAGGGCGCCCCCATCCTCAAGCAGCATCAATATCTTTCTGGAAGACGGGGGAAGGTTCACATCATCCATATATAGTAGTTAACGCTGTTAACATATCAAACTGACGGATCTTATAGCCCCGGGAGTTCTACAGAGATTTATGCTGGAACGGGAGGAGAAGACAGCACTCGTTATGCTTGTAGGCGTCGTCGGGATCGTGCTTGCCGTCCACCTCCTCTTTGGCGCCGTCGGTCGGCCGCTTCTCGTGGAACCTTACTCGGAAGAGGTTCCCGACGGGGCGCTGGTCCTCCTTGAGGGGAGGATCGAGGAGATCAGAGAGACCTCGAGTGGGGGGCACCTTATTCTTTCCGTCAACGGCACTACCGTCTTTCTGCCGCAAAATGTGGCAGCGGGGCTTGAACTCCACGAGAACGAGAGCGTGACGCTGTATGGGGTTGTCCAGACCTATCGTGGGGCGCGGGAGGTGGTGGTCTCCTCCGCCGCCGATATCCGGGTGCTCGTGTGACCTATTTCGTCCCTGTGTAGAATATATCGGCGCTTTCGTCGCCAGCGAACCGGGGCCCCCTTATCCGGGACTTCTCGTGGCTCCCCATCTTTTCGACCTCCGGCATGGGCTCCCGGGAGGTAGGGGTCTGCTGCTCGTCGGGTCGCTTCTTTCGCCCCCCCTCGACACCAGCACCCGAGGGGAGGACACCGTCATTGATCCGCACGCTCGGCATACAGGAGATTCGTCCCACCGCTATATGAGACCTTGGATCTCTTCGCCGGATGATGGTGGGCGGTTTTGGGGTAAGAGCATCCGACGCGGTCTTTTCAGAAGACGATCCGAAATGGATTAGTGCTCTATGGCGAAACTGTAATCTATTGCAGGAGCAGCAGTAATTCGAAGCGGTCAAGGCGGCCAGATGACGGATCGCAGTAATGCAGAGGACTATCCGCTCTCCGCCGTTCCGGACGAGGACCGATCCGGGTTCTGGCCGATCACCCTGGTGCTGCTCGGGTTCACCTTCTTCTCCGCCACGATGTGGGGCGGCGCGGAGATCGGGGTCGCGTTCCGGTTCTGGCCTGATCTTGCCCTGATCATCCTTTCCGGGAGTGCGATTCTTTCACTCTACGTCGCCGGTCTCGGCTACATCGGCTACAAGAGCGGGCTATCCACCGTCCTCTCCGCCCGGTTCGCCTTCGGCGATGCAGGCAGCCGGTGGTCCGACGCCCTCCTCGGACTCACCCAGATCGGGTGGTATGCCTGGGGAGCCGCGACGATCGCGATCGTCCTTGTTCGCCTCCTGAATCTCGGCGCAGGATGGGAGATTCCCCTGATCATAATCTTTGGCCTCGGGTTCTGTCTGACGGCGTACGTCGGCTGCCGGGGGCTTGCAGCGCTCTCGAAGGTCGCGGTCCCGGCGATGGATGCTCCTTCTTGTCGCGATAAGCGGCGCGGTTGCCGTAAGAGACGGCGGGGGTCTCGACGGTCTTCTCATGGCAGGGTCGGCGGGCACCCTCACGGTCGCCGAAGCCCTCACCATCGTCGTCGGCACCTTCGTCGCCGGCGGGACGCAGGTTGCCAACTGGACGCGATTTGTCGGCTCAACCCGGGCCGCCGTCGGCTCTACGCTCCTTGCCTTCTTCTTCGGGAACGGACTGATGATCGCCGCAGGGGCCGTCTGTGCCGCCGTTTACGGTCTCTCCGACATCGTCGAGGTTCTGGCCGTCCAGGGGCTTCTCTCCGCCGGCGTCCTGATGCTCTTTCTAAACATCTGGACAACCCAGGACAACACCATCTACAACTTCTCGGTGGCCGGGTGCCACTTCTTTCGGACCGAACGGCGAAGGCTGGTCACCTTCGCCGGCGCCGTTGCAGGGACCGTCCTTGCTTTGCTAGGGATGTATGATATGCTGATCCCCTATATGGTCATGATGGGGGTCTTCATCCCCCCGCTCGGCGGGGTGATCATGGCCGACTTCTTCATCCATCACAAGGGGCACTACCCCGCGCTCGAGGAGGCAGCCCTCCCCCGATTCAACCTGCAGGGGCTCGCCGCCTACGCCGCAGGCTCCCTTGCCGCTCTCGTGGTCCCGGGGATCCCCCCGGCAAACGGGATCGTCGCCGCGTTCCTTCTCTATGCGTTCCTTGACCTGCTTCACATGAACCGCTCGAACCTGTCACGGGAAACCCTGCAGATCGGGCAGAACTCAGGCGGCTCATTCCGGGCGCAGAGGTAGCCGCAGACCCGGCACCGCCAGACCGGGTACTTCAGGGTCTCCGAGACTACGGTATGCTCAGCTTTCTGCCGCTTGCGCTCTGCCGGAGGCGGCCGGCGTTCCGGGACGGGATCGGGAACGCGCGCTCCCGCCGCGACCTCGGCGGAGACGTAGAGGGCGCAGTAACAGGCGCCGTACTCGGCGAGATCGGGGTCCCGGTAGTCACAGGGGCAGATGATATCGAGATCGTCCTCCCGGTTCCCTGAGGCAAGCCGGCAGGGGCAGGAGATGTAGCCGTAGCGCTCCCTATTCGCAAGCAGTCCCCGGACAAGACCGCGGGTGAACTCCCGGTCGGGATTGAGATGATACCCGCCGGCCTCCGCCTCGAGCTCGAGATCGCGCATGAACCGGTCGACAATCTCGTCGCCTGGGCTTTCAGGCACCGATCGCCTCCCGGATCTCCTGCTCCCGGAACCCCACGACCACTTTCGAGTCGTTGACGACGATCGTCGGGAACGAGAGTTGCGGGTTCCAGTGCTCGACCTCACGGACCACGCGGTCCCGCTCCTCGCCCGTGAGGAGGTCGACGTAGATGTACGAGAATCCGACACCGAGATCGGTGAGGAGGTCCTTTGTCCGGGCACACCAGCCGCAGGTACTCAGGGCATAGAGGATCACCCTGCCGCGGTCAGCGCCGGGCACGTGCTGCATCGTCATTACGATCACCTAGAGTCCGGGTGCCCGGAATAAGTAGTTTGCCCTGGAGATCCGGGTCAGGTGGGGGCGGGGCGGAGGAGGAGGTGAAGCCCCGCCCCATCCTCCGGAACCGCAAGCACCGCTCCCGAGAGCCCTAACTTCCGCCGGTAGAACCGGAGCCTTCTTGCCGGGAGGGGGCCGGATCCGCGGATCAAGAGCCCGACCGCATCCCCGCTCCGCCGGAGCGTGAGCCTGATCTTCTGGGTGCCGGAAGCCACCATATCCTCAAGAACCCCGGCGACCTCGTCGGAGAAGCGTTCCCGGTCGATCATCGCCAATGGAAGGGTCCCCTCTGCCTCGACGGAGATATCGACGTCCTCAAAGAGCGGGAGGTAGGCGAGCCGGGAGACAAGTTCCGCCCGGTAGGCCTCCGGGTCGTCGGCGGCCTCGATGAACGCCTCGTCCGAGAACGGTGGGTTTGAGAGATCGTCGATGAGGCTGGAAAGGACCGCCGGAAGGTCTTCCGGGGAGAGGTGGGGGGTCTCACGGTAGCCGAGGATTGTCTTCATAAAATCGGTGAGCAGCCGGTCGGTCCGGCGCAGGAGCGATGCGTCGACGACGTGGTTGAGCCGGTCCCCTGCAAAGTGGGCCTCAATCCGCTGGATAACCTGGACTGCCTTGAGGACGAGCTGGACATCGATTTTGGTCCCCGCCCGAAACTCATCGGCGAACTGTGCAAAATCGGCCAGGAACTCGTCGATCCGGTCTGCCTCAAGAAGCGTCAGGTAACGCTGGGCCTCTTCGGTCTCACCAAGGTCCTCGAGACGGTAGGCGAGGGCGTAAAGCCGCCCGCCAATCACCGCAAAGGTCCGGTTGGCCTCCAACAGCAGGTCGACGGCGTGCTCCAGGGAGTCGGCGAGCCGTTCTCTGTTGAAGACGCCGATATCCGCCATCCTCTTTGCATCGGCCTCGAGCCGGTCGAGGAGCGGCGGCATTGCAGCGGCCGGGATGCTCCTGCCGTGGCCCGGGCAGCAGAGGGTCACGGGTTCGTGAGCGAGGATCCAGCGGACGCGCCTGACGGACTCAAGCAGCGCCGGCTGGTCCCACCCGGAAAGTCCCGCAACTCCTGGGTTCGCTGAGAAAAGGAAGTCACCGATGAAGAGGTATTCCCCAAGCTGGATGCAGATGCTGTCGGGGGAGTGCCCAGGGGTATGGTAGACAAAGAGGTGATCCCCGGATTGGAGCGGGATCCTCTGCCGGTAGAGGAGGGTGCCGCCGTCCATCTCCAGGGTCTCGCGATCGGCGGCAAAGAGGTGGAGATTGACCGGGAGCGGCTCAATCTCCCTTCCCATCAGATCCGCAATTGTCAGGACTGCATCACCGGCCTCAAGCACCCGGGCACCCTCCTCCTCTGCGGCGACGGTGAGCATCGGGAGGGACCGGAACCGTCGGTCCCGGATGGCCTGGTAGCAGTGATCGACATGGCAATGAGTGAGGAAGAGGAGGACCCCACGCGGGCCTTCCTGGAGGCTCTCCTCGATGAGGGCCAAAATTCGGTTCATCTGGTCGGCGTCCGCCCCGGTATCGATGAGAAGAATCTCATCGGGCATCCGGATGACGTAGGCGTTCGAGCACGTGACGTCCGGTTTCCGGAGGAAGGGATATATCTCGGCGCCGGAGGTCCCCGGCACCGGCTGCCACTGTTGGTCCTCAAGCATTCTCTACACCTGAAAAGGAATGGTAAAGAGTGTTCGGCCGTACACGAGAAAAACTCGGCGGATTTTGTCGTGGGATGGAGGTTTCCGCCGAGATCCCCGGCAGGGGCGGGAGGGGATATGTTTATCTGGCGCTGCGGGAAGAGGGGTGCAGGTGAAGATGAGGATGAAGACCAGAATGGTTCTTTTGACCGCTCTCGTGCTCGCGGCATTGGCCTGCAGTATTGCCGCCGCTCAAGAGGTGACCATCAACGAGATCGGGGACGTCGCTGTTGGCGAGACGGTCGTCATCAACGGGACGACGAACATCGAGCCGGGCAACAGTCTGCTTGTCAATATAGCAGCGATCGGGTTTGCGCCGTCGAACGCGTCCGCACCGGGCGGAGTGGAAGGCACGTCCGGGACGGCCATCGTCGAGGAAGGAAACGCTACCGCAAACATCTGGTCGTTTGAGGCCGACACAACCGGGTTTGAACCGGGTGAGTATATCGTGACCGTCGAGTGGGTCGAAGGCGACGCCGTCGCAAGCGCGACCTTCAACATCACCGAGGGAGAGACCGCCACCCCGGGAGAGACCGAGACGAGCCCGGCGGCCACCCCCACCACACCGGCTACAGCGACGACTGAGCCGAGCCCCACACCGACCGCGGCAGGGCCGGCTGCGCCGTTTGCGGCAGTCTTTGCGGCGGCAGCTTTCGGTTATCTGCTGAAGAGAAGGTAGGGAGATCAGAGCGCCCAGGCAGGGAGATCCAGGGGGACTCCGATCGCCCAGAGGACCAGGGTGAAGAGGAGGACAGTCCAGAGCACGACCCCGATCATATTGAGCGCCCAACCCGACCGGAGGAGGTCTCTTGCGGAGATATAGCCGCTTCCATAGGCGACGGCGTTCGGCGGCGTGGCGACCGGGAGCATGAAGGCTATCGAGGCGCAGACCGCCGCGGTCATCATCAGATAGATCGGGTTGACTCCCACGCTGACGGCCGTGGCGGCCATGATCGGCATCATGACGGCGGCCATGGCGGTGTTCGAGGTGACCTCCGTCGCAAGCGAGACTCCCAGAGCCACGATGAGGATCAGGAGGACGATCGGGAGGGCGTGGATGAGGGTGAGGGACTCGACGATCGTCGCGGCAAGCCCGCTCTGAATGAACCCGTTAGAGAGGGCGATGCCGCCACCGAAGAGGAGGAGGATACCCCAGGGGATCTTCACCGCCCACTCCCAGTCCATCGTGAAGACTCCCTTCTTCGCATCGACCGGGAGGAGGAAGAGGAGGAGCGCTCCAAAAATCGCGATGGTCGAGTCCTTGATCCCGGGTACGAGCATATCGAGACCAGGGATGATGAACCCGCCGATCTCTTTTGTCTGGGCAAATATCCAGCCAAGAGCGGTCAGGGCAAAGACAATGAGCGTCCACCGCTCACCCGACGAGATCGGACCGAGTTTTTCAAGTTCTTCCTGGATGATCCCCTTTGCGCTCGGGAGGGTCGTCACCATCCGCCGGTAGGGGACCTGGGTGAGCCAGAGCCAGGCAAGAAGGATGAATACGGCGGCGAACGGGACGCCGAACTTCATCCAGGTGAAAAAGTCGATGGTGGGCGCGTCGGGAAAGAGCGTCGCAAGCTGGGAGATGAAGATCCCGTTCGGGGGCGTCCCGATGATCGTGGCAATCCCCCCGATGCTTGCCGCATACGGGATGGAGATGATCAGGCACTTTGCAAGCGCTGCCTCCTTTCCTTCGAGGTTCTCGAGTGCGTGGTCGGTTCCGGGGAGAATTGTCAGGATGATCGCGACCGCGATCGGGATCATCATCATCGCAGTGGCGGTATTCGATATCCACATCGAGAGGAAACCGGTCGCGACCATGAATCCAAGTACCAGCCGCCGGGGGCTTGTCCCCACGATCCGGATGATATGCAGAGCGATCCGCCGGTGCAGGTTCCAGCGCTGCATCGACATCGCGATGATAAATCCGCCGAGGAAGAGGAAGATCACTTCGTTGCCGTAGGATTCCGCCACCTTCACCGGAGAGAGGATCCCGAGTACCGGGAAGAGGACCAGCGGGAGCAGCGCGGTTGCCTCAAGGGGGATGACGCCGGTGACCCAGAAGAGGACCATAAGGACGGTAACTGCAGCAACGGCCTTCGCCTCAGGCGAGAGGATGCCGGGATCGATAGGGATCGCCAAAATTGCGAAGAATATCAAGAACGATGCAATGATAAAGGCGACCTTATTCATCACCAGATTTTGGAGAATTGATTATTTAAGCATAGGGAACCGAATCGGATCGGTTTTTGTGGGCATCCACCGGCAAACGGCCACCACGTATCGCCGGATCATCGGTACTCGGGCCTCGCAGCCGGTCGGTCCGCCCTAGAGAGAGTTCCCGGGATAACGCCACAGATAAGGATCGGACGATACGGCGGATCCCGGGTCGCGTCACACCAACCTATATCTGTACAATAAGCACACGGGAGATCATGACGCCAGAGAGGAACCCCGGGCGAGCGATCATCATCCTGCTCGCCCTCTGCCTGCTTGCCCTCTGTGCAGGGCCGGCTGGTGCACGCGGACCGACGATCAGCGATATCCAGCCGTATGACACGATCTTCGTCTACGAAGAGGGGCTGAACCTCACGCAGCTCCGCGACCCGACCACGAAGAGCCCCATCACGGCGCTTCAGAAGTACCAGGACGACAACCCTGACCGAGGGGTCACGAGAAGCATCCCTGTCGCTGACGATACCAACTTCGACGTGCAGGAGTTCCTGGTGCGGGGGGATTACGGACCCTACTACGCCTTCAACCCCACCGACGGCAACACAGCGCTCGTCTTCATCCGCGAACCCGAGATCTTCCTTGACGTGGTGCTTGCAAACCCCAACCACAACGAGCCCCTGGCAGGGCTTACGGTCTCCCCGAACACGAGAATTGCCTTCCGGGTGGTCAGTCCCGATGTCGGGGCATTCTATCGGACGGACAATCTCTATCCGGCGACGATCGACCTCGTGCTCACCACGCCGGGCGGGGCTGAGACGACCAGGATCGGAGGTCTCAACTTCGCGGGGCTGAACGTCAGTTCGACCCGGTTCTACACCGACGATCCCGGAATGCCCGGGGCAATCCGGATCGGCGACCTCGGTGCGCCGGGGACCTACTCAGTCCGGGCTGTATGGAGTACACCGGCAGGATTCGAAGCGAACGCTCCCGACTCCGAACCGGTGACGTTCACGGTCGCCAACCGTGTCGGGGTCGATACCACCCCAACACCGGCACCCACCGTGACTCCGACTCCAACACCGACGGCAACCCCCACCCCGACGACACCGCCCACGACCGCCCCGACGGCAACAGAGACCGCCACACCACCGGCCCCGACCGGGACTGAGACGACGGTGCCGGCAACCACCACGCCGACCGAAGCGCCGCTCCCGGTAGGGCTTGCAGTCGTAGCGCTCGGTCTCGCGGTCCTCCTCGTCGGCAGGCGCCGCTGAGATACTCAACAGAACCGGCAGCCGCAGCACCCGGCCCCATCCCGGATCCGGCGCAGAGCAGCTGCCGCCCATTTTACAACACCAGGATCGGGATCATCGAGCGCCGCGGAGAGCGCCGGGACCGCGGCCGTATCCCCGTTCATCCCGAGGGTGTAGGCCGCCCACATCCGGAGTCGGGGGTCAGGGTCCTTGAGCGCGGCTAAAAGCGCCGGGAGGGCGGCCGGGCCCAGGGAGGCGAGGGATTTCGCCGCCTCCATCCGGTCAGCGCTTCCGCCGTCGCGTAAGGCGTCAATCAACTCTTCGATCACTGCGACTCTTTCTCCTTCTGCTCAAACTCGGCAAAGACCTCGTCCAGGCCCACGTAGACCGGGAAGAGCTCGTGGACGCCTGCAAGCAGGAAGACTCGCTGAACCTCGGGCGAGAGCGAGCAGAGCGCCATCTCACCATTCGTCTGGCGCAGGTCCCGAAGCTTTCCAATAAGCACGCGTAGACCGCTGCTGCTCATGTAGACAGCTTTCTCCAGGTTGACGAGCACCCGCCTCCCGCCCCGGGCCAGAACCTCAGAGAGAGCCGTATCCAGGCGACCCGCCGATTCTGCATCGATCCTCCCGTCCACCGATACGATTGCTGTACCGTCCTGTTCGCGGACTGTGACATCCATGATCCTTCTATCGGCGCGGGAAAGAAAAAGGCACTCGTTTTTGGGCGCGTGATTGGCGTGATTCAAAAAAGGTGAGTGGGTCTGCCGATCTCTCAGAGAACGGCGATGATCTCGACCGGGGTGCCCCACTGCTGGATGGTCACGGTATCGCGGGCGATCTCGCCTGCGAAGGTGATCCGAGTACCGTCGACGCGGTAGGTCTCGTTCAGGTTGAGCGGAAGGTAGTCTTCACCGTCATCGGCGACGATCCCGTAGAACCCACCCTCGAGGTCGACGTAAGTGACCGTCCCGGTTGTTGCAACGTAGGTGGCGTTCTCTGCTTCATCGATGGCGATGACCTCGACCGGCGTCCCCCACTGCTGGATGGTCACGGTACCCTCCCGGACCCGGGCAACGAACGTCACGTTCGCTCCGTCTTTCTGCCAGGTCTCGTTCAGGTTGAGCGGGAGATACCGCCGGCCGTCGTCGGTGATGATCCCGTAGAACCCACCCTCGAGATCGATGTAGGTGATTGTCGCGTTTCCGGCAATGAGCTGGACCCCCGCGATCCGCTCGATTGAGCGGATCTCGACCGGGGTGCCCCACATATGGAACCCTATAGCGTCCTTTGCCACGTCGGCGCTGAACGCCACCCGGATTCCGTCAACCTGGTACTCCTCCGGGAGGTTTGTGGGCAGATACTTCCCGCCGTCGTCGGTGATGAGGCCATAGAACCCGCCCTCAAGATCGATGTAGGTGACCGTGGCGTTGGCTGTAACCGTGCGGGGAGTATCGTCCGTCTCAATCTCGATTATCTCGACCGGCGTCCCCCACTGCTGGATGGTCGCCGTCTCGCCTGAAGGTTCAACGACAAACGTCACCCTGAGACCGTCCTGCTGGAACTCCGCCGGGAGGCTCGCAGGCAGATAGCGTTCGCCGTTATCGGCGACGATCCCGTAGAATCCGCCCTCAAGGTCGACATAGGTGATTGTCCCGTTCCCCGCGATGCGGTCGGCCGGACCACCGCCCGCCTTCTCGGCGGCCATGCACCCGCAGGCGATGATCGCACCAAGGAGAGCGAGGGCGATGACTAGGTAGCTTGGATGTGCTCGCGTCATAGGCTTCAACAACGAACTATTCTATCGCTGCAGGTAAGTAGGTTACCTTAACTACGAACGTATTCGAACCCATCCGCGCAGCGGGGCCGTATACATCGAGCGTAGAAAAAAGGAGTTATCTTCCCCCGACGCCGCCGCCGCCAAAGCCGCCACCGCCGCCGAAGGACCCGCCACCGCCAAAACCGCCACCGCCGCCGGAAGAGGGCGGTGAGTAGAGGACGATGGGGGCAAAGATCACCGGCATGTTCGAGTAGAGCGGCATCCCGACGTCCGGGAGACTGATGTTTAAGTTCTTCATCGCCTCCTCGACCTTATCCCCAAGACCGAGCGCCGTTCCGTAGACCAGCCACTCTCCCCATATCGAGAGATCAGCAGGTGAGTACTGCCGGATCAGGGCAAGGTCCGAGAGGAAGTTGGCGAACGCGTCCCACTCGAGTTTCTCCTTGTAGTGGTCGTCCCTCCAGAAGCCGAAGAGCGGCGAGGGGAAGAGAGCCGCAATCCCGACCTGGACGGCGACGACGAAGGAGAGGAGGGCGGCCGGTATGAGGAGGTAGGCCGCTCCCGGCGCGAGGATGAAGAGGAGGATCGCAAGCGCACAGGGGATGGCGCCGAGGAAGATGAGCGGGAGGATGGTCTCCCGGCCATCACGGACGTACCGCCGCGAGAGGGTTGTGTCCACGTCGCGGGTCAGGGCGGCAAACGACTGCTGATACTGCAGGATCCGGTGCTGGTAGCCCGGGCTCCGCCGCGCGGTCTCGGCGAACGCCTCAAGTTCAGCGGTATCGACGATATGGTCGTCTGCGATGTGGCCCAGGAAGTTGAGCACCCGCTGCTCGTAGGGATCGTCCGACTCGTTTGAGATGATCCGGACCGTGACCCCGCCGCCCTCCGGTTTCTCCGCAACAACGATCTTCTTTTTCCGGTGAAGATCGAGGACCGTCGCATAGAACCCATTCTCGTCGAACTCAAAGGGATCTCCCTTGAAGAGGAGGTTCACCTGCCAGGGTTTGAGCGCGGTATTCGGGGTGAAACTCAGATACTCCGGCACGGTGAAGGGTTTCTCTCTGCCGTAGCGCAGATATATGCCCAGGAGGATGAACGGTGTTAGAAGTACAAGGATCGTCGCAAGGCCGTTGAGGATGCCTGCCGCGGCATAGAAGATCGGAGGCCACCGGTTGGCGTCGGCCGCCTGCTGCTGCACGTTCGGGACGAACTGCGGGAAGGCCTCGATCCCTTCCATGAAGGCGGGGTCGAGGAGCATCTCGACGTTCAGCGCGTCGTCCTGCGACGCACTCCCGGTGATGACGACGGCGTCATCCGTCCGCTCGACATTCAGGGTAGGGGGATGAGTGTAGACCTCCTCGATGCTCCCGGCGAACGGGAGGGTGATCCGGAGATCCCGGTAAGGGACGTGCTCGTCGACGAGCCGGAGGTTTAAGTGCGCCCACTGGTCATCGTACTCGATCGGCGGCCGGATCTGGTAGCGGTATTCCACCGTGTAGGTGCCCGGGGTGAAGTAGTCGGGGTTGTAGATACCAACCTCGCTTGTGAGCGCTAAATTACGGATCGTCGCTAGATCTGCGGAGCTCGGCATCCCGGAGGCGGTCCGCACCTCACCCTCGAAGTCCTTGATGTAGCCTATGGTCCCGGGCGGGGCGGTCATACCGAGAAACTCGATGTGCGGCTGGTCGATGGCCATGAAGGTGAGCGGGTCTGCCCAGTAGCGAAAGAGCATCCGATACTCCCCCGCCGCCCGTACATCATACGTGTAGCGCTCGATGAAGGTCCCGTTATCGTAAAAGACGGCATCGTAGTGCTGGACCTCCAGGTTCCCCTGGAAGAGGCCACCGAGAGCATTTACTCCTGCGACCGCCAGCACCCCGACAAGAAGGGTGATGGCAACAAGGATGGCGATCTGTTGCCGTTCGGTCATACCCATCGCAGATCAGAAGGCTATCTTCGGGGCTCGCTCAATCTCTTCGCCGAACTCAAGGTACTCGAGCTTCGTAAAGCCCATGATCCGGGCGACCAGGTTCGAGGGGATGGTGTCGGTCATGGTATTGTACTGCTGGGCGATGTTGTTGTAGGTGTAGCGGTGCCGGGCGATCTCATCCTCGACATCCTTGACCGCACTCATCAGGTTCTGGACCGTCTGGGAGGTCTTGAGGTCAGGGTAGTTCTCGGCAACCGCAAGCAGCCGCCCGAGGACCGACCGGGACTCACGCTCGAGTTCGTTCAAGTCACCGGGACCGGCGCTGCCGATACGGGCCCGCATCGCGGTCACTTCGGTCAGGGTCTCCTTCTCGAATGCCGCATAGCTCTTCACGGCGCCGAGGAGCTGTTCGATCATATCAAGCCGCTTCTTCATCGCGACCTTCACCTGGCCGACCGTGGCTTCCGCGGAGTTTTTGAGGGAGAAGAACCGGTTATAGATACCTATACCGGCCGCGACGATGCCGATGACGATCAGCACCACGACGACGATAAGGACAAGGGAGATGATGTCCACCAAGGTTGTCACCACTATTCTATGTGCCTTGCAGCGTATTTAAACTGCAGGGATGAGAAAATCTCACCTCAAAACCAAAAATAAAGGAATTCTTGCCCAGATTAATCGGATATAACCACCGCACCCATTCAAAGAGTGCCCTGGTTCAATTCAGGCAAGGATGGGTGAGGAGATCCGAAAAGGCTGGCTTTCACCTCGCCTTTTGGAGCCGGTGTGAATGGGTCGGGGGGAGGAAATCCGGCTACTCCGGGACAACCTCGCCGGAACTCACCATCGCCACGATCTTGCCCTCTTCGTCACGGAGAAGGGCATTGTGCCAGAGGATCGGCTGCTCCCGGCCGCTTCTGGTCAGAACCGGACTCTCCTCGAGGGGAGGAAGATCGTTTTTGCCCGCCATAACCTCAGCGAAATTCTGCGCAAGGCGGTCGCGCAGACGCTCAGGGACGACCGTCGTAAACCAGTTCTTCCCGGTGAGGTCCTTCTCGACATACCCAAGGATCTCACACCCCCGATGGTTGATGAGGTTGATGGTGCCGTCAGCCCCGATCACTGCTATCATTATGCCGGCGGCGTTCAGGTAACCCTGAACCCGGTCACGCTCGGCGACCAGGAGGCTCTCTGCTGCAGCGCGGTCGGTGACGTCCTCGGCGATTCCGAGCATGTAGCGCAGCCTGCCGTGGGAATTGAAGATCGGGATCTTCTTCACCGCAAGGATCCGCCCCTCCGGGAGGGTGATCTTCTCTTCCAGGGCGGTTGATCCCTCCAGCAGCTCCCGATCGCCGTCAACGAAGAAGGCAGCCATCTTCGGTGGGAAGAGGTCGATGGCCTGCTTACCGGCCATCTCCTCCTGTGTCAGTCCGAGGAAGACCTCTGAGGCCCGGTTCGCAAAGACAAAGGTGTTCTTTTCCACCTCCCAGACGAAGACCATGCTCGGGATGTTGTTGACGACCGAATAGAGGAACGACTTCCACTGGGCCACCCTCTTTGTGGCGCGCACCCGTTCGGTGACGTCACGACAGACCATCCGGTAGCCCGTAAAATCGCCGATGATATCGTAGACCGGGGTTCCGCTTACCTCGAGGATGACGGTGCTCCCGTCCCGGTGGTGCATCGTCCACTCAAAGAGGACTTTCTGCTCCGGGTCGGCAAAGAGGGCGGCAATCTGCTCCTTGACCCGCTCCGCCTTATCCGGCGGCATGAAGTCGCAGGGGGTCTTGTGAAGCATCTCCTCGGGAGAGTAACCGAGAATATCCTGGCTTTTTGGGCTGACATAGGTGAATGTGCATGTCTCGTCGACGTTCAGGATCAGGTCGTTGATATTCTCGACGAGGCTCCGGAAGAGGAATTCGCTCTCGCGCAGTGCCTCCTGTGCCCGCCGGCTCTCGGTGATGTCCTCAAGGATGATGGTGACCCCCGGGGCCCCGTCATTGAAGACGGTGGGAAGGAACTTGATCCGGAAGAAGAGTTCATCGTCGCGCCGCAGGAACCGGAGCTCTTCCGTGACTTCACGGCCGTTCAAGGCATCGGTGATCCGGCTCTGTATCAGCGGGTGATCGAACGCGGCAAGCGGGGACTCCTCGATACTTTTTCCGATGACATCGTCCCGTTCTCGCCCCGCAAACTTGCAGGCAGCATCGTTTGCCTGGACAATCCGGCGCTCGCGGTCGAGCACCAGCACGAGATCCGACGAGAAGTTGAGCATGGCAGCGATGGGAACCCTCTGAGAGAGGTAAAAGACCTTGGCCTTTCCGTAGGTCTCCATCTCCACCTGCCCCGATACGAGGAGGACATCCAGATACCGCGAGACCGTGTTTCGATTGATCCCGACGGCGGCGGCAAGATCAGAGACCGACATGCCCCGCGGGTGCTCTTTCAAGGCGCCAAGCAGGAGGGGGAGTGCGTCGGTAGTGCGATCCATGTGCAAACAGAATTTCGCGCCTGAGGATATAGTGCTTTGCAGTGTTGCATGTCATAGTGATTCGCACAATGCTACGCCATAATGCAAAGCAATAGGCGAAAATTATATAAATTAAACAGGGTAACATATGATCCCCCAGCGTCAGGAAACGGGGAATCTCCCTGACGACCCGGGCCACACGGGCACAAGTGGTCCGGACCGGCATTGGTCGGCTGGGCTCGGTGAACGGAACATTCACCACGCTGATTGCACCAACGTCACGATGCGCCAGCATCAGGTGCATCCACAGGCACACCTCAAAAGGCACACCTCTCTAAACACTTATACCGGCACGGTGGGGGGACCCGGGCGGGTGTAACACCCGCCCGGGATTTCCCGCAAACCCCACAATGGTTATCACACACCCGACAATATCCCTCATCTTTTTTGTCCCTCCCCTAAGAGGCCCAAGAATCAGAAAGCAACATCTATCATCCATCAGAATAAAATTTCGTTGAATGTGCGGGCATTTTGAGATCATCGAGAGAAGGATTGACACCGTCGATATCATCGCGGTGAGCGGCAGGCTTGATGCCGGAACTTCCGGACTGGCTGAGGAGCGGATCAACCGGGTGCTCGACGCCGGGGGAAAGTGCCTCCTCATCAACCTCTGCGATTTAGACTACATCAGCAGCTCCGGTCTTCGGGTGCTGCTTGCTGCGCTGAAACGGCTGAAGAAAGACGGCGGAACGCTCCGGATCGCCTGCGGGAATCCGCAGATCCTCGAGGTATTCACCATGGCCGGATTCCACCGGATCTTTTCCATATACAATGACGAGGCGGCGGCGCTCACCGAGCTTGAAGCGGGACCATAGGTAGACCTGTATGGCGTTCTCCGGCATTGGCGACATGTTTTACGTGCTTCTGGAGATGATCTGCGTCGTCATCGTGGTCGCCTACCTGATCACGCGGACGAAATCTTTTACAGAGGTGCTTGAAGGCGCCGTCACCTGGAAGGGCCAGGCGATACTCATCCTCCTGTTTGGAGCGCTCTCCATCTACGGTACCGAGAGCGGCATCACCATTGCCGGAGCCACGGCAAACGTCCGCGACCTCGGTCCCATGGTCGGGGGGCTCTCCTGCGGCCCGGTGGTTGGGCTCGGCGCCGGCCTGATCGGCGCTGCGTACCGCTTCTCCCTTGGAGGATTCACCGCCGTCCCGTGCACGGTGGCAACCATCCTCGCAGGCCTCCTTGGTGGGCTGATCTTCCTTGCCGCCGGCCGAAAGTTCATCGGGATGTACGGCGCGGTCCTCTTTGCCGCCGGCATGGAGATGCTTCATATGGGGCTCACTCTCCTCCTCTGCCAGCCGTTCGAGCAGGCGCTTGCGGTCGTCGAGGAGGTGGCCATCCCGATGATCGTCGCAAACACCATCGGGGTCTTCATCTTCTCGTTCATCATCGGAAACCTGATCACCGAGCGGCAGACGAAGGCCGAGCGCGATACCTACCTCCAGGAACTCGAGCGCAAAAAGGCCGAACTCCGGATCGCACGCGATATCCAGATGAGCTTCCTCCCCGATCGACTGCCGGAGATCCCCGGCCTCGAACTCGCCGCCCTCTCGCTCCCGGCAAAAGAGGTCGGAGGCGACTTCTACGACGCGATCCCGCTTTCCGGGAACCGGACGGCCTTTGTCATCGCCGATGTTGCGGGGAAGGGTGTTCCTGCAGCACTCTTCATGGCGCTCTCGCGGACGGTGCTGCGGGCGAACGCGCAGGTTCCCCGGAGCGCCCGCGAGGCCGTCAGCGAGGCGAACACCCTGATCGCCGAGGACGCGAAGTCCGGGATGTTCGTCACCCTCTTTTACGCGGTCGTCGATCCGGCAGAAAAAACGCTTGCTTACGTCAACGCAGGGCATAACCCGCCCCTCCTCTTTCGATCGGGCGGCGGTCGGCCGGTAAAGCTGAAAGGAACCGGGATCATCATCGGGGTGATGCCGGATGCCGAGTACCGGGAGGAAACAATCCGTCTTGAGAGCGGCGACCTCCTCCTCCTCTACACCGACGGCGTCACCGAGGCGATCAACTCCGCTGAAGAGCAGTTCGGGGAAGAGAGGCTGATCGAGACGGTCATGAGAAGTCGCGATCTCCCTCCAGCCGAGATCGTCGGCCGGGTCCGCGACGCGGTTATGCAGTTCTCAGGCGACGAGCCGCAGTTCGACGACCAGACCCTCATGGTCATCCGGGTGGTCTGATGCCGGAACTCACCGTGCAGGCGGATCTTGCGGCACTCCCGGTGATTGCCGACTTCCTCGCCGAGACCCTTGCGGGATGCGGCGACGACCTCATCTTTGCTGTCCAGCTCGCCGTCGACGAGGCCTGCAGCAACACCATCCTCTACGGTTACCCTGCCGGAGAGGCGGGTACGATCACGCTCACCTGTAGCGTCGATGCCGACGCAGTCCTCGTGACGATCACCGACGACGGCATTCCCTTCGATCCCCTTACCGCTCCGCCGCCACGCCTTGACGTCCCCGCAGAAGAGCGCCCGATCGGGGGGCTCGGGATCCACTTCATCCGGACGGTGATGGACAGCGTCACATACGCCCGAAGGGACGAGAGGAATATCCTCTCGATGGCAAAGAGGCGGAAAGCCTCACCTTGAGGCCAGAAGAAGCGATCCGAGCACCCGGGGGAGGTCCTCTTTCTTCGTGACGACCTCTGCCGACTCCTCAAGCATCAGGTTGACGAGTTCGTGCTGCCCGGCAATCCTGAAGTCGGTCCGGAGGGCGACGACTCTCTTTCCAAGTGCGTAGGCATACCCCATCTCCCAGGATGTCCCGGAATCGGCATCGGCGCCATCGACGACCGCGACGACGAGATCGACGTCCTGGAGAGCCGCAAGGTGCTGCGCAAAGATGGCCCGGTGCTCCTCCCGGCACCGGGTATGGCTTGTGTCCCCCACCTCCTGAGGGAGGTAGACATCAAAGAGGTGTGATTCGAGGAGGTCGTGGATGGCAAGGTTGTAGGTCCTCTCAGCCTCTGAGAAGAGTGGGCCTGCAAGGTAGACCCTGTAGCGGGCGAACTCCTTGACGTCGACCGCCGGGATCTCCGGGAACCGGGCAAGAAAGGCACCGCGTCCCGGCTGTTTCTCGGTCGAGTAGTAGGTGGCGTTCACCCCGCAGGTTGGTGAGGAGTCCACCCCAACGATCGCAAGCGGCGGCTCCCCGCGCTCCCGGATGATCTTTCGGACCTCCGCTTCGAGCCGATCGAGGAGAGCGGCAAATTCGTCGGTCGCAAGCCGCTCAAGATACGAGCCCGGCGGCCGGTCGCGGCCGAGGTAAATCGTCTCCGGGCAGGGGAGCGGGACCATCTCGATCGAGAAGCGCCGGCAGCGCTCTCTGGCCCGGCCAAAGCAGCGGAGATCCTCATCGGTCGTGATTCCGCGGGCGCGGCACGCGGGATCCTCTATGCAGGGAGCGATGAGCACGTACATTGATAGTACCTGGGCGGCGTACCATAACAAGACAGATGATACCGCTCTATGCTTACCGTGACAACACCTGCGATCCGCGGAAGTGTACGGTAAAGAAACTCGCACAGCGCGGGCTTCTCCGGATGGTCACAAGCATCGCAAAGATCCCCCGCTCGACCCTCCTCCTCGACCCGACTGCGGAGAAAGCGGTCTCCCCCGCCGACCGGAACCTCCCCTCGATAACCGCGCTCGACTGCTCCTGGGAGGTCCTCGATACCGGGGCCGTCGCTTCCTGGCGCAACCGCCGGGCGCTCCCCTTCCTTGTGGCCGCAAACCCGGTGAACTTCGGCAGGCCGTTCCGGCTCACCTCGGTGGAGGCGATGGCCGCGACGCTCTACATCCTCGGCGAGAAGGAGCAGGCTCACGATATCCTCGCCCCGTTTGGATGGGGGCTCCGGTTCCTCGAGGTGAACGCCGATCCCCTCGAGGACTACTCGCGGGCAAAGGACAGCGCCGAGGTCGTCGCCCTCCAGGCGCTGTATATGTAGCACCGGCCGAGCGTCATTCCGGTGATGGCGGCGGCCAGCGATGGGGACCATCTGATCCGCTGATGGAGAAGACCGGGAGACTCGGGGTGCAGGACCGGAAGAGAGTGCCGATCCGGTTCGGCGAAAAGGTGCATCCCGTCCGGGTGAAGACCTCGACCGTCAGGGCGCCTGATTGCGGAGAAACTCGAATGTGACGGCCTTGCTGGTGATTGCACGTGACCCGGGTATGCCTCCCAGATGCGTGACCGACGGAGGCTATCGGAGCGAGAAAGAGGGCGTACCAGCGCCGGAGGTGGTGCAGGGGGTGGGTACCCACCCGACCGCCCAAACACGGCAAACGCCGCACGCGACGTGTAAGTGCGAATACCTCCCACCGGGAGGTGTTCCACTCGCGTCTACAAGTTCTCTCATGTCACCGGGGTAATAGTTCCCCAAATTATTAGATGATCCGGGCGATATTTATACGATTCTATTTAATTCCGCCCATCAATCCTCATTTTCGCTTCAAATTACCGAAAGACTTTTTGAACATAGGATAGCTTCCCGAGCTATCGTAACTTTCCAGTCCATATGGGGAGAAAAAAGGACAGATTGACGACTTGAATCAGAAAGGATTCTTTCAAACTGTCTGACATGTGGCATACGGGGGAGGGTGCGCAGCCCCGCTCCCGCATCAGGGCTAGCGGCTGCTCACCAGAACCCGGGCACCAGGACATACATCGCCCAGCCCATGTACTCGCGGCCGTAACCGAAGTACTCGTCCTGGATACGGTGGAGGTAATCGATCATCCATTCGCGTTCGGGGTGATCGGGGTGCTCCGCGAGCCAGGAGAGGATCGCCTGCCAGATCCCGGACTCGTAGCGGTCCCAGTCCTCAGGGCTTGACCGAAAAACCGCGGCGATATCGAATCCGGCATCCCGGACGATGCCGAGGATCTCGTACTCCGTCAGGACGTCGGGCCATGCCCGGGCGAACTCGGGCGGAGTGCTGTCGGACCGCCAGCAACGGTCCCCGATGACGATGGTCCCCTCATCCGATACCATCCCCACAAGGGCGTCGAGCGTCGCGGCAAACCCGCCCCAGATATGGGAGGCCCCGATTGCTGCGGCACAGTCGAACGGCTCGTCGGGGACGTACTCCCGGGCGTCCATGCACCGGACAGCCATCCGATCGGTAAGTCCCGCCGCCTGGAACGTCTCCTCAGAGCGGCGGCAGGCATCCTCCCGGGCCTCAATCCCAAGGCCTGATATCCCGTACTCGCGCCCCCAGAGGGCGAGGATCGTTCCGTTCCCGCACCCGGGCTCGACGACGCGGGCCCCCTCCCGGAGCACGGCCGCCCGTCCGGCGGCAAGCACCTTCTCGGGCGTCGTGGGGTTCATGATCGCAAGCCCTCCCTGGGATATGCTGACGAGTTCGTTCTTCTCCATGAATAAGAGGCCTCCGGGCCTTCTCATACAGGGTAGGCGGTCCGGCCATATATCCATAACACCCCGTATCAGCCCATCGAGGCCTTTGTAGCGCCGTTTCTCTCCGAAGGGTACCCATATATACCAAGATCGTCACCGTCATGCTATGCCCCCGGACCATGATATCCCGGGGAGAGCCCTGCGGGCCCTCAAGTCCCGGCCGAAGGGCATGACGATCACCGAACTTGCAAAGGCCCTCGGTGTGAACCGGAACTCGGTCTCAAAGCACCTCGAGGTGCTGCAGGCCGCCGGCCAGGTCGATCTCCAACTCGTCGGGAATGCCAAGGTCTACTCCATCGCACAGCGCGTGCCCCTCTCGGCGTTTCTCTGCTTCACGAAGAACCTGATCCTGGTCCTCGATGCCGACCTCGTCATCGTTCAGGCCAACGACCAGTGCCTTGCGCGATTGGGACGCCCAAAAGAGGAGGTTGTAGGCCAAAACCTACGTGAGGCCAACCTCCCCATCGTCTCGTCCCCACAAGCCCTTGCGGTTGTCGAAAGCCTCGAACGGGAGCAGGTGATCACCGATATCCGCTACCGGCACGAGAACGGCAGGGAGGCCTTCTATCAGATGCAGGCGATCCCGACGACGTTCGAGGACGGGACGAAGGGGTGCACGATAGTCCTCGAGGATATCACCGACCGGAAGCGCTATACCCAGAACATGGCGTTCCTCGCCCGGACGGCGATCGACCTCGTCGACCTCCAGCCGGTGGAGGATATCTACCGCTACATCGCCGAAGGGCTTGCGGAACTCGTGCCGGGTGCGTATGCCTACATCTTCTCCTACGATGCGGCCGACCGGCAGTTCATCATCCGGGATCTCGCTGGCGAGGGGTTCCGGGAGGGGCTTACGGAACTCCTGGGAGAGGACCCCGTCGGCCTCTCCCTCCCGATCGGCCGGATCTTTGATCCCCCATACAACCAGACCCCCCACTCGGTGCGCGGCATACAGGAGTTCGTCCTCCGTCCCGAACCCTCCTCGTGGTCGCTCTACGACCTCTGCTTTGAGGCGATCCCAAGAGAGGTCTGCGAGGCGATCCTTGCCCGGTTCGATATCCAGACGCTCTGGGTCATGGGGCTGGTCTGGCGCGATGAGGTCTTCGGCATGGCCGGGGTCTTTCTCTCCCCGGGAAAGGGACTTGAGAACCGGGAGACGGTGGAGTCGTTCGTCCGGCAGGCTTCCATATCCCTTGCGCGGCGCGAGGCCGCCGAGCACCTCCGGCAGAGCGAGGCGCGGTTCCGGGGCATGATCGATTCGTCCCCCTTCGGGGTCGCGCTCATCGACCAGGATGGCCGGTTTACCTACACAAACCGGAGGTTTTGGGAGATATTCGGCTACGAGCCGGAGAGCAAAACCACGGCCATCGAGTGGAGCCGCCGGATCTTCCCTGACGACAACGACCGGCTGGAGGCCATCAGGGCCTGGCAATCGGACCTCAAACGATCGGCTCCAGGCCGGATTCGCCCCCGGACATTCGTCATCCGATCCAGGGACGGACAGAAGAAGACGATCCTTTCGCGTGCCGTCACGCTCCCTGACGGGACGGAATATGTTACCTGCGAGGACATCACCGAAGAGGTGCAGACCTACCGCATCCTTCTTGCGGATATCGCCGACCTGCGACGGCGGGAACAGGAACTCCTCATCAAAGACCGTGCGATCGCCTGCACCCAGCGGGCGGTCGCCCTCCTCGACCCGGACGGGGTGGTGACCTATGCGAACGCCGCATACCTCGCCCTCTGGGGTTACCCGACCGCAGAGGAGGTGCAGGGGTCACACTTCTCCCGGTTCTGGGAGCGGTCCGACGAACTCCAAGATATCGTTCGGACAGTCCTCGACGGCGGGTCCTGTCAAGGCGAGCAGACAGGCATCCGGAGCGATGGTGAGGCGTTCCGGACCGACCTCCTCGGGACGCCGATCGTCAGCAACGACGGTAAGGTGATCGGCATGATGGCGGCAGTTACTGCCAGGTAGATGAAAGCGACGTTTCGCCAGGAAAAGAACTGGAGCACCACCAGGTGCTCCAGGCGACGGGGCCGACCGCCCCGGAGAGGACACATAAACCTATGCCCGGCAGAGCCGTTGCGCAGCACTGTACGGCGATTCTGGTTTGTAAAGGCTTATTTTAACCCCGGAACATCCAGCATTCGCACAGGAGGTGCAGAGATGCAGAAGACCATCGAGAAGAGAGAGGCAAAAGACGCAACACGGGTCCGGGAGTTGATACAGGTCATGCTGAACGCCGACACCTACACCAGCCTGAAGGCCATTGCCGACCTCGGGGAGATCGGGGCTCCGGCGGTTGGACCGTTGGTTCAGACCCTTCTCTCCACCGAGAGCAACGCACGCTGGACCGTTGCGATGGCGCTCGCGCGCCTCGGCGCTGAAGCGGTCGAGCAACTCGTCGGGGTTGTGCTCGTCACGGACGACGAGATCAAGAACCCCGCAATCTGGGCGCTTGCCGAGATCGGTGACCCTCGGGCGGTCAGCCCGCTGGTCGAGACCCTCCAGACCAGCAAGTCCGAGTGCTGCCGGGCCCTGACCGCCGCGGCCCTGCTGAAACTGGGAGACCCGGCCGGCATCGCCGAGGTGGAGAGGGCGTTTGAGCGCTTCGGCAGGCAGTTCGAAGACCATACTATGGAAGCCTTCGAGGGGACATGAAGCAGTCCCCCTTGAAACCACACCCTTTTTGATTCGCCGCTGGCCGGATAAATGAGTAACTACTAATAGGCTCTCCCAAAAAGAGATAACTATGCAAAGGCTCCACATCCTGCTCCTGATTCTCCTTGCGGCCGCTACGATCGCCGGAGGCTGCACGGAGACGGAGAGTACCGAAGCAGATATCCAGTCGCTCTCCCCAACCCCGTTGCCTGTGCCGACCGAGGTGGAGGCGGCGGTGGCAGGCCATCCGGCCCCCACGCCGCCCGTCCCGTCCCGCGATAAAGGGCCGCTGAGAGTGGAGTTCCTCGACCCGTGGATCTACCACACCCCGACCCCGACACCCACGATCGCGACGACGAAGCAGCCCGACGATATCCGGATCTCTGAAGGCATGACCGAGTACGCAGTGGTGGCCGCTCGGATCTCTCCTTCACCCCACGGGACTTCATCACCGAGGCTTACCACATCCCCTTCCCTTACTGGGCAGTCAACGTGAGCGCGGTGCCGATAGACGACTTCCCCCTGATCACGGTGCAGATCCAAGATCCAGAGGACCCAAACCATATCATCGAGAGCATCAGATACACAAGGAACGAATTCCCGTTCCTAAACTCCACCACTTCCAGGGAATTTATCGAGAAGGACCAACGGTTCTTCATCAAGGAAGGATACAAGGACTACCGCTTTGTCATTCACACGGAGGCGGTACGATCGTTTAAGATCACCGTCTACGTCCCGACAAAGTATCTCGTTTAGGCGGGGGGAACCCTCCCCGCCCCTTCCGCGGCACGGAGTTCACGATTATAGTCCATGACCGCGACGATGTACTCCCGCCACGCCTGGTCAGCCTCGGCGAGGTTTCTGTCAGCCACCGTGTACTCCTTGAGATCGTAGGCGGTGGCAGCCGACGACCAGAGTGAAAACGCGCGGTTCAGGTTGTCGAGCGCCCGGATGTAAGCGGACTGCACCCCGGCGTACTCTTTCGGAAGACTATCCGCACTGATGACCTGCCGGTGGTAGGCCGTGACGGCCCTGCCATACTCTGCGATGGCTGCAAACTCCTGCGTATAGGCATCAGCCTCGGCGATTGAGGTATTGCGGGATTGCATATGGGCCGAGATCTTCTCATGGATTAAAGAGAGATCGGCCTCCGAAGCCGCCACATGGCCGGCGAAGATTGCAACCTCTCGGTCTTCATTGTAGTCATGAATAAGCGTCCATCCGACGAAGGCAATTGCTATAAGAGCAACCACCACCCACACAGCAACAAGTACTTTCCTCAGGCCGGCGGCGATCTTTGAGAGGCTGGGGACCTTAATGTTCTGGAGACCGGGGACCTTAAGGTCCTGGAGGCGAGGGATTTTAAGATCTTGAAGGGCAGGAATCTTCAGGTCCACGGCTCTCACGCTCCTCCTTTCGGCAGCCGGACCGGATAGATCTGGTACTCCTCAGGCGTGGGGATGTAGCAGATGGGGATGATCCGCGGGTTCTCGGATCTCACACTCGCGATCGAGGCATCCTGGGTGTCGCCGATGGCGAGCGGCTTCCCCCAGCGCGCAGTACTGTAGCGTGAGACGTAATTCCACTCGAAATCCGTCCCTTCGACGTAATAGTAGCGCTTTCCTTCGTGTGTGAAGTACCTCGGCAAGTATTTCGCATAGTAGGGGTTGAACGCATCCATCCGGATGCCGAGAGCCATGTGATCCGAGTACTCAAGCAGCACCGTATCATAGCCAAGAACGTCGAGGAGCCCGGCCATCAGGATAGCCGCATCCTCGCAGTCCCCCCTCCCGTCGACGAGGGTCTCGACGGGATACTTGGGGTATTCGATACTGCCTTTCACGGACAGGGTGTGTGGGGGGAGGGTGCCTTCGATATAGGATGTCGTGTTCCCGTCCGCATCGTAGGGGATCTGCTGGACGAAGAAGATGAGATTCATCAGCCGGAAGTACTCCTTGTCCGGGTTGTCGACCGGAGGCGCAATCTGCCGGGCGAGGTCCTCAAGGACCGGCCGGTCAGCATCCTCGAGGGCGTACCGGCCCCAGTAGAGATGATCGGCATAGCGCGGCGTCTCCCGGTGCTCATGGAAGAGCGCTTTTGGAACACTGATCTCTGTCGTATGGACACCGCCGTCGATCGACGTCCAGCGGAAACTCCGGGTATAGACCTCGCCGTCGTCCGGCAGGGGCGTCGCGGTCGCTACCGGCGTGGGCGGGCGATATTCAGGCAGTTCCGGGAGAGGTACCGTTTCACGGGAGCCCAAGCCGATCGGCTCCCCTAGAAGCATGGGCTTGACTACGAGGGCAATGACCAGGATCACGATCCCGCCCGCGAGGACGGGGAGAACGTCCTTTAACTCCATATCAAAACCTTAAACGTTGGCCTCAGGTAGAGATATTTGATCTCGTCTGTTAAAAAACGTTAACGGTTTCTATCAGTCGAATATTAATTCCGAAAAAATTAATATTCAGTATTATATTTAGATTCGAACATCCCCGACAACGTGGCGCCTTCCCACCAGCAGGCCGCATCATTCCTCCGCCTCCGCGACCAAGAAGAGGGGCGGGACGAACTCCGGTGACGCCAAAAGGGGATCAACCAGCCACGCCTCGTTCTCATGGCCGAACGCACGCGGGCCATGTCGTGGATCGCCGGGTAGTCGTCTTCCGCCGCGTGAGGTGCCTTTTATTGCAGGAATCCCTGTTACCCCCATACACCTGCGTGATTCCCAGTTGAAGTCGGGGGCATCCCGGGTCACCGGGGAAGGCAGACCTCCTCGAGCCCGGCCATCTGCCTCCCGGATCCGGTTGCATACGTGCAGACCGAAGGGTAGTACCTGGTGATATACTCCTTGAGCATCCGGATGGAACTGTACTGCGGCGCAATACTCTTTATCGACTCCTTCATCATCCGAACCCACTTATGCGGGATGTCGTCCATTGTTCGCGAGTAGTAGAGCGGTGCGATCTCGTTCTCGATGAGGTCGTAAAGCATCTCCGCATCGGGCTCGATCCCCTCCATCGTGGCGGGGCGGCCCTCGATGGCCCAGCCGTTCCTCCCGTTGTAACCTTCGATCCACCAGCCGTCGAGAACCGAGAGATTTAAGACCCCGTTCATCCCCGCCTTCATGCCGCTCGTGCCGCTCGCCTCCATGAGCGGGACGGGGGTGTTCATCCAGACATCAACCCCGTGGACCATGTAGTGGGCAAGTTGCTCGTCGTAATCCTCGACGAACGCGATTCGGCCGCCGAACCGGGGATCCTGGGCATACAGGTAGATCCTCTGCAGGATCTGCTTGCCCCGCTCGTCGGCCGGATGGGCCTTCCCGGCGAAGATGAACTGCACGGGTCTCCAGCGGTTGTTCACGATCCGGTCGAGCCGGTCCAGGTCCTGGAAGATCAGGTCCGCCCGCTTGTACTCGGCAAACCGGCGGGCAAACCCGATCGTCAGCGCCGAGGTGTCGAGCATGAGCCCCTCGGCGGCGAGGTTTGCAGGCTCATCACGGTGCCCCGCCCACTTGAGACGTTTCCGCTCCCGGATTCGGGCAAAGAGTTTCATCTTCAGCCACTGGTGCTCACGCCAGAGTTCTTCGTCCGGGATCTCATCGATCACCTCCCATATGGTCGGATTATCGTAGTCCTCCCGCCAGTCCGGGTGAATCGGATCCATGTACCGGTCGATGAGCCACTCGATCCGGTGGTTCAGCCACGTGGGCACGTGCACACCGTTTGTGACATAGTCGATCGGCACCTTCTCGACCGGGTGCTCGGGCCAGAGGGGTTGCCACATCTCCCGGGCAACCTCGCCGTGTTTTTTAGAGACGCCGTTATGGAAGCGGCTCATTCGGAACGCAAACGCGGTCATGTTGAATCCGGCGCCCGGGTTATGCGGGTCCTCCCCGAGGGCCATGAACTCGTCCCAGGTAAGACCGAGCGAGGAGCAGTAATTGCGGAAGTACTTCGACATCAGGTCCTCGGGGAAGACGTCGTGAGCGGCGGGGACAGGGGTGTGGGTGGTGAAGATCGAGGTGCCCCGGACCTGCTCGCGCGCCTCCTCAAACGACATCCCGGCGACGATCCGCTCCCTGAGCCGCTCAAGCAGAGCGAACGCGGAATGGCCCTCGTTTAGGTGCATCGCCGAGTAGTCGATCCCGAGGGTATGAATGACCTTCCGCCCCCCGATGCCGAGCACCACCTCCTGCCGCAGCCGGCTCTCGATCTCCTTTAGGTAAAGGCGGTGGGAGATGCTCCGGTTCTCGGGAAGGTTCTCATCGATATGGGTATCGAGGAGGTAGAGAGGGACACGCCCCACCTGCACCTTCCAGACCGCAACGTGGATGGGAGGGTCGAGCAGAGGGACCTGGACCACGAGCTGGCGGCCGTTATCGTCGAGAACCCGGAGGACCGGGGCGGCATCGCGATCCAGGATCTCGGCGACGTTCTTCTGCCACCCGTTCGCCTCGATATGCTGGTGAAGATAACCCTCGGCATACATGAACCCGACAGCGACCGTCGGCACGCCGAGATCGCTCGCTGCTTTGATGTGATCCCCGGCGAGGACGCCAAGCCCCCCCGCGTAGAACGGAAGTGAGTGGTGCACTCCAAATTCGCTTGAGAGGTAGGCGATCGTCAGCGGCACCCGGCCGGGGTAGTGCTGCGCAAACCAGCTCGTCCTCGGCTCCATGTACTGCCGGAACCGGTGCATGATGATATCGTAACGGCGGAGAAATTCTGGATTCGTTGCCGCACGCTCGAAGTACCGGGGTGGTGTGTCCTGGAGCATCCTGACCGGGTTGTGGCGGCTCATCTTCCACTCCTCCCGGTTCAGCTGCTTAAAAAGGACGCTCGCCGAGGAATGCCAGCTCCACCAGAGGTTGTACGCGAGGTCGACCAGTCCGAAGATTCGCTCCGGGACATGGGCGAATCGGTCGTAGGGTATCTCCGTCTTCATCGTGCCGGGGCATTACCTGTCGCACCTGATAAGTGCTTCTGTCGGAGGGGCGGATCACCGCCGCCGATCGCGCTCCATGATCTCGCGGATCGTTCGCTCTTCCCCACGCCCTGCCGAAGGTATGCCCTCTTGCCGGAGCAGGCTGATGAATTCTCTGGATTCTCGGGGTCGCTCCCCGATCTCAACCAGCCAGCACGCCAGTGCCGGACCGCTTTGGGTATCAGGTCCGGTTGGATGGAGCGTTGTGATCCTCCACGGTTACAGACTCTTGCCCGCGGGCGGAAGAAAGCGGCAGGCCCTGGGTACTGACACTTTCACCCTGCGCACGGCGTGGGTTTTAGTGCCGTGCGGGAGACTCGGCGAGTATGCTACGGAGAGCAGGCTACCTCCAGAGGTGCAGGTGCGCCGCCGTCGATAGGAACGGGCGGACTGCCCGGATCGTCGAGGCCGTGCTCGACGGGCGAAGGTTCGGGATCCGGGTCCGGGAGCTCCGGCAGGCGCTCGACGGCCTCGCGTCCGCAAGGATAGAATCGCTTCATCAGGACTGGGGCGCGGTCCTCGGCGTCACGGCCGGGCATGCAAACCTCTCTCGCTCCGGGGCGGCGCTCACGTTTACGCTTCGTGCCGGGGAGCGCTATACCGTCCCCGCGGCAGCGGTCCGGGCGGTCCTTGATCGTTCCGCAGCCTTCGCCCCGGTTGCGGCGGTTCTTCTCGCCGGCCAGCGGGCCTCCATCACCGGGTGAGCCCGGCCTCGCGGATCGCGGCCTCCCCGGCGTCGCGGAACGCCCTCCCGACGTTCCCGGGGCCGAGGAGCACTCCGCCGAAGATCCTCGAGACGACCAGCGCGTGGCTCTCGAGGGCGTGCCGCCGGAGGAGATCGAGGAGGATCCTCCCCGGCCGGCCGACCTCACCGTCGCTCCGAAACTCCTCGACGGTGCCGCACCGCCAGGCGGCGCAGTGGTGAGCGGCCTTCCGATAGGCCTCGTGGTGGCCGGCAAGAACCTGCGCGATATCCCCGGGCTCCTCGATCCGGTAGAGATGCGCGTAGAACCGCGACCGCCGGACCTCGATCACGGCGGCGCCGAGGGGTTTTGCACTCACGCCGCCACCCGTCTCTTCGTATACTCGTCCCAATGCGCCTCAAGGAACCCCCGCATCCCCCGGCCGGGTTTGTAGGGCGGGTATATCCGGCGATAGGCCTCCTCGGCCTCGGCAAGGCTCCCCGTCGGCAGGAGGTCGGTGTAGGCCGCAAGGTACAGAAGTCCGATCGCCGCCGAGCGGGAGACCCCAAAGCCGCAGTGGACCAGCACCTGCCGGCCTTTGCCAAGACACCCATCGATGAACCGAAGGGCTGCGTCGATCGCCTCTTTGGGGATATCGGCGGGGTCGCGGGCATCAACCAGGTTGAGCATCAGCCGGTTCCCCCGCCGGGCAACCAGGTACTCGGGGTGGTCCGGCGGCACCGTTGCGATCGGCGAGTACGTGACCGCGAGACAGTGGTAGGGGCTCCGGCAGGCGTGGACCACGCACCAGGTCTCGTGAGCCTCCACCATGACCTCGTAGTCCTCCTGCGTCCCGACATAAAGATTCGGATAGATCTCGATCATGGCTTTTGATCCTCCCGTCGCAGCGTTTCGAGTGCATAGACCGCCGCGCCGAGGAGCGGCGCCCGTCCATCGAGTTCGGAGACGGCGATCCGGGGGAGGGCAAGGAAGCGGTCGATGCAGGGCTCCATGTGCCGGATCACAACATCCCCGTGGTAGCGGGCGAGCGGTCCGTCGAGGACGAGCACCTCGGGGTTGTAGGCGACGATGACGCTCGAGACTCCCCGGGCGTTCACCCGGCCGAGCGCCTCCATGAAGGCGAGGGCGACCGGGTCCCCCTCGCCGGCCGCCGCAAAGATCGCCTGACTAGAGGAGGCGTCAAACGCGACCGGGCCGGGATCCGCCTCCTCTCGCCATGCCGCAAAGAACCGGGGGATGTTCTTTGCAGAGGCGTAGGCCTCCCAGTGGCCCCTATACCCGCACCCGCAGACGAGGTTGTAGCGGGTATCGACGGTGATGTGCCCGATCTCGGCGGCATTTCCAGTCATCCCGAGAAGAAGGCGGCCGTTCACCACCGCACCGCCCCCGATCCCGGTGGAGAGGGTGATGTAGACGACGTTGTCGGAGCCGCGGGCGGCGCCTGCCCACCGCTCGCCGAGGACGCCGGCCCGGGCGTCGTTGATCAGGACAACCGGAAGCCCGAACCGCTCCCGGAGCGGGCCGGTGATCTCCACGACCGGAAATGCCATGTTCGGGGAGTGTACGACCCGGCCGCGGTTAAGATCCTGGGGCCCGGCCGATGCGACGCCGATCGCCGCAACATCCCTCCCTTCAGGCAGGGCAAGGAGCGCCTCCACATGGGCAATGATCGCGGCGGTGATCGCCTCCCCGCTGGATCCCGCACTCGGCGTCGGGCCCGTCTCGTAGGCCTGCATAGTCGCATCGGAACCAACCAGAGCGGCGCGGAGGTTGGTCGCGCCGAGGTCAACGGCAATCACGGTCGTCATCAGGTCACCTATCTTCGAATTACGCAGAGCGCCGGCATAAACCTACGCCCCCGCTCCAGATATCGATCCCCGGTACCAAAAAGAGGTATACCTCATTTTGAGATCCCCTGCCGGACACCGGATCTCCGTGCCACCGGGATAAACGGGTGCGTGGATTTATCAGGGAGGCGGTCCCGTACCTCTTCATCGGATCCTGCTCGTGAACATCCTCTCTACATGGCAGGGTTCCTAGAAAGGACCTCGCGGTGGGGATGCCGGCGCTCCTCGTCGGGGGTGCGCTGCGGCTGGTGCTGATTGGGTTTTAAGGAGAGGAAGATGCGCCGAAAGACCAAGGAAGAGTACATCGAGATCATCTGCTCCCTTGTGAGGGAGGAGGGGCGTGCGCAGACCGGGCGGATCGCCGAGGCGATCGACGTGAAACCTCCGTCGGTGACCGAGATGCTCCGAAAACTGGAGCGGGAAGGCCTCATCGTCTATGAGTCCTATGCGGGCGCCACGCTGACCCCGGCAGGCGAGGAGATGGCCCGGGAACTCCAGGGACGGCACCGGACGTTTGCGGACCTCCTGGAACTCCTCGGTGTCGCCGGCGATACCGCAGAGATCGACGCATGTCAGTTCGAGCACCATGTGAGCCCGGAGACGCTGAACCACCTCCGGCTCTTCCTCGAGTTTCTCAGGGAGACCCCGGAAGGCCAGCAAAGCCTCGCGGCCTTCAGTGCGTTCCGAAAGAAGCGTGCGTGAGCGGCCCGGATCAGACGTCCTCCCCCACCGCCATGCAGGGATACTTCTCCCGGGGATACTGGCCCTCTATGGACTCGCGGATGAACTGTTCCTTTGATGCCGCCGTGCGAAGATCGTCATAGACCTCTTTCGGCACGCCGGCGTAGCGGTAAGAGTTCCCGTTCTCGCAGTTGACAAGAAGCGCCTTCGTCGTCGGGTCGTAGCCGAAAGACCGTACACCTGACTCTTGTGGCATGGGAGCGTCTGTGGCAGGCGAAGATGATAGCGGTTGCGGCGGGGTGCCGCCGACGGGGGACCTGCCATCACCGAACCTTCTCGTAAGGATAGCGCAGCCGGATGAAGTCCCCGAAGTACCGGCCCTTCGACCGGGCATTGAGAAGCCCTTCATAGACCTCGGCCGGCACCCCGACGTAGTGGTAGACCCCGCCGCTGTGGAACTCGACCTCCAGAACTTCGTCTTCCGGGTCGTATCCGACCGATTTGATGTTGGTAGACTCGACGGCCTGGCGCTGCATGGGGGAGGAGTAGAGGGGTGAGGATGGATAAGAGTTGTGGATGCTGGAGGCGAATAGCATGAGTGAAAGCCGGAAGAGAGACCGGGGCTACAGCCGGCGGGGAACCGTCACCGCCCCGCACCGGAGCGCCAGCTCCGACAGACTCATGACCTCAAGGCCCCATCCTGTTCGATGAGGGTACGGATATGGCACGAAGAGATGTGACCGCCGACGAGGCAAAGGCGATGGGCGAGCAGCTCGGGATCACATGGAAGGAGTTCGACGTCGACCAGTTCCGACGCGGGATGGTCGTGGAACTTGAGCACGGCCTCCATGATCCGGCGACGAACGTCACCGATGACGACCTTCTTCTGACGGCAAAGATTGCACTTGCGCACCTAAACGAGTTCCCGGACTACTACGACCGGCTCGAGAAGATGGAGAGGGAGGCGGAGGCCTACTGGGCGAAGCGGAAGGAAGCGGGGCGGTGACCGGGTCACCGCCATGATACTTACCCCGGGGCGGCAGAGAGGAGAAGAAGCCCGGCTACCCAGATCGCGGCGAAGAGGACGACGGCAATGATGCTGCTTTCGCGGTAGGGGACTTTCCTTCGTTCATCTTCCGTGCGGTGATGTAAGCGTCGCAGGCACCGTAGAGCCAGATGGCAGCCCCAGCCGGGGCAAAACCGAGAATTCCGAGCAGTGTTCCGGCAAGGACGAGAAAACCGCGTGATAACTGCCCGTTATACGTCTGGCCGAGTCCGGCGAAGATGAACGAGAGGAGGGCTGAGAATCCCGGATTCTTTGGGCCGTATGTAATGGTACGGGTGACGCTTCCTGTCATGATATCGGCGCCCAAAAGGGCACCGAAAGCAGAAATACGTTGCGGGCGGTTGGGCCGACCACCTGCAGGGGGCGGTGAGGAGAGATGAGATTAACAATAACTATTGCCCCCTCGCTCCAATCAAGAGTATGCAACGGCGCCCGGAAGCAAACTGGATCAAGATACGGCAACGCCGCGTTATCGATGAGAAAGAGTATTACGCCGACCGACTCTACGCAACCCAGCAGGCTGCAGCCACCTATGCACGGCAGCTGGATCGCCAGGGAAAAGAGGTTCTCATCCTTCCGGTCACCCGGGAGGGGGGAGTTCGGGGTTACGCAGCCTTCGTCAGGAGGTAGAGGCTCTACGCCGCAGAGGCAGCCGCCCGGCTCTCTATTTAGGTGGAGGTCTGACTGAGCACGGGCGAAAGCCCCGGGGCGGGGTCAACAATAGAGTGGGGGCGAACCCCATTCACATTCCCCATTCTCCTCTCGATCGGGAGGTTAATAAATTCCCCATACAGCGGAGGTTTGAAGGTTGAACCGCCCGGTTCAACGCACCCGCCACTCGTCGTGGAGGATCCCCCAGACGTCGATATCCTCATAGACCTCCCCCCTCCGGCCATGCTCCCTAAGATGCGCCTCGTGGACCATCCCGCACTTCTCCATCACACGCCCCGATGCAGGGTTGCGTGAGAGGTGCATGGCGTAGACCCGGTGCAGCCCGAGCGCGGAGAACCCATACTCAATCACCGCCCGGGCCGCCTCGGTGGCATACTCCCGATCCCAGTAGGGCCTCCCCACCCAGTAGCCGAGCTCAGCCCGTCCGTGACGGCGGTCGATCGCCACAAGCCCAACCGCGCCCACAAGATCCCCTTCCCGGATCCGGGTAACGGCGTAGACGGCGCTCTTTCCTTTCCTAAACTCAGACTTGTGGGTGGCAATCCAGGCCTCCGCCGCCCCGTCGGGGTAGGGGTATGGTATATCAAGTGTGCGAGACGCGACCTCGTAGTCGCCGGCGAGGCGCCGGACTACCGGGGCGTCCTTGAGGGTGAACGGCCGCAGGAGGAGACGATCGGTCATGAGGACGGGCTGTTCATTCATACGACCAATCCCGGCCCCAACGACGGGGAGACGATTCCCCAGACGTCGACGTCCTCATAGACACCCCATTTTCTGACATGCTCACGGAGCCGCCCTTCGTGCACCATCCCGCATTTCTCCATCACGCGGCCCGATGCAGGGTTGCGGGAGAAGTGCATGGCATGGATCCGGTGCAGCCCAAGCACGGAGAACCCGTAGCCGATCACCGCCCTGACCGCCTCGGTTGCGTATCCCCTACCCCAGCAAGAGCGGGCGATCCAGAACCCGAGTTCTCCGCGAACGTGGACGGGATCGATCTGCAGCCGGACACCGCCGATCAGCCTCTTTTCACGGGCAAGCGTGACGGCAAAGCCTGCGGCGTCGCCGCGCTCGATGCCCTCGGAGAGGGAGGCGATCCAGATCTCGGCAAGGCCTTCCGGGTAGGGGTAGGGGAGGAGGGTTGTCGCGGCAACGGCGTGGTCCCCGCAGAGCCGTTGAACCGTGGCGGCATCCGCAAGGTCGAATGGGTGCAGGAGGAGACGATCGGTCTCAATGATGGGCTGCTTCTCCATAGGTATGCAGATGGCGCCAGCCAATATAAGACCTGCCGCACCTCGCGCAAGATCGCTTCGGCTTTATAACATTATCTTCCAGTTCTTGAGATTACGCGGCATAGTGATGATAATGGGCCACTTGAAACCTCTAATCTTGATAAGAGCCCAGAATATCCTCGCTATCTGCAAACCAGCAACCTTTATTAATTTTTGTTCTGTATTCCAACATGCATGATCAAAGTCGCAATCAACGGATTTGGGACCATCGGCAAAAGGGTAGCCGATGCGGTCGCCGTTCAGCCCGATATGGAAGTAATAGGGGTTTCGAAGACCAGCGTCTCTGCTGAAGCGTTCGTCGCAAAAGAGCGCGGCTACCCGCTCTATATCGCGGACCTCTCAAAGAAGCCGGCATTCGAGAAGGTCGGTCTTGAGGTCGCCGGCGACGTAGAGGCGATGATCAAGGCCGCCGATATCGTCGTTGATGCCACACCGGGGGGTGTCGGGGAGAAGAACCGACCGATCTACGAGCGTCTCGGCAAGAAGGCAATCTTCCAGGGCGGCGAGGAACACGAGGTCGCCGGGTTCTCGTTCAATGCCCACGCAAACTACAGAGAGGCCGAAGGGCACCAGTTCGCCCGGGTCGTCTCGTGCAACACCACCGGACTCGTCCGGATCATCCACGCCATGGACCAGGCCTTCGGCGTCGAGCGGGTCCGGGCGGTGATGGTCCGGCGGGCAGCGGACCCCGATGACGTCAAGAGGGGGCCGGTGGACGCGATCGTCCTCAACCCGGCGACCATCCCGAGCCACCACGGGCCGGACGTCAACACCGTCCTCCCGCACATCAATATCGTCACCCTCGCGATGATCGTCCCGACGACGTTCATGCACATGCACTCTATCCAGATGGACCTAAAGAAGGAGACCACCCGCGAAGAGGTGCTGAAGGTCTTTGAGAACCACAGCCGGATTGGGCTCATCCGCAAGGCCACCGGGATCAAGAGCAACGCCCAGCTCCGGGAGTACACCCAGGATCTCGGCCGGCCGCGGACGGACCTCTGGGAGAACGGGGTCTTTGAGGAGTCGGTCTCGGTCCTGAACGGAAAGGAGTTCTACTGCTTCCAGGCCATCCACCAGGAGGCCGACGTCGTCCCCGAGAACATCGACTGCATCCGCGCCCTGATGGGAACCGTGAAGGATCCGGAAGAGTCCATCCGGATGACGAACAAAGCGCTCGGTCTCGTCGCGATCGGGTGAACGGCCGGACCGGGGGAGGAAGAAGGATTAACTCCCCGGCAAACCCACTATTTTTAATGGATCCGTATGAACTGGTGACCCGGAATACCGTTGAGGTTGTCACCGAAGAGGAGCTGCGTGCGCTCATTGACCGCCCGGTCAAACGGGTCTACACCGGCTACGAGCCGAGCGGTGAGATCCACCTCGGCCACATGGTGACGGTGAACAAGTTGATGGACTTGCAGCAGGCAGGGTTCGAGGTGACCGTGCTCATCGCCGATCTCCACGCCTTCTTGAACCGCAAGGGCACCATGGAGGAGATCCGGGAGATCGCCGAATACAACCGCCTCTGCTTCGAGGGGCTCGGCCTGCGCGGCGCAAAGTATGTCCTCGGTTCGGACGTCCAGCTTACGCCGGAGTACGAGCTTTCTGTCCTCAAACTCTCCCAGGCAATCACCCTCAACCGGGCGAAGAGGAGCATGGACGAGGTCGGGCGGCAGATGGAGAACCCGATGGTCTCGCAGATGGTCTATCCGATCATGCAGATGGTCGATATCGCGACCCTGCAGGTGGACGCCGCCGTCGGCGGAATCGACCAGCGAAAGATTCACATGCTTGCGCGGGAACACCTTCCCTCAATCGGATACCCGGCGCCGGTCTGCATCCACACGCCGATCATCAACGGCCTCGACGGGAAGAAGATGTCGTCATCGGCAGGAAACGTCATATCCGTCGCCGAATCTGAGGAGGAGATCAGGCGGAAGATGAAGAAGGCATTCTGCCCGCCCGAGATCGAGAACAACCCGGTGCTTGAGATCCTGCGCTACCACATCTTCCCCCGGACGGGTACGGTCACCATCCGCCGGCCCGCGAAGTTCGGCGGGGACCGGGAGTTCGATACCTACGAGGACTTGGAGCGTGCCTACGCTGCGGGCGAGATCCATCCCCTGGACTTAAAGACGGCAACCGCCGAACATCTCATCGATATCCTCGCTCCCGTACACGACTACGTCTGCAGCAGGTGATCCGATCATGGCCCGCGAAGACGAGTACGAACGGTTCGACCGCGAGATAGAGGCGATGGGTGTCCGAATAAAAGACGCCGATTCGGTGAAGGTACGCGACGATGTCTTTGACGAAGTCACCCTGATAGCACTCTACAAGCTCGTCCATAAGAGACTGATATCAGCCATCGGCGGGCCTATCAGCACCGGAAAAGAGGCGAACGTCTTTTATGGCGAGCGCGACGAAGACGAGATCGCGATCAAGATCTACCGCATCCAGACCGCGAACTTCAAGGCGATGACCGAGTATCTCGCGGGCGACCGCCGGTTCTCAAGCGTCCGCGGGACGCGGAAGGGTATCATCTTCGCCTGGACGAAGAAAGAGTACAGCAACCTCGCCCGGGCGTATGAGGTGGGGATTCCAGTCCCCGAGCCCCTCGCGTTCGACCGGAACATCCTCTTGATGCGATTCCTCGGCGAGGACGAATTACCGTATCCACAACTCCGGAACGCCGAGATCGAGGACTACGGAGCGGTGTATCGACAGATCCTCGACTATATCGAACGGCTCTACCGGGATGCGCGCCTGGTCCATGCCGACCTCTCCGAATACAATATCCTCTATCACGAGAAACCCTACCTGATCGATATGGGACAGGCGGTCACCCTGGATCACCCACGGGCGCCCGCGTTCCTGATACGGGATATCAAGAACCTTAATCGATATTTCTCCCGCTACTGCGATATCTTGGATGAACAGGAGATCATCAGCGCGATCACCGGGACCGAATATCGGGAGCCTTCAAGACCGGGAGAAGGGATGCAATCATGACCACACAGGAGATGAAAATTTCAACCGCGAGGATCGGTGTACTCATCGGAAAGAGCGGGTCCACAAAGCGCGAGATCGAAGAGAAGATTGGGATATCTCTCCGGATCGACAGCGAAGAAGGATTGGTGACGATCGAGGGGGAGGATCCCGTGAACGTGATGACGGCGACAAACGTCATCTCCGCGATCAACCGTGGATTCTCGCCGGAACGCGCGTTCCGGCTCCTCGATGACGAGGATATGATGCTCGATATCCTCGACCTCGCCGACCTCTCGGGGTCGAGTAGGCAGCTCGAGCGGCTCCGGGGCCGGATCATCGGAAAAGCAGGGACATCCCGCGCCCAGATCGAGGATATGACCGGCACGGAGATCTCGGTCCAGGGCAAGACCGTTGCGATCATCGGTCTTCCCGATCATGTCGAGATCGCACGAAAAGCAATCGAGATGCTGATCCAGGGCGTGCCTCACGAACATGTCTACGCTTTCCTCGATCGGAAGAAAAAGGAAGCCAAACGGGAGATGCTGGAGTATTATTCGTGATATTGCCGGGGCGAGCCGGTTCTGTCCATGGCCATAACAATACGCGCAGTATGGAGTCTGCAGTGGAAATGAAGGGGTATACATGGAGATAGCGGGTCTCCCCATCCCGCCGGATCTCGCGGCCAGTTACGCTCGCCGCGGGATCACCGAACTCTACCCGCCTCAGGCCGCGTGCGTCGAAGCGGGGCTTTTTTCGGGGAAGAACCTCCTCATCTCCATCCCAACCGCGAGCGGCAAGACCCTGGTCGCCGAGATGGCGATGCACCATCAGGTGGCGAGGGGCGGCAAGTGCCTCTACATCGTTCCTCTGCGAGCGCTCGCGAGCGAGAAGTTCCAGGAGTTCTCGGGGAAAGGGCTCCGGATCGGGATCGCGACCGGCGACTTCGACCGGAGGGACGACTACCTCGGACGAAACGATATCATCGTCGCGACGAGCGAGAAGGTGGACTCGCTCCTGCGGAACCGGACGCCGTGGCTTGCCGACATCACCCTCCTCGTCGTCGATGAGGCGCACCTGATCGACGACCCCTCTCGGGGGGCGACGCTTGAGATGGTGATCACGAAACTCCGCCACAGAAACCCGGATATGCAGATCATCGGTCTCTCGGCGACGATCGGGAACCCTGCCGACCTTGCGGGGTGGCTGGACGCCGAACTCATCGAGAGCGACTGGCGGCCGGTCGATCTCAGGGAGGGGGTCTTCTTCCAGGACAGCATCCAGTTCGCCGACCGCGTCCGGCAGATCGAACGAAAGAGCAAGTACGAGGACCTGGACCTCGTCCTCGACACGGTCGCGGAGGGAGGGCAGTGCCTGGTCTTTGTCAGCTCCCGCAAGAACGCCGAAGCGTTCGCGAAACGCGCGGCCTCGGGCTTGAAACTCGCAAACCCCGTCCTCGCCGGATATGCGGATCGGATCCGCTCGAACGCCGCGACCGATATGGGAAAGACTCTTGCGGCCTGTGTTGCGCAGGGCGCGGCGTTCCATCACGCCGGCCTCTCGCGGGAAGAGCGGCAGATTGTTGAGGCCGGATTCCGTGAGGGGGAGATCAAGGTGATCGCCTCGACACCGACCCTTGCGGCCGGCCTGAACCTTCCCGCCAGGCGGGTGATCATCCGCGACTACCTCCGGTTCAGCGCCGGGGAGGGGATGCTCCCGATCCCGGTCCGGGAGTACCGGCAGATGGCCGGGCGGGCCGGGCGGCCGCACCTCGACCCCTACGGCGAGGCGGTCCTGATCGCGAAGTCGGAGGAGATGGTCGAGGAGCTCTTCGACTGCTACATCGAGGCCCCGGCGGAGGACGTCCGGAGCCGGTGCGCAAACGAGGCGGTCCTCTGCACCCACATCCTCTCGCTCATCGCGACAGGCTTCGCCCGGGAGCGCGATGAGGTGCTCGGGTTCATGGACGGGACGTTCTACGCCCACCAGGGCGAGAGCCAGCGTGCGCTCTCGCGGGTTGTCCACCGGGTGCTTGAGTTCCTGCGCGAGGCGGAGATGATCACCGAGGTGGGGGACTGGCTCGAGCCGACGGAGTACGGGTCGCTCGTCTCCCGACTCTACATCGATCCGAGGAGCGCGGAGGTGATCGTGACGGCGATGGCGGATCAGAAGGACTACACCGATATTGGGCTCCTTCACCTCCTCTGCTCGACGCCGGATATGCCGACGCTCTTCGTTCGACGGGACGATATGTACCTCCTAGACCGGTTCCTCGCCGACCACCGTGACGATCTCTGGATGGAGATCCCCTGGGACGCCGACGAAGAGTTCGACCGGAGCCTCAAGACCGCGCTCCTCCTCGCCGACTGGGTGAACGAGATCGGCGAGGACGAGATCTGCCGGCGCTACAACGTCGGTCCCGGTGATGTCTACGGGATGGTCGAGAGCGTCGCCTGGCTGGTCCACGCGAGCCGGCACCTCGCCGGGCTCTTTGCCCCGCACCTCGTCCGCCCCATCGAGGAGATGGAACTCCGGACCAAGCACGGTATCAAGAAAGAGCTCCTGCCCCTCATCAGGCTGCGCGGGATCGGGCGCGTCAGGGCGCGCCGGCTCTTTGACGACGGCATCGACTCGATCGAGGCGCTCCGCGCCGCAGGACAGGAAAAGGTTTCCAGGATCCTCGGGCAGGGGATCGCCGCTCAGGTCTTTGAGCAGCTTGATGGCGTGCGGGAAGAGATCCAGGAGATCAGCGAGGAGCAGTCGACCCTCTCCCGGTTCGGGTGAACGAGAAAATGGCAGAAGTAGCATGCGATATCTATCAGGCGGTCGCTACGATCGAGAATAAGTTCAAACTCTTAAACGAGATCAGGACGATCGCCGACGAGTGCGGAACCCATATCATCCTCTTTGACGCCGACCGCCTGGCCGGGCGCGAGCACGTAAGAGCGGCGCTCCGGCATGCCTGGCGATCGTGGAATCGGGGCGACCCGATAGCGAACTCGATCGAGATGGAGGCGCTCCTCTACGCCGCGGGAACGCGGCAGTGCCATGTGGCCTCGTCCTTTGGGATCCACCCGGGGGAGAACCGCTTCTACATCGCGGTCTGTCCCCCTGCATCGGGCGTCCGCGACCGACTTGCCGGTCTTGTGCGGTTTGTCGACGAGGACTGGGAGACGATCGATCCCGCGAAGCGGGCGCGTCTTGCGGACCTCTACGATATCACGCCCGAGGAGGTCGCGGTCGTCGGCGAGGACCGGTTCCGCGACCTGGTCATCGAGCGGGTGGCGCTCCTCGACGTCTACCGCTGAGTCGGCCCGGCGTGAGAGAGGATATGCTGGATCTCGGGGATGATGATCTCCTTTGCAGCAAGCGTGACGGCCTTGGTTGAGCCCGGGATGCAGAAGACCGCCCGACCGCCGACGACCCCGGCGATCGCCCGGGAGAGGATGGCGGAGGTCCCGATCTCTTCGTAACTCTTGAGCCGGAAGAGTTCGCCGAATCCGTCGATCGTCTTCTCAAGCAGCGGCGCGACCGCCTCAATCGTCACATCGTCCGGTGTGAGCCCGGTCCCCCCGGTGACGACGACGCAGTTTGCGCGCGTAAGCGCCGTCCGGACCTCGGCACGGATCCGCTCAAGGTCGTCGGGGATAACGGCGTAGTGGGTCACCTCGATACCGGCGGCCGAAAAGAGGTCGATCAGGATCTTCCCGCTGGCATCGGTCTCCGGCTTCCGGGTCGATGAGACGGTGATGACGGCACCGGTCACAGTGATGGGTTTAAGATGGTTGCTCTCCATGAGATCATCCCGTACTCCTATACCGCGTATTTTACTTCTTTCTATCTTCCCGGAGGAGGTGGGGAATCCCTGACCCCTTTGTTTCCACTGGAACATATTCGGGACCACGAGGGCAAGGGCGAGGGCAGGTTGGAGGGGAATGGTGGGTGAGGGGATAAAACCGTGTTTTTACGTTAGATTCTGATTATACTGGCAGATAATCGAGTTTTTCATGATTCACTGATCCGGTCCGTCGTGGAAGAAGAAGAGAGAATTGCAGGAGAAGAGAATCGAGAGCGATCTTCCACAGGAACTTAGAGGTCTAATATGGGTCCCAAGAGCTATCGGCTCTCTGAGAATGAATCGTTTGGACTTAGGTCTGATATTATTGTCTATTTCAGTAAAAGAAGAGAATATAGGTCGATTATAAAACGATGTAGAGGTGCAGTCGATGAAGAGATCGGTGAAGAGGAGTAAAGAGCATCGGGGTAATCGAGAGTGATAAGGAGCAGAGAGATGAGACCCAAGGGATGATGAGAGCCACTGAGACGTACGGTGGTAAGAGGATCGTACTAGGGAAGCTCCTGGATCCTTTCTGCTCCTATCCTTCCTTCTCCTGCTCCACTTTCTATCGTTTCAGGTTTTCTCCTCTTCCCCGGTTATTTCATCCAGTTCTGGTCTCTCTCCATCCTACCTGGTTTCAACGTTCTACAAGTTTCAATTGTGTCATTTAGGCCTTAAAAAAACTTATTTCTGCTTTTAACTCTTTTTTTGCCTGTTTTCTTCACTCTGTACTTTAACGATTAATTTTTATATTTTGAGTTGCAGAGGTACACATGACTATCATCATCACTTTTGAATGTGATACACCAAGGGGGTGTATCATCATCACGTTCCACTGGAAACAAAGGGGTGGGGGTGATCCTGCGATCCTCTTCCTCAGATCACCTCTCACCTCGAGCTTCCCTGACCGGATCTGCCAAGGTTCTGCTGGCAACTAATCGGGTTCCACGTTCCACTGGAAACGAAGGGGTTATCAGTCTCCAGAACAACCATATTGTGGGCCCTCGACACGAAACTCTCCTGTCCGGGTAACCCCCTCCGGTGACACCATGTCGGACGATAAGAACAACTCAATGGGATTATTCAAAAAATACCTGACCAATAGACGTATATTTAAGAACAGGGAAGTTCTCCGCCACAGTTATCGTCCTCAGATCCTTCCTCACCGGAAACCGCAGATCGACGAGCTTGCCTCTATTCTTGCCCCCGCTCTCACAAACGAGACCCCGTCCAATATCCTCATCTACGGCAAGACCGGGACCGGGAAGACGGCATCGGTCCGGTACGTGGGAGCCGAGCTTGAGAATGCAAGTGCGCTCGCCGGGACCAAGTGCAAGGTCGTCCACCTCAACTGCGAGGTGATCGATACCCAGTACCGTGTCCTCGCCCAGATCGCGAACTGCCTCGACGAGGCCGATGCGCATCCGAGCGACAGCACCCGGGCCCATATCCCGATGACCGGGTGGCCGACCGACCAGGTTTATGCGGAACTCAAGAACCAGCTCGAGAGCAACGGCGGGGTCATGGTCATCATCCTCGACGAGATCGACAAACTCGTCAAGAAGAGCGGCGACGATACCCTCTACAACCTCACCCGGATCAACTCCGATCTCAAGTTTGCGAAGGTCAGCATCATCGGGATATCAAACGACCTCCGGTTCACCGACTTCCTGGACCCCCGGGTTCTCTCCTCGCTCTCCGAGGAGGAGATCGTCTTTCCCCCCTACAACGCCCCGCAGCTCTGCGATATCCTCCAGCAGAGGGCCGAGATGGCCTTCGTGGAGGGCGCGCTCGACGAGACGGTCATCCCGCTCTGCGCGGCGCTCGCGGCGCAGGAGCACGGCGACGCCCGGCGGGCGCTCGACCTTCTCCGGGTCTCGGGGGAGCTTGCCGATCGCGAGAATGCACCGGGCGTGACCGAGCGGCATGTCCGGATGGCGCAGGAGAAGATCGAGACCGACAGCATGGTGGAGTGCATCTCCACTCTCCCGACCCAGAGCAAGGCGGTCCTGTATGCGATGCTGATCCTTGAGCGGATGGGCAAGAGGATATTCACGAGCGGTGAGGTCACGGTGGTCTATCGGGAGATTGCCCGGATCATCGATCTCGACGTCCTGACGCACCGCCGGATCACGGACCTCATCTCCGAACTCAACATGCTCGGGGTCATCAACACCCGGGTCGTCTCGCGCGGCCGCTACGGCCGGACGAAGGAGATGTGGTTCGATGCAACGACAAGCAAGATCGAGGAAGTCGTCACGCGCGACCCAAGATTGGATGACCAGAGACTCAGAGATATTGATATCAATCGTTTAAGAGCAATGTTCAGGTGAGATTATGGACGAGAAGGACCGTACCCTCCTCCATCTCCTGGAGGAGAACTGCCGCACCCCGACAAGCGAACTTGCGGTGCTGGCCGAGATGAGCGAAGAGGAAGTAAAGAGCCGGATCAGCCGGCTCGAGTCGATCGGCGCCATCCGCCGCTACGGAGCGGTCGTCGACTGGGAGCGGGCCGGGGACGGCAACGTCGCCGCGGTGATCGAGCTCAAAGTCTCGCCTGAACGGGACTTCGGTTACGACCGGATCGCGGAGCGGATCGCCCGGTTCCCCCAGGTCCGGTCGCTCCGGCTGATGACCGGCGCCTACGACCTCCAGCTCCTGGTCACCGGGCCGAGCATGCATGAGATCGCCCGGTTCGTCGCCGAGCAGATCGCCCCGATGGACCGGATCCGTGAGACGGCGACGCACATCATCATGAAGACCTACAAGGAGAACGGCACCACCTTCGCCGAGCGCGAAGAGGTCGAACGTCTCCCGTACTCGTTCTGAGGTGAGGCGCGTTGAGGGATTTCGTCTCTGCCCGGGCCCGCGCCATACCTCCGTCGGGGATCCGGCGGTTCTTCGATATCGCCCAGACGATGGATGACGTCATATCCCTGGGTGTCGGTGAACCGGACTTCGTGACGCCTTGGTGCGTCTGCGAGGCCTCCATCTACTCGATCGAGCAGGGGTCGACCGCCTACACCTCAAACAAGGGGACTCCTCAGCTCCGGGGCGCCATCAGCCGCTACCTCGATACCCGTTTCGGCACCCGGTATGACCCCGAGAACGAGATCATCGTCACCTGCGGCGTCTCGGAAGCGGCCGATATCGCTATTAGGGCCATTACGGATCCGGGAGACGAGATCCTGGTCGCAGAGCCCTGTTACGTCTCCTATGTCCCATGCGTCTCCCTCGCAGGCGGCGTCCCGGTCACCGTCCCCTGCCGGGCGGAGGACGAGTTCCGGCTGACGCCCGAGGCGCTCGCGGAGAAGATCACCCCAAAGACAAAGGCGCTCATCGTAAACTTCCCGAACAACCCCACCGGCGGGGTGATGCAGGAGGCGGACTGGCATGGCATCGCCGATCTTTTGGTCGACCACGACCTCCTCCTCATCAGCGACGAGGTCTACGCCGAGCTCACCTACGAAGGCGACCACTTCTCTCCGGCACGGATCCCGGAACTCTATGAGCGGACGATCACCTTAAACGGGTTCTCGAAGGCCTTCGCCATGACCGGGTGGCGGATCGGCTACCTCTGCGCTCCGCCCGAGATCACCGCCGCGGCCTTGAAGATCCACCAGTACGTCGCGCTCTGCGCCCCGGTGATGGGACAGATCGCGGCGTATGAAGCGCTCCGGATCGGGGAGGCCGAGAAAGACGCCATGGTCAGGGAGTACCGTCTCCGGCGGAACCTCTTTGTCGACGGATTAAACAAGATCGGCCTTGCCTGCCACGTTCCGAAGGGCGCATTTTACGCCTTCCCCTCGGTGGAGAGCACCGGCATGAGCGATCTCGAGTTTGCCGAGAAACTCCTGCACGATCAGCATGTCGCGGTCGTCCCGGGGAGTGTCCTCGGGCCCTCCGGTGCCGGGCATGTGCGGTGCGCCTATGCGGTCTCGCGGGACGATCTCAGGGAGGCCCTCTCCCGCATGGCGGCCTTCCTGGAATCAAAAGAGTGAGAGCGCCCCAGGTCTTCTCAAGACCAAATCACAACTCTTTTATGCGGTATCCATGCTCAAATAACGGGCAATCCGGTGTCCGACAGAGGAATGACGATAGGAGAACCCCTTTGCTTCCACTGGAGATGTGGATTTATTCGGCGATTCCGAGGGGGTCGGGATCACTTTCCCACGCGTGCAGGATATGCATCCCCCTCTGGAAATGCCGGGCGGATCATTGGGTTCTCGTCCGCGCTCCAATGTTCTAAATTCGATCACAGATCGGCTCATCATTTCATAGAATGCTCGACGTGGCAGCCCTGGATGCAGAGAAGATGAAGTTTCCAGTGGAAATGAAGGGGTTTGGATCCGGCAGTGACCGACCGGGGAGCCAGGCTTCTGATCCACAAGACTGATATGCAATGCACTCCCCGCGGAAGGCCCCCAGTATTGGTACCGGGGCCAGACCCGGTTCCGCTCTTTGGGTACTGGATCTTATGGCCGATCGCTGCTCTTTTTGGCGCGAGGCCTTGCCAGGCAGAGATGGATGGGTTGTCCGGCGTCGTCTTCACATAAACAGGATGGCTGCTCTCCCGGTATCAGATTGTAACGTTTATCATTCAGTATCGCTCCATCCTACATGATAGAACAATGAGTTGTACTATTATCGTCGGCGGGTTCTTTGGTGACGAGGGAAAAGGAAAGATCGTAGCCCACATTGCTCACCAGGACAGACCATCCATCATCTCCAGGGGCGGCGTCGGCCCGAACGCAGGGCATACCGTCCGCATTGGTGAAAAAGAGTACGGTGTCAGGATGGTCCCCTCGGGGTTTGTCTACCCGGAAGCAACCCTCATGATCGGGAGCGGCGTCCTCGTTGATCCCCGGGTCTTCCTGCACGAGGTCGACCTGCTCGGCGTCCGGGAGAGGATCTTTGTCGACGGCAGGTGCGGTGTCATCGAAGAGGAGCATATCGCCCGGGACAGGGGGAGCGAGCATCTCAGAAAGAAGATCGGGAGCACCGGGACCGGGTGCGGCCCGGCGAACGCAGACCGTGTTCTCCGGACATCCCGGCAGGCAAAAGATGTTCCTGAGCTTGCCGACTTTGTCACCGACGTAGCACAGGATATCAACAGCGCTCTCGATAACGGCGAGATGGTCCTCCTCGAGGGGACCCAGGGCTTCGGGATCTCCCTCTACTTCGGAACCTACCCGTATGTGACGAGCAAAGATACCTCCGCCTCGCAGATCGCCGCCGATAACGGTGTCGGCCCGACCCGGATCGACGACGTCATCGTCGTCTTCAAGGCCTACCCGACCCGGGTCGGCGAGGGCCCCTTCTCGACCGAGATGACCGCGGAGCAGTCGCACAAGCTCGGTATCGAGGAGTTCGGGACCGTCACCCACCGGCAGCGCCGCATCGGCACCTGGGACGGGGAGATGGCGCGCTACTCGGCGATGATCAACGGCTGCACCCAGGCGGCGATCACCGGGATCGACCGGATCGACCCGGCCTGCTTCGGCGTCACCGAGTACGATCGGCTGACGAAGAAGGCAAAGGACTTCATTGCGCAGGCGGAAGAGGATATCGGCAAGCCCGTCACCCTGATCTCGACGGGCCCCGAGATCTCGCAGATCATCGATCTACGGAGTGAGCTATGAGAAGAGATCTTATGGAGATTCTCTGCTGCCCGGTCTGTAAGGGGGACCTGGAACTCCTGGTGACAGAAGAGCGCGGCGAGGAGGTGCTGGAGGGCACCCTTCGGTGCGCGGCATGCCGCGTTGACTACCCGATCAACGAGGGCATCCCAAACCTCCTCCCGCAGAACATCTGCGAGGACTGATCAGACCGTGCCGGAGATTCATCTCAATAGCCGCGGGATAAACGCGATAGCGGTTCCGGACGAGGTCGAGGCGACACCGGGCAGCGACCTCGTCCTCCATATCATCAACCACGGTTCGCCGCTCCATATCACCATCGCCTCCTCAAACTCCGCGGCCTTCACCGACTTCTTCCACGAGAATCTCTACGTAAACAAGATCGAGGAGTTTTCTATCCCCATCCGGGAGAACGCCTGCCCCGGAACCTTCTCTCTCGAGGTCATCGCCGGCTACGGCGCTAAGAGAGCGGAGTTCCGGGTCGTCGTCAAGGAGCGGCCCGATCCTGAGCCTGCTCCGGAGCCGGAGCCAGTCGTCCCGGAGGTCGCTAGACCGGGCATACCGCTCCCGCCGGCGACGGTCCTCGTCCCCTGTGTGATCGCCCTGCTCCTCTATGGGCTGTGGCTCATGCTTGGGATCGATCTCCTGAACGCCGCCGCGTTTGCGGCCCTCCTTCTCGGGGTCATTCTCACATGGTTGCGGCAGCGGTCGTAGTCGCTGCGTCGCTGCTGGTGGACCGGCTGATCGGGGACCCGCACTCCCGCTACCACCCGGTGGCTCTGCTTGGCCGGTTCATCGGGTGGTGGGGGGTCCCGGGCCGCTACCCGGCCCGCGTCGAGCGTTTTTTTGGGGTTTTGGGCGCTCTCGTGACGGTCGCCCTCTTTGCCGCGCCGTTTGCGCTCGTCGAGTATCTGGCCCCCTGGTACCTCTACCTCCTCCTCGCGCCCTTCCTCCTCAAGGTCTGTCTTGCCTGGCGGTCGCTTGAGGAGCACGTCGCCGCCGTCGTCCGGGCGCTCGAGGACGACGGGATCGGTGCGGGCCGCTCAACAGTCGGGATGATGGTGAGCCGGGATACGGGGGACCTCGATTCCGAGCACGTCCTCTCGGCGGCATACGAGTCGATGACCGAGAACCTGGTCGACAGCATCATCTCTCCGCTCTTCTACTATGGGCTCTTTGGACTCGTCGGAGCCGCAGGTTTTAGGGCGATCAACACCCTGGACGCGATGCTCGGCTACCGCGACGAGCGGGCCCGGATCGGGTGGTTTTCGGCCCGCGCCGACGACGTTGCAAACTTCATCCCGGCCCGGCTGACAGGTCTTATCCTCCTCGCCTACTTTGCGGCGAAGGGCCGGATCACCCCGGCGTATGCGGCCCTCCGGCGCGATAGAAAGAAGCGGCCGGGGTTCAACGGCGGAATCCCGATGGCGGTCATCGCCGGCGGGGTAGGGATCCGGCTCGAGAAGCCCGGCGTCTATACGATCGGGGATCCGGAGCGGAGCCTTGCGGAGGGGGGAGCCGGAATTGTCCGGGCGGTCCGGGCGGCGACGGTCATCTTTGCGATTGGGGAGATCGCCGCACTATTTTTATTGTGGTCCATGTGCTATACATAGAAGTAATGAAACTCGAGGAACTGAGATTTGGCACCGAGCTGATCAAGCGCGGCTTTGCGTCGATGCAGAAAGGCGGCGTCATTATGGACGTCGTCAACGCAGAGCAGGCGCAGATTGCCGAAGAGGCCGGTGCCGTCGCCGTCATGGCGCTTGAGAGAGTCCCGGCCGATATCAGGGCAGCCGGGGGCGTGGCCCGTATGGCCGATCCACAGAAGATTATCGAGATCATCGATGCGGTCTCCATCCCGGTGATGGGGAAGGTTCGGATCGGCCACTTCGTCGAGGCGCAGATCCTGGAAGCGCTTGGTGTGGACATGATCGACGAGAGCGAGGTGTTGACCCCGGCGGACGAGCAGTTCCATATCGATAAAACCCGGTTCTCCGTGCCATTCGTCTGCGGCGCCCGGAACCTCGGGGAGGCGCTGCGCCGCATCAACGAGGGAGCGGCGATGATCCGGACAAAGGGCGAGGCCGGGACCGGCAACGTCGTCGAGGCGGTCCGCCACATGCGGGCGATCATGGGCGAGATCCGGAGCCTGCAGGGTCTCTCACGCCAGGAACTCGTCGACCGGGCCCGCGATATCGAGGCGCCGGCGGACCTGGTCATCGAGTGCGCAGAGCGCGGCCGGCTCCCCGTCGTGAACTTCTCCGCCGGCGGGATCGCGACGCCTGCCGACGCGGCGCTGATGATGCACCTTGGGGCCGACGGTGTCTTTGTCGGGTCGGGCATCTTCAAGTCCGCAAACCCCGAGGCGACCGCCCGGGCGATCGTCGAGGCGGTGAACCACTACGACGATCCAAAGGTCCTTGCCGAGGTGAGCAGGGGTCTTGGGGATGCGATGAAGGGCATCGATATCCGTACACTTCGTCCAGAAGAGGTGTTGCAGACCCGTGGGCGTTAAGGTCGGGGTTCTCGCGCTCCAGGGCGACGTCGCCGAGCATGCTGCGGCGTTCCGGGAGGCGCTCGCGGAGAGACCGGGCTCGGAGGTCGTTTTAGTCAGGAAGCCCACAGACCTTGCGGACCTCGACGCCCTTGCGATCCCGGGCGGGGAGTCGACGACGATCTCCCGGTTGATCGAGAAGAACGGGCTCTATGAACCGATCGTGGAGTTTGAGGGCGGGATCTTCGCCACCTGCGCCGGGATGGTCCTTATCGCCGACCGGGTGGACGACCCCCGGGTCCGGCCCCTCTCCCTCATCCCGATGCATGTGGCACGCAACGCCTTCGGCCGGCAGGTCGACTCCCGCGAGGCGATGCTCGAGGTTGCCGGGCTCACGGAGCCGTTCCGGGCAGTCTTCATCCGGGCGCCGGTGGCGACGGACGTTGACCCTCAGGTCCAGGTGCTCGCCCGGATCCCTGAGGGGATCGTCGCTGTCCGGTATGGGCGGCATATGGCGTTTGCCTTCCATCCCGAGCTCGGCGGGGATCTCCGGCTGCACCGGGTGTTTCTTGAGGGGCTCGGGGTATAGAGCCCCGGGGCTCATGCTTTTTAATCTTCAGGCTCCTGGAGCGGCAGCGGTATTTCCCGTTACCGCCAATGGTGGAGGCAGACCATGAAGAAAGAACTCGTCATCGAATGGAACAAGATTGAAAAGACCCCTGGAGCGTTCGAGGAGACCGGGATGGCGCTCCCGGCGGTTCTCGCGGAGATCAAGATGCTCCTTGAACTTGAGGGCGTCAGCGTCCAACTGATCGAGCGGGTCGCGGAGCCGGAGCGCCTCCTCTTCAACGGCGTCCCGGTCGAGGAACTCCTCGAAGGGGTCGAGGTGACCGCGACGGCCTGTGCCTGCGCATCCTGTGACTCCTGCGAGACCTGCGGGGAGGGAGGGGAGTGCCGGACGCTCCGCTACAACGGTGAGAAGTATGAGGCGATCCCGCCGGAACTGATCGGGCGGGCCGCCGTAAAAGCGCTTGAGAAGGAGTGAGGCGCTGTCGGGCCCGTCACTCTTCCGGGCCGTAGCATCGCCGGAGGATCACCGGGGCGCTCCGGGCGGCCCCGGCGGCCGTATTCACGAAGGGTGTTGGAGCGCCGATGCACTCGCCCGGGATCGGAGGCGTCCGGGCCGCCGAGTAGGTCTGCGCTTCCCGCCACTCCCAGACAGCTTCCATCACCGCATCCGCCGTCGCCATGACGCTCGCCACCCCGACGTCCACCACGACGGCGTTTCTGATATTCCATCGCTCGACGACCGTATCAAGAAGCCGGCGCCGGACCGTCAGGATCATCGGCGGGTGCGGATGTGCGAACAGGCAGTCGAGCTGCTCCGCCCAGACCCCGCCCTGGAGCTCGAACCTCCCCACCTCATCGATGACCATAAGATCGGTCTCCCGCGGATCAGGCGGTGCGAGCGCCCGGCGGCCGAATGCCAACCCCTCGGGCCGGAAATAGAACCGGCCGTGGATCTCGCACCGGGGATCGGGATCGACCGAGCAGAGTACCTCGTGCTCGCCGGTGGCGAGGTCGACCAGGGTGAACCCGGACCTGCGGCCGTCCCGCACATGCCCGGGTGCGATGATCCCCTGGACACGCACGTTCAGCCCGACGATGAGTCCGAGGACCTGGTGCAGGAACGTCGTCTTGCACTGGCCTTGCCCGCCGGTGATGATGAAGACCGGCGCCCGGCGGCTCATAGGAGGGCCCCTCCGCTGCCGGAGGCCGGGTGGGGAATGGTGGATATATCCCGGCCGGGGTGAATCTTCGCTCCGGAGTACATACATATACTTCCGGGCTGTTCGTATAAATTATTTTTACTTCACTGATTTGTTTATGCTATATGGTTGACTCAGGGGACTGCGGTCCCGGTTGCCGGATCTTCCATCAGTATAAGTAGAGATGCGGGACAATACCATACGGAGTGAATGATTATGGCTGAAAAGAGTGTTGTGCTCCATACGACGATGGGCGATATCACGATCCGGCTCTACGACGATATGCCGGTGACCGCGGGGAACTTTGAGAAACTGGTCCGGTCCGGGTTCTACGACGGGACGATCTTTCACCGGGTCATCGATGGCTTCATGATCCAGGGCGGCGACCCCACCGGCACCGGGATGGGCGGGCCGGGCTACACCATCCCCGACGAGTTCGTGAAGGGTCATTCGAACCTCCGGGGCACGATATCGATGGCGAACACCGGCCGCCCGAACTCCGGCGGGAGCCAGTTCTTCATCAACCTCGTCGACAACACCTATCTCGACTGGGACGACCCCCGGACGCCGAGCGCCCACCCGGTCTTCGGGGAGGTGGTGGAGGGGCTCGACATCGTCGACAAGATCGGGAAGGTGAGGACGGACTCATCCGACAGGCCGAAGGTCCCCGTCCGGATCGAGAAGGCCGAAGTCCTCGAGTAACCTTTTTTATGAACGCGAGTGAGACCGGCGGGATGCGCCGGCTTGAGGAGGAGATCGGGTATGCCTTCACCGATCGAACGCTTCTCCTCCGGGCGCTTACCCGCCTCGCCTACGCCCTGGAGACGGGTCTTCCTCCTGCCGCCCACATGGACGCCCTCGCGACCCTCGGCGACGCGGTCATCAACGTCGTGGTCGTGGAGGCGGTGGTCGCGGGCGGAGCGCACGACAAAGGTGCGATAACCAACCGCAAGATGAACCTGGTGAACATGTCCCGGCTCCGCGCTCTTGCGGAAGGTATCGACCTTGCCGGTTACGTTCGCTGGGGAAAGGGCGAGGCCTCCCAGAGGGTCTGGACCTCCGGCCGTGTCCTCGCCGAGTGCCTGGAGGCCCTCATCGGCGCCGTCTACCTTGACGGCGGGATGGAGGCGGCCGCCGGGGTGCTCCGGCGGCTCGGGCTCACGGAGAAGGTGTAGCGCCTTCCTCTTCTCTCTCTTTTTCCGGTGCCGGAACGGTCTCCGGCGGGCGCACGAGAAGCCAGGCGACGGCGAACCCCACGACGGCCAGGCCCGCGACGAGCGGGAAGACGCCGAGGTAGGTCCCGGTCGCTTCCCGGACGAAGCCTGCAAGCTGCGGCCCGGCGATCGCCCCCGCACCGTAGGCGAGGAAGACGACCCCGTAGCAGCGCGGGTAGTCGCACGTCCCGAAATACGAGGCCGTCGCCGCCGGAGCGATCGCAAGCCACCCTCCAAGGCAGCCCCAGAGGACGGCGAAGGCGACGATGTAGGCCGGCACCCCGGGGACAAGCCAGATCAGGATCGATGCCGCCGCGATCAGCGCGAACGAGAGCATCGCTGTCTTCTGCGGGGTTATCCGGTCGGTGAGGCTCCCGAACCCTGGCCTTCCTAGCCCGTTGAAGACGGCGAAGAACCCGACGAGGAGCGTCGCGAGCCCCGCGTCCACTCCGGCGACCTCGGTCCCGACCGGCTTTGCGATCGAGATCGCGGTAAGCCCCGCAAGGCAGCCTACGAAGTAGCAGGCAAAGAGCCCATAGAACGTCCCCGTCCGGAGCATCGCGCTTCGGTCGCACTCGCAGACCGGCGCCGTCCCGACCCCGGGCGCGGGAGGCGTCCAGCCCTTCGGCTGCCAGCCCTCCGGCGGGAACCGGAGCGGCAGGGCGGCGAGGAGCAGCACGGCGATGAAGGCGATCCCGAAGATCCGGAACGTCGCCATCACGCCGTAGGCGGCGATCAGGGCTCCTGCAGCGTTTGCGGTCACAAACGCCGAGAACCCGAAGCCGAGCAGGGCCAGCCCGACGGCAAACCCCCGCCGGTCCGGGAACCATCGGGCCGCGACGGCGACCGGCGCTCCATAGGCTATCCCGACGCCGAGCCCCCCGATGACCCCGTAGACGACGTAGAGCGCCTCGACCGACGTCGCCGTCGAGGCGAGCAGCCAGCCGAGGCCCGTAAGGAGCCCGCCGACGATCGTCACCTTTCGGGGGCCGTAGCGCTCGATGTACTTCCCGGCGAGCGGCATCGCTATCGCGAAGAAGGCGAGGAAGACCGAGAACGGGAGGAGGACCTCCCCGGCCGTCACCTCCCGGCCGAGCGTCTCAGAAAAGTACGCCGCAAGCGGCGCGACAAAGACGCTCCAGGAGTAGATGCTCCCGAGACAGAGGTTGATGAGGAGGCCGAGGGCGACAAGCCCCCACCGCCCCTTCTCCGCCGGCAGCCCAAAGACCGTCTGTGTGTCTGGCATGGACGATCACTCCTCAAGGGTGGATATGTCGCCCGGGTCCATGCCGAGCTCGCGGGCTTTTAAGACCCGACGCATGATCTTGCCGCTCCGGGTCTTCGGGAGCCGGTCCATATACTCGATCTCGGCCGGCACCGCGACGGGGCCGAGGCTCTTTTTGACGTGGTGGGCGAGGTCCTCGGTGAGGTCATCGCTTGGGCTTACCCCCACCCGGAGGGTGACGAAGGCCTTGATGACGTTTCCTTTCAAGGGGTCGGGTTTGCCGATGACGGCCGCCTCGGCCACCGCCTCGTGGGAGACGAGGGCGCTCTCGACCTCCGCGGTCCCGATGTTGTGCCCGGCGACGATGATCAGGTCGTCGGCCCGCCCGATGATCATGATGTAGCCGTCCTCGTCCTTCACCGCGAGGTCGCCTGCGGTGTAGCACCCCGGGATGGTGTTCCAGTACTTGCAGTAGCGCTCGTCGTTGCCGTGGACCGTCCGCATCATGGATGGCCAGGGCTCTCTGATGACCAGGAACCCTCCGGTTCCCGGCGGGACCGGGTTGCCCGATTTATCGACGACATCGACGACGGCGCCCGGGATGGGCTTTCCGGCAAACCCGGGCTTCATCGGTTCGCCGATCATCGTGGTCACCATATGCATCCCGGTCTCGGTCTGCCACCAGGTATCCACGATCGGGCACTGTCCGCCGCCGATCCGGTGGTAGTACCACTCGAACGCCTCGGGGTTGAGCGGTTCGCCGACGGAGCCGAGGACCCGGAGCGTCGAGAGGTCGTACTTCGCCGGCCACTCGTCGCCGTAGCGCATGAACATCCGGATCGCGGTCGGCGCGGTGTAGAAGATCGTCACCCCAAGGTCCTCGACCAGCCGCCAGTAGGCGCCCGGGTCCGGGTAGTCGGGCGTCCCCTCGGTTATGACGACCGTCGTCCCGACCGCGAGCGGGCCGTAGACGACGTAACTGTGCCCGGTGATCCAGCCGGGGTCGGCGGTGCACCAGTAGACGTCGTCTTCCCTGACGTCGAAGACGCACTTTGTGGTGTAGTAGGTTCCAACCGCGTAGCCGCCGCAGGTGTGCACGATTCCCTTCGGTGCCCCGGTCGAGCCGCTTGTATACAGGATGAAGAGCGGGTCCTCGGCGTCCATCACCTCCGCCGGGCAGTCAGGTGCGGCCTTTGCCGTGAGGCTGGCGTAATCGACCTCGAGGGCGGGGTCGATCTCGACTGCGGGCTCCTCACGCCGGAGGACGACGACCCTCTCTATGGACGGCGTCTGGCTGACGGCTTCTTTTGCGATCTCCCGGAGGGGGATGGTCTTTCCCCGGCGGTAGCCGACGTCCGCGGTGATGAGGATCTTCGCGTCTGCGTCGTTGATCCGCATCGCGAGCGCGTCCGCCCCGAACCCGCCGAAGACGACCGAGTGGACGGCCCCGATCCGGGCGCAGGCGAGCATCGCGACGACCAGCTCGGGGACGAGCGGCATGTAGATGCAGACCCGGTCGCCTTTTTCGACGCCGAGGGAGCGTAGACCGTTTGCGAACCGCATCACCTCGCGGTGGAGTTCGCCGTAGGTGTAGGTCCTCTCCTCCCCCTCTTCGCCGCGCCAGATGATCGCCGGTTTATCCCTCCGGGGGCCGGCGACGTGGCGGTCCAGGCAGTTTGTGGTGATGTTTAACTTCGCGCTGACAAACCACTTAGCATACGGGTAGTTCCACTCCCTGACCCTCTCCCAGGGCCCATACCACTCGAGTTCCTGGGCTATCCGGTCCCAGAAGGCCTCCGGATCGCGCACGAACTCGCTGTACTCTCGGGCGTAATCCGGCACCCTGGCATTCGCTCTGCACCGGGGATCGGGGAGGTAACATCTCTCCTCCAGTTTCACGGCAAACGATTCCGCCATCTTCCCAAATCCTACATGATTAATCGTGCCCAATTGCCCCGGTCAATCCCCCTCTGGGTCTCGAATCCGTGCAAAAGCGGCTGACTTCTACGGACCGGTCGCATCTCGATCGGCCCGTTCTCGTGTTGCCATACATGCGGCCGCCGAAAGGGGTTCGGTCTTCCCTCCCGGGCGCCATATTATACATGATTTATCATGTATAATTACGCATTCTGGTGATGTTATGATACTTAATAAATCTATCGGATTATGTGAAACCCTGCCGGGTCTTAGCGTAAAAACCGGAAACTTTGGATGAAAAAGCCTACCGGGGCGCTACTGCATCGCGCAAACCCCGGTGTGAAGAGTATGGTCCGGGCCTCACAGAGTCTTTGGTAACCTTTTTTTCCGGGGGCGCGAAGGGTGGGGGCATGAAAGAGAGGGTGCTCTTCATCGGCACGAACAACGCCGCCCGGACTCAGATGGCGGAGGGCTACCTCCGCGCCCGTTACGGCGACCGTTATGAAGTCTGCTCGGCCGGGATCGCCCCGACCGCCCTCGATCCGATGGCCGTCCGGGTGATGGCCGAGATCGGGATAGATATCTCGGGGCAGCGGGCGAAAGACCTCGGCCTTTTTGACGGAAAAGAGATGGACTACGTGATCGCACTCTGTAGCGGAGGCGTCTGCCCCATGTTTCCCTGGGCAAAAGAGACGATCTGCGTGGACTTCCCCGACCCGGCCAGGGTCACGGGACCGAAAGATCGGGTGCTTTCTGCCTACCGGAGGAGCCGGGACGCAATAATCGACTGGATCGACGGGGGCATTGCGAAAAGAAAGGTCGCTGGCGCGACCGCCCAAGCAAGGTGAGAGGGCCGGAGGCTCCTTCTACGGTTCCATCCGCTCCTCGGGCACCGGGAGGATCTCGCGCACCATCTTGATGGCGCAGAGATCGCCGCACATCGAGCAGGTCTCAATAACTCCGTCCCGCTCATGGATGCGCCGGGCCTCATCGGGTATGAGCGCCGCCTCGAACTGCTTCTCCCAGTCGAGCGACCGACGGGCCTCCGCCATCCGGATCTCGCGGTTCTTCGTCTGTCCTGCACCGCGAGAGAGGCTTCCTATGTGTGCCGCAACCTTTGCGACCCGCGTCCCCTCGACGATGTCGCGGACATCCGGCAGCGCCAGGTGCTCGGCCGGCGAGACCATGCAGAGGAAGTCCGCGCCGTTCATCGCGGCGATCACCCCGCCGATCGCCCCCACGACGTGGTCGTAACCCGGCGCCACGTCGGTGACGAGCGGCCCGAGCAGGTAGAGCGGGGCGCCGTCGGTCAGTTCCTTGATCGTCCGGACGTTGTAGCCGATCTGGTCGGCCGGGATATGCCCCGGTCCCTCGATCATCCGCTGCACCCCGGCGGCGAGCGCCCGTTTGGCGAGGTGGCCGAGCGCGAGATACTCGGTCGTCTTTGCCAGCCTCCCCGCGTCCACGAGCGCACCCGGGCGCATCCCGTCGCCGAGGCTCGCGACCACATCGTGCTCGGCCAGGATCTCAAGCAGGTAATCATACTCGGCATAGAGCGGATTCTCCTCACCGGTCGCAGCCATCATCGCGACGTGGAAGGCCCCGCCGCGCGAGACGACGCCCATCGTCCGGGGATCGGCCCGGAGCGACTCGAGCGCCTCTCGGTTCACACCGCAGTGCAGCGTCAGGAAGTCCACGCCCTGCTTGCAGTGCTCACGGATAACGGAGAAGAGCAGGTCGGCATCGACATCCGCGGCGCTCCCCGCCCGCCGGACCGCCTCGTAGATCGGGACGGTCCCGACGGGTACATCGAGTTCGAGGATCCGGCGCCGCATCCGGGCAAGATCGCCCCCGGTCGAGAGGTCCATCAGCGTGTCGGCCCCCTCCCGGAGGGCCGCCTTCGCCTTCTCGACCTCGAGATCCTCATCGCACCGGGCGCCTGACGTCCCGATATTCACGTTGACCCGCACCCTGCAGCCTTCACCGATGGCGCAGATCCGGTGCGGCCGTGCAGGGTTTGCCGGGATGACGATTCGTCCGCGGGCGACGGCCCGTGCGGCGGCATGGGAGGTTAGTCCCTCCTCCCGGGCGATCGCCTCCACCTCCGGGGGAACCCCGCGCAGGCACGCTTGAACAAGGGTGTGCATAAGAACCATTTGTCCGGAGGCCATATTAGACTGCATGCACGTGCGGTGGATCCCGAGCGGCACAATCTACGCAAACTCGTTCGTTTACGAAAACGTCCTCGTCGACGCGGGTGTTCTCCCGATGGCGGTGGAGCCGTATGCCGGGGAGATTACCTCGATCGTCCTCACCCACGCCCACTACGACCATATTGCGTACGTCAAAGAGATCGCGCGGCTCTGCAACGACGCCGCAATCTGTATCCACGAAGCGGACGCCGTGGGCCTGGTCGACGACAGACGAAGCCTTGCGATGCACTTTGGGGCCCGGTCTCCCGGGGTCGCCCCCGACACCCTCCTTGCCGACGGCGACCGGGTAGGGAGCCTTCGCGTCATCCACACCCCCGGGCACACGCCGGGCGGGATCTGCCTCTACGACGAGCGGGCGAAGGTGCTCTTCTCGGGAGACACCGTCTTCACCGGGGGGTCCTTCGGGCGCTACGACTTCCCCGACGGCGACCGCACAGCCCTTGCGGCATCCATCGAGCGCCTGGTGGGGCTCGAGGTCGAGGGGCTCTACCCCGGCCACGGGGAGCCGGTCGAGTGCGGCGGCGGGAGGCATATCGCGGCCGCCCGGGAGGCGCTCAAGTATTATGGATAAGGGAGTCTACGCCCTCGTCCTCGAGAACCCCTCCTGCAGAGTCCGCATCGGCGCCCTCGGGGAGAGGGAGTTTGCCCGCGGCCGGCACATCTACGTCGGCTCCGCCCGGGGAAGCGGCGGGCTTGCCCGGGCAGACCGGCACCTGCGGCTTGCCGAAAGGCGCGACCGCCCTCCCCGATGGCACATCGACTACCTCCTCCTCGATCCTCACTTTGCCCCCGCCGCCCTTGTCACTGCCGCGACAGACCGGGACTGTGAGTGCGATCTCGCCCGTGCTCTTGCCGGAGCTTACGTCCCGGACTTTGGCTGCAGCGACTGCGCCTGCCCTTCGCACCTCTTCTACCGCCCCGGCGACCCGGTCGAGGAGATCCTTGCGGCCTTCCGCGGTCTTGATCTTGATGCCCGGATCGCAAGAATCAAAAACGAGAGGGGCGAGGACAGGGTATGAACGTTCTTGGTATCTCCGGAAGCATGCGCAGGAACGGCAACACCGCGATGCTCGTTGCTGCCATCCTCGACCGGGTGCGGGAGGCAGGCATCGAGACCGAGTACCTGACGCTTGCCGATATGGATATCCAGCCCTGCACCGGCTGCGAGGCCTGCAAGGATGCAAAGTGGTGCGTGCTGGAGGACGACGACTGGGGAGCCGTCGCGCAGAAGATGATCGACTGCGAGGTGCTCGTCATCGGCGCCCCGACCTACTACTACGACATCAACGGCCAGACAAAGAACCTCATCGATCGGACCTACTCACTCTACCACGACAGACGGCTTTCCGGTCGCGGAGGGGTCGCCGTCACCGTCTGCGCCGACCGGGGCTGTGAGCGGTCCCTCGAGACTCTCGAGGGTTTCCTGAACACCCACGGGTTCTCGTACCTCGGCTATGTCTGCGGCAGGGGGTATAATCCGGGGGACGTCCAGAAGGACAAGTGGGCGATGAAGAAGGCTTCAGCTGTTGCGAATGCAATCGTCAGGTACCTCCGGCCGGAGGACTGAGTGTGTCTCCCCTCAGAGCAGCAGCGATATGATCGCAAGAACGATGAAGATGATGACCAGCCACTTCGCTATCGACATCGATATCCCCGCAACCCCCCGTGCTCCTAGCAGAGCAAAGACAAGCGCCAGTACAAAGAAGAGGATTGCAAGGCCCACAAGACCGTTTACCATCCTGGCCTCCTCCCAATCGCCGGCTTTCAGCCGGCGTTGAGGGGCCGCGATTTATCCCATTATCATTTATAATTTTCCGGGATGTTTGGCGGCAGGCCGATCGGGTCCGCCCCGCCAACGGCATCACTCCGGGAGGAGGGCGTAGAGTGTCGTCCGCTGCCTAAGCGTCCTCCCGAGGTCCTCGGCGATCCTGCGCATCTCGATCGGATCGAGGTAACTCGTCCCCCGGGCCCCTGCCTCCCGGGAGATGCTCTCCTCATAGAGCGTCCCCCCGAGGTCGTCGGCGCCGGCAAGGAGGGCCATCTCGGCCATCTTCGTCCCCGTCTTCACCCACGAGACCTGGATGTGGTCGATGTTGTCGAGGAATAGCCGGGCTATCGCGACCATCAGGATATCCTCCCGCCCGGTCGCCCCGGCCCTGGCATGCCCCGCCCGGTAGAGCGGGGTGTTCGGGTGGACGAAGGAGAGGGGCACAAACTCGGTGAACCCGCCGGTCTCGTCCTGGATATCGCGGAGGATCGCAAGGTGCCGCACCCAGTCCGCTACGCCCTCATAGGCTCCGTACATGATCGTCGCCGTCGAGGGGATGCCCATCCCGTGCGCCTCTTTGATGATCCGGACCCAGGTTTCCGTATCGATCTTCTCCGGGCAGATGACCCGCCGGACGTCGTCGACCAGGATCTCGGCCGCTGTCCCGCAGAGGGTCGAGAGCCCCGCGCTCTTCATCATCCCGAGCACCTCCCGGGTGGAGATGCCGCTCTTTCTTGCGGCATACGCCACCTCCATCGGGTTGCTTGCGTGGATGTGAACCGTGGGCGCCTCGTCCCGGATCCAGGAGTAGATATTGACGTAGGAGCGAGCGTCAAATTCTGGATGGAGGCCGCTGACCGTGCAGATCTCGGTTACCGAGCGGTCTCGTGCGGCCCGGGCCTTCTCCCGGATGGTGGCTTCGTCGTAGCAGAAGACGTCGGGGTCACCGGGCTTACGCGAAAATCCGCAGAACCCGCAGGCGTTCACGCAGAGGTTGGTGACGTTGATGTTCTGGTTTCGGACATAGGTGACGCGATCGCCGACCTTCTCCTCACGGAGTTCATCCGCGGCAGCGGCGATCTTCCAGACGTCCCGCCCCCTCACCGAGAAGAGGCGAACGGCCTCCTCTTCCGTGAGCCGGTGACCGGCGAGCAGATCGCGAAGTAACAGTCGAAGCGTCGTCATACTCTAGGATAATCTCCCTGAGACGTTTGAGGGGAAGAATTTTCGGGCGCGCGGGAGCGGGCACAAGACTTATTATCCCTCGTGAGTATCCCGCCAGCCATGGCCCAAGAACAGATCCTCTGCCATCAACGCACAAGGCTCAGCTACAAGGACGCATACGGCTACGTCATCCCGGTCGGGAACACCAGCCTGATGGCCTGGGTGACCGACGAAGGGATGATCGGGACCGCCGGGTTCGATATCGAGGCGCTGGCGAACGCCGGCGTCCCTGCGGCGATCGTCGGGGTCTCGGAGGAGTCGACCCTTGAGAACCTGGACTCCCTGATGGACGCCGAGGTGAAGGCGGCAAACCTCCCGGCTGTGCAGCGCCGCGTCGAGATCGGGATGTCCGGCCGGGAGGCCTTAAACAGGATGTGAGATCGGTCTACACGAGCTCGTAGGTCGTCGTCCGCTGCCGGAGCGTCCGCCCGATGTCCTCGGCGAGCCGCTGCATATCGGCCGGGTCCAGGTAGTCGGCCCCCTCGCCGCCGGCGTCGACCGAGACGTCGTCGCAGAACATCGTCCCTCCAAGATCGTCGGCGCCGGCAAGGAGGGCCATCTCGGCCATCTTCGTCCCCACCTTCCCCCATGAAACCTGGATATGGTCGAAGTTGTCGAGGAAGAGCCGGGCGACCGCGACCATCAGGATATCCTCCCGTCCGGTTGCGCCGGGCGGGGCCCGCCCCGCCCGGTAGAGCGGGGTCTTTTGATAGATGAACGAGAGGGGTACGAACTCGGTGAACCCGCCGGTCTCGTCCTGGATATCGCGGAGGATTGCGAGGTGCCGGGCGCGGTCCGCCTCGCTCTCGCAGGACCCGTACATGATCGTCGCCGTCGAGCGGATGCCCATCCTGTGCGCCTCTTTGATGATCCGGACCCAGGTTTGCGTGTCGCACTTATTCGGGCAGATGACCTGTCGGACGTCGTCGACCAGGATCTCGGCCGCCGTCCCCTGGAGGGTTCCAAGGCCTGCCTCGCGGAACCGCTCGATGACCTCGACGGTCGATACCCCGCTCCGCTCCGAGGCCCAGGCGATCTCGTCGGGGCTTGCCGTATGGATGTCCACGCCGGGCGCGACCTCCCGGACGCAGGAGATGAGGTCGACGTAGGAGTCGAGCGTGTAGTCGGGATGAACCCCTGAGAGGAGACAGATCTCGGTGACGTCCCGGCTCACAGCAATTCTCGCCTTCTCCTGCACGGTTGCGATATCGTCGCAGAAGGCCTCGGGATCGTCTACCCGTCTCCCAAAGCCGCAGAATCCGCAGAGGTTCTTGCAGACGTTGGTGACGTGGATGTTCTGGTTACGGACGTAGGTGACGCGATCGCCGACCTTCTCCTCGCGGAGTTCGTCCGCGGCGGCGGCGATGGCAAGAACGTCACGGTCACGGGTCGAGAAGAGGCGGACGGCCTCTTCTTCCGTGAGCCGGTGGCCGGCGAGCACGTCGTCGAGCAGGTCATGCAGTGAGTGCGGCATCGTAAGTAGGTCTCCTGTACTGGATTATCACTCTTTTTTTCGGCGTGCAAGAACGAAGTCGTGGATGATGATGATGACGATGATGATGATGGCGAATTCGGCAAGGTGCAGGGGGAGGTAGCCGACGAGCGGCACCGCGATGAGGGCTTTGCCGACAATCCACTCCTTTTTGACCGGCTCAACAACCCCGACGCCCTCGATTCGGAGGTTCACCTGGTCGATGTAGGGGTTGTTGTCCCCCTTGGTGATGTAGCCGCCGTGCGGGTCGGCGTAGTACGCCCCGAGCTCTGAGTTCTTTACGGCTTCGGTATCGACGTAGGTCATCGCGCGGTGGATGATCGGGTGGACGGAGTCGACACCGTTCGGCCGGTAGATGATCACGTCGCCGTAGTTCCCAAAGGACGTATACCCGGTCAGTTGCCCCTCGGCCCAGGTCGTCAGGGGACCGAACCGGTCCTCGTCGACGACGAGGACCAGGTCGCCGACGTTCATGTTCGGGACCATGCTCTCGGACTCGATCGTGACCACCGCCGGCCAGGTGCCGGCGAAGAGGTAGAGGGCGAGGGCGATGCCCCCCACGACCGCGACGACCCAGAGTACGTCCCGGGCGAGAGAGACGGCCGGGTGATCGCTCTCCCGGAACGCTCGCACGGCCGATGCTGCACGCTGCAGCCAGGTGGTATTCGACATTTGTTCTAGAAAGAATGCTATCCCTTCATATACATAGATTCTCCGGGGTGGCCATGCCCGAGAAAAAGATAAACCAATATTGCCCGGGGGAGAATAACATGAGTCCATGCTCGCCAACGCTGAGATCGTACGCCGGTTCCTTGAGCTGAAGCACCAGGCTCACCCGGAGGTCGTGCAGTACATTCGCGAGCAGAACGATCCGACGCTGATCGACCGGATCGCGGCGGCGGTCCCCGACGACACCCTTGTCATCATGCCGGAGCATATCCCGGGCTTAAAGAAGGTCCGGGATGGGACCCGGTTCCTCGTCGACCCGGAACTCGAGGTGATCGTCGGGAGCGCCGGGACCACGGGAAGCGTCAGCGGCCACGAGGACGCCGTCCACTACTTCCGCGACCGCTACAACACCCTCTCCTCAATGCTCCGGAGCCGGATGACCGCGATGCCGATCGAGGCGCTGTTAAAGTCTCCCCACCGCTACCGTGACGAAGAGTGCAACATCATCGGGATGGTGGCCGATGTCCGGACGACCGGGAAGGGGCACCGGCTCGTCGAGTTGGAGGATCCCACAGGAGCGATTCAGGTCCTCTTCAACAAAGGGCGGGAGGAGACGTTTGTGGAGGCGGAGCGGATCCTCCCCGACGAGGTCCTCGGGGTCAAGGGAAAACTCTCAGGCGACGGCGGGCTCTTCTTTGCTGAGCAGCTCTTCCGCCCCGACATCCCCATCAATCACGCCCCGTTCAAGAGCGACCGGCCGGGGAAAGCGGTCCTCATATCCGATGTCCATGTGGGAAGCGATACCTTCCTCGACGACGCGTGGAACCGGTTCGCCGACTGGCTCCAGGACTCGGATGTCGGCTACCTCCTGATCGCCGGCGACCTTGTCGACGGTATCGGCATCTATCCCGGCCAGGACCAGGAACTGACGATCAAGAACATCTACGAGCAGTACGACCGTTTCGGCGAGATGCTCCGCGATCTCCCCTCACGGATCCGGATCGTCGCCGCTCCGGGGAACCACGACGTCGTCAGGATGGCCGAACCGCAGCCGGCCATTCCGCCGGAGTTCACCGCGAAGTTTCCGTCAAACTGCACCCTCGTCGAGAACCCCTGCCTCTTGAACCTCCAGGGTGTCAGGGTTCTGATGTATCACGGCCGATCGTTCGACGACATGATCGGGCTGATTCCGGGGGCAAGTTACGAGCGGCCCGGGGAGATCATGGACGAGATGCTGAAACGCCGGCTGCTTGCCCCCTCATACGGGATGCGGACGCCGATCGCCGCGATGAAGACCGACCGGCTCGTCATCAACCCCCTTCCTGAGGTCCTCCTCACGGGCCACGTCCACATCTGCGGCGTCACCCGCTACCGCGGCGTCCTCGGGGTGAACGCCGGAACCTGGCAGTCCCAGACGTCGTTCCAGAAACAGATGAATATTCACCCCACGCCTGCGCGGGCGTTCGTCATCGATCTCCAGACGCTCCAGCCGGAAGTTCTGGATTTTTCTTAAATCCCCACCCGTTTTGACCATCACGGTTTACACATATTTAAAAGTGTGGAATCCCTTGTATAGTGTACCCAATTGGAGGAATGCAAAGAGATGGATCTGGTATACCTGGCACCCGTGGGTGCCGTCCTTGCTCTCCTGTTTGCAGGGTACTCGTACATGAGTATCAAGCGGGAGGGCATGGGTACCGATCTGATGCAGAAGATCGCTGCCGCCATTCACACGGGGGCAATGGTCTATCTGAACAGACAGTACCGTGCTATTGCAGTATTCGTCGTCGTGCTTGCCATCGTCCTTGCGGTCGCGATTGATCCCCTTACCGCGGCCTGTTTCGTGCTCGGCGCGGCGCTCTCGGCGACTGCCGGCTACATCGGCATGTACACCGCGACCGCTGCAAACGTCCGGACAACGAACGCCGCACGGCGCGGGATCGCGGATGCGTTCCGTGTCTCGTTCTCGAGCGGCTCGGTCATGGGCATGGCGGTCGTCGGGCTCGGGCTTCTCGGGCTCTCGATCGCGTATCTGGTCATCAGCACCGTAACGACGCTTTCCCAGGCTGAAGTCCTGACCGTCGTGACCGGGTTCGGTCTCGGTGCGAGTTCGATCGCCCTCTTCGCCCGAGTCGGCGGCGGTATCTTCACCAAGGCCGCGGACGTCGGTGCCGACCTCGTCGGGAAGGTCGAGGCGGGCATCCCGGAGGACGACCCCCGCAACCCCGCCGTCATCGCCGACAACGTCGGTGACAACGTCGGCGACGTCGCCGGCATGGGTGCCGACCTCTACGAGTCCTACGTCGGTGCAATCATATCGGCGATGGTCCTCGGTGTCGCCGTCGCGGCGACGCAGTTCCCGAACGCCGACGTCATGAACGTGATCGTCCTCCCGCTGCTCATCGCGGCAGTCGGTATCGTCGCGTCCATCATCGGGTCGTTCTTTGTGCGGACCAACAAGACCGAGAGCAGCGCCATCCACATGGCCTTCAACAAAGGTCTCCTCGCCGCAATCGTCGTGACCGTCGCCGCTACCTACTTCCTCGTGACACAGCTTCTCGGAGCTGAGTACATCGGGGTCTTTTATGCCACCGTCGCCGGTCTCGTCGCAGGGTTTGCCATCGGCCTGATCACGGAGTACTACACCTCCTTTGAGCGGAGCCCGACGCTCGCCATCGTCAAGGCAAGCGAGACCGGTTCGGCAACCACCATCATCACCGGGTTTGCGAAGGGTATGGAGAGCACCGTCTGGCCGGTCCTGATCATCGCTGTCGCGATCTTCATCTCCTACCAGGTTGCGGGTCTCTACGGTATCGCGATCGCCGCCGTCGGCATGCTTGCGACGCTCGGTATCTCCCTCTCCGTCGACGCTTACGGCCCTGTCGCCGACAACGCCGGCGGTATCGCCGAGATGTCCCACCAGAAACCTGAGGTCCGCGAGATCACCGATACGCTCGACGCCGTCGGGAACACCACCGCCGCCATCGGCAAGGGGTTCGCCATCGGCTCTGCAGCCTTGACTGCGCTCGCCCTCTTCGCCGCCTACACCCAGGCGGTCGGCCTCTCGGTCATCGACGTCTCGGTCCCGAATGTCTTCGTCGGTGTCCTGATCGGCGCGATGCTTCCGTTCCTCTTCTGTGCCATCACGATGATGGCGGTCGGAAAGGCGGCATACAGCATCGTCCACGAAGTCCGCCGCCAGTTCAAGGAGATCACCGGTCTCATGGAGGGGAAGGCCGACCCGGACTACGCCTCCTGCATCGCCATCTCCACTCACGCTGCGCTGCGTGAGATGATCCCGCCCGGCGTCCTCGCCGTCGCCGCGCCGCTCGTCGTCGGGTTCCTCCTCGGCACGGAAGCGCTCGGCGGCCTGCTCGTCGGTTCGCTTGCATCCGGGTTCCTCCTCGCCGTCACGATGGCGAACGCCGGCGGAGCCTGGGACAACGCGAAGAAGTACATCGAGCAGGGCCACCTCGGTGGAAAGGGCTCGGACGCCCACAAGGCAGCGGTCGTCGGTGACACCGTGGGCGACCCCTTCAAGGACACATCGGGCCCGTCCATCAACATTCTGCTGAAGCTGATGTCCATGGTCGCGCTGGTCTTTGCGCCGCTGATCCTGGTCATCTAACCCCTTTTTTCCTAATCGTGCCTGCCGGGGAGCATTTTCTCCAAAAGCCGCGCAGAAAAATCGCTTTTGATAGAAGAGAATCTTTCAAAAAAGAGTGGTTTAGGCGCTCCTCGCGTTGAGGATGCGGATTGCGAGGTGCGCTGCGTTCTCGCCGTTATCCACCCCGACACAGGCCACCGGGACGCCTCTCGGCATCTGGACGATCGAGAGGAGGGCGTCAAGCCCCATCAGTTTGCCGCTCACGGGAACGCCGATCACCGGGCGCGCCGTTTTTGAGGCGATAACCCCGGGGAGGGCCGCCGAGAGCCCGGCGATCGCGATGAAGACCCTGGCATCGCTCCCTTTAATATACTCGTCGAGCCGTTCCGGGTCCCGATGCGCCGAGATCACCTGGTAGTCGTAGGAGACGCCATGTTCCCGTAAAACTCCAAAGACCTTCTCTGCGATCTGGCTGTCTGAGGCCGAACCGCAGATCACCGCGACATCTACCATATCTTCCTTTGGTTTGCTCCTGCCCCCCTATCTCTCTGTCGATATCGCCCGTGGAGAGGTTGATAAGAGTCTACATCCAAGTTCCTTGAAGGAACTTGCGTCTGGATTTGACGAGACGACATGGACTGATCCATATGGAAAATGAACCACTCCTTATGATCCCCGGCCCTGTACCCATTCCGCAGCGGGTACGCGCCGCAATGACGCGGCAGGCCATCAACCATCGCGGACCCGAGTTCGGTGCCGCGTATGCGGATACTGTCCGGGTCCTAAAGACCCTCTTTGGCACTGAAAGCGACCTTTATATCATCAGCGGCTCGGGAAGCGCCGGCATGGAGGCCGCGGTCGCAAACTTCGGGCGGGACAAGCGGATCGTCTCGCTCGTGAACGGCAAGTTCGGCGAACGTTTTGCAAAGATCGGTGCGCGCTACGGCACCGTCACCGCCCTTGAGTCCGAGTGGGGCACTCCGCTCGACCTTGCGGCCCTCGAGCAGGAACTCGAGGCCGGGGCCGAGATCGTCACGATGGTCCACAACGAGACGAGCGCCGGGATCAAGAACCCGGCTCCTGAAGTCGGAAAGCTCGCCCGGAAGTACGACGCGCTCTTTGTCATGGACGGGATCACCTCCATCGGCGGCGATGAGGTCCTGATGGACAAGTGGGGCGTCGATGTTGCGGTCGTCGGGTCGCAGAAGTGTCTTGCAGCCCCGGCGGGCCTTGCGGCCATCGCCATCGGGGAGCGCGCCTGGGACCGGATCTGCGATAAGCGCCCCTTCTACCTCGATCTCGCCGCCTACAAAAAGAGCGGGAGCAGCACCCCGATGGAGACTCCCTACACCCCGGCGGTTCCGCTCTTCCTCGCGCTGCACGAGGCCTGCAAGATGATCGAGGAGGAGGGCATCGCCGCCCGGATTGCCCGGCACCGCAGGATGGCCGAGTCCGTCCGCGCCGCGGCGAAGGCCTGGGGCGTCGAGCTCTTCCCGAAGATCGATGAGCACCATGCCTACTCGAACACCGCAACCGCGATGCGCATCCCGGACGGCGTCACCGACAAGGACCTTCGCGGGACCGTCAAGAAGTTCGGGATCGAGATCGCCGGCGGCCAGGACCACCTCAAGGGCAAGATCTTCCGGATCGGCACCATGGGCAGTGTCGGAGCGCAGGAGATTCTCGCAACCCTTGCGGCCGTCCAGTTCGCCCTGAGGAAGTCCGGGTTTGCGGCCGGCGACGGTCTTGAGGCAGCCGCCGAGGTGCTCCTCGGATGAAGATCGGGATCGCCGATACGACGTTTGCCCGGATTGACATGGGCAGAGCCGCTATCGATGAGATCCGCAAGCACGCAAGTGTGGGGATCGAGCGCTACGTCGTCCCCGGCATCAAGGACCTCCCGGTAGCCTGCAAGAAACTGATCGAGGAGCGGGGGTGCGACCTCGTGATGGCGCTCGGGATGCCCGGCGGGGCCGAGAAGGACAAGGTCTGCGCCCACGAGGCCTCCCAGGGCCTCATCCTCTGCCAGCTCATGACCAACAAGCATATCATCGAGGTCTTCGTCCACGAGGACGAGGCAAAAGATGAAAAAGAACTCGCCTGGCTGATGGAGCAGCGAACCCGCGAGCACGCCGTGAACGCCGTGCGGCTCCTCCTCCGGCCGAAGGAGCTGGAAAAACTCGCCGGGACCGGCCAGCGGCAGGGGTTCGAGGATGTCGGGCCCGCACGCATCTGATCCAAAAAGTGATGATTATCTGGCGTGAGTAATACCACAGGAAGGATTGGAATGACAATACGACTTGGATTCGTCGTCGCGGAGTTCAACCGCGACATCACCTATATGATGGAGATCGAGGCCCGGGAGCATGCCAATTTCCTCGGTGCGGAAGTGGCTGAGACGATCTACGTCCCGGGCGCCTACGATATGCCGCTTGCGATCAAGAAACTCCTGACCGACGGGAACGTTGATGCCGTCGTCACCATCGGGTGCGTCATCGAGGGCGCGACCCAGCACGACGAGATCGTCGTCCAGCACGCGGCACGTAAGATCATCGACCTCTCCCTTGAGTTTAACAAGCCCGTCACGCTCGGCATCTCCGGACCGGGGATGACCCGGATGGAGGCGACCGAGCGTATCGACTACGCGAAGCGCGCCGTTGAGTCGGCCGTGAAGATGGTCCAGCGATTGAGATGAAGAGCCTCTCAGAGAAGGTTGGGGCAATCGCCCCTTCGGCGACGATCGAGATCTCGAACGCCGCAAAGAGAATGGCCGCCGAGGGTATCGACGTCATCAGCCTCTCGATTGGTGAGCCGGACTTTGATACCCCGCAGCATATCAAAGACGCCTGCATCGAGGCCATCCAGCGCGGCGAGACGCACTACGCCCCGAGCGCCGGGATCCCGGCGCTTACCGCCGCAATCGCCGAGAAACTCACCCGCGAGAACGGCATCCCCGCAAAGCCCGACGAGGTGCTCGTCACCTGCGGCGCCAAGGACGCCATCTACGAGGCGATGGAAGCCGTCCTGAACCCGGGCGACGAAGCGATCATCCTTGATCCCGCCTGGGTCTCCTACGAGCCCTGCGTACAGCTCGCGGGCGCCGCCGCCCGGCATCATCCGCTCTCTATGGAGACCTTCCAGGTCGACGACTCCCTTCTAGAGGCCGTCGGTCCCCGGACGAAGATGATCGTGGTCAACTCGCCGTCGAACCCCTCCGGCGCGGTGCTTGATGCGTCCTCGCTCCGGCTCATCGCCGATATCTGCCTAGACCACGACCTCTACGCGCTCTCGGACGAGATCTACGAGAAGTTGATATACGGCGGCAAAGAGCACATATCGCTCGCCTCCCTCCCCGGGATGGCAGAGCGGACGATCACCATCAACGGGTTCTCGAAGGCCTACGCGATGACCGGGTGGCGGATCGGCTACGCGGTCGCTCCCCGCCCGATCATCCGGCAGATGGAGAAGGTGCAGCAGCACACCATCTCCCACCCGACGACGTTTGCGATGTTTGGGGCTGTTGCGGCGCTCAAAGGCCCGCAGGACTGTGTTGAGTCGATGCGCCGCGAGTTCGAGCGCCGGCGGGACTTCCTCGTCCCGGCGCTCCACGACCTCGGCTACGCGACCGCTCCCGCCGACGGTGCATTCTACGCCTACGTCAAGGTCGGGGGGGACGATATGGCGGTCGCCCGCTCGTGGCTTCGGGACATCCATGTGGCGGTCACCCCGGGGACGGCGTTCGGCACTCCCGGCTGGCTCCGCCTCTCCTACGCGACCTCGATGCAGAAGTTGAGAGAGGCCGTCGAGCGGATCGGCCGGATCTAAGACCTCATTCTCCCTTTTTGCTGAATCTCCTGCTTTCGGGGCAGCCGTGAAAGTCTCTCGTAGCACCGGATCGCCTCGGCCGGGCGGTCGAGGTAGACAAGCGCCGTCGCTCTCCCTTTGAGCGCCTCGACGTCGTCGGGGTCGATCTCGAGCGCCCGGTCGTAGCAGGCGAGGGCCTCCTCACAGCGATTCTGGATCACGAGGACGTTTCCCTGTGCAACCCAGATATCCATCCTTGCAGGGTCGATCGCGAGCGCCTGTGCGTAACAGGCGACGGCTTCGCTGTAGCGCCCGAGGATGAAGAGGGCAAGGCCCTTGTTGTACCAGGCGTCCGCGTTCTCCGGGTGGGCCCGGACCTCCTGGTCGTAGCAGGCGAGGGCTTTGTCGTAGTCCGAGAGGGTCGAGAGGACGCTTGCCTTGTTCTTCTGGATCTGCTGGTTGTTAGGCTCGATCTCGAGTGCTCGCTCGTAGCATCCAAGTGCGTCCTCGTAGCGCCCGAGTTCGTGGAGCGCGTTTCCGCAGTTGTTCAAGGCGGCTATGTTCTCCGGCTCTCTCCGGAGCACTGCCTGGTAGCAGATGACCGCCCTGCTGTAGTCGCCGAGAGCGTAGTAACTCTCGCCACGGTGGTAGTCTGCGCCCGTATGATCGGCCTTGAGCCTGAGCGTCTGGTCGAAGCACTCGATCGCCTCTTCGTAGCGCCTTTTGGCGAATTGGACGAGTCCTTTCTGGTACCAGACCTCCGGGTCGGCCGCGTTCTCCCTGAGCGCCCGATCAAGTGAGGCGAGCGCAAGGTCGTAACGCTTCAGCCTCCTGAGCGCCATGCCTTTCTCACGCCAGATCCCGGGGCGGTCGGGGCTGATCCGGTATGCCCGGTTGTAGGACTCGATCGCCTCTTCGTAGCGCTCCAAGAGGCGGTGCGCCCGGCCCCGGTTGTACCAGGCGTCGGCATCGTCGGGACGGAGGGCGAGTGTCCGGTCGAATGACAGGATGGCCTCCTCGTAGCGCTCAAGCGTCATGAGGGTGCACCCCCGGTTGTACCAGGCGTCGGCACGGTCGGGACTGATAGCGATAATGCGGTCGAAGCACTCGATCGCCGTATCATAGCGGGCGAGGAGGAGATAGATCGTCCCCTTCGCGTACCAGGCCTCTGTGTCCTCGGGGTCGATGGCGATGATGCGGTCGTAACATTCGAGCGCCGCATCGTACCGGCGTTCGGCGGCAAACGCCGCACCCCGCCCTCTCCAGCCCTCAATCCGGGTCGGGTCGATGGCAATGACCCGGTCATAACAGGCGAGTGCGTCAGACGTCCGCCCGAGCTTTCGGAGAGCGTGCCCTCGGATGAGCCAGGCGCCCGTGGAGTCGGGTGCAAGTTCCACGGCCCGGCCACAGTACTCGGCCGCCTCCCGGTACCGCCCAAGGCTGTAGAGCGCCTCTCCCCCGGCATACCAGAAGCGGGCAGAGGTCGGGTCGATCCTGACGGTCTGGTCGAAACAATTGACTGCTTCCCGGTAACGCCCGATCGCCATGAGGGCCCGTCCCTTGCAGTAACGGGCAATGGCGGCGCCGAGATCCAGGGCGATTGCCCGGTTGTAGCACTCGATGGCCCGATCGTACTGCCCCTGCTCGCAGTAGGTCCGCCCCCGCCTGCACCAGACATCCACGCTGTTCTTCCAGGGAAGCTCCATTGGGTGATGAATAGCAGTCCATAAGAAAAAGCGTTTCGATCGTATCGGTGGCCTTTCTTTCGTCCTGGCGAAAAACCGATCGCTTCAGTTCATTCGCGGTCGAGCCAGAACTCTCTCGTCCTCCCGGATCCGTATGGCAACCTATACATGCTCCCGGGAGCAAAACGGGATTTACAACCCTCCCGGATCTGAGTACCATGAGGAAGATGCGCGATATACCGGACCGCGATCGTCCCCGCGAGAAACTGGCCAAACGGGGACCGCAGGCGCTCACCGATACCGAACTGATCGCCCTCCTCCTTGGGCGTGGCACGAAGGGGCGGGACGTCTCGGAGGTTGCGGGCGACGTCGAGCGTTACCTCCGGGGGACCGGGGGCAAGCCGTCGTACGAGGCCCTCCTTGCGATCGGCGGGATCGGATCAGCAAAGGCATGTGAGATCATGGCCTGCTTCGAGCTCGGGCGGCGCTATTTCGGCGACGACGACGTCACCGGAACCCGGATCACCCGCCCCGAAGACGTCATCCCGCTCGTTTCCGAGTGGCGGGATAAGAAGCAGGAGTACTTCATCTCTCTTACTCTCAACGGTGCCGGAGAGGTGATCGAGCGCCGGATCGTCACCGTCGGGATCTTAAACCAGAGCCTCGTCCATCCCCGGGAGGTCTTTGCCGACGCAATCACCGACCGGGCCGCCTCGGTCATCCTGGTCCACAATCACCCGTCCGGCACGCTCGATCCCTCTGTCCAGGATCTCGGGATCACCCGGCAGCTCGTCGAGGCGGGGTCGATCCTCGGCATCCGGGTCCTCGACCACATCATCGTCACGAAGCGGGGGTATGTCAGCCTCAAAGAACTCGGGCACCTCTAACCTTTACGCCGCCCCATCCCCTCCCCGACCGTTCCTGCACGGGATTGGATGACCTTTTGCCCGAATTTTCTTAAATCATGGTAATTTTTCTGAAATTTCGAAGATAATCTATCTTCCTTCCCCTCGGGATCCAATAAGGTTTATCTCCCCTCGTCAGCCAAAAGTATGTGAGGCAGACATACATGGACAGTGGTTTTCTCCGGGTGCTGCTCGAACCCGGACGTTTCTTTCAAGAGCGTATGCGGGGTGAGCCGGGCCTGAAGATACCGGCATTGATCGCGCTTGTCATCGGGATTATCGGTGCGGTCAGCGCTGCCATCTCGGCAAACGCGCTGACCGAGGGCCTCCCCCCGGACATGCAGGTCTTCGGGTTGGCGGGGGGTGCCTTCGCTGTGGCCAGCGGCATCATCGGGGGACTCATCACCTGGGTTGCCTTCGGTATCGTCTTCTATATCATCTCGATGGTCTTTATGGGGGATGGAGACTTTAAGCGGACGCTGGAGTTCACGGGCTACGGGCTCATCCCCCAGGTCTTTGGGGGCATCATCGGGGCGATCTTCTCCTACCAGATCGTATCGAATCTCTCGGTCCCGATTATCTCGAGACCCGAGGATATCGCGGTGCTTGTGGAGAGCGTCACAACCGGCATGCTGAGCGACCCCCTCACGCCGATCTCCGGGATCGTCGGCATCCTCTTTTTGATCTGGAGCGCAAACATCTGGATCTTCGGCATGAAGTACGCACGGAATCTCTCCACGCGAAACGCGGTCCTCACCGTCGGGATACCCGTCGGGCTCTATATCCTCGTCAACCTTGTCACGCTCATCGGATAGGTGTACTATGAAACCTCTCTACATCGCAATTATCTCAATCTTCTGCATCGTCGCAGCACTCACCGGACCGGCCGGCGCCGCTTCGGCAGATGTCACCGTGGTCTCCTCCACGCTCGACCCGCAGGTCCTGATGAAAGGGGATACCGGGACGCTCACGATCGTGATCCAGAACACCGGTTCCGAGACAGTCTCCATCAAGAGCGCCCGGCTCTACGGCAACGGTGTCGTGCCCTTAAGCGAGCCTTACCTCGCGGTCGGGGACCTCGGCGCCGGGAACAGCAAGACGTTCACCTTCACCGTCCGGGCGGACGGGGGCGAGGGAACGTTCTACCCGCAGTTCGTCCTTGACTTCCGCAACGAGGGCAACCTGCGCTATCCGGTCCCCGTCCAGGTCGAGAATACGCCGCTCAGCGTATCCGTGGTCGAAAGACCGGACGCCTTCTCCGAGTCCCGGACGGCCGATATCACCGTCCGGGTCGGGAACCCCCGCCCGAACGCCGCCTCCGGCGTCCAGGTGATCCCGCTGGGAACGGGCTTTACCGTCACCCCGACCAGCGGGTTCATCGGGACCCTCGCCTCTGACGCCTCCGGGACGGTCACGTTCAACCTGACCCCGACTGCCGAGATGGACGTCACGTTCCAGGTGGTCTGGCGCAACGGCATCAACACCCACACGACAGATCTCGTGCTCCCGGTGGTCTTTGGCGAGGACAAGAGACAGGCGGACCCGATCATCACGAACGTCGAGGTCAAGTCCGAGTTCGGCAGGTACCGGGTCATCGGCGATATCTCGAACGCCGGCCTCGAGTCCGCCCGGTCGGTGATCATCGCCCCCGGCGCCCCGGCAACGCCCACCGATCCCTTCCGGGTCTACGTTGTCGGGACCCTCGACCCAGACGACATCTCCTCGTTTGAGGTGACGTTTGCGGCCGATCGGAACGTGACCGAGGTCCCGATCGTCGTCGAGTACCGCGACGACGACGGTAACCGCTACACTTCGACGACGATGATCGGTCTCGGCAGCGGCGCCGGGGTGTCCGTAGCGTCCGCGGCGCCCGCGGAGAATTCGAGCGGCGAGTTCCCGATCGTCGGGGCCATCGTCGCCGTGCTGGTCGCGCTCGGGGTCGCCGGAGCAATCTACTACTCGTGGAGACGGGCGTAACGACGATGCCGGTCATCAGCTTCGATGCGGTCCGGAAGGTCTACCCCCTCCCGGGGGGCGACGTTGTGGCGCTGGACGGCGTCGATCTCGCGATCGAGAAGGGCGAGTTCGTCCTGATCATGGGCCCCTCGGGGTCGGGGAAGTCGACGCTCTTAAACATCATGGGCTCGCTCGATGTCCCGACCTCAGGAGAGGTCACCATCGCCGGAAAGAAGATCAGCAGGATGAGCGACGATGAACTGACCCTTCTTCGGCGGGATCACATAGGGTTCGTCTTCCAGCAGTTCAACCTCATCCCGCTCCTCACCGTGGTCGAGAACGTCGAGTATCCCCTGATCCTGAAAGGCCGACAGAACGGGGCCCGCAAGCGTGCAGAAGAGGTCCTGCGTGCCGTGGAGCTCGCCGAGACCCACTTCACCCACAAGCCGAATGAACTCTCCGGCGGGCAGCAGCAGCGGGTCGCGATCGCCCGGGCGCTCGTCAACGACCCCGACTTCCTCCTCTGCGACGAACCCACCGGGAACCTGGACTCGAAGACCGGGACCGCGATCATGGTCCTCCTTACCCGGATGAACCGTGAGGAGGGCAAGACCGTCGTCATGGTCACCCACGACCCCCGCATGACGAAGTATGCAGACCGGACGATCCAGCTCATTGACGGGAGGGTGGTGGAATGACCTTCTTTGACCTCGCCCGCCGGAACGTCACCCGCCACTGGCTCAGGTCGACCCTTGCGGTCGTCGGGGTCGTCATAGGCGTCCTCGCGATCGCGTCCCTCGGGATCATGGGCACCAGCATCGGCCTGATGCTTGACGATATGATCTCGGATGTCGGGGATACCGTCATTGTCTCCCCGGCGATGGGCGTGAGCGGGGGCAAACTCACCGAACGGCAGGTCTCCGATATTACCCGGGCGGTCGGCTCGAACGCCGTCGTACCGTACTCATACACCTTCGAGAAGATCTCGGTGGGCGATAAGGAGAGCGCCGTGATGCTGTATGCGATCCCTGCCGAGGATATTCCCTCCCTCCTTGAGGTGAAGTCGGGGGGCTATCCGAAGGATACGGGCGCCGGCTGCCTGATCGGGAGCAACCTTGCTGCAAACAGCAAGGAGAACGGTCTGAAACTCGGTTCCCGGGTCAGGATCGGCGACGAGTACCTCCGTGTGGTCGGCGTGCTTGAGGAGCGGGGGCTCGCGCTCGACATCAGCCCCGACGACGCCATCGTCGTGCCCTATACCTGGTACTCAAGTCATTACGACGAAGAGGATTACGATCAGGTCATCGTGAAGGTCCGCGACGTCGACGATATCGATGCGGTCAAAGCGTCGATCGAGCAGAAATTGAACCGGCGGGAGGAGGTCGTCTCCGTCTCGGATTCAAGGCAGTTCCTCGAGAGCATCACCTCGGCCACCAGTTCGATTGCGGTCTTCCTTGCCGGGATCGGCGCGATATCGCTCCTCGTCGCCGGTGTCTCGATCCTGAACGTGATGCTGATGTCGGTCACGGAGCGGACCAAGGAGATCGGGATCCTCCGGAGCATCGGCACCCGGCGCGGCGAGGTGATGCGGATGTTCATCTATGAGGCCCTCATCCTCGGGCTTGCGGGCTCTCTCATCGGAGGTGCGCTCAGTTTCTGTGCCGGATTCCTGTTGACGGCGGTCTTCGCCGGGAACTCGGCATACCTCTTCAACCCGGCAAGCCTCCTTTACATCGCCTTCGGGATGGGATTCGGCGTCTTTACAAGCGTCGCTTCCGGTCTCTACCCGGCCTGGAAGGCGGCGCAGCTAAACCCCATCCAGGCCCTGCGCCACGAGTGACGGGGGCTACCCGAGACACTCCTCTTTTTGACGCTCAATTCCGTCGCGAAGCGTCTTGATTGCATCTTTAGTCCCCGGGGGCGCACCCGGGAGGAGGGCGAGGTACTCATGCTCCCCCTCGGCGATGAGGAGGGCAACCGGGCTTAAACTGAGCATGGCGCACCCTCCTGCATGGATCACATGTTCCCTGATGACGGGGATGATGCACCGGTCGCCGACCTTCCGCCCGCCGCCGACGACGAGTTCTGTCCTCTCACCCACCCGGAGCACCTCTTCCCGAGAATTGACGGAGCCGGTCCCTGACCGGTCTATCCAGGAGAGCCTGGACGACCGGGATGAGGATCAGGAGCGGGTGGCGGATCTGCGTCCGGAGGGTGAAGGTTCCCGCAAAGACCCTTCGGTTAAAGACCGGGGTCATCACGAAGTCGATCGCCTCGGCCGGCCAGAGGGCGTAGCGGGCGGCGGTGCAGTAGCCGTATATGATCCCGGTATCGGCCGGACTCTCAAGACCGAGGATGATATCGCCCCTGAGCGTCTCTAGATAGAGTGACCGGTAGACTGCGGCGAGGATCTTCTCGAGGTGGGGCCAGAGGTCGGTTGCGGCGCCGAGGTAGTCCGGGATCGGACGCCTCTCCTCGACCTTCTTCTCTTCCTCCTCCGGGGCCTCCGCCGCAAGCTCGCCAAGATCCCGGCTCATCACCCGGCGGCCGAAGAGAAGGATCTCAAGCACCTGCACTTCGTCGTCCACCCGGACCCTCCCGTCCAAAAAGCACCAGGCTACGTCGGCCGTCGCCCGGGCACTCTCCTCACTGCAGTCGGCAACCATCGAGACGGTCACCGGGACCAGGTATAGGGCAAGCAGGACGAGGATGAGGATGACGGCGACGGCAAGCAGGACCAAAAAGAGGAGCGTCGCTGCCATGGAGTGGAGGGGGAGCGGACTTTACGCTCCTTCTTCCCCGGTTACCGGGATCTCTCTTCCTTCTCCCTGGGCTCTCCCCATCCCCCCTCTCTGCTGCATCATCTCCGAGCCCTTCTCAAGGACCTTCTCGACGTGCGGGCCGACGGCCTCGCCGATCGCCGTGACGACCTCGGCGATCTCGCTCTTCTTCTTTAACGAGATCACCTGGACCCCCTCAGGCCCCGGAACGCCCTTGGTGATGATGATCAGGGCAACAGCCGATATGCCGCCGCCTCCCCCGGTCCCGGCTCCACCGTGCTGCTTCCCCTCTCTGAACCCACCGGACCCTTCGCCTGCGCCGAACCCCAATCCGAACTCGGCGACCGGTATGATCACCCGCTCACCTGCATCGACCGGGGCACCGAGGATTGCGCTTGCGCAGAGCGTTCTTGCCAGCTGATCGACGGTTATCTGGAGCATTGATTCGCCAGTCACTCAGTTCACCACAAGCATTTCAGTAACCAGTCTCGTATATAAGGGTTGGGGTTTCCCGCCCTGGATGGATTTGCGCCGAACCAATCGGCCCCGGTGGAGCGGGATGACGGGCCTGCTTTAGAGGAGGTTCCTCCCGCCCACGGCGAGTGCGGCGAGGATGGCGAGACCTAAGATGACCACGAGCAGCCGGCGGATCGTGGGGCCGGAGAGCCGGGCAAGGGCGCCTTTGAGTTCCCCCCGGTAGAGGTAGGCGAAGAGTCCGGTGATCAGGAGGAAGAAGAGCCATTCGCTCGGCTGAGAGAGTTCCCGCATGAGGGCGTCCCACAAAAAGTCATCCGGGGTGCGAAGCAGTGGGATCGGTCCGAGGAACGGCCAGAGCCATCCTGCTGGCCGCAGCCACATCCCATCGAGGATCTGGTGGCTCAGCATCCCTGCTGCCAGTACAAGGAGGCCGATGCTTCGGCGATGGTAGTAGATGAAGAGGCCGGCGATGGCGATGAGCGTGACGATCGTAAGGCCATGGAAGTAGAGCCGGCCGTAGCCCACGGTCTCGGCGAGGATGATATGCCCGAGCGGCTTATCGATCAGGTCGGGGAGGACGCCGCCCAGTGCGCCGAGCAGGACGACCCGCCGGTCTCGGACGATCGCCGCGAGGATGAGCCCTATGAGGACGCCGGCCATGGCATGGGCGAGGAGATACATCGCTCTCCAGTGGCGGGGTGATTATATACTCTTTTTCGTCGGAGATGCTCCGGGGCGGGGCGTGCCCCCTGGTAACTCGATGACCTTTGTTGAACTAAAAAGATCCACAATGTATATATTTGTTCAGAGTACACCAGAATGGCATGCAGACGAAGATCCTCCTTGACGAGGGAGAGATGCCGAAGCGGTGGTACAACATCCAGGCGGATCTCTCCACGCCCCTGGACCCGCCTCTTCACCCGGCCACCGGAAAGCCGGTGACCCCTGATGACCTCCGTCAGATCTTCCCGATGGAGCTCATCCGGCAGGAGATGAGCACGGAGCGCTATATCGATATTCCGACCGAGGTCCGCGATATCCTCACCCTCTGGAGACCGAGCCCACTCTATCGGGCGCGGCGGCTCGAGGCGGCCCTAAAGACCCCGGCAAAGATCTACTACAAGTGGGAGGGTGTCAGCCCCCCGGGCTCGCATAAGCCGAACTCGGCCATCCCGCAGGCCTACTACAACCGCGAGGCGGGAATCGAGCGGCTCGCGACCGAGACCGGGGCGGGGCAGTGGGGATCGTCGCTTGCGTTTGCAACGAGCCTCTTTGATATGGAGTGCACCATCTACATGGTCCGGGCCTCCTACGAGCAGAAGCCCTACCGCAAGGTTATGATGCAGGTCTACGGGGCCGAGTGCATCCCAAGCCCCTCCCCGAGGACCCAGTCTGGCCGGGCGATCCTCGAGCGCGACCCGGATACGCCCGGCTCCCTCGGGATCGCGATCTCCGAAGCGGTCGAGGATGCCGTAAGCCACGAGAACACCAACTACTCGCTCGGCTCCGTCCTCAACCACGTCTGCCTCCACCAGACGGTCATCGGCCAGGAGGCGAGGGAGCAGCTTGCGGCCGTCGAGGCCTACCCCGACGTCGTGATCGGGTGCGTCGGCGGCGGCACCAACTTTGCCGGGCTCTCCTTCCCGTTTGCGGGCGACAAACTGACCGGGAAGCACCCCGAGACAGAGATCGTCGCGGTCGAGCCCGCCGCCTGCCCGTCCCTGACGAAGGGGCTCTACGCCTACGACTTCGGGGACGTTGCGGGGCTGACACCGCTTCTTCGGATGTTCACCCTCGGCCACGACTTCGTCCCGCCCTCGATCCATGCAGGGGGCTTGCGCTACCACGGGATGTCCCCGCTCGTCTCCCGGCTCGTCCAGGACGGAGTCGTGCGGCCGGTCGCCTACCACCAGAACGACGTCTTCTCGGCCGCCGTGCAGTTCGCCCGGACGGAGGGGATCATCGTCGCCCCCGAGGCGGCCCACGCGGTGAAGGCCGCGATCGACGAGGCCCTCAGGTGCCGCAAGACCGGTGAGGCAAAGACGATCCTCTTTAGCTGCTCCGGGCACGGCAACTTCGACCTCTCCTCCTACGAGGCCTACTTTGCCGGGAGCCTCGTCGACTACGAGTACCCGGCGGAGCTGATCAAAGAGTCGCTCTCGCGGCTCCCGGTGACGGGGTGATGCCGGTGGAATGGACTCTGCTTTAAGGGAACTGATCAGGATCCCGGGATACGAGGAGGCCATTGCCGCGGCTGACGCGGCCGACCGGCCCCTCGTCGTCCCGGTCTACGGGGAGATCCCGATCCCCCCGTCTTCACCGGCCGACCTCTACGCCTCTCTCCGGGACGGCCCCGGGTTCCTGCTCGAGTCTCTCGAGGGGAGCGAGAAGACCGCCAGATACTCGTTCATCTGCACCGCCCCCGCCGCGACCGTCTCCGTGGCCTCCGACGGCACGCTGACGGTCTCCGGGGACCCACGGTTCCAGGAGATCGCCGCCGGGATCGAGGCCGCCGACCCCATCGACGCCGTCCGGGCGTTCATGGGCCGATTCAGGGTCGCTCATCCTGATCTTTTGGGGTTCTCCGGCGGGCTTGCCGGCTACTTTGCTTACGACCTCGTCTCCTCCATCTACCCGGTACGTCGGGCAGGAGAGATCGACGAACCCGTCGCCCGGTTCGTGCTGGCGCAAGACTGCCTCGCCCTCGATCATAGGAGAGGGCGGCTTGCGGTCATCGCAAACGTGCTTCTTGCCGGTGGTACCGACGTGGAATCGGAACTCGCCCGGGCCCGGACGGCGGTTGCCAAGGAGATTGCCCGGATCCGCGATCTCCCTCCGCCGCCTCCGGGCGAGCCGTGCCGGGCCGACGCCCCGATCTCGTCCTTGACACAGAACGAGTTCTCGGACGCGGTCCTCCGGATAAAGGAGCATATCGCGGCGGGGGATATCTTCCAGGCTGTCCTCTCCCGACGGCTTGCCTGCCGGGTCGAGGGCGATCCGTTCTCCGTCTACCGGCGCCTCCGGGAAGCAAACCCGAGCCCCTACATGTACTACCTGGACTTTGGGGACAGCCAGATCGCCGGGAGCAGCCCCGAGATGCTCGTCCGGGTGGACGGCGGTCGGGTGACGACCGTCCCGATCGCCGGCACCCGGCCGCGGGGGCGGACGGCGGCAGAGGACGATCGGCTCGCCGCCGATCTCCTCGCCGACGAGAAGGAGCGGGCGGAGCACGTCATGCTCGTCGACCTTGCCCGAAACGACATCGGGGCGGTCTCGGCCTTCGGAACCGTCGCGGTGGAGGATTTCATGAGCATCGAGCGGTTCTCGCACGTCCAGCACATCGTCTCGACGGTCACGGGCTCGCTCCGCGATGGATGCGACCGGTTCGACGCCCTCCGCTCCTGCTTCCCCGCGGGAACCGTCTCGGGCGCCCCGAAGATCCGCGCGATGCAGATCATCGCCGAGACGGAAAAGGCCCGGCGCGGGCTCTACGCCGGGGCCGTCGGCTATATCGGATTCTCCGGGTCGATGGATTTTGCGATTGCCATCCGGACGGTCCTGGTTCGGGACGGCGTCGCGTCCGTCCAGGTGGGGGCCGGGATCGTGGCCGACTCCGACCCCGGCAGGGAGTGGACCGAGACCGAGAACAAAGGGCGGGCGATGCTTGCGGCGCTCGGCGCGGAGGTGGAGTGATGCGGGTGCTCGTCATCGACAGCTACGACAGTTTCACCTTCAACCTCTGCCAGCAGATCGGGATGCTCGGGGCAGAGCCGGTCATGGCAAAGAGCGATACGCCGTTTGAGGTGCTCCGGTCCGGGTCCTTCGACCGGATCGTCCTCTCGCCCGGCCCGGGGCATCCCCGGGACTCCGTTCTCTACCGCGAGGTCCTCTGCTCCCTTAGCCGGACTGTCCCGACACTCGGGGTCTGCCTCGGCCACCAGGCGATCGGGCTTGCTTTCGGGGCTAGAATCGTCCGGGCGGACCGGCTGATGCACGGGAAGTGGTCAATCATCCGGCACGACGGTGCGGGGATCTATGCGGGTGTGCCCGATCCCTTCGTCGCGGCCCGCTACCACTCGCTCGTCATCGACCCGGCATCCGTCCCGGACTGCCTTGCAGTGACCGCTCGCAGCAATGACGGGGTGATCATGGGCGTCCGGCACCGGGAGTATCCCATCGAGGGGGTGCAGTTCCACCCGGAGAGCATCCTCACCACCGAGGGAACCCGGATGGTGGCAAACTTCCTCTTCGGTCCGGGGGGTGCGGCATGATCCGCGAGGCGATCGCCCGGGTCTCCTCGGGCGCGGACCTCTCCCCGGCCGAGGCGGAAGGGGTGATGGGGGAGATCGTGCGGGGCGCAGCGACACCCGCCCAGATCGGCGGTCTCCTGACGGCGCTCCGGATGAAGGGGGAGACCGTTGCCGAGATCGCGGCGTTCGCCCGGGCGATGCGGGCGGCCGCGGTCCCGGTCTCCCTCCCGGGTCCGGCGGCGCGGGTGGACACCTGCGGGACCGGGGGCGACGGTGCGGGGACGTTCAACATCAGTACCGCCGCGGCATTCGTCGCGGCCGGGGCGGGCGTCCCGGTCGTGAAGCACGGGAACCGCGGGGTCTCGAGCCGGTGCGGGTCGGCGGACGTCCTCGAGGCGCTCGGGGTCAACGTCGCGATCCCGCCAAAGAAGGTGGCGGACGTCCTTGCATCCGCCGGGATCGCGTTCCTCTTCGCCCCGGCATACCACCCGGCAATGGAGTATGCCCGGCTTGTTAGGCGCGAGATCGGGATACGGACGGTCTTTAACCTCCTCGGCCCCCTCACGAACCCGGCTGGCGCGAGAGCCCACCTCCTCGGCGTCTACGACCCCCGCCTGGCCCTCCCGGTCGCCCGGGTGCTCGCGGATCTCGGGGCGGAGCGGGCGATGGTCGTCCACGGGGCAGGCCTCGACGAGATCGCGACGGCAGGCCCGACGACGGTTGCGGAGCTGCGGGACGGCGAGGTTGAGACGTATACGCTCGACTGCACGGAGTTCGGGATCCCGCGCTCGCCCATCTCTGCCATCCGGGGCGGCGGGCCGGAGGAGAACGCCGCGATCCTCCTCTCCGTCCTCTCGGGAAAGGAGGGCCCCACCCGCGATATCGTCCTCCTCAATGCCGGGGCGGCGATCTACCTCGGCGGGAAGGCCGACGACCTTGCGGGCGGGATCGCCCGCGCCGAGGTCTCGATCGACTCGGGAGCCGCGCTCGACCGGCTCGACCGCCTGGTCCAGGCGACCGGAGGAGGGACGGCATGATTCTCGACGATATCGTCCAATCGACCCGCGAGCGTCTTTTGGACCTTCCGGAGTTCGGGACGGGGGGCGGTACGGGGGCGCCCTGCAGGAGCCTTGCGGCCGCCATCCGGGCCTGCCGGGAGAGACGCGCGATTATCGCCGAGGTGAAGTACGCCTCCCCGTCGCGGGGGCGGATCCACGACGGCTGCACCCCCGAGGCGATTGCACGGGAGTTCGCCGCCGCCGGGGCCGCCGGGATCTCGGTCCTGACCGAGCCCGCCTACTTTGGGGGGAGCACCGACCACCTCGTCCGGGTGCGGCGTGCGGTCTCTCTCCCCATCCTCAGGAAGGACTTCATCATCGACGAACGCCAGCTCGCCGAGACCCGGGCGCTCGGCGCCGACGCCGTCCTCCTGATCGCCCGCCTCCTTGGGGATCGCCTCCCCCCGTTCGTCGACCGGGCGCTCGCGCTCGGGCTTGAGCCGCTCGTCGAGGTCCATGACCGGAGCGATATGGAGCGGGCCCTCGCCACGAACGCACCCCTCATCGGGATCAACAACCGCGACCTTTCGACGATGACGATCGACCTCTCGACGACCGTTCGCCTCGCGCAGGCGGCCCGCGACGTCGGGAGGATCGTGGTCTCGGAGAGCGGCATCATGTGGCCCTACGACGTCCGGCGCCTCTCCCGGCACTGCGACGCGTTCCTGATCGGTTCCGCCCTGATGTCGGCGCGGGACCGGCGCAGAAGGCTGGAGGGGTTCGTATTCGCGTAAAGATCTGCGGCATGACCAGTGTACACGACGCGCTTCTTGCCGTGGCGGCCGGGGCCGATGCGATCGGCGTGGTGCTTGCAAGCCCTTCGCCGCGATCCGTGAGTCTGGACGTGGCGCGGGAGATCTTTGTGGCGGTCTCGCCGTTCGCGACGACGGTGGCGGTCACCTCGTCCGACCGGCCAGACGATCTCCGAAAGATCCTCACTCTGCGGCCGGACGCGGTCCAGGTCCCGGGCGATCTCCCGGTCCCCCGGGACGCCGGGGTCCGGGTCATCCGGATGCTTGCTCCCGTCGATCCTCTCCGGGGCGACTGCGACGCGGTGATCGTCGATAACAGTCACGGGACAGGGCGGGCGTTCGACCTGGAGTATGCCCGGCGATGTGTGGCCGCCTCCCCGGTCCCGGTCATCCTCGCGGGAGGGCTTGATCCCGGGAACGTGGCGGAGGCGATCCGTTCCGTCCGGCCGCACGCCGTCGACGTCTGCTCGGGCGTCGAGGCGGCGCCGGGAGTCAAGGACGAGCGCCTCATGCGGGCGTTCGTGAAGGCGTGCAGGACGGTAGACCCATGAAAGCAGGACGATACGGTGTATACGGCGGGCAGTACGTGCCCGAAACCCTGATGAGCGCGCTGATCGAACTCGAGGAGACCTACGAGCGGATCCGCCAGGACCCGGAGTTCTCCCGCCGGTTCTCCTGGTACCTCCACGAGTACGCCGGGCGGGAGACGCCGCTCACCTACTGCGAGAACCTCTCCCGCGACCTCGGCTGCCGGGTCTATCTGAAGCGGGAAGACCTCCTCCACGGCGGTGCGCACAAGTTGAACAACACCCTCGGGCAGGCGCTCATGGCAAAGTTCATGGGTAAGCGCCGGCTGATCGCCGAGACCGGCGCCGGGCAGCACGGCGTCGCGACGGCGATCGCGGGCGCGGTCCTCGGCCTCCCGGTCGAGGTCTACATGGGCGAGGTGGACACCCGGCGCCAGGCGCTCAACGTCGCCCGGATGGAGCTCCTTGGCGCCCGGATCATTCCGGTCGCCTCCGGGACGCGGACGCTGAAAGATGCCATCAATGCCGCGATGCGCGACTGGGTGGAGAACCTCCGGGAGACCCACTACCTGCTCGGCTCCTGCGTCGGCCCGCATCCCTTCCCCCAGATCGTCCGCGATTTCCAGTCGGTCATCGGGAGGGAGGTGCGGCGGCAGATCCTCGAGCGGGAAGGGCGGCTCCCCGACACCATCGTCGCCTGCGTCGGCGGGGGCTCGAACGCGATCGGCATCTTCCACCCGTTCCTCGACGACGACGTGCGCCTCGTCAGGGTCGAGGCCGGCGGCGAGGGGCTTGCGTCCGGCCGCCACAGCGCTTCGCTCACGGCAGGTTCGGTCGGGGTCTTCCAGGGAGCGCTCTCCTACCTCCTCCAGGACGGCGACGGCCAGGTTCTTGAGACGCATTCCGTCGCCGCCGGCCTCGATCACCCTTCCGTCGGGCCGGAGCATGCCATGCTGAAGGACACCGGGCGGGTCCGCTACGAGGCGGTCACCGACGCCGAGGCGCTCCACGCCTTCCGCTACCTCTCCCGGACCGAGGGGATCATCCCGGCGCTCGAGTCCGCCCATGCGGTCGCCTACGCCCTCCGGGCGGCAGACGACCTGGATAAGGACGGTATCATCGTCGTCAACCTCTCCGGCAGGGGCGACAAGGACGTCGCGGACGTCGCAAACCTTTGCGGGGGCGCGGCATGAGCCGGATCGAGGCGCTCTTTGCCAAAAAGAGCCCGGTCCTCATAGGGTTTACCGTCGCCGGGGACCCGGGCATCGAGGCGTCATTCCGGGTGGCAAAGACGATGATCGATGCGAGGGTTGACCTCCTCGAGATCGCGATCCCCTACTCCGACCCGGTGGCGGACGGCCCCGTGATCGAGCGGGCACACGTCCGCGCCCTCCGGGCGGGGGCCACCCCAGAGACCGCCTTTGCCCTCGTCCGGGAGGTCAGGGAGTATGCGCCGGCGCTCCCCGTCGTCCTCTTTACCTACTACAACATCATCCACCGCCGGGGGGGCGACCGGTTCTTCGCCGAGGCTGCGGCCGCCGGTGCGGACGGCGTCCTCGTCGTCGACCTTCCCGTCGAGGAGTCGGACGAGGTCGCGCCGTTTGCCGCCCGGTACGGGATCGACCGGATCGCCCTCGTCGCCCCGACGACCTCGCCGGATCGGCAGCGTGCGATCCTCTACGGTGCCTCGGGGTTCGTCTACATCATCTCGATCGAGGGGGTCACCGGGGAGCGCGACCGTCTTTCGCCCGGTATCGCCCGTCTCGTCGGTGCGGTCCGGGAGAAGACGGCCCTCCCCCTCGCTGTCGGGTTCGGGATCTCGCGCCCGGAGCACGTCCGGACCGTCGTGGCCGCCGGTGCGGACGGTGTTATCGTGGGAAGCGCGCTTGTCCGGACGATCGAGGAGCACCTCGGCGACGAGGCGGGGATGCACGCGGCCCTCCGGACGGTCATCGCCCGGCTCCGGCGCGGGTTTGCCCCCGACCCCGAACCTGATATCCTCCGGCGGGAAAGGGTTGAGGGATGAGAAAGGCGATCGGTCTCCTGGTCAACCCCATTGCCGGGATGGGCGGCGCCGTGGGGCTTTCCGGGACGGACGGGAAACTTGAAGAGGCCCTCCGCCGCGGGGCCGTCCCCCGCGCTGCCGCCCGGGCCGTCGAGGCCCTCTCCCGTCTTGGGGGCGAGGAGATCCACTGGTATACGGCCGCAGCCCCGATGGGCGAGGACGTCCTCGCCGCGGCCGGGATCGACCGGTTCACCGTCCTCTACCGCCCTGCATCCCCGACCACCGCTGCCGATACCAAAGCTGCGTGCCGGGCGTTCCTCGATGCCGGGGTCGACCTCATCCTCTTCTGCGGCGGGGACGGGACGGCCCGGGACGTCGTTGACGTCGTGGGCCGCTCGGTCCCGATCCTCGGCATCCCCGCCGGGGTGAAGATGTACTCGGCGGTCTTTGCGGTCAACCCGGCGGCCGCGGCCGACCTCGTCCGCCGGGCGGGCGAGATCCCCTGCCGCGACTCCGAGGTGATGGACGTCGACGAGGAGGCCTACCGCTCGGGCCGGCTCGCGGCCCGGCTCTACGGGTATGCCTGCGTACCTTACATCCCGGAGCGGACGCAAGGCGGCAAGCAGGTCTTTGAGGAGCAGGACGAGGAGCGGGCAAAGGACGCTATCGCGGCGTTCATCGCCGAGATCATGCTCCCTGATACCCTCTATATCATCGGCGCCGGGAGCACGACGGCCCGGATCATGGAGAGGCTTGGACTGACTCCGACGCTTCTAGGGGTCGACGTTGTCCGGAACGGTGAGGTCCTCGCCCGGAACGCCGACGAGTGGACGCTGTTTGCCCTCCTTGAGCGCTATCCGCGGGCAAAGATCATCGTGAGCCCCATCGGCGCCCAGGGTTTCGTCCTCGGCCGCGGGAACCAGCAGATCAGTCCTGCAGTCCTCCGGCGTGCGGGGCTATCGAACCTGATCGTGGTCGCGACCCCCGGAAAACTCCAGGCCACACCCGTCCTCTACGTGGACACCGGGGACCCTGCCCTCGACCGGGAGGTCGGGGAGACCCTGCTTGTCGTCTCCGGCTACCGGCTGGGTCAGAGGAAGCGGGTCGTCCACGCCGATTGACGCAGGCGGCGTCACGCCCACCTCGGTGGAGTAGCGCTCGGCAAGTTTGCGCAGATCCCGCACCTTGGCGTTGGCCGCCTCGATGATCGAGAGGACCTCGATGTAGCGGCTGTTTCCGAAGTCACCCTCCTGCTTGAGGCTTGCAAGCTGCCTGCGGTAATGCTCGTTGACGACGCACTGGAGTTCGATGTCCCGGGCGCGAAGCTCCGCGACGGTCGTCTCCTGGATCCGGGGGAAGATATGCCCGAGCCCGACGATGTTTGCATCAAGGATCCGGTAGATGCTCTCGACCTCCTTGATCTGGGCGGCGGAGGCACCGTTTCCGTTCTCGATGCTTCTCCGGAAGAACTCCCCGAGATCCGCCCCGAGGTATCCAAGCCGCCCGATCTCGTTTGACATCCGGACAAGGTAGACCACCTCGGTCGCCTCCCGGTCCGAGAGAGGTCGTGTCGAGATCGACCGGAGGGCCTGCTCGATCCTCCGGTCGAGGTAACCGTTCAGGTTCTTGAGCCGCTCGACCATCAGGTAGTCCGCATCCCTGCCCGTGGCAAGGTAGGTCATCGCCGCCCGGAAGAGGTTGAGCGTGACCTCGTGGGCGTGCTTGAGCTCCATCTGGATCAATTCAAACCCCGCTCGTGTATCCTCCGGCAACCCGTCCTCGAGGTAGCGCGTCCGCATGAGGACTTCGGGTTCGTTTCCAGGCACCACCCTCTCGACGAGCCGTCCGAACTGCTTGATGCCGAGGAGGAAGACGCTCGCCGTGATCAGGTTGAAGAGGAGGTGGGCGTTTGCCACCATCTGCGCCTCCGTCCCGCCGATCGCCATCACGAGTTCGGTGAAGGGTCCAAGGAAGGGCAGGATCATGAGCACCCCGCCGAAGTTGAAGATGAAGTGGGCGACAGCCGCTCTTTTTGAGTGCAGCCCCATCCTGCTCGAGGCAAGCAGGGCCGTCGTGGTCGAGCCGATGTTTGCGCCAAGCAGGAACGGTATCGCCTGGGGGAGGGTGAGCAACCCCTGCTGGGCGAGGACGACGGTAAGGCCGGTCGTTACGGCGCTCGACTGGACCATCGCGGTGAAGAGGAACCCGATCAGGATCGCGAGCGGGAGCGCCGAGAACTCCGTGATGAACCCAATGATCTCAGGATCGCTCTGGAACGGCGCAAGCGATGTCGAGATGAGGTTGAGGCTGAAGAAGACGAGACCAAAGTAGAAGAGAGGTTTTCCGAGGATCTTGTAGCGCCCGCCATAGGCCCCGACGAGGAACCCGACCGGGATGAGCACCGCTCCAAACGCCGTCATCTTGAAGGCGACGAGCTGGGCGGTGATGGTCGTCCCGACGTTTGAGCCGATGATGATCCCGAGACTCTGGCCAAACGAGATCGTCCCGGCGTTGACGAGACCAATGGTGACGATCGTCGTCGCGGCGCTCGACTGGACGAGGGCGGTGACGACGGCGCCGATGAGTGCGCCGAGGATCGGCCGCGAGGTCATCTTGCCGAGGATGATGCTGAAGCTCCCTTTCGCGGCGGAGAGGAGCTCCCGTGAGAAGTTCTCTATCCCGTAGAAGAAGAGGATCAGGCCTGGCACGACGGCGAATATGAGTTCCCACGGGACCATTGGATCGTTTAGAGGTATAGTATCTCTGTTCTGAAATACTTCTCTATATACCCGTTTGGATTTTTGCGAGGGATGCAGTCGTTCTTTTTGGTATCCAGCGGGTTTTGGATAGCAGGACATCCTGACACAAGCCATGGTGATGATAGACGGCCGGAACCACTGGTATATTCTCGTCCCCGGTCCAACCTCTCTTCGTGGCCTCATTCGACCCCTCGGTCCTCGGGATCTTTCTCTTCGGCCTCGTCGCCGGGATATGCCCCTGCAACAGCGTCCTCTGCCTGGGCCTGATCGGGTACCTGACGAGCCAAAAGACGGATCTCTCCCTTGCCGGGATCCTTCGGCTGACGGTTGCGTTCTCGCTTGGGACCGTCCTCGTCCTCCTTCCTCTCGGAGCAGCCGCGGGCCTGGTCGGCGACTACCTCCTCTTCTTAAACGAGACGGTGGCATGGGGGATCGGCGGGGTTTTGATGATCCTGATGGGGCTGCAACTCCTCCACGTCTACAAACCCCCGATCCGGAGCATCTTCAACCGCTTCCGGGCGCCTCCCTCCTACACGGTCTACGGCGCGTTCGTCCTCGGGCTCTCGTTTGGGGCGATCACGGTGGGGCGCGGGGCGCCGATGCTCCTCGTCGTCCTGACCTACATCGCGCTCTACCAGACCGCTCTCGAAGGTCTCTTTACGGTCTTCGTCTACGGCGTGGGGCTTGCGATCCCCCTCATCGTGATCAGTTCGGTCGGGGGCGCGGCCGGAAAGAAGGTCCGGGAGAAGGCGAGGATGAGCGGGGAGGTCTTCGACCGGGTTGTGGGCGTCGCGATCGTCCTGATTGGGGTCTACTTCCTGTATCTTGCGTTCTTCTGAGGGGTTGCGACCACCCGGAGGGCGGCGTAGAGGACCGTCGCTACGAGGACGCACTCGAGATAGAACCCGAAGTCCGTGAGCGCGGAGAAGGCGAGTTTATACGCGGTGGTGTCGACCGCAAACGGGAGTGCGCCCATGATCCCGTCGAAGAGCCACCCGAAGACCGGTACCCTGTCCGCGATGAGCGGGAGGGCGTCGCCTCGTTCCCATTGGGCCGGGTTTATCACCAGGGCGGCGACGAACGGGACGGTGGCTGCGACGGCAACGAGCATTGCCTGCCGCTCTCTCCGGACCGGGACGGTGCCCGAGATGAGCGGGAGCGGTGTCGCGGCTCCCGTGACGGCAAGGGTGACGATTACGAGGATGAAGACCGGGAGGACGGGCTGCAGCGCCGACCCTGGTGTCCCGGAGACGGTCAAGGCGATGCCTGCCCAAGCTGCGCATGCCGCGATCGCGACGAGCAGGGGGATGGCCGGCGAGAACCGGCTCCGGGGGAGTGAGGCGACGATCTTACCTGACATACTGCACCGTTCTCGACACGGTTCGGCTCCCGTGTTCTGTAACTCTGCGGGAGAGGTCAACGTTCTTGTATAAACGATTTCTGTCACAATCGTCTACACGTCGGGGCGCGTCAATCCGTTTCGTTCCCGGAGGAGCAGTAGAAGGGATATCTCGATGCGGATCTTCCTCCACGGCAGAACGGTCAGTCTGGCTGCTTTTTCTGGCACCGTTTGCTCACGATCTGCACGATGAGGCTGCTAAACAGCAACACGGGAAACAGCCACCGGGTAAAGGCGTCAGGCCGGTCGTGCAGGATGATGTCCTGGTAGAAGTTGACCGCGAGGACGACTACGGCAAGGGTGAGGAGCAGTTTCCACAGGAACGAGAGGTGGTTGCAGTTCATGACCGTCACCGGTTATCAGATTCCCACCGCGCGATGGAGATAGTACGCGAGGACCAAACTGGTTGCAAGAGCGACGAAGACGGCCCGGTCCTTCGACTTCTCGTGGAATATCCATACGCCGAAGTTGGTCGAGAGGCAGAACCAGGCGAGGAGGAGCAGGCCGGCGAAGGGGACTTGCAGGAGGACCGCCCAGGAGAAGAGGATGAGCGGCGCGAGAGCGTAGACCGCCGACTTCATCGTCTGCTCGAACTCGCGGTGGACGTCGACGAAGAGCAGGAAGAAGTGCTCGACGAGGCTGACGGCGAGGAGGGTGACGGCCCCGGCTATCAGGCCCTGCACGAAGGTGATAAGGGTGCCTGCCGCGATGAACCAGAGCCGGTGCAGCCCGTCAATCTCCGGCTCCTTTCCCGTAAGGAGGGGTAACGCCATGAAGAGAACCGATGCGACTGCGACGATCGCGAAATAGAATACGAGATCGTCGCGTAACGACTTTTCATTGAGGCGCTGAAAGACCCGGCGGGGGCCGGTGAAGGTGGTTTCTGAGGGCGTCTCTGTCGACATGTTCTCTTCTCCCGGACGACGGTACTCACCCGCCCCGCCGTTTGCCGGGCCTGGGTTCCGGTATTAATCGATGAGTGGTCAACGTCACCCTATAAATGTTCTCTGTCATGATTGTCTACACGTCGGGTCTCAGTCGGTTGAAGAGGAGCAGCCAGTGCCCGTTATCGCTCTGACACTATGTGGGGGCCGGGACACATAGTCCCACGGCCATCCGATTCGTCCCGACGGGCAAAGTTCGCTGTTTATCAATGGGTGGCCTGGAAGTCGCGGGTATCAGCGGCCGAAGACCGCCGGGAGGTTCAGCTGCCTCTCGCGGATGGTCGTTGTGACCTCGAACCGCCCCTCTCCGGGTTCAAACGGAGTGCAATCTACGCTCAGCGTTTCGGAGCAGATCCCCCGGAATTCCCGGGTGGTGCTGTGGGGCACCCCTGCAGGGTTCCAGACCGTCAGGGTGAAGACGGCCGTCCGGGTCCTGCTGAGTTCATTTCCTCGGGCGTTGTCGCATGTGACAAGAAAGACGCTTCTTCCCGTCCCCGTCTCGATCGAAGGGGTCACGTTTGAGAACGTTGCGTTGCTTCCGAAATCAGCCCAGGCCCTGCCGAGGAGATAGACGCCGTGGGAGTCGTTATCCTGAAAGAGGATCTTGCCGCCGGAGGTGGTGGCGTTCACGACGATGTCCTCCGCGGCATACGATACGAGCCCGTACCCGAGGAGGATGGCAAGGCCCAGCGTCAGGATGATGCTGCACATTACTTTTTCGCTCAATCGGATCACCGTTTCAAAAAATAGGTGCATTCCTAGGGGATGCACCCCCTTCAGACATAGTCGAGGTCCCCGGTGCCTATGTCCGTTGCTTTCGTTGTGTCGAGCCAATCGTGCGTCTCGCACCAGAGTTCGTAGTAGGCATCACCAGTGCCCCGCGAATCAAAACTCACTTCGATTGTCCCGCTGGTCGCCCAGTCCACCTTTATTTGTTTAGTGTGCGCCATACCCTGAGCATCGTAGACCGTCAGACGGTAGAGTGCTCCCTGCCCGTCGTTGTCTTCGTCATTGGAGTTGTAGTACTTCGCTTTGAAGGTGTTGTACCCGGGCGGAACGGTTATGGGTCCGTACGTCGTCACGCTTGCCGTATCGGCGTCGCCGTCTGTATACATGACTCCCAGTTCTTCTACGGCCAGAATTCCGATGTCGCCGGTATCCTCGGTTCCGACTTCAATGCTCTCCTGACTTTGAGCCTGGGCTGCGGAAACCGCACCGACGGAAGCCAGTACAACCAGTGCCAGTACCGCCCAGGCCGTGATAGATCCGTTTCTTGTTTTCATCTTCTGCTTCCTCCTTGTTACGGTGCCGGAGGGGGAAAGGACGTACCTATAAGTAGAGGTAATAATAACCTTCTTTTCGCCTCCGGGCATGCGGGGTGCATCATCCTGTCGTGAACCGCGGATGTGTGGCCCCGCGACTTATGCGAATGCCTGATGCCGGCATCCGCACTGCTACCTCTACGTTGGAATATTTACCTTTTCTCTCACTTCTCTCTACATGTTCGCTGTCTTCTTCGGAAAGCGGAAGGCTGGATACATCCTGCACGGCCCACGGAACCGGAGAGGGTCCCGGCTGGCACCGGGAGTGCCGGGGCTCCATACTCGGTCCCGCTCCCTCCCGGGCGTGGTCACCGGATGTCCATCCGCATGAACCGCGTGTACGCGACGGCGAAGAAGGCGACGGGATAGATGGTCAGGGCCGCAATGCTCGACCATATCTCGCCGAGCGTATCCTCAAGGGTCGCCCCCGATGACGGGGCGTTGCTGATCCCCTGGATGAGGGCGTTGGTCGCCATCTGCGGTGATGCGAGGTTTCCGATGCTCTGGATCAGGTCGAATTGCCCGTAATATGCCGTGATCGCTGCCTGGAATTCTTCCGAAGAGATATCCCCGCCGTATGCCGCCGGATCGGGCTCTTCCGTCATGAATGCCATCCCGATATGCGTGGTGGCGTAGGGGAACAGGAAGACGAGGAGGATGAAGACGACCACCGAGAGGAGCAGGGCGCTGCCGCTCTCCCGGCAGAGGGTGGAGAGGGCGAGCGCGATGGAGAAGAACGTGACGAGGAAGAGGAGGATGACGCCCGCATAGGTCAGGATCATCCAGAGATCGCCCGGGGCGGGCACGATCGAGAAGACGAGGAGGAGCGCGGTGGATATAGCGAGCACGCTCCCGACGACGAGGGCGAGCAGCGCGACGCCTCCGAGCGCCTTGCCGTTGATGACCTCGTCGCGGTAGACCGGGTGGGAGAGCAGGCTTTTGAGCGACCGTGACTCCTTCTCCCCGGAGACCAGGCCGGACCCGACGGCGATGGCAAGGAGCCCCCCGTAGGAGATCAGCGTGAGGAACATTGAGGAGTAAACGCCCTCAACTGGCGGTTTTGCGGGCATCATCCCGGCCGGTCCGTCATTCTGGTTATCCATCGCGGCCAATTGCTCCGAGTATCTATCCAGTTCTCTCTCGTAGCTCACGACCCCGCTGTACGTCCCCACCAGGGCGATGGCGAGGAAGAGGGCGAGGATCACCAGAAACCGCCAGCCCGTTATCTGGTCAGTGAACTCTTTTTGGGCCACGGTGAAGACCCGTTCCGCCGTCATGCGTTATCACCGGTCAGTGTATATGCTTCTATCTCCATGCTCGTTCTCCGTCCGTGGTCGCAAGAGTACCGCAGGGCCGTGATGATACGTGGTATCGCCCCTTAAGTGACAACCGAGGTTTTTCCGCCGCCCGGAACAGGCAAGGGTTACTCAGATGCACTTCCACGGGTGTTGCCGTCTTGAGACTGGGTCGTTACTCCATATACCTTTTCTCTCACATTCCTCTACACGTCGGGGCGTGAGAGGAGTGAATTCGACCAGTGGCCGTGGTAAACCAACGATACTCCGGACCGGTCACTTTTCGGAAACTTCAAGCCCGGCCGGTCCCATACTGACTTTAACCACGCCGGTTCCATCGGCCCGGAACTACCATGAGACGACCGATCCTTGCCGTTATCGTCGGAGTAATAGCTGTCTACGCCTGCATGCACTTCTTCATCTTACCGGAGGCCCCGGACGTCACCCGCATCGAGAATATCACCCATCTTGAGTCCCCGGCATACCATCCGGCCGTCCTGGACCTCTGGGACACCGTCGCTGAGGAGACCGGTGTCGAGAACGAGTCGGCGATACTGCGGCAACTTGAGGTCGATTTTGCCGAAAACGGGGCGATCCGGGTGATATGGCTCTTCTTCTACGGGGAGGAGGACGGCGAACAGCACGTATACGAGGCGTATGTGGGACCGGGCGGAACCGTCTCCATCAAATCGCAGGAATTAGATTTTTCCACGTGGGGGATGCATCCCCTCGCCGTCCTACAGGAGGTCGATGGGATTGTTCTGGAGGGCCTCCCCTTCCGGGACCGGGGTATGACGCTGCTTGCGAGCGTAAATGCATACGGGGATCGATACAACGAGACCCGGGGGCGGCTCTACGAGATCTCGAACGGGGTATTCCGCCCGGTGAAAGAAGTGACGTTCGGCCCGGATGCACGTTGGTACACCATCACGATCACTCCCCACCGGGACACGGAGTCCCCGGCGTCCGGGGCAGAACTTCCCGACTGCATGATTGTATTCACGCGGCAGGATATCGCGGCGGCTGAGTCTGTGGTCTATGGGTAGGCAGGTCAGCTGGCGTCCAGAGTCGGCAAAGCTGGGACCCGCTCATCGTCTCCGGCAAAAACGTCCCGGGATCATTCACCCCGCCCTGGGGTGACGAAGACCTAGCCGGTTGCGCTCACGTCCCTATCCGCCAGGTATTGGAGAGTATCCTGCTGGGGGAAGTACCGCACTATCCTTCCGTCTTTCTCACTCCGTACAGCTCCTTCCCGGATGAGCAGCCCCGTATGCCAGGCCACCGATGCACCGGCGATACCGAGCGCGGATGCGACTTCTTTGCGTGTCATCCCGGGGTCCTGTGCGAGGAGATCGAGTATCCGTCTCCGTGTCCCGTTGAGGAGATAGCCCTCTCCCTCACCGGCCGCCCTGCCGTTCGCATGGTACCGCAACTGCCCGTGATCGCGCTCAGTTACTATCTGTCCGGTCTCGCAGAGGGTCTCAAGGTGATACCGGAGCGTCCCGGCGTTAACCCCCAGCATATGGGAGAGGGTCGAGTGGTTGATCCCGGGGTTGTCCCGGATGCAGAGGTACGCCGCACGACGGGTGTCGTGTTCGAGAGCGTTCTTCCGGGAGATCCTCCTGTGGCCGAGGCAGAGCCATGCGAACACCGATATGAGGAACTGCACCGGGAGGAGGAGCAAGGGGGCGTTCATGAAGACGAAGTCGAGCAGGACTAACTTCAGCGGTATGTTCCAGATGTACTCAGGGATCGGATCGTCTGGTATCATCTCCGGAAACTCCCGTTCGCTCGGTCCAGTGCCAGCAGCGCTCCCCGGGGTAAATAGTAACATGAGCACGATGAGGAGCAGCGCGAGCCTCGCGAGGACGGGTCGATTCGGCATTAAGAGGATCAGGTTCCCGGGAACATAAAAAAGATGTGATTTATTCCGCCGCGGCTTCAAAGGAATAATCCTGGGCATCCCGCACGGTTTCCCCGTAAACCTGGAATCGCCATGTTCCAGCCTCCGGAGAGGAGATCGATGTGCGGATCTGTGCGTTTTTATCACCATCTAGATCGGTATCGTGATAGTAGGCGTAGGTGCTTCCGCTCGGCGAGATGATCTTCAGCGTCAACGACTGCTGGGGGATAAACCAGTTTAGATTCACAAACAGCGTTGAGCTCCCTGGAGGCACATACGCGCTGTGATGGTTTGTCTCTCCCTGCTCTATGAGGTAAATGGCGCGAATTCCGGCGTCGCCTGCCGGGTTCTCCTCTTCCGAAGCGGTGTTCACACCACATTCGCTGCTCCCGGCAAAAGCCGGCGGCGCCATCAGGACCAGTGCAAGCACCAGTGCAAAGATGCGGTTGTATGTCATCATACCACCGGGGAACTTCTCAAATACCTTCACTTAAGTTTTCTCTCAAACCTCTCTACACGTTCCTCGGTCCGGGGCAGACTGGCCGCCCGGGAATCGGTGTCGAACAATGGCGGAGAGAGCCTGTCGCGCAGGGTGAGCGCTGGTGCCGGGCCTTCTTGCAAAATGGGTGTCTGTGACGTGGATACGATATCCGAATCGATTTTTCCTTTGCCGCGTGGGTTTATTTTCGGTCGGCACAGTGCGAGTTCCCGGTCGACTGTGGGATGTTTTCGGAAGCAAAATAGATCCAACTATCTCAACGTGTAGAGAGGATCGACAGAAATCGTTTATAGAAGAACGTTGATTTCTCACACGTGGGTACCGGAGCCGGTATCCCGAAGCGCGGGGGGTCCACCCGGCCAAGAGCGAATCGGATGGGTGAACGTCCCGCATGCCCGGAGGCAAAAGAGTGTACGTGCCTTGTGTACTTGAAAGTATGCCTCGCTCGCCTCCGGAAAATTATCGGAGGAAAGAGCATGAATGGAAAAGTCAGAACGCGGGCATTCTCCCTGCTCCTGGCGCTGTTGTTTGTGAGTGTGGGTGTGGTGCCGGCGGTGGCTATGGATGCCAATCCTGATTGAGGTGAAGAAATGGAGAGAAAACAGCAATTTCTGTCAGCGTTTGCTATACTCATGCTGACGGTATCGGTTTGTCTGGGATTTGCTTCTGCGAACCCAGTTGCGGATGAGTGTAGCATGACTGTTGAACGTGCAGAACTTACAAGTGACGAGTACACCGCAGCCGTTGAGTACCTCAAATCAAAAGAAAGCGTCATTGATATACGCGGCACTCTACCGGAATTCAAAGATACACAGCATCGACGTACATGGTATAATTTCCTAGATAACCTCACAAGCGACATGTTCGACTCCGTAAAACCCTACCTTTACCCGGATGGTCCCATCATCGGTTTTGGGTATGACATTGAGGGGTATGTCGGAATCGGTGTTGTGGAGGGATATTCTGAGGATAAAACTGATATTGCAGTGAACGAGATATACACAATGCTGAGTGAAGAAGCAAAAAAATCGGGAGTCGGAGATATTCCCATCAAGGTTAGATCTGTCGATCCTGACAGTCTAGTACTTCACAGCGCAAGTGACAGGTTCCGTCCCGTGATTGGGGGGGTGCAGATGCAGGCAGTCTTAGGCAGTTCAACAGGAACCGCAACAATTGGTTGGGCTGCGCGAAACGCTGCTGGAACCCTTGGCTATGTCATTGCTGGACACTGTTCTGACGGTGTCGGGGAAACAATATACCAGCCAAGTGTAAGTGCGTCAAATGCCGTTGGTACAGTGGCTGCTGATACCCATTGGCCAAGTCAGAGTTCATATGCAGATGCAGCTTGGGTTCCCTACAGTAATGTTGCGGCAAAAATCTATGGTAGTGGAGGGGTACAACAAACCGTGAAAGGTTACTATACTGACTGTGGAATAGGGTTGCCCGTTTACAAATCAGGAATTACTACGGGCACAACATCAGGAGCAACCATAAGGAAGGATATTGTATTTAACGGCGATACAAAGAAATATTTATACGATCAGTACTTTGTTTCTTATAGTGCCGCAAACGGGGATAGTGGAGCACCAGTTTACCATGTTGAACCTGATCATGACAGAATTGTTGTAGGGATACACTCTGGAAATTTCAACGGTGAAGAGTACTTTTCACCGGTATCAGGTGTGCAGGCAGCACTAGGCGTTCTTCCGCTAACAGGTTGAGGATGCATAGACATGAGTAAATTTTCAGCCCCAATTTTATTTTTCGTCCTTGTATTTAGCCTCTCTACAGGAGTGTACCTCTTTGAAGACTTCCGGGATCAGAGGTCGGCAACATCTGCCGGGGTATCCGGACAGCTTCAACCAGTCTTCACCGACCCGGACATAGGTCACCTCAAAGCCAGCCTGAACAAGAGGGAGCCCGTCATCGTCACGCTCGGAGGGCTCCCCATCTCGAAGGGCGGGAAGGGCGCAAACCTGGAGTACTTCACCGCCGCCATGGGAGATCAGATACGGGAACGCTACCTCTATCCCAACGGCTCTCTCATCGGTTTCGGCTACGACATTGACGGGTATCTCCGGGTGAGTATCTGGAACGGCCCGCCTCCGCCAAAGAATGTTTCTTCGATAGAGGCAGTGTATACGATGCTTGATGAGCGGGCAAGGGAGATGGGAATTGAGGATATCCCGGTGAAGTTCACGGTATTCATCTCTCCGCCGGAGCTGATCCTTGATTCTCAAACGGATCTCTCAAGGTGGATGCGTCTATGCGGTGCAACTTGAGGAGGTCACAATCCCCAGGGCCGCAGCCTGTTTTTTCCTATAGAGGTAGGCTTCAAAATGGTGTTTGTCCCATAAACGGTTTATCTTGAAATGTCCAAGTGGACAATCGTGGGTACCGCGGGCGTCGTCTGCACCGGTGCGGAAGTTCACCCCGCCGGTTTGCCAAACGTCCGGGTGAACATCCCGCATGCCCGGAGGCAATGGGAACGTGTGCTCTTCCCATGTTTGAAGGAATGCCTCTCCTGCCTCCGAAGAAAGAGACTGAAGGAAGTACTATGTTACCCGTCCCTGAATCGACCCATGGAGCACAGACACGATGGCATCCTTAACTAAACTCAAAATTCTATTTTTGGCGGCTGCAGTTACCGTCATTCTTATGTTCTTCCTTACCCTGTTCGGAGTTGCCTGGATTAACTCAAACCCGGGCTATTACAGATATACGGTCACAATAGGCGGCCTTTCCAACTATATCGACGAACCGGTCACCGATATTATCGTGCCGATGCCTATGAGGGACGGGGAGCTGGTTTTTTCGGAAGAAGAACTCCAGTACAGGCAATTCGGCAACTGGAAATCGGTGATTGTCGTAACCCCCTATGGCAAAATGCTTGCTTTTCAATCGGTCGGTACGAATCTTACTGATGTCCACGCAGAATTTTTCAAAAATTTTGATCCCGGTGAGCTAAGGCTGACAGACCCTCAGAATGAGTCTCTCTCCCCGCTCATGCGTGACGGTCTCAACTCCTCTGCAGGATGGAATTCCAGCACGCAGGATGGGTCCGGATACACATCGGTCCTCTTCCTCCCGAAGGATCTTGTGCCTCTGAATGCGAATGCAACAGATGTTGCCGTTAGCCTGGAGTTAACCGTATCTGAGGGAATCCATCATTCTATATCGGGAGATACGTTCCGGGTGAGTATTCTGGAGCATGTTCCTCCTGACATTCGCGGAGCGATCCCGGTAAACGTTCATGCTGCGAGATACCAGAGTGGTGGAAATTGGGTTCCAGTGAACGAGGTTGATATCCGATAATGCTCCGGTGAGAAGATGGACGAAAAACATACCAATACCAAAAAAACCCTGCTGATAGCGGTCACCATCCTCGCCGCGGTGATCTTCCTGCTCCTTCTTCTTCCCGCGTTCGTCGAGACGACCATGCCGAACGACTCCTACATGATCGAGATCACCGGTCTGTCCGATCTCGCCGTGAACGGCACCGCCACGGTCATGATCCCGGTTCCGGCGAATGCGGAGGGTGAGCTGGCGATACCGGAGGAAGCGCTCGTCGGCGGCCGGATCACCGGGTGGAGGACGGCGATCCGGGAGACGCCGTACGGGAAGATGATCGCGTTCACGACGACGGAGGACTACGCGCAGGATATCTCCAGACCGACCGGCGAGTTCGAGACGAAAGAAGAACCCCGACTGCTCGTGCCGGTCCTCGCGACCCCGGACAACGTGAGCGTCGCCGAGTTCGCCCGGAGCTCGGGCGGGACCTACACCACTGTCGTCTTCCTCGACGGCTTCGTCCCGCCGCCGGAGAACGCCACATCGATCTCGTTTGACCTCGAGTACCGGGGCGGCGGGGGCATGAAATACCTGATAGAGGAGGATACCTGGACGGCGACGGTGAATACGGCCGTTTCGAGCACAGAGTCCGGCTTCGTCCCGGTCCCGGCCGAATACCACGTCATTCCCGGGGGTATCCACCTTTGATGGACGGTCCCGTGCGGAGAATCTCATGGTGGATCGTGAGCGCCGCAGTCCTGCGGATCAGGAAGTGAATGGAAGATGGCTCCCTCGATAATTTCCTTTCTCGCCAAAGTCGTTGTTGTCTCGCTTCTCGCCATCGCGATTGTCGCCATCGGCGGAAACATTCTCGTCCACTATCATCAGACCCGGATGATGTCGGAGCATTCCTGGGATTACTCATACGCCGTCTCCGTTACCGGGCTGTCCGGCTACCGGGGAGATCCGATCACGGAGTTTGTCGTTCCCCTCCCTGCAGTCGGCGGTTCACCGGTCTTTTCCGGAGAGGACCTCCGGTGGATGACCTCTGACAACTGTACGACTCTCCCGGTTAGGACAGAGAATGGGGAGATGCTTGGACTGCGTCTCCCCGGTGCGGATCTCACGGATGTCTCCGCCGCTCACTCAGGGGGTTTCTTAAGAGAGGTCTCGCGTGAGGAGATAGCGGCGAGCGGGTTTGTGCCGGGACTCTCACGCCTCTCGAAAGCGGGGAATGCCTCTCCATACATCATCGTCCCGGATTCGCTCCGCCCCGTATCGGACGATCCTGAGCCCATCCTGGTCAGCATCAACTTCACCATATCCGGCGAGGGGAGGCCCGACTACCACATCTCGATCATGGAGCGGATCCCGCCGGGAAAGACCGGGATCATCCCCGTAGAACCAAGGATCTATCACCGAGACAGTTCTCGCGAACCCTTCCGCCCCCTGGAGGAGAAGAACTCCATCAACTGAGACGTATACTCTGGAGTGCCCCCGCCCATCACAACCTTTATCGTTAGGTCAAGCCAAACTAATCTGCATCAACTATGACGGCGAGAGTTGAGCATCTCTTCGAGGTCTTTGATCGCCTGATCGCTATCAAGAACGAATGCTCCCGCGAGATCGCCGCCGAATGCGGGCTCAACAATCTGACGGCAAAACAGATCGCCTACCTGAAAGTCATCGAGAAGCATCACGACCTGACGTTCAGCAAACTCGCCGAGATCACCAACAACTCGAAACCCACCGTCACGGAGATGGTCGATAGGTTCGTCCGGATGGAGTGCGCCTATCGGCAGAAGTGCCCCGATGACGGGAGGATTGCGTACATCCGCCTGACCGAGAAGGGGCGGATGATAGCAAACGCCGAGCAGAATGCGCTCCATCGTATGATCGAGAGGATTGTGCAGGCACTCGATGAGAACGAGGTGGATCTCTTGATCGAGATCCTCCGGAAGGTCAGGTAATTTTTTGCCCGGACGAATTGTTAGGTAAATTCAAACTAAATGATTGGAGTCACCATGCACTCACAAAACCCCGAAATCAACGAGACGATCGTCATACCGCTCTTTGAGACCGTGGTCTACCCCGAGACCCGGACGAAACTCCAGGTCGACGCAGCCACAGGGAAGGCGCTGATGGCCGCAGTGAAGGGCGACGGGTCCATATCCGCGGTCGGGCTGACCGTAAAGAGCGGCGTAAAGGGACCGAAGGTCGGCGCCGACGAGGTGTATACGATCGGAAACCTCCTTACGATCGCGCACATACAGCCTGCGGACGACGGCTACCTGGTCTTTGCCCATGCAACCTCCCGGGTGAAGGTCGCCCGCTTCACCGAGCAGGACGGGCTGATCTACGCCGCCTGCGAACCCTTCCCGGACATCATGGACATCGACGAGGGGACTCAAAAAGAGATGCTTGCAGACGTCAAGGCGGCCATCCACGAGATCGGCAGGAACTTCCAGGGCTCCGAGCAATTCATGCGGCCGGTCGATAGACTGGAGTCCATCGACCAGATCATGGCATTCGTCACGCCGTTCCTCCCGGTTGACGTTGCCGCAAAGCAGTCTCTCCTCGAGACCGTCTCCGTCAGGGAGCGCTATACGGCCTTCCTCCGGCTCCTGGTGGACCTCAGCGAGAGCATCAACCTCCGGATCGAGGTGGCGAGAAAGGCCTCCGAGAAGATCGGAAAAGCGAACCGCGAAGCGATGCTCCGCGAGCAGCTCCGGGTGATCCAGGAGGAACTCAACGGGGGCGACGACTCGTCCGGCGACGATGACTACCGGGAGCGGATCGAGCGCTCGACGATGCCCGAGGAGGTCCGCAAGAAGGCTCTTGCAGAGCTCAAGAAACTTGAGACGGGCGGGAGCCAGCACCACGAGAGCCAGGGGATCCGGAACTACCTCGACCTCCTGCTCGATCTCCCCTGGACGGTCGAGAAGAAGAGCATCGATATCGAGGAGGCCCGCCGGGTGCTCGAGAGCAACCACTACGGCCTTGAGAAGGTTAAGGAGCGGATCATCCAGCACCTCGCGGTCATGAAGCTCAAGGAGGAGAAGCAGGGCTCGATCATCCTCCTCGTGGGCCCGCCCGGGACGGGGAAGACGAGCCTCGGCCGGAGCATCGCCGAGGCGCTGGGCCGGAAGTACGTCCGGATCAGCCTCGGCGGCGTCAAGGACGAGGCGGAGATCCGCGGGCACCGGCGGACCTACGTCGGGTCGCTCCCCGGCCGGATCATCCAGGGGATGAAGCGTGCCGGGACGCTGAACCCGGTCTTCGTCCTCGACGAGGTCGACAAGCTCGCCGTCTCCTACTCCGGCGATCCGGCAAGCGCTCTGCTCGAGGTCCTCGATCCCGAGCAGAACAGCACGTTCTCGGACCACTACCTGGAGGTCCCCTACGATCTCTCGAACGTCTTCTTCATCGCGACCGCAAACAGTCTCTCGACGATCCCGGCGCCGCTCCTCGACCGGATGGAGGTCATCGAGATCTCGGGCTACACGAAGAAAGAGAAGTTTGCGATTGCAAAGGAGCATCTCATCCCGGAGACCCTCGAGGAGCACGGCCTGACCGCGGATCATCTCCGCATCGAGGACGAAACCGTCTCGGCGATCATCGACCGCTACACCCGGGAGGCCGGGGTCCGGACGCTCAAGAAGCAGCTTGCCCGGATCGCCCGGTACGTCTCGGCGAAGGTCGTCTCGGGAGGCGTCGATCTCCCGGTCGTCGTGACGGCCGATATGCTCCCCGAGATCCTCGGCCGGGAGACCGTCCGGCCGGACATGGCGAGGAAGGAGAACCCGCCCGGCGTCGTGACGGGGCTTGCCTGGACGCCGGTCGGCGGGGACATCCTCTTCATCGAGGGGACGTTCATGCCCGGCAAAGGGAAACTGACGCTGACGGGGCAGCTCGGCGACGTGATGAAGGAGTCGGCCCAGATTGCGCTCAGCCTGATCCGCTCACGGCTCGCGACCATCACGACAGGGTTCGACTTCTTCGCAAGCGACATCCACATCCACGTCCCGGCGGGGGCGACCCCGAAGGACGGGCCGTCGGCGGGGGTGACCATCCTGACGGCCCTCGCCTCCCTCGTGACCGGGAGAGCCGTCGACCCGACGCTCGCGATGACCGGCGAGGTGACCCTCTCCGGCGCGGTGCTCCCCGTCGGCGGGATCAAGGAGAAGGTCCTTGCGGCCCACCGGGCCGGGATCAAGACGGTCATCCTCCCGCGGGAGAACGAGCGGGATCTCGAGGACGTCCCCGAGGATGTCCGCAGCGATCTTACGTTCGTGACCGTGGAGACGATCGAGGACGTCCTCCGGGAGGCGCTCGGGATTGAACTCCACGGCCCGGTCGTGCCGTATGCGGGGAAGAACCGGTGCGTCCCCGCGCACAACCTCTGAACACCCCTCTTTTATCATCCCTTCATACCCTCGTTTCGCCCGCCGCGCCTTGCGCCGGGAGCAAACAGGCTTGAGGCGGCCCGACGTGTAGATGATCGTGACAGAAATCGTTTATAGAGGGACGTCGAGCTCTCACCGATAGCTGCCGGAATCGGTGCCCCGATGTGCGGGATCTGTCCGGCCTGCGTCAATATGGGAGGAGATTGCATGGAACCTGACAAAAAGCGCCTGATCATCATAGGAATCGTTGCGTTCATCGGCGTCGTCCTCCTCGTCGCGGCGGTCATGTTCGGAGTTACGACCTTCGTCACCCTGATCACGGGAGTCGACGGTCCGCCGCAAATGTTGGTTGTGGAGGTGGTCGGGGAAGAGGGTCTGCAGAACGCATCCGTCATCCGTCTGACCGACCGGGACCTGCAGCAGCACCCGGTTCTTGCCACCGCGATCCGGGAGGCCGGCAGCAACCCCAACGTGCCGGCATCCACGCCGGTCCCGATGACGGGGGCCGAATGCCTCGCGCTCACCGAGTCGTTTGGTGTGTATACGGCGAATGCGCCGATCCTCGAGTACGACGGAGTATACTATGCTACCCGTGTTCTGATCCATTAGGATGCTTGAAGAGGTGCAGGAATTGAAGAAGGTCATAAACCCGGCAACCGGCTCAGAACGGCGGGGATAATCGTCACCTGCGGTCTTGCCGGCATCGTCGCCGTCGCGCTCGGCCTCATGCTCGCCGGCGCCCTCACCCTCTACGCTCACGAGAGCTCTGGGGAACAGCCGATGCTCTACGTCATGGAGCAGACGACACCAGGAGAGAACGTGGTCGTCCCCCTGACCGAGCAGGACTTCGAGCAGCATCCGGCGCTCGATGCGGTCATCCGTGGTAAGGAGCGCAACCCTTCGGCGTGGGAGTGGGGAGATCGGAGCCAGCGTGTCATCGGGGGAACCAACGTCTCCTACGCGGAGAGCAGGGCGCTCCAGGACGCCTACGGCCCCGGCCGGGAGACATGGGTCTACCCACCCCTGGAGTACGAAGGGGCATACTACCTGGTTGTGACAGCGTGGCCGTGAAGGAGTTCTGCCATGCGACGATGCCCCGGCGGCAAGGCACTTGCCGCCCTGCGCGGCGTTGGTTCGCGGCTTGGTGTGGCGTTTTCCCAGTTAGATTCAATCCGGCAGGCCCGACGTGTAGATACGCGTCACAGAAATTGTTTATACAGGAGCGTTGACGTCTCCATCGTGGATACTGGAATTAGTATCCTGTGATGCGTGGGGTCCCCCCATCCACGGTTGACGCCCGGATGATAGAGCCCCACACGCCCGGAGGCAAAGAGGATGTACGCATTCCCGGTACTTGAATGTATGCTCCGTCTGCCTCCGGGTAATACGATGGAGGAAAGCAAATGCACCGAAACATCAAAACGAGAGCATTCCCTGGTGGCCCTGATGCAATTCTCGGGCATGTGAGCATGCGAACCCGGACGGCAGGGTGTGAAAGAATTGGCAAGAGCAGGGGGCCTGACGCCGTTGATCGAGATATTCTTCGCGGTCGGGTCTCGTCGAGACGGCTGGATCAAAATTTGCCGCAGTGTAGATGTAAGGGGATCGAAGACCCGGTTCTCTTGCGGAGGGGCTGACTATGGCGGATCAACTCCTTGGTTCATGTGGTCCCGTCCATACACTCAGGTATAATGCATTAGCAAAAATTATCTCCGCAAAACTGTACCAAAGGACGGACGGTGCGCGATACATTGCGGTGGAATGGTCTGCAAACGGTTGCTTCACGTTCCATGAGAAAGAGTGTCCCGGGCCGGGCTACAGCTGCGACCTGACGGTGATCGCGAAGGCCAGCTGGGACGGTCAGTTTAGACGGCATGAGTATCGTTATCCCGGCACCTCAACGCAGGCGGGCTCGGCAAACCTAATCGTTTCGTCTCCGTCTCCTCCCCCCTCCTACACGGTCGAGGTTACGACCCAGGCCAAGTGCTACTGTGCCAGCGCTGTGCCGATACTGACCGAGGAGGCTACGTGTTCCTGTGTAATCACTCCCTGAAGGCATAGAGCATGAACTGCAAAAGGCTCTGCATCTCATTCGCGATCTGCCTCCTCCTCTTCCCGGGAGCCGCAGCCGCGGCCGAGTTCCTCCGGCTCACCGATACCCCCGAGTTGGACGGATTTCCCTTCTGGTCTCCCGACGGAGAGCGGATCGCGTACATCTCGTTCGACCCCGGCACCGGGGATATGACCATCCGGGTGATGGCCGCCGACGGGACCGCCGGGACGGACCTGACCCCGGCCGGGTCGCGGGACTTCTTCGTCACGAACCCCTGGTCCCCCGACGGAAAGGAGATCTTATTTATATCCGACAGATCGGGCTCATACGACCTCTGGGTGATGAACGCCGACGGAACCGGTCCGGTGCAGGTGACCAACGGGACAAACGTCGTCCCCTGGCTGCATGGGCCGCGGGGCTACGAGGCGGAGTGGAGCCCGGACGGCAGGATGATCGCGTATACGTCGTGCCTCTTCGGAGGCGCGGATATCAGGGAGGCAACTGCCGATGAGCATGGCGGTCGTGCTTCGATGAATATCAATCTTTCAGAGATCCGTAGAGAGGCCGACATCTGGGTCGTGAACTCGGATGGCAGCGGAGGACGGGGGCTTACTTCCTCGGGCGATGCCCTGATGCCCCGGTGGCATCCGGAGGGCGACAGGATCGCCTACCTCTCCCGGGCCTCCGGCACAGCTGTGATCCGGGTGATGAACGTCGATGGGTCGGGCGGGTTGCAGATAACTCCCGACGGGGAAGATGTCCTGCAGTTCTCCTGGTCTCCCGACGGGCGCAAAATCCTCTATGCCGCGCTGACTCACGACCCCGCCTCTGACAACGTCTCGTTTGGAGTCCGGATCGTGAACGCCGACGGAAGCAACATGCGCCGTCTGACCTCGGAAAACATCGACAGCACACCGATCTGGTCCCCGGACGGGGAAAAAATCGCGTTCTATTCGGCGTCCCGTCCCCCGTCGTCGGTCTGGGTGATGGACGATGGAGGATCGGATCTGCAACCTCTTGCTCCGGGGTACGACTTTCGGATGCACCAGTGGTCGCCCGACGGGCAGACGATTGCGGTGAGCGATGGAGATGATATTTATGTGGTGGTTCTGGACGACCCGGCCGTTGCCGCGCCGGGTTTCGGGATACTCTCTGCTGTTGCGGCGCTTTCTATCTGTGCGCTTGCACTGCGGGCCGGGAGGCAGTTGTGACCGAATCAGAACGCCCCAGAGAGGCGGTGCTCAGGCCCGGCACCGGCAGGATGGTCGCGGTGGAGACAATCCTCTTTTTGTCCTCATCTCCGGGTGTTTGTGGATCCGGAGGAGGAGACGGTGGCCTCAATCGCGAAGAACTACAAGCGAGATCCCATCATGCCTTCTGCCGCACAATCCGCATCGACTACGCCCGGCGGTGAAGCGCCCAGGGTTGCCCCCCGTCACACCAACCGCGACATAGCAGTGCCCGAAGTCGGCTCGTCGGGGATTACTGCAGCCACCCCGGAGTTGATCGGGGCCGACTCGTAGATCGCCGGGATCGCGCTCGGCAACGTAATGCTCATCCTCCGAGACCGGGCGCGCCCCCGGTTTCCGGCCCGTAACGGCTTAATCCTGGTCCAGAATCGATCGGAAAGGTCCGATGTGTAGATGATTGCCACAGAAATCGTTTATAGGGGAACGTTGACCTCTCCCGTGTGGATGCCGCGATCACTGGAGGTCGCCCATCACCTTGAGGAGACATCATGAATCAAACCCATATCGGAGGTATCGCTCTCCTGGCATGCCTGATCGTTGCAGTGGCAATCGCGCTGGGTGCAGGCCCCCAGGGATCCGGGTCTCCGGCCGGGGACGAGAGCGGCCCGCCCCTGGTCGTCGGCGATGGGATGACCGTTATCGTCGCAGACGCCGCATCGCTCTCCGATCTTGCGGCCGCCGGGATTTCGGCGCCGGAGGAACTGCAGATCCCGAAGGGCATCACCCGCTACGATATCGTGACGTTCGACCATGCTGCCGTCAACAGCCAGGTGCGGGAGGGAGCACTCCCGCTCCGGATCCGCGGCACGGAGTATCGGGCCGGTCTGGAGAGGATGACCTTCGAGCAGATCGACGACGGCATCGACTCCTACGAAGGGACGATTCCCGGCGTCGAGGGAAGCGACGTCCTCCTGACGACCTCGGAGAACACCCTCACCGGGAGCGTGACGCTCGGCGGGGAGACGTTCTGGATCAGGCCTGTCGAGCCGCGTATGCGTGCCGAAGGGTCGGCGTCCCCCCTGCACATGATATACAGTTCGCGGGATCTCGAGCAGCAGGTGCCTGTCCTGGTGGACCGGGGGCCGGGGCTATGACGAGGGGCCTTCTGATCGGCGCACTTGCTCTTGCGGTCGGCTGCATACTGATTCTCAATCCGCTGAACGCGGGTGCGGGGAGATTCTCTCTCACCGCAGAGTTCCCGGAGACGCCGAACTCCTGCACGCTCTACCGGGTCGTCCCCGCCACCCTCACGGCCGGGGAGGTTGCGAACCGGCTCGGGCTCTCCGGGGAGGTGAGCGAGCGATCCGGTGAGTTTTATCTCATCGACACCACAAAGGACCCGGAGGAGTGGCTCTCGGTGTATGCGCACTCCGGCGCCGTGGCCTACCACATCCCCGACCGTGAGCTGCCGGCCGAGGTGACCCGGCAGCCGGATCTCCCGGCAGATGCGGAGGCGGAGGAGATCGCGCGTGCCTTCCTCGCAAAGACCGGGATGGCGTCACCGGACGCCCGGGTCGTGGAGATCGCCGTGAACCAGAGGCACGAGGTCTGGAGTTCAGGCGGCGATGAACCTGAGGTGTCGTATGATGTGACGCTCGCTGTCCGGTTCGGCCGGTCGCTCGACGGGCTGCCGGTCTACGGCGATGAGTTTGCGGTGATCCTGGGCGACGGCGGCGATGTCGTCGGGCTCGTGAAGACCTGGCGGGAGGTGGAACCGGAGGGCAGTGTCGCCGTTAGATCGCCGGAGGAGGCGTACGCCGACCTCCTCGCATCACGGACCGTCGGCCCTTCGGGAAGTGCGGCCTATGACCGTGTCACAATCGAGAATATCTCGCTCGGCTACTGGATGGAGCCTCGCGGTGTCGTGCAGGATACGGTCCGGCCGGTCTACGCGTTCACCGGGACCGCGGTCCGGGACGGCGCTTTGGAGCCGTATGTTGGGTACGTCTCCGCCGCGAGGGATGGGACATGACGCGGACGTTCCCTCTTCTCCTCGCGGCATCACGCAAAGGATAACACCCTTTTTGCGGAAATCAGAGCTCGGGCGGGCTCCGGCCGGTCGGTGCCTCTCCCTGCAGCAATTCATTACTACCTCTCCGACAGAATACCGGTATCCATGCAGTCCCGGGAAGAAGTCTTCACGACTCTGCAACGGCTCAAAGGCGAACTCTTTACGCGGTTCTCGGTCAGCCGGATCGGTATCAACGGAGCGGTCGCACGCGGCGAGCAGACCGAGGCAAGCGATATCGACATCCTTGTTGAGTTCTCCCGGCCGGTCGGTTTCTTCACCTTCATCGAACTCGAGGAATACCTCTCGCTCCGCCTCGGCGCTCCCGTCGACCTGGTGACGCCCGACGCACTGAAACCGCTTGTCCGTGAGCGGGTAGCCGCCGAGGTCGCCTATGCCAAAACGATCGGATATCCGCCTCCTCTGCAGCGACATAACCGAGGCCATCGAGCGCATCCTCCTCCCGGTGACCGCCGCGAGAACCTTGTTCCTGCCGAAACTCACACAGGCGGCGAAAGAGGACGCCACCTTTGCCGTGGGGCTGACGGCGAGATCCGTGCCCCCCGGCTCCCCTAAACCCTCTTCGCTATCGTCTCGATCGCCTCGATCAGCGTCTGCTGCTGCGGCTTGATGATCGCGATCGGGCAGTCGACGATCTTTTCCACAATCGGGGCGAGGATGGGTGCACAGATGATCCCGAGCGCCCCGTCCTTGTCGGCCCGGACCGCGGCGATGATGCACTCCTCAAGGGAGTCCGCCGCGTAGCCCCGGATGAGGTACTCCTTCCCGTCGATGGTGAGGTGGCGGTTGTCGAGTTCGTCGAGGAGGAACCGGGCCGCGATGACCGCGATGAACGACTTCTCCCGCGGTTCGAGGACGTTCACTATCCGCCGGATGGTCGAGAGGCGCGGGTCAGCCCGGCCCGACGTGAGCTTGTAGAGTGTCGCAGGCGGGATCCCGGCCCGCTCCGCGAGGTCGCGGATGCTCATATCCTGCCGGGCGAGTTCCTCCAACAGTGCCTCGGCAAAATCGGTCTCAAAGATCTTTCTCGAGAGCATTTATCTACTATTGTATCATCATTAAGATAATATTTTCCTATTATGGTTAATGTTCTGGGAATAAAGAAAAACAGTTATGAATGTCCATGACGATGCTCACATATGGTCTCATCATCCATCCGGGAAGTCACGATCCTCCCGGGCCGGAGCCGGAGCGGCGAACCGGAACGGTTCGAGGCGATCACCATCCGGCCCGGGGATACGATCTCGATCGTCGGCCCCACCGGCTCGGGAAAGAGTGCCCTCATCAACGATATCGAGGTCTTCGCCCGCGGCGACACCGCGACGGGCCGGACGGTCCTCGTCAACGGCGCTTACCCTCCAGAAGAGTTCGTCCGCGACCCGGCGCACAAGCCCGTCGCCCTGATCACCCAGAACACCCGGTGCCTTGCAGATCTGGCGGTCGCGGAGTTTCTTTCGATGCACGTCCGGTCCCGCAGGATCGCCGACGACGAGATCGCCCTCAGGACGATCGCCCTTGCCAACGAATTCACGGGCGAGCCGATCCTCCCCGACGCCCGGATGACCGCGCTCTCCGGGGGACAGACCCGGTCGCTCCTGGTGGCGGACGCCGTCATGATTGCAGCGGCGCCGATCATCCTCCTCGACGAGGTCGAGAACGCCGGGATCTTCAAGGAGCGGGTGATCGAGGTTCTCCGGGATGCGGGGAAAGCGGTCGTCTTCGTCACCCACGACCCCCTGGTCTCCCTCCTCTCCGCCCGACGGATCGTGATGCGGGACGGGGCGGTCGACCGGATCATCGAGCCTGACGGGAGAGAGATCGCCGCCCTCCGGGAGGCCCGCCGCCTCGACGACATCCTCCGCCGGATGCGGGAGGAGATCCGGGCTGGCAACCTGATCACGGAGTCGATCGGAGTATGAGGCTTGTTATCGTCGCCGGCCCGCCCTCGGCCGGGAAGACCGCCGTCGTGCGCCAGACCATCCGCTCGCTCCAGGACCGGCACCGGATCGCCTACCTCAAGATCGACGTCGTCAGGGCGTTCGAGGACGAAGAACTCGCTGCCGAGTTCGGGATACCGACACGAAAGGTCTGCTCCGGCGACCTCTGCCCGGACCACGCCGGGGTGATGGTGATGCGGGACGCCATTGCCTGGGCCGAAGAGGAGAGCGCCGACCTCCTCCTGGTCGAGAGCGCCGGGCTCTGCCTCCGGTGCTCTCCCTACACGACGCAGGGGCTCGGGGTCGTCGTCCTCTCTGCGGTCTCGGGGACGAACACGCCCCTCAAGATGGCCCCAATGCTTGCGCTCGCCGATATCGCGGTCGTGACCCGGATCGACCTTGTCTCCCAGGCCGAGAAGGAGGTCTTCCGGGAGCAGATCCGCGAGGTGAACCCGGATCTAGATATCGTCGAGACGAACGCCGTCCAGGGGACCGGGATGCGCTACCTCCTCCGGGCGATCGAGGACTATCCGCCGATCACCGACCCGGAGGCGATCACCCTCCGGGGGGTGCCGCCGCTTGGGGTCTGCACCGTCTGCATCGGAAAGACCGAGATCGGCTGGCAGCACCACTTCGGGGTCGTCCGGAGGATGGAGGGCGCCGACTACCTCTTCCGGGGGGACTAGCCCCGTGGCATGGCAACCGCCCGAAAAAGACTGCGGGGCCTGCGGCGCCCCGACCTGCCAGGCATTCCTCGAGCGGGTCCGGCGGGGGGAGCGGGAACTCCAGGACTGCATCTTTTGCCCCTCCGGGCCCCTCTCCCCCCGGTTCGAGGGCGAGGCACGCTACTCCGGCCGGGACGCCCTCGGCGGGGAGTACGACTTCATCCTCGATCCCCTCCCCGGCGAGGTCTCGGCCCGAAAGATCGTCCTCCCCTTCCGCCCGGACCTCGTGGAGAGGTGGGGGATTGCGGCCGGCGATATCGTCGTCGGGAGGCCGACCGGTGCGGGCTGCCCGGTCCAGCACGTTCTCTCGGTCCTTCACGCAAATCCGGTGACCGGTCTTCTCACCTGTCTCGTCGTCGGCCCGGAGTTCTCGCGGGACAGAGAGTTTAAGGAGATCGAGGCATATCACATGGTCGGTTTTGAGGGGATTGCCCGGCCGGTGCGGCGCGAACCGGTCCTCGGGATGCGGCAGCGGTTCCTGCCCGGATTCTGCATGATGAACCTTACGCACACGGGTGTCGTGAACATGATTCTCGCACAGTCCTCGGGTCTCCATGTGCGGGTGGAGGATATTCGATTGTTATGAAGAGTATAGCAGATATCGATGAGAAGATCCGGAACGGTTCGGCGGTCGTCTACACCGCCGCGGAATTCAAACGCCTCGTCCGCGAGGGCGCGGAGATCACGGCCGCCGACGTCGACGTCGTCACCACCGGGACGTGCGGGGTGATGTCGGGGACCGCGGCGATCCTCTCTATCCCGGTGGCCGAGCCCGGGACGTTCGAGCGTGCTGAACGGGCCTGGCTCAACGGGGTCCCCTGCATGCCCGGCCCCTGCCCGAATGAGCGGCTGGGGCTGCTTGACCTGATCGTCTCCGGGACCGCCCACGCCGGGCCTGACTACGGGGGCGGGCACCTCTTTCGCGATATCGTCGAGGGGCGCGAGATCGAGGTGCTGGTGGAGGCCGCCGATCGCTCGATCGAGGCGCGGGTGACCCTCGACGACTTCCCCTACGCCCGGATCTTCACGACGCGGAGCGCTTACAAGAACTACACTGCGTACCTCAACACCCAGCCGACCCGGGTGAGGACGATCTTTTCGGTTACCGGGCTCGAAGGGCCTTACCGGGAAGTATCGATCTCTGGGTGCGGCGAGATCAATCCCCTCCAGAACGACCCGGCGAGGCTCGCCATCCGTGACGGGTCGCCGGTCTTCCTGAACGGCTCGGCCGGGATCGTGACCGGGGAGGGGACCCGGAGCAGCGCGGCCCGCCCCAACCTCACGGCCATCGCCGATATGGTCGGGATGCAGCCGCGCTACATGGGCGGGTTTAAGACCTCCGCGGGGCCCGAGTGCATCACGAGCCTCGGTTTTGCGATCCCGGTCCTCGACGACCGGCAGGTCGAGGCCCTCCGGGTCCTCGACGAGGAGATCCCGCTCCCGATTGCCGATATCAACACCCGCAAGGTCTTCGATGAGACGACCTACGCCGATATCTGGCAGGGGGCCGGGTGGGAGGTGACCTACCATCCGGAGTGGTGCGAGGATTGCTCGGCCTGCGTTGCGGCCGCGATCTGCCCGACGGGCGCGTTCGACCGCGAGACCGGGATCGACCGCGATCGCTGCCTTGCCTGCCTCGCCTGTCTTGCCTGCCCGAACAACGCCCTCGAGGGCGATGAAGGCTCGCTCCGGGTCCGAGGAAGGCGCGTCCCGATCACGCTCCGCCAGTCCAGCCGGACGCTCGCCGAGGGCCTCTGTCAGGATATAAAGGAGATGATCCTTGACGGCCGGTTCACCTTCACCGGAGGCGGAGGGCGGTGAGGGAGAAATACCTCCTCCACTGTCCTGGATGCGGCCGCCCCTTCCCGGACCGCTACACCCTCGACTGCCCCTCTGGGTGCAACGCCCTTCTCCGAACAATTTACCGGGAACCCCGGCTCGTCCTCCGGGATCTCCCCGGTGTCTTTCGCTACTCGTCATGGCTCCCCATCGAGGGCCACCTCCGGATCGACGCGGGCCCGGTCTCCTACGCTAGCACCGGGCTTGCCCGGGAGCTCGGTCTCTCAAACCTCACCATCACCTTCTCGGGCTACTGGCCCGAGCGGGGCGGGCGGATGGAGACCTGCTCCTTCAAGGAGCTCGAGACCCAGCCGACGGTGCTCCGCCTCCGGGAGAAGGGGGCCGGGGTCCTCCAGATCTCTTCTGCGGGGAACACCGGCCGGGCCTTCTGCCAGGTCTCGGCCCTGACCGGGGCGCCGGTAGTCGTGGTGGTCCCCTCCTCCGCCGCCGACCGGCTCTGGACGACGGCACCGTCCCCAAACGTCTGCCTCATCACGGTGGACGGGGACTACTCGGACTCGATCGCCTTCGGGCGGGATGTCTGCTCTATCCCGGGGGTCGTCCCGGAGGGCGGGGCAAAGAACGTCGCCCGCCGGGACGGGATGGGGACGGTGGTCCTCGATGGGGCGCTCTTTGCCGGGAGGCTCCCCGACGCCTACTTCCAGGCGGTCGGGAGCGGGACGGGGGGGATCGCCGCATGGGAGGCCGCCGACCGGCTCATCGCCGACGGGCGGTTTGGCACTCGCCTCCCGGCTCTCCACCTCTCCCAGAACCTCCCCTTCGTCCCGATGGTCCGGGCCTGGGAGGCAGGGAGGCGGGAGATCGTCCCCGAGGAGGATATGCCCGACGCCGAGGCCTCGATCGAGCGGGTCTTTGCCGGCGTGCTCACGAACCGCCACCCGCCCTGGGGGGTCCGCGGCGGGGTCTACGATACCCTCGCGGCCTCCGGCGGGAGGATGTATGCGGTCTCTAACGACGAGGCCCGGAGTGCTGCTCGGCTCTTTGAGGCGACGGAGGAGATCGACCTCGACCCGGCCGCCGCGGTCGCGGTCGCATCGCTTCTCCGGGCGGCGGAGGAAGGGTTCGTCGAACCGGGTGAGCATATCCTCCTGAACGTGACCGGTGGGGGGTATCAACGTGCGGCAGAAGACCTCGATCGCTACCCGGTCGAGCCCTACCTCCGGGTCGGGGCCGGCGAGGCCGTCGCGGGGGACGTCCGGGACGGTATCACCTCCTGGCTCGCCGGGCAGGGGGTGGCCATCCGTGCGTGAGGGCTGCGTCCTCGACAGGCTTGCGGCCCTCGGGGTCGATATTGTGGCGAGCCTCCCCTGCGACCGGACGCAGGACCTCTGCGCCCTGATCCCTGAGCGGTTCCATGCGGTCAATCTCACCCGGGAGGAGGACGGCGTCGGGATCTCGGCCGGGCTTGCGATGGCCGGACGGCGGCCGGTGCTTCATATGCAGAGTTCGGGGCTCGGGAACTCCCTGAACGCCATCATGTCCCTCACCGTCACCTTCGGCCTCCCCCTCCCGATCCTCGCGAGCTGGCGGGGGGTCTACCGGGAGGCGATCCCGGCCCAGGTGCCGTTCAACAGGGCGGTCCCGGAGGTGCTTGAGGCGCTCGGCATCCCGTATACGGTCATCCGCGATCCCGAGGACGAGGGGTTGATCGACGAGGTCGTCTGCGATGCGTACGATAACATGCGCCCGCACGTGGGGCTGATCCTCCCCTCGTTCTGGGAGGGGGCGGACGAGGCCTGCCCGTTAAAGCAGCCGCCCCCGCCACGGGCCCGCGAGTCGGCGCTCGAGTACCGGCGGACGTTCCGCGAGCCGGTGATGAGGCGCTACGACGCAATCAGGGTGATTGCGGGCGTTCTCAACGACGAGGCGGTCGTTGCAAACATCGGCGTCCCCTCTAAAGAGCTCTACGCGGCTCGCGACCGGGACCTGAACTTCTACATGCTCGGGAGCTACACCCAGGCGACCCCGATAGGGCTCGGGCTTGCCGTCGGGACCGACCGGGAGGTCGTCGTCCTCGACGGGGACGGGAGCCTGCTCGGGACCGCCGCCCTCCCGGTGGTGGCGGCTGAGGCGCCGGAGAACCTCACGATCGTCTGCCTGGACAACGGGGCCTTCGGGAGCACAGGAAACCAGCCCACCCCGGCCTCCGGCCTCGTGGACATGGAGCTCCTCGCCCGTGCCGCCGGGATCCGGCGGACGTGCAAGGTGCAGGACGAAGAAGAACTCAAGGATGCCTGGGAGAGCCGGGGCCGGGGACCGACTTTCATCCACGCGGTCCTCGCACCCGGGAACGCGCCGGTCGGAAATATCCCGCTTGCCCCGGCCGAGATCCGGGAGCGGTTCATGCGGGCGCTCCGGGGGTGAGGGCCCATCGGGGTTTCCCTATGTCCAATTTTTTGGAGACTTGTCCAGGATTTTGGACGGCCCCCCGGCGGCAGGGTTCTGGTCGGTGGCGCAATCACCACACCGCGAGAGCATCTTTTCTACATGTCCTCCCTTGGGCCGCACCGGCAGGTTAACATAGTCCCTGTTCGAAATTACGAACACATCTTCGATGATCCGAACATACTCTCCGGGGAGGTTTTTGCTCACGTCGGCCATCATTGAACGGAGGCTGAATCTTATATAAGGGGTGGAAGAAGCATGCAGCGAAAGATATCGATGGACACACTCTTAACGGGACTCTTCGTTGCGATGCTCCTCCTCTTGCTCTTCTACGACCCTATCTGGGTGCTCCACCCGGCGATCGAACCTCTCCTCATGCTCTTTGCCCAGTCTATCGGTCTCGTATTCCTCGTGCTCGTTGTATTCTGCATCATCGGCCTGGTGCTCCTCGTTGTCCGGCGCCTCTATGGCGTATGCAGGAACGTCGCCCGGAAGTGCAGAGAGGCGTGACAGAAGACATCTCTCTCCAGGCCGTCCTCGTTGTTAACATGGGACGCAAATACCTCGCCGCGCTGCTCGCCGTCGGCATCGCGGCAGGCCTGTATGCGGCTCTCGCCTACCAGTGGGTCCTCGTACTCGTCATCGTCGCGGGGTGGCGCTGGTCCTGGTCGCGGCCGACGTCGCAGGTCGGACCGGGGCGGAGTAGGCTCTTACAGCATCACCGTCGCGATCAGTGGGATCGTGAGGAGCGAGCCGATCGTCGAGACGAAGACGATCTGCGATGCAAGCCGGGAGTCGGCGCCGTACTGCTCGGCGAAGATGACGGTGTTTGCGGCGGCGGGCATCGCGGCCATCGTGATCATGATTCCGTTGATGTAGGGGTCGGCAAAGATCGGGGCGAGGAGGTAGAAGTAGGCCGCCGGGATCCCGAGGAGGAGGATGGCGCTCGCGGTCCAGATCCGCCAGCTCCCGACCATCTCCCGGGCCGGGAAGGTCGCGAGCATCGCCCCGACGATGATCATGGCTAGGGGCGTCGTCACCCCTCCGAGGAGGTCGATCGAGTCGATGAAGGGGCTCGGGATCTCGATCGAACCGAGGAAGAGGGCAAGCCCGAGGAGGGAGGCCGCGATCCCGGGGTTTAAGAGCAGTTTCGGGTCGAACCCCTTTCCCCTTCCCCCGGTCAGCATCGCGATCCCGACCGAGAAGACGAGGATGTTGAAGACCAGATTGAATATCGCGACGTAAAAGAGCGAATCCTGCCCAAAGAGCGTGAGAGAGACCGGGAACCCCATGAACCCGACGTTCCCGAAGACTATCGCGAACTGGAGGACTCCCTCCTCCGCGGCCGTGACCCGCATGGCCTTCGAGACCGCCCAGGCGAGTCCGAACGAGAAGATATAGAGCGCTCCGGTCGCGAGAACCAGGGTCTCGGCGCCGACGAGGCGTTCGGGGGTGAAGGGCACCTGCATCGAGGCGATGATCAGGGCCGGGATGGTGATGTTGACGAGGAGCCCCGAGAGCCCCCGGGTGGCCCGGGGATCGACGATCTTTGTCGCGACGGCGACGTAGCCGGCGGCAATCAGGAGGACCAGGATGAAGATCTGGTCCGCAACTATCAGGAAATCCGTGATCGCACCGTTCATCTCGCTGCACCCGGTCTCTTCATCAGGTGTGGGTGCTGCTTTGCCTTTACGGTTCTGCCTCTTGAACCCCGCGGAACATGGACTGCCGGACCAGGTCAAGGAGCGGCGAGGACGGCAGGGAAGGATGTCATCCTGCGGAAATCCGTTAATGGCATTCACGCGATCTCCGCTGTCACGGCGAGATCGGCATGGGTGCAGTTCCATCTTTTGCGGATCTGTTCCATTTCTGTTCGGAATATAGCGAACAATTTATACGGAAGGAGATCCTATTCCTGCTTATGGCATTCATGAAATGGACAGACGATCTCTCCGTGGGCGTTCGAGAGATCGATGACCAGCACCAGAAACTCGTATCGCTCATCAACGACCTTCACGACGCGATGCGCGACAAGCGCGGGAAGGATGTTCTTGGGAAAGTGCTCACAGATCTCGCCGCCTACACGGAGTATCACTTCTCGACCGAGGAGAAGTATATGCAGAAGTTCGGCTACGCCGAGTTTGACGCGCACCGAAGCGAGCACCAGGCCTTCGTCGCGAAGGTCGGCGAGTTCAAGAAGGGATTCGATGAGGGTAAACTCGGCCTCTCTATCCAGGTCATGAGTTTCCTCCGCGACTGGGTGGCGAACCATATCAAGGGTTCGGACAAGCGCTACACCGACTTCTTCCGTGAACACGGCCTCTCCTGAGGGCGCCGGCCCCCTGCCCTCCCCGGCCGGCAGTGGTGGAGCGTGCTCATCCCGGCTGGGAGTGGTTCATCGCTTGCCGGTGCGGACTCCTTCCTCTACCGTTCGGCGCGGCCCGGGTTTCCGGCCCATCGGGGGCTTTTTTTTGGTCTGGCACCGATCAGAAGAACCTGATGTGTAGATGCGTGTCAGATAAAAGGTATATAGAGAAACGTTGACCCCTCCCGCGCGCATCGTGGGATATGCCGAGGTGAAGACCGATGGGGGAAAACGATTCTTGAACGACACCGGCTGGAAAGGGCTGATCTTCATCGCCCTGCTGCTCTTCATCCTGGCCGGCAGCGGTATAGTGTGTGCATCTCCGGCGGGGGAGGGGCAAGAGATCGTGCTTGGAGAACCCGCAGATACGACGAGGTATCAGGGATCCGGGAGTGCGTTCAGTATCTTCTATAACCCTATGCTCCTTGGGTGCGGTTTTGGAGCCGTGATCGTGCTCGTGCTGGGCTACTATCTCATCCGGAGGTCCCGCGGGAAGGGTAAAAGTGCAACGGAGAGGTGAAGCGATGAGACAGACCGGGAGGTTCTGGACCCTCGCGGCGGCTACGGCCCTTATCCTCCTGACCCTCGCCGCCGGGTGCCTCGACCGGCCGATGACGGCGGGCCACCGAACGCTGGAGGGGGACGTCTGGGTGCTGAAACTTGACGATGCCGGGGACCGGGAGTGGTTCACCGTCATCGACAGCGGGAAGTTCGACGAAGCGTTCTCCCTCATCGAGGTTCCTGACGGCTACGCGATCGCCGGGTCGGTCTCGGATATAGGCGAGTTCCACCCGACGCCGCGGGTTATCCTCCTTGACCGGGAGGGAAGGGGAGTGTGGGATACGACCTACCCGTCGCCGGACGACCACCGCGGGACGGGAATCGCGCCTTCCAATACAGGAGGGTTTGCCGTCGCGGCCTCCCGCGGTCTTGTTGTCCTTGCGGACGGCAATGGGAGCGAACGGCACCGCACGGACCTTGCCGCGGCAGGGGAGTACTGGGCGGTCGCGCCGTTAGCCTCTGGCGGCTGGATCGCGGTCGGGGGCGACCGTGTTGCAAGGATCGAGGCTGACGGCAGTCTCACCTGGCAGGAGCCGGTCGGGGATGTGAGCCCAATTTCCCTCCTGATCATCGTCCCGGATCCGGCGGGAGGGGTCCTCGTCGCCGGAGAGGCTGCAGAGGTCACCGGAGCCATCACAGCGGCGAAGTTCGACGACCGGGGCATACCTGTCTGGAACACGACGGTTCAGGGCGATCCTGGAGAGCAGTATCTCCTCGCGGCGGCCCGAAAGGACCCGGACGGCGGCTACTCACTGCTCGCCGGGGTCACGGGTGCGGAGCCGGTGGGGGTTCTAGAGGTCTCGCTTGGCGAGGACGGGAGCATTCTACAGCAGAGCACGATCAATACCTCCGCTCCCGTGACCTGGACCCCTGATGGTGGCTACATCTCGGCGGTGCTTGCCGAGAACGACTACGGCGGCGCCCTCCTCCGGGTGGAGAGGTTCGATGAGGACGGAGCCGCGTCATGGACGTCGACGCAGCGGCTGGACGAATACAGCAGGGTTGTCGCCCTCATCCCGACGTCCGATGGCGGGTCGGCGGTGCTCGGGATGTACATGAAGTACTGATGCCGGGGGAGGAGGCTGATATTTGATGCAAAATCAATCCAAGAGACCGGGTATGCGGACAGTCAAGATACTCATTATATTGGTCCTCCTCTTCCCGGCGGGTTCCGCCGCCGCTCCGGCGCCCTCCACCGGGGGCACCACGAACTGGCTCGATACCTTCGACGAGTGGGTCGGGCCCCGGGATATGTCGATGTACAATCCACCCATTGAAACCCCAGAGAGGGCTTCGATCACTGAGGAGGTCGCACGGCAGTACCCCGGCATGATCCTGCTCGATGAGAACGTGACGTTGACGTTCCCCGAAATTCCGTCTGCGACGGTCTCGGGGCAGCCGTCCGGCCCTGCCGTTGACGTGGTCATGACCGATCCCGTGTACTTCAGCCCGGTTCCGGCGGGCAACGGTTACGACGAGCGTGACGTCATCTCTAAGTCCTGGCCCCTGGCTACCGGTACCTGGGGCACTCTGGAGATTATCAGTAACCCTGTTGCAGCCCTCATAAAGAGCTTGATCAATGTACTACTCTTTACTCCCTGTGACGACGAAACTGCACACGGCGGGATCGATCGGGTCTCCGGGTATGACCGGATGACCCGGATACTGCAAAGCGACAGCGAAGTCCGGGACCTGATCGAGGGAGGTTACATCTTGGCGGCGTCTTCAACGAGACGGGAGAATCGGTAGCATACATCAGTCTTCCCCCCTCCGGCAGGCGGCGCCAAAGATCGGTCCTGCAGCACGGGAGAGTATCGAGGCCTATTGGGTGGTTACCGTCGTTACTGATGCCGGTGGAGATACTCTCGGCTGGAAGAGCTCCGTCAACACCACCGGCTGGGAGAACTACAGAGTAATCGTCGATACGCCCAACGGGACGGTAATATCCGTCGAAAGGGTAGAACACCTCCCTGAATGGGTGGAACAGGTTGCCGTTACCGCCGTTTCGCTGCGTTGACCGGAGACAAAACCCGTCCGGACGCCGTAAAAAGATCTACCCCCGGGAGACCTACGACGAGGTGCTGAGCCGTCTTCTGGAGATGGCCTGTGACCCGGAGCCGCTCTTCAAAGAGACGCTTCGGCGGATCGAAGAAGATATCGCAGATATTCGGGCCGGACGCTGCCGTCCGCTTGAGGAGATCGCAGAGGAACCGGGCCTTGAATGACCCGCACCCCTACCGTGTGGGGAGGTACCGGGTCATCCTGTACCGAAACAACTGACTTCGCACAGGCTCGCCCGCGCGCACCACCCCGCCACGGCAGACACCTGTTCGCCGGGGGCGCCTGCCCTCTCACCCTCTTTGTAGGGCTAAATTCACCCGTATTTACCCCCCGTGGCCCTTTGCCTCCGCCGCCTGAATAACAACCCTTATGAGCAGCCCTACAAGAGATACTACTCAAATGCTCGACCAGTTCAAGGGCTGCCTCCTCGGCGCCGCCATCGGGGATGCGCTCGGCATGGCGCGGGAGAGCACGCCCCCCGATCTTTTGCGCATCCACGACGGCTACCGCCGGGCGTGGCGGGGACACCCGAACGCCGGGCTGAGACCCGGGCAGTTCACCGACGACACCCAGATGATGCTCCTTGTGGCGGAGATGCTCGCCGACGGCACCTACTCGGAGAACGCCTATGCGGCCGCCCTTGCCCGGATGTACATGAACGATGAACTCCGGTTCCCCGACGGAGCCGTTGACGCCGCGTGCCGTCACCTCCTCCTCTCCGGCGGCAAACCCTCCGGGGTCTCCTCGAACACCTCCGGGTGCATCAGCATCGCGATCCCGTTCGGTCTCCTCTACAACGAACCGGTCGACGTCACCGAACGGGTGGTCCAGGCCTGCAGCGTTACCCACACCCACCCGGCAGCCCACGCAGGGGCGATCACCGTCGCGCTGCTCGTCCACCACGCCGTCCGCGGCCACCCGAACGCTCTCGCCCTTGCCGAGAAGCATGCCGCCCTCGAGGACGCCACCCTCGGCAGCAGAGTTCGCGCCGCCGTCCACCTCGCAAACGAGGGGATCAGTCTCGAGAGCGCTCTTTCGGTGATCGGAAACGACGTCACCGTCTATCAGACCGTTCCGCTTGCCTTCTTCCTGATGACCCGGATCCGCGATGTTGCGACCCTCCTCACGACCGCCGCACACGTCGGGGGGAACACCGATACCATCGCCCTCATCTGCGGGGCCTACGCGGGCGCAACCTACGGGAGATCCGCTCTTCCGCCGGACCTCCTTGAAGGGCTTGAGGGACGGGACGTGATCGAGTCCGTGGCCGCCCGGCTCTACGAGCGCTGCACCACAAAGCCTTAAGATTGTATAAAAGACACCCTCTCTTATGGAAATTGCGATTATCGGTGCATCCGGATACACCGGCGGTGAGCTGATGCGGCTCCTGCTGCACCACCCGTCCGCGGAGGTCGTCGCGGCGACGTCGCGCAAGCTCGACGGCACCCCCGTCGCCTCGGTCCACCCCCACCTCCGGGGGCTGACCGATCTCGTCTTTCAAAATATCGACGCGAGCGATATTGACGCCGACTTCGTCTTCCTCGCCGTCCCGCACACGGCGGCGATGAAGGTGGCCGGGACGCTTGCGGAGCGGGGGATCAAGACCGTCGACCTCTCGGCCGATTATCGGCTCGCGAAGGATATCTACGAGAAGACCTACGGCGTGCCCCACACAGCCTACTTCAAGGCCCCCTACGGGATCCCCGAGCTCCACCGCGACGAGATCCGGGGCGCCTCCTTCGTCGCAAACCCGGGCTGCTTCCCGACCGGCGCGACACTGGCCGCCGCGCCGCTGGCAAAACTCGCCCACACCATCATCTACGACTCAAAGACCGGGGTCTCGGGCGCGGGGAACTCCCCCTCCGCGACGACCCACTACCCCAACGTCGGCGACAACTTCAGCGCCTACAAGTGGACGACCCACCGCCACCTCGCGGAGATGAAGCAGGAGCTCTCCCGGCTCGGCTCGCCCGCCCGGTGCTACTTCACGCCCCACCTCCTCCCGGTGAACCGGGGGATCCTGACGACCGCCCATATCCTCCTCCGCGAGCCCATGGAGCAGGAGGAGGTCGAAGCGCTCTATAAGAAGTTCTACGCCGACGAGTTCTTCGTTCGCTACCAGAAACCCACCCTTGCGGCCGTCCGCGGGACGAACTTCTGCGACGTCGCCGTCGAGAGCGAGGGCGACCGGGTCGTCGCGATCTCGGCGATCGATAACCTGGTCAAGGGCGCAAGCGGCCAGGCGATCCAGAACATGAACCTGATGTGCGGGTTTGCGGAAGACGCCGGTCTCCGCGTCGCCGGGATGCTGCCTTGAGGTGACCGCGATGGTGAAGGTGAGGGACGTCATGACCCCGAATCCGGTGACCGTCCGGGTCGACTCGCCGGTGAGCGAGGCGGCGGGATTGCTCCGGAAGCACCACATCGGCGGGCTCCCCGTGATGGACGGGGAGCGCGTGGCGGGGATCGTCACCGAGACCGATATCATATCGCTCCTCGATGTCGGCGACCTCTCCGAGGACCTCTGGCTCCCCTCGCCGCTCGAGGTGATCGAGGTCCCGGTCCGGGAGTTCATCAACTGGGAAAAGACCAAGCGGGCGCTCACCGATATCGGGAGCATGGAGGTCCGGAGGGTGATGAGCAGCCCGGTCGTCTCCATCGACGAGGACTCGGATATCGCCGATGCTGCTTCCCTGATGCTCCGTGAGGGGATAGCCCGGCTTCCGGTGCTCCGCGACGGCAGACTGGTCGGGATCGTCACCCGGGCGGATATCGTCCGGGGTCTTGGTGAGTCTACGGAGGAAGAGTCATGAAGAGTATCTGTGCAGTTGAGGGCGTCACTGCTGCGGGGATCAAGGAGGGCAAGTTTGGGCTTGCCCTGATCCGGGCGAGCGGGACGGCGGCCGGCGTCTTTACGTCGAATCGGATGCGGGCGGCCCCGGTCGAGGTGATGATGGAGCGGATCCGCCGCGGCAGGCTCGATGCGGTCGTCGTGAACAGCGGGTGCGCGAACGCCTACACCGGCGAGCGGGGCTACCGCGACGCACTCGAGATGTCCGCAATTGCGGCCGACGCGCTTAATCTCGACCCGGCTTCGGTCGGCGTCGCGAGCACCGGGGTGATCGGGCGCTACCTGGATCTCGATCTCATCCGGGACCAGTGTTCACGGGTAGCACCCCTCCTTGCCCGGAGCGCCGACGCGGAGGCCGCAGCGGCACGGGCGATCATGACGACCGATACGTTCCCAAAACACGCTCTCGTCGAGACGGAGTCGTTTACCGTCGGCGGGATCACGAAGGGCAGCGGAATGATCGCCCCGAACATGGGGACGATGCTTGCGTTCATCTACACCGATGCCGAGGTCGAGGCGCCGGTCCTCCAGGATATCCTCCGGCAGGCGACCCGGCGGTCCTTCAACCGGGTCGTCGTGGACGGGGACACGAGCACGAACGATGTGGCCCTCTGCACCGCGACGGGCGCCGCGGGCAGGGTGAATCGCGACGAACTTGCGCGGGCCATCGAGACCGTCTGCCGCGACCTTGCGGTCCAGATCGCCCGCGACGGTGAAGGGGCGACGAAGCTCCTTACGGTGACGGTCCGCGGGGCCCCCGATGAGGAGGCCGCCGCCACCGTCGCGAGGACGGTCGTCGCCTCTCCGCTTGTCAAGACCGCCATCTACGGCGAAGACCCGAACTGGGGCCGGGTGGTTGCTGCGGCCGGACGGGCCGGCGTGGAGTTCGACCCCTACGCGGTCTCGCTCTCCGTCGGGGATATCCCGCTCGTGCGCCGCGGTGAGATCGTTGCGGACCTTGTCGCGGCAAAGGCCGCGATGCGCGGGGATACCGTGACGTTCGACCTCGACCTTGCCGCCGGCGACGGGACGGCGACGGCATGGGGATGCGACCTCACTGAGAAATACGTAGAGATCAACGGGAAGTACACGACATGAAACGCGAAGAAGTGCTGATGGAGGCACTCCCCTACATCCAGAAATTTTACGGCAAGACTATCGTGATCAAGCTCGGCGGCCACGCGATGGTCGACCAGAATATCCTCGAGACGGTGATCCGGGACGCCGTCCTGCTCCGCTACGTCGGGATGAAGGTCGTCCTGGTCCACGGCGGCGGCCCTGAGATCACGGCGAAGATGCAGGCGATGGGCAAAGAGCCGAAGTTCGTCGGGGGGCTCCGGATCACCGACACCGAGACGCTCGAGATCGCCCAGATGGTCCTCGTCGGAAAGATCAACGACGGGATCGTCTCCCTCATCGCAAACTGCGGCACCTGTGCTGTCGGGATCTCCGGGAACGACGGCAACCTCCTCATCGCCCGGAAGATGGAGCCGCAGCGGGTGAAGGTCGGCGAGGTCATCGAGGAGGTCGATCTCGGCCAGGTCGGCGAGATCGAGGAGGTCAACCCGAAGGTGCTCCACTGCCTCCTCGCTCAGGACTACATCCCGGTCGTGGCCCCGATCGGGATCGACCGGCAGGGGCAGAGCCTGAATATCAACGCCGATACTGCGGCCGCGGAGATCGCGATTGCCCTTCAGGCATTCAAACTGGTCAGTCTTACCGATGTCGACGGTGTGATGGATGCCGACCGGACGAAGATCTTCCACCGGCTCACGCTCGCCGAAGCGGAGAGGATGATCGCCGAAGGTGTGATCTCCGGCGGGATGATCCCGAAGCTCGAGGGCTGCATGAAAGCGGTCAAAAACGGCGTCGAAGGCGCCCACGTCGTGAACGGCAACCGGCCGCACAACCTCCTCCTCGAGCTCTTCACCGACGAGGGCGTCGGGACGATGCTCACGCTCTGATAGAAAATTATACATATACCTGCGCCGGTTCTCCCCCCATGGATACCCGCGCCCTGGCCGAGTTCATCCGGCTCGGCCGGTTCCCTTTCCTCATCTCGGGCTTTATCCCTTTTGCCGCCGGGGCGCTCCTCGCCCTCCTCCTCGGGGCGCGGTTCACCCCGGTGCAGTTCGTCTTTGGCTACGCGGCGATGGCTGCGGCGCACCTCTCGGTCCACTACAGCAACGACTACTTCGATGCCGATGCCGACCGGTTCGTCGAGACGACGGCGATATCGGGGGGGAGCGGGGTCCTCCCGAAAAATCCGCACTTAAAACCCGCAGCGCTCGCGGCGGCCGTCACCCTGATGGCGGCCTCGCTCCTGATCGGCTATGCCTTTGTGACCGTCTACACCTACCCGGCCATCTTTCTGGTCTTCGGGATCGCCGGGAACCTGATAGGCTGGTTCTACACGGCGCCGCCGGTCGCGCTCGTCTACCGCAAGCTCGGCGAGGTCGCGAACATGATCACCTTCGGACTCCTGATGCCGGGCGCGGGTTACTTCGTCGCGGCGGGGACCCTCGATCTTACCTTCTTTGCGTTTGCCCTCCCGCTCGCCCTCCACGGGCTCGTCTTTAACATAAGCGTCCAGATCCCGGACCGGGAGGGGGATATCGCGGGGGGAAAGCCGACCCTTGTTGCACGGAAGGGGCGGGTCTTTGGGTTTTGGCTGATCGTTCTTGCAGCGGGCCTTGCGACCGTGGTGCTTACCGCTTTCGCGCTTATGGGAGTGTTTTTCCCCGTGAATTTCGGCCCGGTGGCGCTTGCATCGCTCGTCCCGCTCGGGATTGCGGTGTGGGGGTTTCTTCACCGATCCCCGGACCGTGAGCCCTCCCTCCGCTACGCCACGGCGAATATCGCAGGGTACTTCATCTTCCAGGTGCTGGTTGTGGGATACTTCGCCTTTCTGGCCTTCCTGGCCTAGGGAAAAAGAGGTCGGGTGGGGATTACTTCCTCTTCAGGAGGAAGTAGCCTGCCGCTGCAATGATGATGACGACCACGAAGATCCCGAGGATCATCGTCACCGGGAGTCCTTCAGTGGGTGTCTCTCCACCGGGGGCTGTCGTCGTGGTTGTGGTGGTCGGGGTCTCGATCGGGGTGACCGTCGCCTCGATCGGCTCGGTGAAGAGCGCGAAGATGCTGAAGTGCGTCACCGTCGCCCTCACGGTCCGGGTCTCGGGGTCGAAGGTCGTCGGGACGTCCTCCCAGAGTCCTGTCTCCTCGTTGTACCACTTCACCGAGAGCTGTTCGCTCTCAAGATCGAGGGTGTTCCAGACGTCCTCGGGGATCTGCATGGTCAGGGTGATTGCGGGGTCGAAGGTGGCGCCGGCGGGGCTGGCCACATAGGCGTAGCCGGCGAACGCGAAGACGGCACCGGCCGGGACTGCCGGGACTGCATCGCTTGCGAGAGGCTCAATCCCGACCTCGGTGAGCGGGTTGCCGTTGGCGTCAAGGGCCTGAACCCCCGCCGGGACGATGACGGTTGCGACGCCGTCTACGGCGCTGACCGCGATGGACTGGACGACGATGCCGGTGCTGTCGGTCATGAGGCTACCGGTGCCCTCGTAGGCGACCGGGCCGCTCGGTTCGGTGGGGCCGCTCGGGCCGCCGCCGCTCGGGCTGCCGCCACCGCCACCGCCGCCGCCGGAGGGCTTCGCCTTGATAACGACCTCCTTCTGGTCGACCGCAACGACCTTCTGGCCGTTCATGCCCAGGGCGTAGAGGGAGTAGGTGCCGGGATTAAGGGCCTTCAGGTCCGCAGCCGCGATCGTCACCGAGGATGCGTCGGCATACCCGGAGCAGCCGTAGCCTTTGGCGATGACGAATTGTGAGTTCACATCGAGATCGACCTCGGCGCCATCGGCGGTCAGGATGTAAGTCACCGGGCTCTCTTTACCGGCGCTCGCCTTCAGAATGGAGATCGCATCGATTATCGAGGTCGGGATGGAGGTTTCGGCGAGCTTCTTAGTATCAACCTGCATGGAGAGGCCATAATCCGAATTCTCCTTGACCAGAGCGTAGGCGATCTTGTCCACATTGTCGAAGGAGACGGTTGCGCCCTTGTTCTGGCTCTGGTAGTAGGGGTTGTCCCCGTTCCAGGTGACGGTGGGGTTGCCGTCGAGGATGAGGACCGGCATGGCGGCGAGGACCTGCATCGTCTTGCTAGCGCTGTCATACTGCACCACTGTGATGATGTACTCGCCGGGCTCGGGCCCGAAGTTAGCATGGTCACCACCAGGGGAAAATGCCTTAACTAGTTCTAGTGGCGGGCAGAAGTAGTTAAGTTCGACCACGTTTCGCTCCAGCGTGGAGGCCAGGTCGTTTTCATCGTAGAACAGGCCGCCATAGTTGGCACCGGTTTTGCTGCTGGAATCATATTTGAAGTAAAGCATGCCCGTTTTATTGAAAAGATACCCTTCCTTGAAGGAGTCTTTAAAGAGCTCGGTGAAGCCTGCATTCGGATCCAGATTCTCCGGGCACTTGAGCAGGAGGACGTTGCCGAATCCTACCGAGTCCGGGCCAGTCACCTTGAAGTCCGGGAACGTCTGTTCGGTATAGATCAGGTAATTCTGGTAAACCTCTGGCAGATTGCTCGTTCCGAGCGGAGACGTGGTCACATATACCGAATTCCCACCATGACTGTAGGGTCCCTCAGCTGGATCAAACGCCCCATTGACCTCCCCGACAGACGGGAGACGGAGAATCTTGGAGGGAGCGGTTTCATTTAGTTTTATCTCAATAGCCTGGGGATCCAGCGGATCGAGGATCTTGACTGTCTCAATGGTCAGACTTCGGTACGTGTACTGAGCGGGATCTGTCAGTTTCACCTCTATGTAAGGGTCTGCAGCATTCACCACCGCAGGAATGCAGATGAGGGCAATGAGAACCCCCAGTAGCAATACGCCACTTTTTGAGCTCATAAGGTTCCATTTCATTCTCCTTTAGATAAAACTTTTTATTTCAAACGCTCACCTGTACCCATTCTAATAGAAAAGGAGTTTCTTTCGATGAAAAAATTCGGTGTGTTTATGATCCTGGTCCTCCTCCTGGTCTCTGCCGCGTCGGCGGCGACGGTCACCGTATCCCCGACAAAGATCGATCCGGGAGATACCGTCACCGTGGATGTGCAGAACCTCCCCGACGGCGCCGCCTTCTCGCTCGGGATCCGCGGTGAGTTCGACGTGACCCCAGGCGATCGGTTCGCGTTCACGGCCCGGAACCTTGTTCTCCCCTTTTCCCTCGGCTCGGGCGAGGTGAGCGCCTACAGCAGGGGTACGGAGTGGACTGGCGTATCCGCGCAGATGCCAGACGGCACTTCCGCCAGCCTGATCAACTACGCCGACGCGAACGGCGAAGTACGGACCACCCAGGCTTACACTATCTCCAGCGGAACGTACAGCGCGGTCGCCCTTGACGGCCGGGCAGCCCCCGCGGCTGGAAGTGTCGTCACCGAAGTGACGATGCGCGGCACCAAGACGGGGCCTGACGATGGGACAATCTCCTTCGCCATCGACGGGATCACCTACGGCACCGCGACGGTCAGCGTCGATGTCGACGGGCAACGCGCCCTCTCCCAGAAGATCACCATTGGTTCCCCGCCGTCGGATAACGGCGCCCCCTCCCCCGGCGGCTCCCCCGGCGCCCCCTTCATCCCCGAGCCCACCGCCACCCCAACGACCGTGACCTCGACCGACAGGAAGGTCTCGCTGACCGGCCCCGGCGCTCTAGACGCCAGGCTCGAACTCTTCACCGCCCAGGGCACCGCCCCCGCCGGCTGGTCGCTCTCCGGCTCCGCCTACGCGGTGACCCCGGAGGGGCGGACGTTTGACCCCGCCGTGACGCTCTCCTTCGCGCTCCCGTCGGCCGACGCAACCGCGACGATCGCACGCTACGAGAACGGCGTCTGGACGCCGGTCCCCTCGAAGATCCAGGGCGACCGGATCACGACCACGATCACCGCTGCGGGCGCGTATGCACTCCTCGTCGCCGCAACACCCGCCGGTGAGACCGCGGTCGCGACGCCCACTCTTGCGTCCGCAGAGACCGAGACGACGGCCGCCCCGGCGGCGACGACCCCGGCCGCGGCCCCGTTCTCTCCCCTCCTCCCGGTCATCGCATTCGGAATCTTAATGTTCGGCTGGAAGAGAAGAGGCTGACAGGCCAACTCATGAAGAGTGAAGATCCCAGATCCCTGATTGCCGAGGCCGCCGCGTACCGGCCCGGCGACCTCATCGCGGTTGCTCTCCTCACGGTCGCGACCCTGCTTTCCGTCTACCTCCCGGTGTTGAACGCAAGCCCTCTCCGGATCCTCTTTGGCGTGGCGATGGTCCTCTTCATCCCGGGCTACGCCCTGATCGCCGCGCTCTTTCCGGCGAAGGGGGATCTCGACGGGATCGAGCGGGTTGCCCTCTCGTTCGGGCTCTCGATCGCGGTCGTCCCCCTCATCGGGCTCGGGCTAAACTACACGCCCTGGGGGATCCGGCTCGACCCGATCCTCGTCTCGCTGACGGCTTTCACCCTCGCGATGTCGGCGGCGGCCTGGTACCGGCGTCTCCTCCTCCCGGCCGAGGAGCGCTTCGTGGTCCCCGCCCGGGAGATGATCGAGGCCGCCCGCCTGGAGCTCTTCGATCCTGAGGCCTCCCGGCTCGACCGCGGGCTCTCCGCGTTTCTTGTCGTGGCGATCGCTCTGGCGCTCATAACGACCGCCTACGTCATCGCCGTGCCGAAAGAGGGTGAACACTTCACCGAGTTCTATATCCTCGGGCCCGGGGGGAAGGCCGCAGACTACCCGACCGCCCCCCGGGTCGACGTAAATCAGTCACTCATCATCGGCGTCGGGAACCACGAGTACCGCGACGTCACCTACACCGTCGAGGCCATCCTCCTCAACCAGACATTCGATCCGACGACGAATACCTCGACGATCCACGCCGTGCTCCCGATCGACCAGTTCACGGTGACGCTTTCGCATAACGAGACCCGCGAGTTACCCTGGGAGTTCTCGGTCCCGTCGGCTGAATACAATAGGCTCCAGTTCCTGCTCTTCAACGAGACGGTCCCGGGCCCGGGTGTTGCCGGGCAGGACCGGATCAACGCGAGCTACCGGGACCTGCACCTCTGGCTGCAGGTCCGGCCGGCCTGAGGATTACCCGGAGCGTCCCTCTTTTTTCGTCGACGGCCGAGTGCTCGATCTTTACCGGAGTTCCGGTCCCGAGTGCGGTGATCGCCGCAAGCAGGCTGCAGACCGGGCAGCCGACCATGGTGCAGCACTTCGGGGAGGCCGCCCTGATCGTCCGGCAGCCGGGGATGAGCCGGTAGCCGGCGAGGGTGACGACGAGGTTCTCGCCGTCCCGGACGGCCTCGGTCTTTGCGGCGATCTCGAGGAGGTCGTCGCAGACCTCGGTGATGCACGCAAGGAGCGCTTTCTCGTCATCGGGGATCTCGAGGGCGTGCTTCTCCTTTAACCGTGCAAGGAGCGGGGCGCAGGTCGGGGGGATTCTTACGGCGCACTCTCCGTCCCTGGTGATGTAGGAGTAGTCGTCGTCGGGGAGGTTCGGGAGGGTTCCGGCGACCGGGATGACCTCGACGACGGTTCCGTCTTTGGGGATGAACCAGGCGTCGCTCTGGAGCCCGAGGTCGGCGCAGAGGGTGGCGATGTTGATCGTCCCCTGGGCGGGGAGGAGCGCGGTTATCGCAGGGTCGATCGGCTCGCCCTTGTAGAGCGCGAGGAGAAAGACCCCCGCGGTGAAGCACCCGGCACCCGCGAGGACGAGGGTTGCGGTGGTGATGTCCCCCCGCCCGGTTGCGGCCGCGAAGGTGAGGAGGCCGGCTGCAGCGAGGATGAGGAGGAAGGCACCCAGGTAGGGGTTGTTCTGGTTCATGCGCCACCTCCCGCCCGGCGGACGAGCCGGTAGTCGCGGAGGGCGAGGGCGAGATACCCGCAGCCGAGGGCGGCCGCAAGGGCGATGAGGGGAAGGTAGACCGTGCCGCTCGCCGCGATGAGCGCGGCAAAGACGACCGCGGCCGCCGCAAAGACCGGGTAGCCCCGCCGGTCCTCGAGGAACGCGGCAAGGACGATCACCTGCAGGACGAGCGCGGCGGCGATGTTTCCGACCGCAACGACCAGGACCTCGCCCGCACAGAGGAGGAGGAACCGCCGGTCGTACTCCATCAGAGCACCTCCACGGCATCGACCCCGGGGATCGTCCCGGCGCCGGCGGGTGCCTGGAGGACGACCCGCATCCCCCGGACCTTCGCCTCATGGACGACCTGGACGAGGTGGCTATTATCCCCCGGTAGAAGGAGGGAGTAGAGCCGGACCTCATCGGCGTCTGTCCGGGCAAGGGCGGCCCGGACCGCCGCGGCGAAGGGTGCCGGGCTCAATTCAGCACTGCACGAGAGGATCCGGCCGAGCCGCTCCCGATAGGCAGTCTCTTCTTCTCTTCCTCCCCTCCGGGCGGCTCTTGCCCGGACGGCAAGGACGGCGGGTCCCGGCGAGCGGTAGAGGGGGGCGCCCGGCTCGTGAGGGGCAAGTCCGCCGAGGACCGCGAGGGCTTCGCGGATATCCTGTGTCTGGGGGAGGAACCGGACGACCTCTCCGTTTGCAACGACCAGGAGCGAGCAGCCGTCGCGGGAGTTGATCGCGCCCTCGACGGCGCCCGAGACGGCCATCGAGAACCGGGCGAAGGTCTCCGGGTCGCTCTCGTGCGCCGGGAGATCGACGGCGATGAGGGGCGCTCCGCCCTCAAGCCCGGTCGGTTCACGGACATACAGGGTGCCGCGTCGTGCCGTGACCTTCCAGTCCACCTGCCGGAGGTCGTCGCCCTGGCGGTAGGGCCGGAACCCGCGGATGCCCTGGCCGGCAAGGGAGGTCCGCGGGTCGACCTCGCCGTCCCCGTTCCCGGCACCTCTTCCCCCGTTGCTCCCGGCTCTCCCGGCGGGGTAGACCCGGATCTGCGGCTCGGCAAAACGCCGAAAGACGAGGTCCCGGGCAAAGAAGGCGTCGCTCGCCTCGATGACGACGCCGCCGAACGCCGTCTCCCCCGGGACCATGGGCCGGACGGTATAGGTCGCGGTCGCTCCCGGGAGCACGAGCGGGGCCTCGCCCGACGCGACCGCCGGGGGGATGTCGCGCACCCGGACCGAGAACCCCGCCGGGACGGCGAGGTCGACCCGAACCCGGACGGTCGCGGCCGCTCCCTGCCGGAGGATCGTCCGGTCGACCGTGCGCTCGACTGCAACGGAGGCGGCGACGGCCGAAAGATCCTGCTCGAACCGCCAGCCCCGCCAGAGGAGGAAGAGGGCGAGAGACCCGGCGGCGAGGGCTGCAGCCGGGATCCGTAACAGGAGAGCGACAGTGGCAAGGACGAGGACAAGAGCTGCAATCCCTCTGGTCGTCCAGGTCGGTCGAATCATTTCTACGACACTCCAACGCTCTCGATGATCTCGTTGATAACCATTTCAGGGGTAACCCCAGTGATCGCCGACTCGCGGGTGAGGAGAATACGATGTCGCAACACAGGGATGGCCAGAGCCTGGACGTCGTCGGGGATGACGTAGGTCCGGCCGTAGAGAGCCGCCCGGGCCATCGAGCCCCGGAGGAAGGCGATCGAGGCACGCGAACTCGCGCCGAGCCGGATGTCGCCGTGGGACCGCGTGGCAAGCACGAGGTCGCGCATGTAGCCGAGGACCGCCTCGTCAACCCTGATCTCCCGGACGGTTGCGGCCATGGCCTTTACGTCGGCAGGACCGATGATCGGGGTGATCCGGTCCCGGTAAACCCGCCAGTCCAGCTCTCCGGCCCGCTCCCGCCGGAGGATCTCGAGTTCGTTTTCGCCGTCAAGGTGCGTGAGGGTGCTGCTGAACATGAACCGGTCGCGCTGGGCCTCGATGAGCGGGAAGGTCCCTTCGGCATCGAAGGGGTTCTGGGTGGCGATGACGAAGTAGGGGTCGGCGAGCGGGTGGGTGATCCCGTCGATCGTCACCTGGTGCTCGCTCATCGCCTCGAGAAGCGCGCTCTGGGTCCTGGGGGTTAAGCGGTTGATCTCGTCGACCATCAGGAAGTTTGCAAAGATCGGGCCTTTCTGGAGGACGAATTCATTCTTCTTCTGATCGTAGATCCGGACGCCGATGATGTCCGCCGGCTGGATATCGACGGCTCCCTGGACGCGCCGGAACTCGTAGTCGATGAGACGGGCGATGATCTTGCAGACCGTGGTCTTTGCGGTCCCCGGGACCCCCTCGATGAGGAGGTGGCCGCCGCTGATCATGCTGATGAAGATCTCTTCAATAAGGTGCTGGTTCGCAACGACGACCTGCTGGGCCGTCAGCCGGATCTCTTCGTAGGCGTTGGCAATCTGTTGTATGCGCTCGGTGAGGGTCTCGTTACTCATCTTCCTTCCTCCCGAACCGGTAAGCCACCGGCAGGATGACCAGGGCGGCGAGAGCTGCCGTGGCCGGCGGTGTCTCCCGGATCCATTGGGTTATGTTGATGACCGGGTTTTCGGTCCCGGTCCTGCTGTGCCTGCCGTCGATCTGGAGCGGCTGGAGATTCTGGATGAACGTGGGGTTTTCTGCAAGCATCGCGTTGATGAAGAGGCTTGGGTCCCCGAGGACGGTGAGGTTTCCCTCGTATGCGGAGACTACCCTGCGTGCGAAGGTCTCGGAGCCGCTCACCCGGCCGTCGCCGTCAAGGTCGTCCCAGGTGAGGACCGAGGTCTCGATGAGGGGCTCGCCCCCCTCGACCGCCGCGGGGTGGTTTAAGAGGACGGTCTTGACCCCGGCAACATGGCTTGCATTCCCGACGACGTGCCCGAGAAAGAGCCCGGGGTCGGCGTAGCTCCGGTCAAGGCTTGCCAGGTTTCCCGGCCGGACCCTTATTGTGCTCCCGAGGTCGGCGAGGAGCTGGTTTGCGCCTCCTTCTTCGTCGGCGATGAGGACCCGCCCGCCGGAGTCGAGGAACGCCCGGAGGTCCGCGACCTCTTCGGTTGAAAACTCCCCCTCGGGTGCGAGGATGAGAAGCGTCGCACCGGGGTCGAGATCCGCGAAGTCGCGGACGGTCTCTCCGGCGAGGTTCGAGGTGCCGTTCCAGCCGATGTTGTAGCGGCTGTACTCCTCGGTGGTGGTGGTGGCGTGGACGTAGGCGACGCCGGCGGCGATGAGGAGGATGATGAGGACCGCCCAGGCCTCACGCTGCAGCCTCGTCACCCCCGAGGATTACGTCTTTCATCCTCCTGATCTCCTCTTTCGTCGGCTCTTCTCCCCCATAGCGGATCTGCTCGTAGCGCTCGAAGAACCAGGCGTAATCGGGGGCTATCCGGGCGCAGTCCCGCGGGGTCTTGGTCTTTTTGATGCCGAGCCGGTCACGGAGTGCGCCAAAGAGGACGGTCGCAGCCTCGTGGGGCGCAAGATCCGCGATCTCGACCTTCGGTGGCGGCTGATGGACGATCGCCTGAGACGGCTGCGGTATGGGGGCCGCCTCAGGCGTCTCGCGCCGCCGGAGGTACCACGCGGTCCCGGCCGCGGCCGCGAGGGCGGCTACGAACGGGATGAGAGGGAGCCCCTCGCCCCGGACGACGATCGTGGCGGTCTCGCTCTCCGAGGCGTTCAGGGGGAACCCCCCGCCGTGGAACTCGGCCCGGAGGGTGTGCTCCCCGGCGGGGAGGGCGATCACCTGCTCGTAGGTGCCGTCTTCCCCGGTCTCGGTGTCGACGAGGGTCTCGCCGTCGACCCGGATCGAGACCGGGGCGCCCGCGACCGGGAGGCCTTCTATCGTTGTGAGGTTTCCGGTGCAGGTGACGGTCGTCCCGCTCGCCCCGGCGACGGCGAGGGAGATCGCGGTCTCGTCGGGGAGGGCCTGGAACGACTCGACCCCGGAATAGACGGCGTCGGCGGCGGCGTAAACGAGGTGCGGGCCTGCGGCGACCCGGTCGATCCGGTAGGGCCAGGCGTAGGTGCCGTCCGCATTGAGGGTGGCGGTCCCGGCGGCCCGGCTGTCGATGTAGATCTCGACGGGGGTGCCCGGTGTGCCCCTGGCGTAGCGCCCGGCGATCCGGATGGTCTCGCCGTAGCGCCCCTCGGCCGGGGTGACCGTGATCCCGAGCGGGGACTGCTGCGGGGCGGTCGCCCTGTGCCAGTCGTCCGCGGCATCGACGATCTCGGAGAAGTGGCCGACGCTCTCCCGGTAGGGGGTGGTGTTCAGGCCGTACCTCTCGCCGATCCCGGTCATCACGCTCTCCCGGCTTGCGTAGGCTGAGTAGGTCTTCTGCATCTTCTGTCGGAGTGCCTCCCCCTCGTAGGCGATTGCCCTGCGCTGGTCGCCGTCCTGGACCTGGATCTCGAGCCGCTGGAGGTGGTCGAACCGCCGGGTGTCGTTTAGGAGGGAGGCCAGCGCTTCAAGGTTCTTTCTGTTGTTCCGCTGGAATTCGCCGAGTTCGGTCTCTGAAGCGTCCAGGGTGATGACGAGCCGGTCGAACTGGGATGTGAGTTCGGAGTACCGGGCAAGATCCCGCTCGGCGCTCTCGTAGTCCCTGAGTTTGATCGTGAGAGTAAGGGTCCCGGTCTGGTCGAGGAGTTCGTCCATCAGGGGGACGACGGCCGCGGCGTTGTTTTTCTGGCCGTCGATCGTCTTCGGGTCGGCGTGGGCCCCGGTCGTGATGTTCTCGGCGGTATAGAGGACCGGGTCGGCCGCCTCCGCTGCGAGGAGGGCGATGACCAGGACGGTTGCCGCCGCGAGGATGACGTACGAGGCCCGGCGGTTCATCATGAGGCGAGGATCTCCAGGATTTTTTCTGCGACGATGTAGGCGAAGATGGCGACCCCGACGGCGATGAGGTAGCCGATGTAGCGCATGTAGCGCGGCCGCGAGAAGGCGCCGTCGATCATGACCGCGACGACCAGGATCCCGATGAGGGCAAGGACGAAGTAGACCTCGAGGTCGAGGGTGCGGTTCATGATCATGAAGAAGGCGACGATGATGAGCCAGGCTACGAGCGCGGCGAGGGCATAGTATTTCTTCGCACTACCTACCATCCAGAGAACGTTTCGATCCTGTAAATGATAATTCTATTGAAATTATCTCTTCCGTGTCCGGCCCCGGCTGCAAAAAGTGGCGCTTCCTGGTGGCCGTGGTGCTCGTCCGGGTCTTTATCCCTTCTCCAAACGGAATGCTTATGGTAACCGTCTGAAAATATTCAAACGAATGCGATGCGCGACTGTTATCCTCGTGGCCTGCCTCCTTCTCGCCACCGGCGTCCAGGCAGGGGCCGCCCTCTGGACACACTCCATGCCGTCCGGGATCACCGATCTCTCGCTCTCCCGGGACGGGTCCTATGTCCTGGCCGGGGGGGAGCGGGTCTGTCTCCTCGCCGGCAACGGCACCCCCCTCTGGAAGCAGTGGGTGGGGGCGCATGCCGCCTGCTCTGCGGACGCAGGGCGGATCGTGATAGCGAACGGCCAGCTCCTCACCCTGGTTGACCGGGACGGGGCCCTGGTCTGGCGGCAGGAACTCGCGAGCGCCTGCACGAGACTCGGCGTCTCCGCGGACGGGAAGTGCATTGTGGTGGCGGATCGGTTCGGGAAGGTGTACTTCTACGACGGCGACGGCAAACTCCGCGCCACGGCCGATACCCGGGGCAAACCCGGTGACGGGGCCGCGGCCCTCTCCGAGATCCGGAGCGTCGCCGTCTCCGAGAAGGGCGAGTATGCCGCGGTCGCCTCCAGCCGCGGCGTCTTTTACTACACGGGGACCGGGCGGAAGGTCTGGTCCCACGCGGACGTTCTCGAGGGTGCGACTTCGGTCGCGGTCTCGGCGAGCGGCAACGAGGTCGCCGCCGGCTCGGATGCGAACGTCCGGCTCTTCGACCGGGCGGGGAAGGTCCTCTGGACGTACCGGTGTCACCGCCCGGTGACGTCGCTTGCGATCTCTGGCGATGGATCGCGTGTAGCGTTCGGGACGCAGGACGGCACTCTCACCTGTCTTGACCGGGAGGGTGAGGCGGTCTGGACGTTCTCGGCCGGGGACTGGATCCGGGACCTCGCCTTCTCATCGGACGGCTCCCTCCTCCTCGCCGGCTCGATGGGCAAGCAGGCCTACCTCTTTGACGGCGCCGGAGGGGTGATCGGCACCTGCGCCCTCTCAGGTCCCGTCAACCACGTCGCCCTCACCCCGGACGGGAAGGTGGGGGTCGCGGCCACGTCGCGTGAGGTGGTCGGGGTCCCGATGATGGCGGCGGCTCCTGCTGCGACACCTACCGTGACTTCTACCGCGACTCCCACCGCTACTTCCACTCCGACCTCCACCACCACTCCTACTGCAACTTCTACCCCGACGAACGCGACCGCCCAACTTCCCGCCGGGAGCATTGATCTTCCGCTCCTGGCCGCCGGGATCCTTGCCTGCGCGGTGCTCTCCGGTGCGGGGTACTTCTACCGGCAGCGCCGGCGGACCGCCCCGGTGCCGACCGCAAAAGAGGAGCCCGCTGTCGTCGTCAAGACCGAGGATGAGCCCCTCCCGCCCGATGATGAGGTGCCCACTGCCGCGACGACTGAGATAGGGCCCCTCCCCGCGGTCGAGGTCGATCCTTCGGCGCCCTGGCGGGCCTCGATTATTGAGGGAAGGCTGCGGGAGGCCGCGAGGATCCTCTCCCGCGAGATGTTCGCCCTCATCCGGGAGCGGACCGGGGCGCGCGTCCTCCGGACCGCGGACGCCCTGGCGGCCTGTCCTGCCTTCCGCGAGGACCTTGCCCGGTTCTTTGTGGACGCCGACCGGCTCGCCTACGGCCCCGATGATCCGGCGGAGGAGGAGATCGAGGCGCTCGAGGCGGCATACCTCCGGCTCGCCGGGGAGATCCGGTAGCGGTCATCTCCGGCCTGAAACTGCTCCGTGCACCCGGGTCGGCAGCAGGGAGACCCTGCCCTTCGGGTGAGACGGAGCCTTCCCCGGGGGGTCCCGTGCGCCGCGGCACCGGGCGGATCCCTCTCTCTCGCCGGAAATTCCTTGCCCTGTGAGAGAGCAGTGGTGCTACAAAGGGAATATTTTGCTGGGTTTCAAAAGCGGTTTGATATCCAGGCGCGCATGCCGGATCCCGGCGAAATTTCCTCAAATCATCGCACGATCCCTCTCTCCCGGGACCGGGGTGCCGGTGGATCCTCTCCTCTGAAAATACGCGCATGATGTCATCCAAATGCGGTATTTTCGAAGAATTAATGGTCAATGGACTTTAGTTCCAGAGAGGCTCCTGTTTATGTATCGGGCTGCTCTTAAACACTTATATCTATTTAAACTACTTTCCGGGAGGGTATTAATTTAGAAAAATTTATATATTTTATCTTGCGCCTCTCCTCTCCAGCAACCCGGGCCCACACCGGGCCTGCTACCCCTCTCGCGGGCAATTTTTAAATAATCCATGATGATCGCGTCGGTCATATTTCGGCACATTTTTAAATCCAATTTCCAATACTTTACGTATAGACACCTTCGCCCCGGGGCGCGGCCGTCTTCCCGTTCCCGGCGCATCCGACCCCTCTCCGGGGCTCTTCACCAACCCTGAGCTTCCCGGCATACCATGCACTCGACCACCAACTCCCAGCCCCTCTCCCCCCGGGAGAGCCCCTCCCCCGCCGAGCCGGCGGTCTCTTCTCCCCCCCGTTCTCCCCTCGAAGACGACGACGCACCCCTCCTCGTCGATGCTCTTGTGGGGGTTCGGCGTGCCGTCCGGACCCTCGTTGCGATGCCCGCCTACAACGAGGAGGCTTACATCGCAAAGACCATCGTCGGCGCCCGGCGGCATGCCGACGCTGTCCTCGTCGTCGACGACGGCTCGACGGACGAGACCGTCGCGATCGCCGAGGCGCTCGGGGCGATCGTCGTCCGCCATGCAACCAACCGGGGCTACGGCGGGGCGCTCCAGACGATCTTTGCGACCGCCCGCAGGATGGGCGTCGAGGAGCTCGTCATCATCGACGCTGACGGCCAGCACGACCCCGGGGATATCCCCCGGCTGCTTTCGGAGCTCCGGGCCGGGAAGGATGCGGTCTTCCCGGCCGCCGGGTCGGCGAGCGCGTTTGGCGCCTACGGGCGACGGGCGATCGAGGCGGTCTACCAGAGCGACGTCTCCACCGGCTCAGATATCCTGACCCTGGTCCATGACCATCACCTGAAGGTCGCCGGAGCGGAGCGCGAGGGGGCCCAGACCCGGGAACCCCGCTACCGGGGGAGGCGGATCGCCGTGGTGGTCCCGGCGTACAACGAGGAAGAGTTGATCGGGGAGGTGCTCGACGGCATCCCCGACTACGTCGCGAAAGTCTACGCGGTGAACGACGGCTCCTCCGACCGGACCGGGGAGATCATCGAGGACTACGCCCGGCGCGATCCAAGGGTCGTCCCGATCCACCACAGCCCGAACCGGGGCGTCGGGGCGGCGATCACCTCCGGTTACAAGCGGGCGATCGAGGATGGAATGGAGATCGCCGCGGTGATGGCCGGTGACAACCAGATGGACCCGGCCTACCTTCCAGCCCTCCTCGACCCGATCGTCGAGGGGCGGGCCGACTACACGAAGGGCAACCGCCTCATCAACGAGGCCTATCGGAAGGGGATGCCGGCGTGGCGGAGCTTCGGGAACTCCATCCTCACGTTCCTTACCAAGATCGCCTCGGGCTACTGGCAGATGATGGACCCCCAGAACGGCTACACGGCGATCTCGGTAAAAGCGCTCGCCGAGCTTCCCCTCGACAGCATCTACCAGGGCTACGGCTACTGCAACAACCTTCTCGTCTGGCTCAACATCCACAACATGACCGTCCGCGACGTTGCGATCCCGGCCCGCTACGGCCGCGAGAAGTCCAAGATCCGCTACTCGACCTACATCCCCCGGGTCTCCCGTCTCCTCCTCAGCAACTTCCTCTTCCGCCTCAAGACGAAGTACATCCAGATGGGTTTCCACCCCCTGGCGTTCTTCTACGCGGCCGGGGCGGTGCTCACCCCGATCGGAATGATCGGGGGGCTTGTTGCGCTCTGGGAGAAGTTCGTGATGGGGTATCCGGTGCTCTTCGTGCACGGGGTGCTCTCGTTTCTCGTGTTCATGATGGGGATGCAGTTTTTGCTGTTTGCGATGCTGTTTGATATGCAGGCGAATACGGCGGTGAGCCACTGATGGTGCGGGACTTCACGATGGCGAAGTACGGGGAGCTCTGCCGTGTGCTTCTCGGCGCCGGCTACACCCCGGTGACGGTCTACCAGTATCTTACTGATCCCCCCGGAGGCAGGACCGTCGTTCTCCGCCACGACGTCGACCGAAAGCCGGAGAACGCCCTGAGGATGGCCGAGCTCGAGCATGCTCTCGGGGTCACCTCGACCTACTACTTCCGGCACCCGCACACGTTCATCCCCGAGGTCATCGAGCAGGTCCTCTCCCTCGGCCATGAGGTCGGCTATCACTACGAGGTGCTGGCGAAGGCGAAGGGCAACTACGAGGAGGCGATCGCCCTCTTCGCCCGCGAACTCGAGGAGTTTCGGTCTCTCTGCGACGTCCGGACGATCTGCATGCACGGGAGCCCCCTCTCCCGCTACGACAACCGCGACCTCTGGAAGAGGTATGATTTTCGAGAGTTCGGGATCGCGGGGGAGGCCTACCTCTCGATGGCGGGGAAGGGCCTCCGCTACCTCACCGACACCGGCAGAAACTGGGGCGGGAAGTACTCGGTGCGCGACGCGATGCCGGGCGCCGGGGCGGTCCCGCCTTCGGTTGCGACCACGGATGACCTTGCCCGCTGGATCGGGTCTGCCGGGGAGGAGGGACTGTACCTGACCATGCACCCGGAGCGGTGGGCGGTGAGTGAGGGGGAGTGGGTTATTGGGTCTCTCACGGATCTCGCAGTGAATATGGGGAAGACAGTTCTCCAGGTGATGAGGGCATGAAAGGAGCCGTAGTTATCGGCGGGCATGTGCAGGGGCTCGGGATCGTCCGGATGCTGGGTTCTAAGAAGATCCCTGTCGTACTTATGGATGTCACCGGTTACAATGTCGCCCGCTTCTCCAAATATTGCTCCAAATTTATCAAGATGCCTGCTGATATTTTCGAATCTGAGCAAAAGTTCTGTGATTTTCTGAAAGAAAAGAGCCAGCAGTATAACCTTCAGGACTGGCTTCTCTTCCCCACAGATGATCAGACGGTTGCATATCTATCTCGAAATAAGAAGGAACTCAATGATTATTACACAATCTGGACTCCTGCATGGAACGTCGTGGAACAGTGTTACAATAAGAAGTTGACATATTCCCTGGCGGAAAAGATCGGTCTACCTATACCGGAATCGCACTTTCCGGATGATTTCTCTGATGTTAGAGCAATAAGTGATCAGCTTCGATATCCCGTCATCATAAAGCCCGCCGTGATGCACACATTTTACGCTAGGACCGGGAGCAAGGCCCTCCTCGTGCATAACCGTGAGGAACTGGAGGAGAGGTATCATAAAACAACAAAAGTTATCCCCCCTTCTGAAATAATCATCCAAGAGGTCATCCCCGGATCACCTGAGAACCTCTACTCATGTGGCTCTTTCTTCAAGGACGGAGATATGGTCGCATCTATTACCGGTCGGAGGTCACGCCAGATTCCCATGGATTTCGGGAAAGCGAGTACTTTCGTAGAACTGGTTGACATAGACGAAGTTCGTTCCTTAAGCCTTCGAATCCTTAATGCCCTTGGATATTATGGGTTATCTGAGGTGGAGTTCAAGTATGATAACCGAGATGGGAAGTTTAAATTGTTGGAAATTAACCCCAGAACCTGGAAATGGCATTCAATTGCGCTGCTTTCCGGGTTGAATCTTCCGTATCTCTTGTACTGCGACATGAACGGAGAGGGTTGTTTTAGTGAGTTGAAAAGTCCGAACGTAGAGGGCAGTGGCAAATGGATAGACGAATATACTGATCTTTACATTTCAATAAAGGAATTGCTCCAAGGACGCATGACAGCGCACCAGTATGTCCGCACAATATCTGGGAATAAGGTGTTTGGTTCACTATCTTCCGATGATCCTTTACCTTTTGTGGCGGAAACGCTGATGGCCCCTATACTATGCTGGAGGTAAGATATGCATAGCAGTCCGGTTATTAAGGTTAGTTGTTTGATACTCCAGCCCCCTTTTGGCATTTACTGCTGGAAATGCGCCTTGATTTGCTTAAACCAGTGTGAACTCTCGATATCGAGGCTGAGATAATGAATGGTGAAGATTACGCTTCGATCATTGGAAGGCCCAACAAGATTAGAGTGTTTGCGCACTTAATTGTCTTCGCAATTGCAAGAACAACACTAATACCATTTCGCATTCGAGCGGCATTATTTCGCTTAGCCGGGGTAAAAGTAGGTACGAACACGGGAATTTGTAGCGGAATAAAGATTTCTGATCCCGTCAATGCTCATTATATCGAAATCGGTGATCGTGTGGCTATCTCAGAGGATGTATACTTTATCAACTCATCAGAGCCTGTAAACTCTCGATTAAAAAGTATCTATCCTCGTGTGATTGGAAAAATTGTCATTGATGATGCTTGGATTGGTACAAATGCAATCATCTTTCCTGGAGTTCATATAGGCAAAAATTCTGTTGTTGGAGCAGGTTCGGTCGTGACAAAAGATGTCGATGAAAACGTGGTCGTTGCTGGAAACCCTGCAAAAGTGATCAAAACATTGACGGATAGTGAGGGGATAGAATGAGAATTTTAGTGCTCATAGGGCACCCCGCCCATGTACATAATTTTAGACAATTTATATCGGAAATGGAAAAGAGAGGGCATGTACTAAAAGTTCTAGCCGTGGAAAAAGACATCTCATTGAAGCTTCTTAAGGAATATAAGATCGATCATACTGTGATCGGAGCAAATGGAGTGGGATTCCTTGAAATGGGGATAAATATGATAAAAATGGAATGGCGGACGTACAAGATCGCAAAACAATTTAAGCCGGATCTATTTGTCGGGAGGGGCTCACCTATCCTCGCTCATATTAGTTCCTTGTACGGTAAGCCATATGTCTCATTTTCTGATACTGAACATGCGAAATTAATCAACTACCTTTCCGTCCCATTCATGGATACCGTTTTGACCCCATCTTCTTTTACCCTCGATTTTGGTAAAAAACATATCCGTTATGAGGGATATAAAGAACTTGCTTACCTCCACCCTAACCGCTTCACCCCAAACCCCGCTGTCCTCACCGAGCTCGATCTTGCCGAGGGCGACCCCTTCATCATCGTCCGCTTTGTCTCCTGGCAGGCGAGCCACGACGTCGGCCAGCACGGCATCCGCGACAAGGTCGGGCTCGTGAAGGCGCTGGAGCAATATGGCCGTGTCCTGATCACCTCGGAGGGGGCGCTGCCTGAAGAGCTGCAGTCTTACCAGATCCGGGTCTCGCCAGAGAAGCTGCACGATCTATTGTATTATGCGACGTTGTATGTTGGGGAGGGGGGAACGACGGCGTCGGAGGCGGCGGTGCTTGGCACTCATGCAATCTATGTTAATACCCTCCCGTTAGGTTATATCGCCGAAGAAGATGAGAAATACCATCTTGTTTCTGACTTCTCCCGCAGAGACTGCACTGATGAGACTGTGCTCGCTGAGGCGAGAAGGCTGTTGCAGAACCCGAACCTGAGGAGAGAGGGAAAAGAGAAAGGGGAGGCGCTCGTGCAGGACAAGATCGATGTAACTGCCTTCATGGTCTGGTTCGTTGAGAATTATCCTGAGAGCGCCAGTCTGATGAGAAACTGTCCAGACATCCAACAGCAGTTTGGGTATCATTAACACTACGTGGAGGAACCATGCAGAACCTACTATCAAAGATTATGGATCAGAGCGCAGAAATCGGTATCATCGGCCAGGGATATGTCGGCCTCCCGCTCGCGATGGCCTTTGCGAAGGAGTTCACCGTCTTCGGGTATGACGTCTGCTCAGAGGCCGTTGAGCGTCTCCGGGCAGGGAAGTCGCACATCCAGGACGTCACGGACGAACAACTCTCCCGGTATCTCGGGAAGACCTACTTCCCGACATCCAATCCCGAAGACCTCCGCCGGTGTGACTTCCTCATCATCTGTGTTCCGACCCCCTTATCGGAGGATAAGATCCCCAACCTGAGTTACATCAAGAGCGCCTGCAAGACCATCAAGACCATTCTTCACCCCGGGCAGTTCGTGATCCTCGAGAGTACCACCTACCCCGGAACGACCGATGAGGTGGTGATCCCGATTCTGGAAGAGACCGGGCTCGTCGCCGGCAGCGACTTCGGCGTTGCCTACTCCCCCGAGCGGGTGGACCCCGGGAATAAGAACTTCCCCATCGACAGGGTCCCGACCGTCGTCGGCGGCATCAATCCCGAGTGCACCGAGGTTGCCGCCGCCCTCTACGGGAATGTTGTGGATCAGGTCGTCCCGGTTCGCGATGCCCGGACGGCGGAGGCCGTGAAGATGGTCGAGAACATCTTCCGAAACGTCAATATTGCTCTCGTCAACGAAATGGCCCTCATCTTCGAGCGGATGGGCATCGACACCTGGGAGGTGATCGACGCCGCTGCCACCAAACCCTACGGGTTCATGCCTTTCTATCCCGGCCCGGGCATCGGCGGCCACTGCATCCCGCTCGACCCCTACTACATGTCCTACCGGGCGAAGAAGTACGGCTTCATCCCCCGCTTCATCGAGACATCCGGTGAGATCAACGAGTTCATGAAGATGCACGTCATCAACCTCGCCGAACTGGGTCTCCGGCAGGTTGGCAAGCGCCTCTACGGTGCGAGGATCACCGTCATGGGCCTCGCCTACAAGAAGAACATCAACGACCCCCGGGAGTCGCCCGCAATCAAGATCATCGAGGAGCTTGCAAACCTCGGGGCCGAGGTGCGGGTGTATGACCCATTCGTTCCCTCGATTCGGACGAAGGCCGGGGAGTTTACCTCGGTCGGGAGCGTCGAGGAGGCGCTTTCCGGGGCGGAGTGTGCGGTCTTCCTTGTGGACCATGACGTGTTCCGGGGGATCTCGGTGGAGACGGTGAAGGGGCTCATGGCCTCGCCGGTGGTCGTGGACGGGAAGAACCTGTTCGTGGGCGGAGAGGGGATTGTGTATCTGGGGATTGGGAAAGGGTTGGTTCTCGTATGAAGGACGTTGGGTTGATCTTTGATAAGAGTGGTAAGGGTGGGGGCATATATAACCAATTGGTAACAGATGTCATTCAGAATAATTTTAATGTCGAAACGTATGAGGTAATGCGATCACAGCAGAATAAGTTATACAATTTCAGCAAGTTATACTATGAGCTTTCAAAACTTCGTGGTCAAAAGGACGTCTGGATCAGGACGTCGAATCCAGTTATAACTCTCCCTTTTGATAAGACTCAGGGTAAAAACGTAGCAATAATTCATCACATCGATAATTCGTTAAAACCAGTATCTACAAAAATACTGAGTGACTTATTAGACAAAGTTCTGATGCGTAACTTAAATTTAGTCGACAAAATCGTCGTAGTTTCGCAATTTTGGAAAGAATATTTTGAGTCGCGTGGTTACGATCCGGTTGAGATTATCTACAACCCATTTGATTTTAAAGAATTCACATTTAGCGATGATGATATTGACAAATTCAAAATAAAATATCAATTGTCTGGGAAACCTATTATATACCTAGGAAATTGTCAAAAGGCAAAAGGAGTCGTTGAAGCATACGAAGCCCTTAAAGGGTTAGATGCCCATCTTGTTACTAGCGGAACAAGGGATGTTAATCTCCCTGCTGTTCATCTTAATGTAAATTATAGAGAATACTTAATGTTATTACAGGCAGCCTCGGTAGCGGTTACTATGTCAAAATTCAATGAAGGATGGTGTCGAACCGCTCATGAAGCCATGCTCTGTAAAACTCCAGTTGTTGGCTCTGGCATGGGAGGTATGGGAGAATTACTAGAGGGAGGAAATCAGATTATTTGTCATGATTTCTCTAAGTTAAGGGATAGTGTCGAATATGCTATGGATGACTCTAAACTTGGAGAAGCAGGTTATGCATTTGCCATCCAGGATCGCTTTACATTAAAATCTTTTAAAAACGAATGGATACATCTAATAGATAGTTTATGAGCTCTTTCTACTCTAGTTGATGCCATCCATGGGAGCGGTAAAAGATTCAACTATAGGTCGAAAAACGAACTGCCTGCTACATCTCCAATCTTGTGCTGATGCCCTGGTAAAAGTGAACAGTGAAGGTGCTGGTGACGCTGGATCGGGAGCGCGATCTGGATGATTCTTGTGCGTAGAGCTGTATACATGGTGGGGGTGTTCACGAAGGAGATCGTGAAGATGTTCCAGGGTTTTAGGATGATAAATGATAGCGTTTGCACATAATCACGAATTTTGGAAACCGATTCGGGCTGCTTATGCTCAGTCTTATGAAGATCCAAATAATCGTAGTTAATATGGATTCTCGGTCAAGATTGTAAGGTAGTATGATATACCATATGTTTAGTAAGGTTAGTAAGAGATTGTCATTTCTGATGACGATTATACTGGCAGCCTGTTTTTATCCAGGTCGTAGAGCATGGTTTTAGGGTCCTCCGTTCCAGTATTCTATACCTTGTGGTAAAGCATGGGTGATATGAAAGCGCAGTGTTGTACGATGTCAAGGAATCTTCTTAAGTCACTAATAGTTCATCTGGATACAATCCTGTCTATAGTGTTTTTACTCGGCGGTATTGTTATCGTTGCGCTGTCATATATAGCAGGTATCGGCCAGTATGGGCTTGGACTCGCTTTTCTGTGTGCTCCCTTAGGGTATATGCTCATTCGAAGGGCATCAAGAAACTATATCCAGGTGGATAATTGTACAATTCAGCAACCAAGGGTTAATCTGTTTCTTACGCTAGACATCTGCTTCTGGGTGTTTTACAGCGTCTCTTTGATAATATTATATCATATGCTCTATTTCCGCCCATGGTACTATTTCCTCTGCGTTGCCGTTGCTTTTACCATTTTGATTGTTCAAGCTTTGCTTATCAAATTTAAATTCTGGAATATTGTTTTCTACTTCTTTAAAGCGATTTTACTGTCTTTAACTTTTAGGGCAGGCCGTTTTTTTGCGTTTCCTAATATTCCTGGGTCTGATACACACTTCCATCTTATCATCGCAAAGTATATTTCAGATTTTGGGTATATTCCTTCATCTGAGATTGCTGGTAAATATGCTTTCACACCATTGTGGCATATTTACGACGCTATTCATATGATTATACTTGATGTTGGTATGGCGCAGTCTTTATTCATTCTTGCGTCTGCCATAATCATTGCGACTACTTTCTTAGTATATGTTATCGGTAAAAACTTGTTTGATTTCCGGATCGGACTTATAGCATCTGTTTTTGTAAGTCTAGCGGATATGATTTTTGTAGGAACCCTCTCCAATATCAACCCTGCTCTCCTGGTTATGGTTTATTTTTTAGTCCTGATATGTTGCTTGCATTATAGAAAAAAAGCCTTTTATGGCATTGCTATCCTAATGGTTATTGCCCTATTTTGGACTCATCAACTATCCGTTTTCGCTGTTTATCTTGCTCTGATAGGGTATTATATATGTGATAAGGCAATTTCAAGTAATTATTTTCACCATATCGGTCTATCCGCCACGTCAGAAAAACAGTTGATCAAACCTACATACCTCAATACCCGGTTTATGCTATTTTCTTCTATTTACATGATATTCTTCTGGGGTTTAATTGGTGAAGATACTGCCGATGAACGTAGTTTTTTCGGGCAGATGGTCTCCCGATTCGCGAGTACTATGCGACGTATGATTGGGGAGTATTCGTCATCTATAGAACCACCTACGACAACGTACGAAAAATTTTTTTCAAATTTCGATCTCGTTGATTCTTTTCTCTATAACCTAGGATATGGTATGCTGTTTTGTCTGGCTTTGGTGGGCGCTCTGTTGGTATTGAAGGGTTGGTGTAATCGAGAGAGGTTATCTCTGCTTTCCGCTATGTTCCTTCTATTTATTATTATCTATCCTGGGACTTATATTGGGTTAAATCAACTGTTTATCCCACACCGTTTTCTTCCGTTTCTTCAATTTATATGTGTTATATTCGCAGCATTTTCTTTGGTTATCCTCTATAGGTCAGCTCCAGAGCGAAGATCACGTATAATCTTAACATTTTTTGTATTAGCGATGGTATTTTTTCTTATCACGACCCCATACATAAATCGCAATGATCTTATCTATTCAAAAAGTATGGAATCAAGAACTGAAATAATGCTCTCCGAGCTTGCTGGGGTTTCCTGGGGCCAAGGGGTTAGTGTAGACAACCGTATTACTGTTGATCCGCACATATCACAAAGGAGTCTATCTACCGTTGAGGTATTACATTTAGATCCAGACAATATTACTCATTACATGGGCAGGGACGAGAGTAGTCTTTGCTATATCCGATCTCAGATCTGGGAAAATCCAAATATACAAGTAAAGGGAACCTTTGGTAAAATGAGGATGGTTGATTGTTCAGAATATCTTAATAAAATCATCATGCATCATCAATGTGTGTACGATAACTATCAAGTGAAAATATATAATTCTCGATATGTTTATTAGTACCCGAGAGAAGTTCAAATAACCTCCTCTATCCAAATTACTGTAGTCGATAGGGAGAGGGACTAAATGAGGTCATCCCAATATACTCCCGATCGTGACACTGCATGTCAAGCAAATTAACCCCAAGAATAGGTGTTCATAGCATTCGTATCGAGGAGTAATCTTCTTTAACGCCTCAATCCAGCTAGAGAACCGTTCTAATGCATTGTGCTTCTTGTAGAGTTCTGGATCAAACCAGAACGGCCTCCCTCGTTTTGGATGCCTCCGGGATCTCCGGTTGACCAAGATGCTGCTCTTGATTCCTCATTTCCGGTTGTACTAACAAATTTCCAGGGCATCGTAGGCTGCATCTGCCGAGATGATCGAGAGGCAATCCTGAACCTCGGGAATCTCAAATGCTTCGAGGGTTGGTTCATAGAGCCGTGAATCATAGATATTGGCAGGGGAAACGGTGCAGGCAAGGGGGAGCCCATGCCAATCGATCAGAGCACTCAGTTTGTTCCCCTTTACCTTCTTATAGCCATAATAGCCGGTCGATCCCCTTTTTTTTTCACCAGGATATCCTTGGTATCCATCCGTTTTTTATGATCACAGATGTAAATTCAAATCAGGATTCTCCATTGTATGGTGAGGAGGTCTTTCTTAAGATGATCTGGACTGAATCGGAAATGAATATGTATGCTCACATAAACGAAACATATGACGGGACGATCATTGCTGATGAGCAGACTGCGGGCAGACCTTTTGAAACCTATTTGAAGACAGATAGTGCGAAAAAATATACGATAACTCGAGATGGTCAGATTAATAAGGATGCATTATCTCAAGGTCTGGTTGTCTGGAGAAAGAGTAGTCTAAACCGCCCTACTTCATGTCGTGATGCTAGATATGTGACAAATTTACTACTTGGAGATGAATTCTATCATTACCTTGATAATAATTATTCGTGTATCTTTGACGTGTGCGAGGGGAGAAGTTTTTTAGCTGCTTAACTATAGTTCATTTTGTTTTAGAAAGTGGGCTTTTTATTTGTATATGCGGTTTCTATAGAGCATATATTTTATTTTCAGTCCTCTTACTGCCTGATATACAGATCCCGGTAAAAATGATATTAAATACATTATATTCCTCTTTCTGCGCTTATTTCTTGTATTGCACTCGCGGATTATATTTCGAGCAAATTTCGGATTCCCGGACTTCAAAGCTCTTCCAGCAATTTTTAATTTGAGCACTTCCATATACTCTTTCAGATCATCCAAATCAGATGGTGAAAGACTCCTTTCATTCCCTTTCATATAATTAGATCCCGTTTGAATAAAAGGATGACATGTTTCTACTTTTATTTTTTCGTTTGCGCGATTTGTGGCCTCATAATGATATACTGCACCCGGTTCTCTGCTAAATGCAATTTGGTAATATAAAGCGATACGCCCCCACATCTCGGTGTCCTCGCCCCACCATTTGCCTACCATAAAAGAACCGATTCTGTCAAATACATCTCTCGGGACGCAAACGGATGATGAGGTAATAGGTTCACTTGTTGCAGCCACTTGAAAGAATCGCGGGATTATTCCTTCCCATGGTTTTGAAGGCAAGTGTTGGATGTTGGCCTCTTGAAGATGACCGTAATATTGGATATAGTATGATGTTACATATGCTCCTGCTTCTGGGAATTTCCTCCTCAATCGCATGATCGTTTCCAGAAACCCCGGTAACCACTCATCATCCGCATCCAGAAACGCAACCAGCTCTGCCCGGGCGGCTTCGATTCCCCGGTTCCTCGCCGCCGACACCCCACGGTTCTCCTGCTGGATCAGCCGGATCCTAGGGTCTTCAAAACTCCTGACGACCTCCGCCCCGTCGTCGGTGGAGCCGTCATCCACCACGATCACCTCAAAGTCCTGGAAGGTCTGGGCGAGGACCGAGTTCAGAGCACGAGCGATATAAGGACCTTTGTTATAGAGGGGGATAACGACCGAGACTGCCGGTACATCTGCCATATCAGTTCACCCCGATGAGGTGTTTCAGCCCCGTTCCAGCAGAGAGCGCCGCCCTCTGGACCCCCGGGAGTCTTCCGGCCAGATCGTTCCTGATCGCGGCGCTCTTGTCCAGCATAGAAGTCACCTGGTCAGCAACCCCCTCAGCATCCAGATCGGTGGGCTCCATACAGTAATTAGTGTGGCCGAAGATATCCCGGTTGATCCCCTGGGCCTTGATGCTGTAGGCAAAACTCAGAGTCGGGACACCCGAGGAGAGGGCGGCGATCGTCGAGTGTGTCCGTGCCCCGGCAAAGAGTGCCATCTGGCTAATGATCCACTTCGTCTCCGCGGCGTTATACTCCGGAGAAACCAGGGTTATGTTCCCGTTACGATCCGTGATCAAAGAGAGCGCCCGTTGCATGAACTCATGATCGTTCGAGGTTGGGTTGGTCACGTGGGGGATCAGGTAGACCGGCATCTCGGTCGTTTTCGCCACACCTTCGATGATTGATGCCGCCTTGCTGGCCCATGCTTTGAGATCGCCACCAGTCACGTACTTTGCCATCAGTGGGCTGAGGTTCAGGCCGATCGCCTCCTCATCGATGGGGAGAACATCCTCGATTCCTTCTGGTTTGACCGGGTCCATGAGAAATGCCGGGTCCGCGACAGGGTAGACGTTCTCGGTTACACCGATGCTTTTGAGGTAGTCGATCGTGACGGATTCTCGTGCAAAAATCCCGGGGACCTCCCGGAGGTGGCGGCTCATGTACCGTTCATAATCCGGCATCGTGTCAAACGGACCGACAGACGCTCCCCAGATGGCCAGTGGCTTCTTCTTCTCAAGAACGATGTCGTCAAGGCCGGTGAAGAGCCTGGGAACACCGTAGTCGAGAGAGTAGTTGTCCCCGCCGACGGAGAGAACCGCAGTTGCGTCATCAAGGTGCGGGAGCATCTCGCGGTACACCTGGTATTTGAGCGCTGCCGGGTCGAAAAGAGCCCGGTATGCGTATAACCAGGTCTCCGGCTTCCAGAGGTTCCGGAGGGCCTGCTTCTTATTCATCCGGTGTGAGCGAAGGTGTGTGATGGCAGGATCAACTTCCTCTAGGCACTGTCTCCGGAACTGCTCCTCGCTCTGGATATGGGTGAGGCAGAGGAAACATGGGTCTTTAAAGTGCTCCCGCAGGATCTTTGTCGTCCCCCGCACAATCGCCTCGCATCCCCGGTTTGTATAGGGGCCATTCCCGGCCAGAATAAACAGCGGTCTTTCGTCATCCATGATTATTGCCCCCGACCTTCCTCCGAATATACCAAAGAATTCTTACCGGAAACGTAATAATCTTTGATATTTGTCTCCCTGCCCCTAATCGCCGCAGATCCGGCCCCATTGCCTCCCGGAGGTGCTTTCCGTCCCGCTCCCCGGCGCCCCAGCGATCCCGGCTTAAAACCCGCATCCGCTCCTTCAGGACGACCTCCTGCCGCAGGAAGGGGTTCTTCGGCCTCTCTGGTGCCACCCGCTTCTCCGGAACCCCCTGCGGGTCAAGGTACAGCCGGCATGCCAGGTGCTGCCGCTTAATCGCCACGACCCCGGCCTGGCTCTGGATCACTCGCTCGACCGGGATCGAGTCGAGAGAGATCCCCTGCCCCCGCTCGAGCACCTCACGCACCGCTGGCGACCGCACCAGCACAAGGCTCGTTCCCCGGCTGTCCCGCGAATACTCCGGCAGCCAGGCGTCCATGCAGGTCACGTCCGCGCACTCGGCGAAGACGTCATCGCAGTAACTGCAGGCCCTCGGCGTGAACCACCGGTTCGTCCAGGCTTCACTGATCCCCTCGTTCCAGAAGATCCTCTGCTCCTCACCGTCTGCGGCCGTGAACACATAGTGATAATTGCTCGCCGGCTGATCCGGGCTCTTCCCGCGATAGCGCACCCCCACTACCTCCCCCCGCACCCTGGCGAGGGTGGCAATGTAGTCGGTGAAGTGCCTGCTCTTCAGCTGCCCGCAGACGAGGCCGACGGTGACGACGATCCGCTCCCGGAGCTTTTTGTTCCGCTGCTGGGCAAGCCGGACGGCCTTGAGGAAGCAGGGGAGACCGGTGACGGCGTAGCGCCCCGGCACCTCGAGGACCTGTCTGATGACCCCCGACATCTCCACCGGATAATAGGCCGAGCCGGCCCCGGTGCGGACCTCCTCTGCGGTGTCAAAGACCTGGAAGGCAAAGAGCTTCTCCGGGTCGCCGGTGGGGGCGACGCAGATGACGTGGTCAACGATCCTCTCGGCGAGCAGCGCCTCCAGAAGCCAGGTCGCCATCCCGCCCGAAGCACTGGTCGGCCGGTGCTTCTCGGAGTATCCAACATATGAAGTGAGGTAGTAGCCGGTCTCGGAGCGGTGCTGGATCCCCGGGACCGCACCGTAGAGCCGCTCCCCGATCGTGTCCTCGTTCTCCCCGGAATCTGCAAAGGGGCAGACCTTCAGGCAGAGACCACACTCCGTGGTGCAGGGCGAGACCGCGACCGGGTTGTACTCACCGTAGCGGTTCCATTGCATCACGAGGACGACCTCCGGGCAGAGGGCGGCACAGAGGCCGCAGCCGGTGCAGAGATTGGCGGAAACAACCTTGGCACTAACTTGGGATTTCATAAAAGAACCTTATTATTTCATTGATATAGCGTATAGTTCCGATACTCTTTTTATAATGTAGTTATTCAGTTTTTATTGCAAAGAATTTATTCCTTTTACTATTGAGCTCACTAAGAACTTTAAAATATATGTGCTAAAGTACTATGGATATACGTGTCTTCCGAAACATCTGCTCCCCCAAACTTCAAAAAAGAGTTTTCACGGAATCTAACCTCAAATTCGGCATTATTTTTAATAAATATCCTCGTCGGTCTGCTGATCGTACCTTTCTATATCGATACTCTTGGTCTTGCAGCATACGGAATAATCCCTCTTGCAACTTCCTTCACAAGTTATGTGATGCTGATTCTCGATTCTCTGAACGCGGCGATATCGCGCTTTCTTACTATCAATATCCAGAGATCTGATCTAACCAGTGCAACCCAGATATTTAACACCGCACTTATCACAATCATTGGGCTCATACTCTTGTTTACCCCGGTTGCCGTTGTCATTGCCTGGTTCACTCCGGACTTTTTCAGTATCACGGATATCGAGCGAAGTAGTGTAGTCCTTCTGTTTGCGCTGATTTTCCTCTCGGCGTTTATAAGTGCGCTTCGAAGCCCGTTTTCTGCAGTGATGTATGCTTTCAACAAAATTCATTATAATAATTACATTTCCATCACCTACACCCTGACAGCGATAGGAATCATTGTGGCTCTCTTCTTTACCCGGACACCCTCCGTCTGTTACGTGGGACTCGCCTATTTTCTCTCTGCGCTTCTCTCACTGGTTTTGAGCATTATATTGTCGAGGAAAGTCTACAATAAAATTCTTATTTCAGTCTCATACTTCTCGAAAAAATGGTTTTCTGAGATTGCTGAGTTTGCCAAATGGATCCTCGTGGATCAGATCGGGACACTTCTGCTTCTGCAACTCTCGCTGATTGTTGTCAACAAAGAGTTTGGTACTGCGGCAGGTGGAGAGTACGCCATTGTCATCATGTTCTTCAACCTTCTCTGGTCGATTACAGGCCTCATTACTGCGGTACTCAGTCCGATGTATTACACATATTATGCAAGACGCCAATTTACCGCAATACATGATCTGTCAGTTGTATCTGTGAAGTGTATCGGTCTGATGATGGCACTCCCTATTGCGCTGATCTGTATCTTCTCTCCTCAACTCCTCACTATCTGGGTGGGAGAGGAATTTGCCCACCTGTCATTACTGATGTGGGTACTGCTCATTCCATTAACGACGATTGTAGCTGTACGTTCGTTGATACTCAGTTATGCTGCCTACAACAAAGTTAGAATCCCAGCAATAGTTACCATTATCGCTGGAATCCTCAACCTCATTCTCGCATTAACATTGCCATATATCTATGGTTTAGGCATGTATGGCGTGGCACTTGCATTCATTCTTGCACTGTGGCTTCGTAATGTTGCTTTCGTCCCCTGGTATGCAGCGAAAGTACAGGGGGTTACCCCGGCTACGTTTTATAAGCCAATCATCCCGGGCACTCTTGCATATTTTGCTCTAGTCATAATTGGATACCCCCTTGTGTCCATTTTGGTTATTCCTGCATCAATAGTGGATGTTGCACTTGTTTCGGGGATGGTATCGATCGTGTATCTCACGATCGTTACTCGCATCGTTCTCACAGATTCAGAACGGGATCTCATCCGCTCGATTCTACCACCCTTTGTTTCGAGGAGGGTTCCGTCATGGCTTTTATAACCCTCAAACTTGGGATACCGGATAATGGCTCCAAATTTATGAAAGTATTAATTAATCTTGTGACATATGGGTTATTGCGGTCATGAGGTCTTTTGAAAAAGGGAAAGTCAGTATCCTCACCCCGTGCTATAATGGCGAACGCTTTCTTGATCGATATTTCGATGCAATATGTAAACAGACATACGATAATGTGGAACTCGTTATTGTAAATGATGGAAGCATTGACAACTCTGAAGACGTCTGTTTGTCCTGGAAACCTCGAGTCGAAGAGCGTGGGTATGAATACCAATACGTCCCATTAAAAACAAATATGGGGCCCTCTGGTGCGATCAATGAGGGGCTCCCCTATGTTACAGGAGAGTTTCTAATCTGGCCGGATTGCGATGACACTCTTATGCCAACATCCATCGAGAAAAGAGTTGAGTTCTTAAACAGAAATCCCGATTATGCAATGGTGCGATCCGACTATGTAGCCGTATATGATGAAAGACCAGATGTCATCGTGCACCGTGGGTCCGACGGCGCTGATGTTCAAAACGAAGATATTTTCGAAAATCTGATTTTTGAAAAGACCTTTTGTACAGCAGGATGCTATATGGTCCGCTCCTCGGTCCTCTTCGAGCGCATCCCCGCGGGCGGGATATACTGGGAGAACCGTGGTGGGCAAAACTGGCAGTTATTGATCCCCTCATCTTACAAGAATAAAGTGGGATATATTGATGAGCCCTTATACAAGTATTTCATTCATCCAGATAGTCACTCTCATCGGATGGATGGAGATGAGTATATCAGTCACAAACGAAGACAGATCACGTATCAAGAAATCCTACACCATGTTATCAAGGATTTCGATCTGTTGTCAGAGGGGGAGAAAGCGGATTACTTGGCCCGAATTGACATTAAATATATCATACGGAGGCTCAACCTTGCACTCCGATATAATAAGCCAGAGGATGCGAAGATAGAGATGCAGGCACTAGAGCGTATGAATATCGATCCAGGTATCACTCGAATGGGCCTGTATCTGTTGTGCCACTTAGGTGTTTCCAAGTATATCCTTATGGGTTATTCGTTGTTTGTTCTATTATCACAGAAATTATCTGGGAAAGTATGGCGATGCAGATAACGTTATAATGAGTGCTTGTTCAAGCACAGAGAATTCTATCTCTCGCTCGACTTAATCGAGCAGTGGGGCGATATGTTTGCCTGAATGAATGCTGGGAAGCGTGGTCGTCCACTTATCACGTGGATGGTCTGCATTCTCAGGGCACCCGACTACATTATCTTCTTCCAGCCGGATGCGCCCTCTGGATCTTTCCTACTCAATATAACACCCGAGATGCATCGCCAGGTAGCGTAACGAATCTTCTGTAAAATTGAATTGGCCCTGGATCCAACCTAGATTTGGACAAAGGAGAACCAGAGCCATGGATATCTTAGCATTTATCGAAGATTATCTTATCGATCAAGAAGACGGCATGAAGAATCT